>Ga0194121_10001772_pt1 | contig 35464 bp, 31 predicted proteins | sample TA2MahCa50mmetaG_FD_148609 | JGI IMG/M metagenome (GOLD analysis project Ga0194121, IMG submission 148609) | Freshwater microbial communities from Lake Tanganyika, Tanzania - TA2015020 Mahale Deep Cast 50m | ecosystem: Environmental > Aquatic > Freshwater > Lake | place: Tanzania: Lake...
GCGCGCGCGGTCTCGAGGAGCGGGTCGTACAGCTTCGCGTCGATGTCGTCGAGCCCCTCGAGCGGGTAGAGGGCGCGGATGGCGCGCTTGCCCTCCTCGGTCCTGGAGTAGTCGATGAGCGCCTTCTGCACCTTGTCGCGCACGTCGGCGGGCAGGCCGCGGCGGGACGAGATGCCGTCGTTCGGGATGCCGCCGATCGTCGCGATGAGGGTCGTCTGCCGCTTCACGTCGGGGTAGGTGCGCTCGAGCCCGTCGCGCGCATCGATGATCGTCGCCGCCGCCTCGACCTGCCCCTGATACAGGGCGAGGGCCGCCTTCTCGTCGTCGGGCTGGTAGATGGTGTGCGAGAAGAACGTGCGGGGGTCGGCGGCGGCCTCCCTGCGGACCCGGGCGAGGAGGGCGAGGGAGGTGGGCGAGGCGTCGCTCTGGACGAGCGCGATGCGCTTCCCCTTGAGGTCCGCGAGCTTCGTGATGCCGCTGTTCGCGCGGACGAGGAGCTGGGCCTGGTACGTGACGGCGGCGCGGCCCGCGGCCGGGTCGCTCCGCAGCCCCGCGACGAGCGGCTCGGCGCAGTTCTTCGCGCGCGCGGTCACCGTGGCGAGGGGCGCCATCCAGCCGATGTCGGTCTCGCCGGCGCACATGCCCTCGATCGTCGTCGAGTAGCTCGCCGGGACGGTGACCTGCCACCGCAGCCCGGTCGCCTTCTCGAGCGCGCCGGCGATGGCGCGGCCGGCCGCGCCGGTGCGCGCCGCGTCCTGCGAGGGCATGAGCGCCATGACGAGCGGCCGGCCCTCGCTGCCGACGGGGCCGCTGCGCTGCGCCGGCGGCGGCAGCGTCCGCGCGCCGGTGCCCTGCGGCTTCGGGGAGGGCGAGGTCGTCGCTTCGCACGCGACCGTGACCGCGAGGACGAGCATGAGCGCGAGGAGGCGCATCACGTGAGGCGCTTGCGCACCTGGGCGGAGAAGAAGTCCATCGAAGCGACGATGACGACGATCATGAAGATGATCAGTCCGGCCTTCTCGTACTCCAGGAGCTGGATCGTCTGGAAGAGCATCTGGCCGATCCCGCCGCCGCCGACGAAGCCGAGGATCGGCGCGAGCCGGATGTTCGCGTCGAGCCGGTAGATGGAGAACGAGATGAAGGGGTTGATGATCTGCGGGAGCACGGCCGTCCAGATGACCTGGATGCGGCTCGCGCCCGTGGCCGTGACGGCCTCGCCGGGACCCGGGTCGATGCCCTCGACCGCCTCGGAGTACAGCTTGCCGAGGACGCCGATGTTGTGGAACGCGAGGCCGAAGACGCCCGGCGCGCTGCCCAGGCCGAAGAACGGCAGCAGCAGGATCACGACGATCAGGACGTCGATCGAACGGATGACGTTGAAGACGATCCGCACCACGCCGTAGATCGCCGCGGTGACGGGGTTGCCGGTCATGATGTTGCGCGCCCCGAGGAACGCGAGCGGCAGTGCGATGGCCACGGAGATCGCGGTCGCGACGATGCCGAGGAAGATCGTCACGATCATGAGGCCGCCGGCGGTGTCCCAGAACGTCTCGAACTCGTTCTGAGGCGACATGATCCGGAAGTCCCAGCGGAGCAGCCGCGCCATCTGGCCGAGCGCGTATGACGGGTTCGCGCGGGAGAGGTCGATGTTCAGCAGCTGCACCCCGATGTAGAGCGTCGCCATGACCAGGGCCAGGACGCCCCATCTGCGCCAGTCGGTGAGCGGGCTGCGCTGCAGCTCGGGCGGCACCGGGAGCCCGCGCGCCGTGAAGTACTCGGCCATCAGTGGCTGTCGGCCTCGGGGATGACGGCGGCGCGCTCGCGCTCGTCGGTCACGCGCTCCTCCGCCGTCTTCGTGACGCCGATCTCCACCTCGACGGCGTCCTCGCCGTAGATGTCCTTGAACTCGCGCTCGTCGATGTCGGCGGGACAGCCGTCGAAGGCGATGCGGCCGCCCTTCAGGGCGATGACGCGCGAGCCGTAGCGGCGTGCGAGCGAGAGGAAGTGCAGCGAGCAGATGACGGTGATCCCGTCCTTGCGGTTGATCTCCTCGAGGTACTTCATGACGGAGTGGCTCGTCGCGGGGTCCAGGCTCGCGACCGGCTCGTCGGCGAGCATGAGCTCGGGCGCCTGCATGAGCGCGCGCGCGATGCCGACGCGCTGCTGCTGGCCGCCCGAGAGCTGGTCGGCGCGGCTGAACGCCTTCTCGAGGATGCCGACCCGCCCGAGGTTCTCGTAGGCCCGCGCGACGTCCTCGTCCGTCGGGCGCGATGCGAACGTGCGCCACATCGAGCGATAGCCGAGCCGGCCCGCGAGAACGTTCGAGTAGACCGTGAGCCGCTTCACGAGGTTGAACTGCTGGAAGATCATGCCGATGCGGCGGCGGATGCGGCGCAGCTCCGGTCCGGGCGCCGCGGTGACGTCGGTCCGGTCGAAGACGACGCGCCCGCTCGTCGGCTCGACGAGCCGGTTGATGCAGCGCAGGAGCGTGGACTTGCCGGAGCCCGACAGCCCGATGAGGACGACGAACTCGCCCCGCTGGATGGTGAGGTCGATCCCGTCGAGGGCGACCGTCCCGTTCGGGAAGACCTTCCTCAGCCCGGTGATCTCGACGATGGGCGTCACCGCTGGCGAGGATACGGACGGAGGCCGCCGGTCATCCCGGCGGCCTCCGTGCGCGGTGTCGTGGGGTCGCCTACGGCTTCGTCGTGGGGCTCGCGGCCGGCGCGGCCGTGGCCGGCGGACGCGGCGTCTTCGCGGCTTCGCCGGCGACGTCCACGCCGCCGAGCTTGGCCGCCTCGCGCATGCCGTCGTAGAAGCTCGCGTTGACCTCCCGCAGGCCGTCCCAGGCGAAGAGGTCCTTGTAGTTCTTCTTGCCCGCGTCGGTCTCCGCGTAGTCGAGGAGCGCCTTCTTCACCGCGGCGACGGTGTCGGCGGGGAGCGCCTTCGCGACGGCGATGCCGTCGTTCGGGATGGGCCCCGCCTTCTCGATGATCTTCGTCTTGGCGAGGATGTCCGCCGGCATGCCGGCGGCGGGCTCGGGAGTGCCGCAGACGCTGCGGATGCGGGCGTCGCCGAACGATGCCGCGCCGTCGACCTCACCGCGGTAGAGCGCGAGGACGGCGTTCGGGTGGCTGCCCGCGTTCACGGTGGCCGAGAAGAACGTCTTCGGCTCCTGGCCCGTCTTCTGCTTGATGGTGAGCTGCGGGAAGAGGCTGCCGGACGCCGAGATGGCGTCCACGAAGGCGAACTTCTTGCCGCGGAGCCCGCCGAGGTCGTTGATGCCGCTGTCGGTCCGGACGAGGATCTGCGAGTTGTACGTGGGCGACAGCTTGCACTGCTCGTCGTTGCGCAGCGCGGCGATGATCGGCGTGCCGCAGCCCTTGTCGAGCAGGAGGGTCATCTGGAGCGGCGCGATGAAGGCGACGTCCACCTGACCCGCGCACACGGCCTCGATCTGTGCCGCGTAGCTCGTCGGGACCTGGACCTTCCAGGTGAGGCCGGTCGCCTGGCCGAGCGCCGCGGCGATGGCGTTGCCGGTGGTCGTGAGCCGCTGAACCTCGGCGGACGGCGTGATCGCGAGGACGATCGGACGGTCGGCCGTGCCGATCTTCGGGCCGGCGGGCGTGGCGGCGGCGGTCTTCGCCGGGGCCGCCCCGGTCGCGGTCGGCTGTGTCTGGGTGGTCGTCCCGCCGCACGCGCCGACGATCAGCGCGAGGGCGAAGCCGACCCCCGATGTTCTGCGCAGCACCCCCAAGTCCTCCCTATCTCTTCCTATCTCTTCTGGAAGTGAACGTATGATAGGCGCGACCCCATGCGCTTCCTCTCGAAGCTCGCGGATGCATCGCGAGCGCGCGACAGCATCGTCTGCGTCGGCCTCGACCCCGAACCCGATCGGATCCCGTCCCACCTCGGCAGCGGCGCGCAGGCGGCCGGCCGGTTCCTGCGGCGGATCATCGAGGCGACGAGCGACCACGTCGCGGCGTTCAAGCCGAACCTCGCCTTCTTCGAGCAGTACGGCCAGTCCGGCGTCGACCTCCTCGCCCTGACGCTCCAGGAGATCCCGAAGGGGGTCCCCGTGATCCTCGACGCGAAGCGCGGCGACGTCCCGAACACGTCCGCCGCCTACGCGCGGGCGCTCTTCGAGCGCTTCCGCGCGGACGCGGCGACGGTCGCGCCGTACGTGGGGCTCGACTCGGTCGCGCCGTTCTGCGAGCTCGGCTACGCCTTCGTGCTCGCGCGCACGAGCAACCCCGGCGCGCGCGACCTCCAGGACCTGCCGGTCGACGGCCGTCCGCTGTACGAGCACGTCGTCGAGCGCGTCACGGCGCGCTTCCCCGCCGAGACCTGCGGCCTCGTCGTCGGCGCGACGTACCCGGCCGAGGCGCGGCGGCTGCGCGCGCTCGCTCCCGACCGGCTCTTCCTGCTGCCGGGGGTGGGCGCGCAGGGCGGCGCGATGGACGAGGCGCTCGCGGCGGCGATGGACGAGCGGGGCGGGGGCGTCCTGCCGTCCGCGTCGCGCTCGGTGGTGTACGCCTCCGATGGCCGCGACTTCGAAGCGGCCGCCGCGCGGGCGGTGCGCGAGCTGAAGGAGGGGGCGAACGCGGCGCGCGCCGCCCGGGCCGGCTGATGTTCGGGATCGGGACGGGCGAGATCCTCCTCCTCGCGCTCCTCGCGCTCCTCGTGCTCGGCCCCGAGCGCATGCCGAAGCTCGCGCGCGACATCGGCAAGACGGTGGGCGACCTGCGCCGGACCTCGGATGAACTGCGGAGCGAGTTCCTGAACGCCGACCGGACGCTGAACATCGAGAAGGCGCTCGACGCCGCGACGAGGGCCGCTCCCGCGGCGGATGCGGCGACGACGCCCGAGGGCGGGTCGGCCGCCGCCGATCAGGCGCCGGCGGACGGGGGCGTGGCGCAGGCGGCGGTCGTGACCGGGCCGGCCGAGCCGCCGCCCGTCCCACCCGAGCCCGAGGAGACCGCGTTCGACCGCGAGCTGCGCCTTGCGCGCGAGCGGATCGATCGCGAGAGCGCGCCACCGTCCTGAGCCTTTAGCATCGACCGCACCCCATGACAGGTCTCGGTCCGTGGATCGTCGCGCTCATCGCGGTCGTCGCGATCTGGGTGGACATCCCGCACCATCGGTTCGACTTGCCGTTCGGCTGCCCGGGCATCTGCCTGCGGCTCGGCGACCGCTACATCCAGCAGGAGATCAAGACGCACCTCGGCCTCGACCTCCAGGGCGGCACGCAGCTCATCCTGCGGCTGAGGACGGAGGCGCTCCCGCCGGGCTCGAACACGCCGATCGACACCCTGAACGAGCAGGCGCGCAAGGTCATCGACCGCCGCATCAACTCGCTCGGCGTGTCCGAGCCGGTCATCCAGGCCATCGGCGGGGACAAGATCCTCCTCGAGCTGCCGGGCGTGGCCGACCTCGACCAGGCCGCGAAGGTCGCGACGCAGCAGGCGTTCCTCGAGTTCAAGGTGCCCGACGAGTCGAAGCCGGGCCAGTTCAAGTCGCTCGAGCCGCCCCTCACCGGCGCGAACCTGAAGCCGACCTTCGTGACGTTCGAGGGACAGGCCCAGTCGAACCCGGTGGTGCACTTCGAGTTCGGCGCGCCCGACGACCAGCGCTGGGTCGACATGTCGAAGCAATACGTCGGGAAGCCGGTGCAGATCCTCCTCGACGGGCGCCAGATCTCCGCGCCGAACATCCGCGAGGTCTTCAGTTCGGGCAAGGGGATCATCGAAGGCGGCTTCACCACGCAGAGCGCGAAGGAGCTCAGCCTCCTGCTGAACTCCGGTGCGCTGCCCGTCCCCCTCGAGATCGCGCAGTCGACGCGCGTGGAGCCGACGCTCGGGGCGGAGGCGGTCCGGCAGAGCGTCGTCGCCGGGATCATCGGCCTGCTCCTCGTCGCCGCGTTCATGGTCGCCTACTACCGGCTGCCGGGCGCCCTCGCTGTGCTCGCGCTCCTGTACTACGCGGTCCTCACGTACGCCGCGTTCCGCCTCATCCCAGTGACCCTCACGCTCGCCGGCATCGCGGGCTTCATCCTCAGCGTGGGCATGGCCGTCGACGCGAACGTGCTCACGTTCGAGCGGCTGAGGGAGGAGCTCCGCAGCGGCAAGTCGCTGCGGACCGCGCTGGATGAGGGCCGCAAGCGCGCCTTCCCGTCGATCGCCTACTCGAACGCCGCGACGATCGTGTCGTCGCTCATCCTGTTCTATTTCGGCACGGGGACCGTCAAGGGCTTTGCGCTCACGCTGGGCATCGGCGTGGCGGTGTCGTTCTTCACCGCGGTGGTCGTCACCCAGATGCTGCTCCACGCGATGCTCTCGTTCCCCGCGCTGCGCAAGCGCTCGCTGTTCGGGGTGGAGGAGCGGCCGCAGGGTGAGCTGCGCCAGCCCGCGGCGCGGCCGGCGGGGGTCTGATGCTCTTCCGGATCGTCGAGCGCAAGTGGTGGTACTTCCTGTTCTCGGGCGCGCTGCTCGTTCCGGGGATCGTCTTCCTCATGCTCGGCGGCCTGAAGCCGGGCATCGAGTTCCGTGGCGGCACCCTCCTGGACCTCACCTTCCGCACGCCGCCGACCTCGCAGGAGGTCTACGCGGTCATGAACGGTCTGGGACACGGCGACGCCCTCGTCCAGCGCGCGGAGGGCGGCCGCATGATCGTTCGGATGGGCCAGCTCACGCCTGAGCAGGAAGGCGCGGTCGAACGCGCGCTCGAGCAGCGCTTCGCCCAGGACGTCGACCGCTCATCGCAGACGGTCAGCCCATCGTTCAGCGCCGAGCTCGTGGCGAACGCCATCCGGGCGGTCGCCGCGGCGTCGATCCTCGTCGTCCTGCTCATCGCCTACGCGTTCCGCCACCTCGGCTGGGGCGCGTTCCGTTACGGCTTCGCCGCGATGGTCGCCGTCGTCCACGACGCGGTCGCCGTGCTCGGCGCGTTCGCCATCCTGGGCCACTTCCTGGGCGTCGAGGTCGACAGCCTCTTCGTCACCGCCGTCCTCACGATCATCGGCTTCTCGGTCCACGACACCATCGTCGTGTTCGACCGTATCCGCGAGAACCAGAAGCTCTACCCGGGCGAGGCGCTCAACCCGGTCATCAACTTCGCGGTCATGCAGACGATGGTCCGCTCGGTCATCACGTCGCTCACGACGCTCCTCCCGCTCCTCGCGATGTACGGTTTCGGCGGGTACTCGACGCGCTACTTCGCGCTCGCGCTCATCGTCGGGCTCGTTTCCGGGTCGTACTCGTCCATCTTCAACGCCGCACAGGTCGTCTCGCTCTGGCAGGAGATCGAGGACAAGCTGCGCGGCCGCCCGCGAGGCGCTGCGCCCGCCGCGGTCTGAGTAGGATCGCCCGCGATGGGGCGTCCCGCGGTCCTCGTCCTCGTCGCGGTCGCGGCGTACCTGCTGTGGCAGCCGCTCATCTATCCCGGCGGGAAGGCGGCGCTCGTGATGCTCGACATCTACAGCGAGCCGCTCGTCGGCGTGAACGTCGCGCGGGTGCTCACGCCCGAGCCGCGCGCGTGGGAGACGCGGGAGGCGTTCGGCGGCACCGAGATGCGCGTGTCGTGGTGGCGACCGGGCTGGGGTGACCGCCACCCCGCGATCATGGTCGTGAACGGCGCGACCCCCCTCGGCAACGACAACGCTGCGACCCGCGGCTTCGCGGCGACGCTCGCGCGCGCCGGGTACCTCGTCATGCTGCCCGAGTTCCCGTTCTCCAAGGAGGGCCGGCTCGACCCCGATGCGCCGCGCGTCGTGGACGCCGCCTTCGCGCGCCTGCGCGCCCTGCCGGAGACGAAGGGGCTGCGCGGCGGGGCCTTCGGCGCGTCGACCGGGGCGGGCCTCATGCTCTGCGCCGCGGGGACGTACGCGGCGCTCGGCGCGGCGGATCACCTCACCGTGCTCGGCGGCTACTTCGACCTCGACACGTACGTGGCCTCCGTCGCGACGCGGTCCACGCGCGACGCCGCGTGGGAGCCGAGCGCGGAGGCGCGCGAGCGCATCCCGCCCGCGGTCGAGGCGGCGATGAGGAGCGAGGGGGACCGGGCCGCCGTCCGCCGCGCGCTCGCCGCGACGAGCCACGGCGCGGCGCTCGAGGCGCTGCGGGACCTCTCCGCGGACGGCCGGCGCGTCTTCGACGCGCTCTCGCCGTCGGCCGTGTGGCCGCGGGTCGCGCCGCCGGTCTTCTGGATCCACGACCCCGGCGACACGTACGAGCCGCTCGCCGAGGCGTACGCCGCGCGGGCCGCGCCCCGCGCGGGGCGGTTCGTCCTCGTCGTGCCGCGCCTCGTGCAGCACGCCGAGGTGGGCGAGGCGACGAAGGGGCAGGACGCGCTCACGCTCGCGCGGGAGCTCTGGGGGCTGCTGACGTTCACGCTCGAGGTGCTGCGGACCGCGGGCTGATCACCAGCGGTGGAAGGCGGGGTGGCCCTCCTTCACCGCGACGAAGAGGCCGCGGCCCGTCGCGCGCTCGACGCCGTCCGCGACGAGCGTAGCCTCCACCGTCGCGCGGTCCGCCTCCACCGCGACCGCGCGCGCGGCGAGCTCGATCGCGACGGAGGTCGGGATCGGCCGGCGGAACCGGACCGTGTACTCGGCGGTCACCATCGGCGGCGGCGCGTCGGCGCCGCGCGCGCGCATGAGCGCCCAGGCCGCGCCCCACAGCATGTGGCAGTCGAGGATCGTGCCGGCGATCCCGCCGTTCAGCATCCCCGGGATGGCCTCGTGGTGCGGGCCCGCACGGAACGTCGCGAAGACGCCGTCGTCCCGCGGATGGCTCCGCAGGTGAAGGCCCTGCGGGTTCGCCGGTCCGCAGCCGAAGCACACGAGCCGCGGGGCGAAGCGCTCCTGCAGCGACGGCTCGCTCAGGGCGCGAGCTCCTTCACGAGCTGGATCGCTTCGGGCCGCGGCTCGTACCCCATCGCCTCGTTCAGGTGGAGGATCGGCTTGTTCTGGAAGTCGTTGTCGGTGCGCACGCGGTCGACGCCGAGCAGGGTCGCCTGCGCGACGGTCTCGTACTTCAGCGCCCGTGCCACGCCGCGGCCGCGCATCGACCGCGCGGTCCCGGTCCACTCGGTCACGACGATCCCGCGGACCGGCGGGTACGCGAGGAGCGAGATCCCGACGATCCCATCGCCGCTGCGCGCGATCCAGGCGCGGTCCTCGCGGATGCCCGGGTTGCGCAGCCAGCTGCGGAACGCGGAGAACGGCGTCGGCGTCCAGGGCACCGTGCGCGGCTCGTCCCGCGACGCCTCCTCGGCCAGCCGCCAGAGCTTGTCGTACCGCGCCGGGTCGCCGTCCTCGGCGAGGGTGAGGATGCGGATGCCCTGCTCGCGCAGGCGCGCGCGCGTCGCCTCGGCCTCGCGGAGCAGCCGGTCGCGGTGCGCGACGAGGTCGAGCTCCCAGAAGCGCTCGCGGCGCTCCTCCCGGAAGCCGCGCCGCTGCGCCGAGGCGAGCTTGAACGGGTCGGTCTCCCAGGCCCAGAGCGTCGCGCGCCTGGCGCCGTCGGCGGCGCTGCGCGCTTCGGCGAACGCGAGGAGGGCGTCGTGGCGCTCGGCCGTGCGCGCCTCGGGGAGCAGGTCGGCCTGCGTCCGGCCCCAGCGCTCCGGCATGTCCTCCCACCGCGGGTGGCCCTGGGCGGCGAAGCCGACGGGGCGACCGCCGAGCAGCGCGACGTGGCGCTCCCAGACCCCGTCGTCGTGCGGGTGCTCCCACCAGTAGCGGGTGAGGACGGGATCCTCGGGCGAGTCGGGGTAGATCGCGGTCCAGAGATCGGCGGCGAACGCGGCGTCGTCGAGCGTCGCGGGACGGAGGACGAGGTCGGCGGCCACGGCGATCGATCCCATGTCGCGAGGCTAGCTGAGGCAGGCCATGCCCGATACTTGACGGTCCCATGACCCTCGCCCCGCAGCGCCGCTGGGTGCTCCCCGTCGTCACCATGGGGGACCTCCCGCAGGGGATCCCCAGTCTGGTCGCGCGGATCATGCGCGCGCGGGGGATCGCCGCCGAGGAGATGCAGGGATTCCTCGACGCCCGGCCGAGCGCGAGCGGCCCGCCGATGCTCGACCAGGAGCTGGCGGTCGAGCGGATCCGTCGTGCGCTCGCGTCTCGCGAGCGCATCGTCGTCCATGGGGACTACGACGTGGACGGCGTCGCCGGGGCGGCGCTCCTCGTGCGCGCGTTCCGCCGGCTCGGGTCCACCGTCGGCGCGTACATCCCGGACCGCCATGAGGAGGGGTACGGGCTGAGCGCGGCGGCCCTGCGGAAGATCGCCGCGGACGGCGTGCGCGTCGTCATCTCGGTCGACTGCGGCATCACCGCGGTCGCCGAGGCGGAGCTCGCCCGCGAGCTCGGCCTCGACCTCATCGTCACCGACCACCACCATCCGCCGCCGGTCATCCCGCGGGCGCTCGCGGTCGTCAACCCGCGCCGGCCGGACGACCCGTCGGTGGACCGGGAGCTCTGCGGCGCGGGCGTCGCGTACGTCCTCGCGCGCGACCTGCTCGGCGACCGCTTCGAGGAGCACCGCGACGAGCTCCTGCAGCTCGCCGCGGTCGCGACCGTCGCCGACGTCGTCCCGCTCCGCGCGGGCAACCGTCACCTCGTGCGCCGCGGCCTCGACGCGCTGAACGCGTCACCGATCACGGGGCTGCGCGCGCTCGCGGAGCGCGCGGGACTGAAGGTGGGGAAGGTCACCGCGTCGGAGATCGGCTGGGTCGTCGGGCCGCGGCTGAACGCGGCCGGCCGCATCGCCGACGCCACCGACGCGCTGCGGCTCCTGCTCACCGAGGACCCCGCCGAGGCGAAGGCGCTCGCCGACCGGCTCGAGGAGCGCAACACCGAGCGCCAGCAGCTGACGCTCGACGTCGTGCGCCAGGCGCGCGAGCGCGCGAAGGAGCAGGCCGACGCGTGGGCGACCGTCGTCGCGGATCCCGGCTGGGCCGCCGGGATCGTCGGCCTCGCGGCCTCGCGCCTCGTCGAGGACCACGGCCGCCCGGCGGTCGTCATCGCCATCGACGGCGAAGAGGGGAAGGGGAGCTGCCGCTCGATCGCGTCCGTGCACATCGCCGAGGCGCTCGCCGAGTGCTCCGACCTGCTCACGAAGCACGGCGGCCACGCCATGGCCGCGGGCTTCTCGGTCCCGGCCGCGAACATCGCCGCGTTCCGCGAGCGCCTCGACGCCGTCGTGCGCGCGCGCCTGCGCGGCGTGCGCCCCGTGCCGACGCTCGTCGTCGACGCCGAGATCGAGCCGGAGGCGCTCACGCCGCGGCTCGCGCTCGAGCTCGCGATGCTCGAGCCGTGCGGCGCCGCCAACCCGCGGCCGCGGATGCTCCTGCGCGACGTCAAGGTCTTCGGTGTGCGCCAGGTCGGCGCCGACGCGGACCACCTGCGCTGCAAGATGGCCGTCGGCCGCTTCACCTTCGACGCGATGGCGTTCCGCCGCGGCGAGCACGCCGAGGCCGTCACCGGCGAGGGCCGCGTCGACGCGGTCGTGACCGTCGGGATCGGGCTCCGCGGCTTCGTCGAGCTCGAGATCCAGGACATGGGCCCCGTCGGCACCGCGGACGCGATGGCCCGGGCCGCCGCGGAGCGCCTCGTCGCGCAGGCGGTGGCCTGATGCTCACGCGGATCACCGGGGTGACCGACCGGCTGCGGCCGCAGCGCCGCGGGCCGCCCGACGCGGAGGCGATCGTGGCGGAGATGCAGCGCCACTACTCCGCGGCCGACGTCGAGCTCGTCCGCCGCGCCTATGACTACGCGGCGGCGGCCCACGAGGGCCAGCTGCGCGCGACGGGCGGCCCGTTCATCGAGCACCCCGCGGCGGTGGCGCTCTCCATGGCGCAGCTCGGGATGGACCCGCCGAGCATCGCCGCGGCGCTCCTGCACGACGCCCCCGAGGACACGACGAAGACGACCGACGACCTCCGGCGCGCGTTCGGGGAGGAGATCGCGCGGCTCGTCGAAGGCGTGACGAAGCTCTCGAAGGTCGGCGGGCAGAACGCCGCCGGCGTCACGCTCGAGCAGCGCCAGGCCGAGGACCTGCGGAAGATGTTCCTCGCGATGGCGACGGACCTGCGCGTCGTCGTCATCAAGCTGTGCGACCGCCTCCACAACATGCGCACGCTCGGGCCGCTCCCCGCGGAGAAGCAGCTGCGGATCGCGAAGCAGACGATGGAGATCTACGCGCCTCTCGCGCACCGCCTGGGGATCTGGCAGATCAAGAGCGAGCTCGAGGACCTCGCGTTCCGGCACATCGAGCCGCAGCACTACCGCGAGCTCACCGAGCAGCTCGCGCAGCGGCGGCAGGTGCGCGAGCGCAGCGTCGAGCAAGCGGTGAAGACGCTCTCGCGGGAGCTCGAGAGGGCCGCCATCAAGCACGAGATCAGCGGGCGGGCGAAGCACCTCTGGTCGATCGCGCAGAAGATGCGGCGGAAGGGCGTCTCCATCAACGAGGTCTACGACCTCCTCGCGGTGCGCGTGGTCCTCGAGGACGTGCCCGCGTGCTACGGCGCGCTCGGCGTCGTGCATACGCTCTGGCCGCCCATCCCGGGGCAGTTCGACGACTACATCGCCGTCCCGAAGCCGAACCTGTACCAGTCGCTGCACACGGCGGTGATGGGCCCCGACGGGCAGCCGCTCGAGATCCAGGTCCGGACGCACGAGATGCACCAGCTCGCCGAGTACGGGATCGCGGCGCACTGGCGGTACAAGGAAGGCGGCAGGCCGAAGACCGACCCGAAGTACGAGTCGAAGCTCGCCTGGATCCGCCAGCTCATGGAGTGGCAGCACGACGTCTCGGACGCCACCGAGTTCGTCGAGTCGCTCAAGGTCGACTTCTTCCACGACCAGGTCTTCGTCTTCACGCCGAAGGGCGAGGTGAGGGAGCTCCCGGCCGGCTCGACCCCCATCGACTTCGCCTACCGCATCCACACCGACATCGGCCACCGCTGCATCGGCGCGAAGGTGAACGGCCGCATCGTCCCGCTCGACCACAAGCTCCACTCGGGCGACATCGTCGAGATCATCACGAGCAAGGCCGCGCGCGGTCCGTCGCGCGACTGGCTCGGCCTCGTCGTCACGCCCGGGGCCCGCGAGAAGATCCGGCAGTGGTTCAAGCGACAGCAGCGCGAGGAGAACGTCGCGCACGGGCGCGAGGCCCTCGACCGCGAGCTGAGGCGGATCGCGCAGCGGTCGCTCGCGGACATCGACGCCGCGGAGCTCCAGCGCGTGAGCGAGCAGCTGAACATGCACGGCATCGACTCGATGTACGCGGCCCTCGGGTACGGCGAGCTCTCGGCGGCGCAGATCGTGACGCGGCTGCGCATCCTCGACGACACCTTGCTCGCCATCCCCCACCAGGCGCCGCCTCCGCCGCCTGCGACGACGAAGGGCGGCATCCGCGTGAAGGGCATGGGCGACCTGCTCGTGCGCTTCGGCGTGTGCTGCGACCCGGTCCCCGGCGATCCGATCGTGGGGTACATCACGCGCGGCCGCGGCGTCACCGTGCACCGCGCCGACTGCGCGAACGTCCGGAACATGGCCGAGCGCGAGCGCATCGTCGAGGTGGAGTGGGAGCGCGCGGGGCCGCGGACGTATCCCGTCGCCGTCCGCATCGTCGGCTGGGACCGCACCGGGCTCCTGCGCGACATCGCGTCGGTGATCAGCGAGGACCAGGTGCAGCTCGTCAGCCTCGCCGCGAACGCGAACGCCGACAAGACCGCGACGGTGAACGCGGTCCTACAGGTGACGAGCGTCGAACAGCTGTCGCGCGTCCTCGCCCGGGTCGAGGGCGTGCGCGACGTCTTCAGCGTCAGCCGCGACGGGCGATAGGCGCGAAGGAAGGGTCCGCCGCCCTCTATCAGGGGATCGTCGATGCCGCGGCTGCGGTCACCGCGCCCGGTATGCGAACCTGTCGCTGCTCGAGCCGGGAGGCTGGATCCCCGCTCGGCGTGGGCGTTCAGCGACGCGGACCTGATGGCACGGACGCTCACGCAGGCGCGCTACGTCGTCCCCGGCTTCGACCCGATGGGCGTCCGTTGACGCGGCGACGTGAATGCCGCGGTGCGCCGTGCTCGTGGAGGGCCGTCCCCACCTCGCGCCCTTCGCCGAGCACGTGGAGGACGCCGTCCATCCGCTCATCGCCACGCTCGCGCGCCGGGTGCTCGGCCTCGAGTGGACCCACTCGGTGCCGCTCCTCATCTCCGGCGAGGTCGCCGGCGCGCTCGCGTTCCACTGGGCCGGGCGCCCGCACCCGCGGGCGCCGAGCGTCGCCGACGAGCTCGACCGCCAGCGCGAGGAGGACGTCCGCGCCGCGAGCCACCGGCTGAATCGCCGCTCATCGAGGTCGGCCTCGTCCCGGCGCTCGAGATGCTCGCCGGCTCGTCCGCCGACCTCGACGTCCGCATCGAGACAGCGCCGGGCGTGTCCACGCGCGACGGCATCGCGCGCAACGCGCTGCCGAGCGCGCTGCGCCTCGCGCCGCACCGGTCCATCGAGGAGGCGCTCGGCGGGATCGCGCGGCCTTCACGCGCGGGTGCACGGGGTCGCGCTCCCGGTCGAGGTCGAGCCCCTGTTAGGTCTGGACGAGCTGGTCCTCCACCGTCTTCAGCGCGATCCCCAGGCGCGGCGATCGCGTCGTTCGTCAACCCCTCGGCGACGAGGGCGAGGATGCCGCGCTGCCGCTCGGTGAGGCCCGCGAGCGCGCCGGCGTCGCGCGCCTGCCTGCCCGCCACGAGCGAGGGGTCGAGCGCGACGAGGCCCTGTGACGCTCCGTCGACGGCGCGGCGCAGGACGCTCGCGTCCCGCACGGAGCGCTTCAGGAGGTACGACCAGCCCGAGACCTGAGGGCGGGGGATCGACGGGAGGAGCCTCGGCGCGCGCACGTTGGAGAGGGGCACGATCCCGAGGCCGGGGAGCTTCTCGCGGAGGAGCAGGCCGAGCTGCACGCCGTTGATGCCGCCGCCGAGCTCGATGTCGAGGAGCGCGACGTCCGGCTTGAGCGACGGGACGTCCCGCAGGGCAGCTTCGGCGCCGCCGAACGCCCCGACCACCTCGAGGCCGCCGTCCATCCCGAGGACGGTCGCGAGCAGATCGAGCAAAGGGCCTCGTCCTCGACGATGGTGAGACGCAGGCGCTTCGTCACTGGCGGGAGCATGCCACGGGGGTGCTCCCCCGACCCCCGCGGGGGCGGCGCTCTGTCCGCCGGCTCCGCGCCAGGGCACGCTCACGGCAGATCCGCCGGGGGAAGGGAATGCGTGCACAGATGATGAGCCGCCAGGACGATCGCCCCGTCACGCGGGCGCCCTCGCGGGGAACGCTGCCCGCCGTCACGACCCAGGTTGAGGTCCACGTGGGGCCGTTCGCCAAGCTCCGCGACGTGTTCGCGTTCGTCGAGCGCCTGAAGGCGGTCACCGGCGTGCGCGACGTCCGGATGGACCGCTGGGTCGCGGGCCACGCGGTCCTCATCGTCCGCCATCGCGACCGCATGCCGCTCCTCGCCGCGCCGCGCGAGCTCGAGGACGGGACGGCGACGGGGTCCGTCCGCCAGCCGCACGGGGTCCAGATCGAGGCCCGGCCCCGTCCGTGGACCGCGGCTGCTAGCGTCGCGCGGGTGACCGATGCGGCCTGGCGACGGCGCTACCGAGCGCCGCGCTCGTCGTTCCCCACGTGGGCGCGCGACCGCGCCGACCGCCTCACGTACCTGTCCAACCACATCGGGAGGTTCGAGGTGTTCGCGTGGGATCGCGCGCGCGACGCGCACCGCCAGGTCACCGATCGTCCGGAGGGGACCGGCTACCGCGTGCCTGCGCGCCTCGACCCGGGCGGCGAGCACGTCTGGTGGTGGAACGACCGCAAGGGCGACGAGTTCGGGACGTGGGTCGTCGAGCGCTTCGAGGGGGCCGACCGCCGTGACGCCGCGCCGCTCGAGCCGTCGTACTCGACCGGCCTCGCCCTCGGTCGCGCGGTCGCGGCGATCGGGCGGTCGACGGGGGAGGAAGGCTCGACGGTCTACGCCGTGCCGCGCGGGGAGCGGCCGCTGCTCGTCTACGCGCATCGCGAGTTGGCGCGCGTCGGCGGCCTCAGCGCCGATGAGGACCTCGTCCTCCTTTCGCACTCGGAGCACGGCGACAGCCGCGACCCCGCGCTGCGCGTCATCGATCTCGCGGGCGACCCCGTGGCCGAGCTGTGGGACGGCCCGGGCAAGGGCCTCCAGCCCGGGCGCTGGTCGCCGCTCCCGCGGGACCGGCGGGTCATCGTCCACCACGAGCGGACGGGCTCGCGGCGGCCGATGGTCTGGGACGTCGCGAGCGGCGCGACGACCGAGGTCGACGTGGACCTCCCCGGCGAGCTCTTCGGCGACTGGTATCCCGATGGCGAGGCGCTCCTCATCGGACAGGACCACCGCGGGCGCTCTCACCTCCACCGTTACCGCCTCGCGACCCGCGCGCTCGAGCCGGTGGCGCACGAGCCGGGGTCGCTCGACGAGGCGCGCGTCCGTCCGGACGGCGAGGTCTGGTACCAGCTGAACGGCTCCGTCCGTCCGCCGCACACGCTGTGGGGCTCGCGCGTCGTCCTGCGCGCGCAGGGTCCCGAGCCGCCCGAGAGCACGCCGTACACGGATGCGGACGTGAAGGGGATCCACGTGTTCGTGGCCGAGCCGCGCGGCGGATCGCGTCCCCGGCCCGCGCTCTTCCTCGTCCACGGCGGTCCCGAAGCGCACGACCGTGACCGCTGGGACCCCGAGGTCCAGACGTGGGTCGACCACGGGTTCCTCGTCCTCATGGTGAACTACCGCGGCTCGAGCGGGTACGGCAAGGAGTGGCGAGACGCGATCAGGGGGAAGCCCGGCCTCACCGAGCTCGAGGACATCGCGACCGTCCAGGACTGGGCGGTGGCGCAGGGTCTAGCGGACCGCGACCGCTGCGTCATCGGCGGCGCGTCCTGGGGCGGCTACCTCACGCTCCTCGGCCTCGGCACGCAGCCCGAGCGCTGGGCCGCGGGCCTCGCCGGCGTGCCCATCGGCGACTACATCGCGGCGTTCGAGGACGAGATGGAGCCGCTGAAGCGCTACGACGCCGCGCTCTTCGGCGGCACCCCGGACGAGGTGCCGCAGTCGTACCGCGAGCGCAACCCCATCACGTACGCCGAGCGCGTGCGCGCGCCGGTCATGATGCTCGTGGGCCGGAACGACCCGCGCTGTCCCTCGCGCAGCGCCGACGTCTACGAGGCGCGCCTGCGGGAGCTCGGCAAGGCGTTCGAGACCTACCGCTACGACGCGGGCCACGGGTCGCTCGTCATCGACGAGCGCATCCGCCAGATGGAGGCGCAGATCGCCTTCCTGGCGAAGCACCTCGGCACGCCGAAGCCGCTCTAGCCGCGAGGAGCCTCAGGGCGTCAGCCGGAGGACCACCGGCTCGCGGCCCTTCTCCACGTACCACGGCTGCACCCACTCGGCGCCGTACTTCGCGCGCCAGAGCTCGACGAGCCTGCGGAGCGCGGCCTCGCGGTCGCCGGGACGCTCGTAGCGGGCGGCCAGCTCCTGGCCCGCGATGCGGACCGTGCACCCGGGGTGCTCCCGAAGGTTGAGGAGCCAGTCCGGGGTGCGCTCGTCACCGCGCAGCCACAGGGCGCCGTCCGCGTGCGCGAACCAGACGCGGACGGAGTGGGGGCGTCGCGTGCGCCGGCCGCGGGTGACGAGCTCGAGCTCCTCGGTGGCCGCGAGCGCGCGGTCGAGGTCAGTCGTACGAGATGAGCTCGAGGAGCGAGCCGTCGGGGTCGCGGAAGTACACGCTCGTGCCGTCGCCGCGGGCGCCGGTGCGCTCGACCGGCCCGAGCTCGATCGCGACGCCGTTCGATCTCAGGTGCTCGATCGCGCCGGCGATCGGGCCATCCCAGACGAAGCACAGGTCGCTGTTGCCGGGCGTGATGCGGACGCGGGCCACGGGCTCGGGGGTCGCTCCCGGCAGATGGACGTTCAGCTGCTGCTCGCCGAAGCGGTACGCCTTGCGGCCGCGCGGCAGATCGCGGATCTCCGCGCCGAGGACGTCGCGGTAGAAGGCGTCCGAGCGGGCGGGGTCCGAGACCGCGATGACGGTGTGGTCGAGCCGGAGCGCGCGCAGCGCTATCGCATCGCCTCGAGGAGCGGCGTCACGTCCCGGTGGAAGACGTCGATGTCCACGAGCGGCTTCTCGCCGAGCGCGGGGATGCGGCCGTTCACGGCGTCCTCGTACGTCGGCAGCGAGGCCTGGTAGTAGATGCCGATCGGGATGGGCTCCTTCTCGTACGACTTCACGACCGCGGCGGCCTTCTTCGCCACGATCCCCTGCTCGTCCGTGACGTCGTGGACGACGGGGTCGAAGCCGGCCTCCTCGAGCTTGTACAGGCGGCTCTTCTTGTCCGGCAGGTCCGCGCCCTCGTACCACTCCTTCGTGTAGAGGTCGTTGTACGTCGGGCACGTCTGGAGGACGTCGACGAGCGCGGCGCCCTTGTGCTCGACGGCCTTCTGGATGATCCCGGCGAGGTGCTTGGGCTCGAGCGCGTAGCCGCGTGCGATGAAGGTGTAGCCGGCCGCGACGGCCATCGCGATCGGGTTGATCCCGTCCTGGATGGCCTCCTCGGGCATCGACTTCGTCCGCTTGCCCTTGCGCAGGGTGGGTGAGGCCTGGCCCTTCGTGAGGCCGTACACGTTGTTGTTGTGGACGAGGTAGGCCATGTCGAGGTTGCGGCGCCCGCTGTTCACGAAGTAGCCGGCGCCGATGCCGTAGCCGTCGCCGTCGCCGCCGAGCGCGATGACCGTGACGCCGCTGTTCACGAGGCGCGCGCCGGTCGCGACCGGGAGGACGCGGCCGTGCAGCGTGTGGAAGCCGTACGCCTTGATGTAGTGCGGCGTCTTGCCGGAGCAGCCGATGCCGCTGAACACCGCGACCTTGTCGGGGTCCAGGCTCATGTTCGCGAGCGCCATCTGGATGCCGGTGAGGATGCCGAAGTCGCCACAGTTGTGGAGCGCCCCGACCGAGCTGACGTACGAGTGAACGTCCTCCACCTCGAGGTTGTGCACGACACCGTCGTACTCGAAGACCTCGTTACTGATCACACGGAGCAGGAGGAATGTCTGACCAGGCGCCGCCGGGATCGCGGCCTGCCGCAGCGTGACGCCGGCGGGGGCGCCTACGGCCACCGCCTGGCGGGCAGACGCAGCGTCGTATTCGAGGACGCCTAGCCCAAGCGGCCGAACGATCGCGGCGCCGGGTCGGACGTCGCTGGCACGCGACCACTCAGCGGCCGCTCCGAGCTGCCGCACGACGAGGACTGGATGGTCATCTGTCAGTTCGACCGAGCGGCCGCCGAGCACCGTGATGCGGTGAAGCGGAGCCGGATGAGCGTGCGACATCAGCTCGGTGACGGCGTGGGGCTCGCCGTCATGTCCGAGCACGCGATCGCCGACGCGTACCTCGCCGATCGGCTTCGTGGTGCCGTCCTCCATGACGATCGGCGTAGACGGCACGACACACCCCGGGCACCAGTCGTTGTGCAGGTCGGACTTGTAGTCCTTGATGGTGAACTTCCTCACCGGCGCCTCAACGGACATTCGTCATCACCACTCGCGTCTCTTCCTTCACCGTGCCGTCCAGCCGGGCCCGCAGCGCCGCGACGACCTCGTCCTGCGAGAAGGGACGGCCGTCGAACTTCAGGACGCGGTCCGCGATGCGGATGCCCGTCTGCTCGGCGATGAGCGCGCCGAGCTGGCCCGAGTAGTTCTCCTCCAGGAGCACGACGTGCTTCGCCGAGCGCAGGATGCGCTCGACGTCCTCGGCCGGGAACGGCCGCATGAGGCGGCACTGGAGGAAGTTCACGGTCTTCCCCGGATCCGCGAGCTCGTTCATCGCGTCGAGGATCGTCCCCTTCGTCGAGCCCCAGGACACCGCGGTGACGTCGGCTTGCTGCGGGCCATGGAGGGCGTACTGCTGGTCCTTGGAGATGGCCTTCGAGAGCAGGCCGAGCTTGCCCATGCGCTTGTGCATCATCGCGATGCGCATCTCGACGCCCTCGGTGATGTGACCGTCGGGGTCGTGCTCGTCCGACGTGCTCCAGTACCGGCCGCCCGGCGTGCCCGGCCGGCTGCGCGGGGAGATGCCGTCGGGGGTGAGCGCGTACCGCAGGTATTCGTTGCCGCTGCCCGGGCCGTGGCCGTTGCCGTGCCCGTCGGCGCGGACGACGTCGGCGCCCTTCGCCTCGTACGGCGTCCACTCGCTGCCGGTGAAGACCTTGCCGCGCTCGATCCTGTCGTACTTCAGCTCGAGCTTGTCGATCGTCGTGTACACCGCGGCGAGCTTCTTGTCGGGCAGCACGATGACGGGCAGCTGGTACTGCTCGGCCCAGTTGAAGGCCGAGAACACGTCCTGGTAGCACTCGCGCAGGTCGCCCGGGGCGATGACGACGTGCGGGAAGTCACCCTGCGCGGGGTGCAGCGTGAACAGGAGGTCGCCCTGCTCCTGGCGGGTCGGCAGGCCCGTCGAGGGGCCGCCGCGCTGGTACATCGTGATGACCGGGCCGGGCGCCTCCGTGATCGAGGAGAACCCGATGCCCTCGACCATGAGCGCGAAGCCGGGCCCGCTCGTGGCCGTCGCGCTCCGGACGCCCATGTGGGCCGCGCCGACGGCCATGTTGATCGAGGAGACCTCGTCCTCGCACTGGACGACGAGCAGGTTCTGGTCGCGCTGGTGCCGCTCGAGGTACACGCTCTCGTCGGTCGCCGGCGAGATCGGGTAGTACGTCTGGAAGGCGCATCCCGCCTTCAGCTTCGCGATGGCGATGACCTCGTAGCCCTTCGCGAGGATGCGCGCCTTGCGCTCGCGGTGCGGCTGCAGCCGGTAGGGGAACGCCTTCGCGTCGAACTCGTCCCGGACGTGGTCGAAGGCGAGCCGCGCGGCGCTGACGTTCAGCTGGCCGATCTCGCTGCGCTTCCCCTTGAACTGGCCGACGATCACCTCGGCGACGAGGTCGAAGGGGTACTCGCACAGCGCGAGCGACGCCCCGAGCGCGACGGTGTTCTTCATCACCTCGTAGCGGCGCGCCTGCTCGCCCTTGCCGACCTCGTCGAGCGCCCTCTTGATGATCTCCATGAAGGGCACCGGGTAGAAGCGGATGTCGGTCCGGTCGGCCGGCGGCTCGTACCCGATGCCGCTGTCGAAGATGACGCCGCCGCCCCCGTTCACCTCGTGGAGGTGGCCGTAGTGCGTGGGCCAGCGCCGATGGTCGCCGTCGCCGACGAGCGTCTCGTGGTCGAGCCCCACGAGGATGTCGGTCTTCTCCCTGTACGAGCGAATGTCCTCCTCGTCCACGCGGACGCGATAGAAGGAGTGCTTGCCCATGATGTTCGAGTGGTACTCGATGTTCGCGTAGACCCGCAGTCCGGCACGGCTGCAGGCCTTCGCGAAGACCTCGGCGGAGGCGTTGATCCCGCTCCCCTGGGGTCCGCCGATCATCCAGGTGAGCCGGTTCTTCTGCACGGGGGTTACGGACCTATCCTACGTTGCGGAAACGACGTCGGATGGTGACGACCACGCAGGACGCCACGAGCACGGGCAGCCGCATAGAGAAGGACACGCTCGGTGAGGTCCGCGTCCCCGCGGACGCGCTGTGGGGCGCCCAGACGCAGCGGGCCGTGGAGAACTACCCCATCAGCGGGTACCGGGCGTTCCCCGCCTTCATCCGGGCGATCGTCTCGGTGAAGAGGGCCGCCGCGCTCGCCAACGCCGAGGCCGGCCGACTGTCGGCGGAGCGGCGCGACGCGATCGTCTGGGCCTCCGACGAGATCCTCTCGGGGAAGCATCACGACCAGTTCGTCGTGGACGTCTTCCAGGCCGGGGCGGGCGTCTCGTTCCACATGAACACGAACGAGGTCATCGCCAACCTGGCGGACCGCCGGCTCGGCGGCACGCTCGGGACGTACACGAAGGTCAACGCGAACGACCACGTGAACATGGCGCAGTCGACGAACGACGTCACGCCGACGGCCATGCGCCTCGCGCACCTCGAGCTGACGGAGGGCGTCGTCGAGCAGCTCGGGCTGCTCGCCGCCGCGTTCGCGAAGAAGTCCGCCGAGCACGCCGACGTGGTGAAGCCCGGCCGCACGCACCTCCAGGACGCCGTGCCCGTCACCTTCGGGCAGGAGCTCGGAGGCTGGGCGAGCCGCCTGCAGGCCGCGGCGCAGCGTCTGAACGCCGGACGCGGCGAGCTCTGCGAGCTCGGCATAGGCGGCACCGCGGCCGGAACGGGCCTGAACGCCGACCCGAAGTTCCGCGAGCGCGTGTGCCGCTCCCTCGCGGAGTGGTACGGCGAGCCGATCGTGCCGGCGAAGGACCTCTTCGCGGCCATGCAGTCCATGGCCCCGTTCGTCCGCATCTCGAGCGGGATGCGGACCGCGGCGATCGAGCTCGGCCAGATCTGCAACGACCTGCGCCTCCTCGTGTCCGGCCCGCGGACCGGGTTCGGCGAGGTCATCATGCCCCCGGTGCAGCCGGGGTCGTCGATCATGCCGGGGAAGGTGAACCCCGCGATGGCCGAGATGGTGAACCAGGTCTGCTTCCAGGTGATCGGCAACGACACCGCGGTCATGCTCGGCGCGCAGGCGGGGCAGCTCGAGCTGAACGTCATGATGCCGGGCATCAACTACGCCGTCTGCCTCTCCGCGACGATCCTCCAGAACGCGACGCGCCAGCTCCGCGTGAAGGCCATCGAGGGCCTGCGCGTGGACACCGAGCGCGCGCAGGAGCTCCTCGACGCGAGCCCGCCGCTCCTCGTGACGGCGCTCTCGCCGCACATCGGCTACGCGAAGGCCGCGGCGCTCGCGAAGCGCGCGCTCGCCGAGAAGCGTTCGCTCTTCGACGTGGCGCTCGAGGAGAAGGTCCTCCAGGAGGCCGACCTGCGCCGCGTGCTCGACCCGCTGCCGATGACGCGCGGCGGCGTGATGGAGTGACCGCCGACGACCCGACGGGGGAGGCCACCGACCTCCTCCAGGCGCTCATCCGCAACCGCTGCGTGAACGACGGGACTCCGTCGTCGGGCCAGGAGATGCGCAGCGTCGAGACGCTCGACGCCTACTTCCGCGGGCCGGGCGTGGACATGCGGCGGTACGAGCCGATCCCCGGCCGCGGCAACCTCGTGCTGCGGATCGATGGGACGGACCCGTCGGCTCCGTCGCTCTGCCTCATGGGCCACATCGACGTCGTGCCCGCGAGCGACGAGGGCTGGCGGCGCGACCCCTTCGGCGGCGAGCTCGTCGACGGCGAGGTGTGGGGCCGCGGCGCGATCGACATGCTCGGCATCACCGCGACGATGGCCGTCGCGGCGAAGCGGCTCCTGCGCGAGGGCTGGCGCTCGCGCGGCACGCTCATCTACCTCGCGGTCGCGGACGAGGAGGCGCTCGGGACGTACGGCGCGAAGTGGATGGTCGACGAGCAGTGGGACGCCGTGCGGTGCGATCATCTCATCACCGAGTTCGGCGGCGCGCGCGTGCCGTTCGGCGAGAGCGCGAAGCTCCCGATCATGGTCGCCGAGAAGGGCTCGCACTGGGTGCGCCTGCGCGTGCGCGGCGTGCCCGGCCACGGCTCGATGCCCTACCGGACGGAGAACGCCGTCGTGACGATGGCGGAGGTCGTGCGCCGCATCGCGTCGTACCGTCCGCCTGCCGTCCTGCACGACGTCTGGATCCGCTTCATCGACGGGCTCGACCTACCGCTCGTGCAGCGCGCCCTCCTCTGCACCGGTCCCGGGCTCGAGGCGGCGCTCGGCGGCATGCCGATCGGCGTCGCGCGGATGATGCATGCCGCGACGCACACGACCTTCTCGCCGAACATCTTCCACGGCGGCGTGAAGACGAACGTCGTCCCCGACACCGCCGAGGCACACGTGGACGTCCGCACGCTCCCCGGCGTGGACGGGGACGCCGTGCGCGGGATGCTGAAGGACGCGGTCGGCGACCTCTGGGGCAGCGTCGAGATCGCGGAGGAGGGCGACAACCTCGCGACCGAGTCGCCCACGGACACGCCGCTGTGGCACGCGCTCACGCGCGCGACGGAGCGTCTCGTCCCGGGCGGGACCACCGTGCCCTTCCTCGTCGTCGGGGCGACGGACGCGCGGTTCTTCCGCCGCAAGGGCGTGAACTGCTACGGCTACGGGCTCTTCAGCGAGCGGATCCCCTTCAACGAGTTCGCGGCGATGTTCCACGGCCGCAACGAGCGCGTGGATCAGACCTCGCTGCGGCTGATGACCGAGCTCTGGGAGGCGACGGCGCGCGAGGTGCTCGGCTGAAGCGCTGGTACGGACACGGCGCTACTGGACGCGGATCGTCTTGATCTTGTCCCCGATGGCGACCTTCTGGACGACGTCCATGCCCGAGGTGACCATGCCGAAGTTCGTGTACTGCTTGTCCAGCCAGGACGCATCCTTCTTCACGACGAACCACTGGCTGTCGTTGTTGAACGCTGCGTCCTGGCCGCGCGCGATGCCGACCGCGCCGAGCGCGAACGGAAGGTCGTTGTACTCGCTCGGGACGCGCCCGCCGCCCGTGCCGGTGCCGAGCGGGTCGCCGCCCTGGGCGACCCAGTCCTCGACCCGATGGAACTTGAGGCCGTTGTAGAAGCCCTCGCGGGCCTTCGTGACGAAGCGCTCGACCGTCTTCGGGGCCTTGTCGGGGCGGAGGGCGATGGTGAACGAGCCGCCCTTCTCGAGCTCGACGACGGCGGTGGTCGCGGGTCCTGACGCTGGCGTTGCGGCTGACGTGGCAGCACCTCCGGTAGTCGGTCTTGGGGTGGCCGTGGGTGACGGCGTCGCCGGACGGACGACACGGTCGCCCGCGCCGCCGCACGCCGAGACGACGAGCGCGGCGAGGATGAGGAGCGATGTCACACGCACGCGGCCAGCGTATCCGTTTAGGCTCCCGGACGTGCCGCAGTACCAGGCCCCGAGGGGGATGCGTGACCTCCTGCCCGCGGAGGCCGAGGCGTTCGACCGCCTGCAGGCGGTCGTCATCGGCCGAGCGAAGCGCTACGGCTTCCCGCGCCTCGAGACGCCGCTCATGGAGGACGCGCAGGTCTTCATCACGGGCACCGGCGAGTCGAGCGACATCGTCGGCTACGAGATGTACGAGGCGAGCCTGCGCGGCAGGGGCGGGCTCGCGCTCCGCCCGGAAGGCACGCCGGCGGTCGCCCGCGCGCTCCTCGAGCACGGCCAGCATCGCAGCGCCCGTCCGATCCGGTACTCCTACTTCATGCCGATGTTCCGCGGCCAGCGGCCGCAGCTGCTCCGCTACCGGCAGTTCTGGCAGTGGGGCCTCGAGTGCTTCGGGGCGGAGGAGGCGAGCGCCGACGTCGAGATCATGGAGTTCTCGGCGTCGCTCTTCGCCGAGCTCGGCCTCACCGCGTACGACCTGCAGCTGAACACCATCGGCGACGCGGCGTGCCGACCGAAGCTCCGCGAGGCGCTCGCGGCGCATTTCCGGCAGCACCGCGACGCGCTCAGCGAGCCGTCGCAACGTCGGCTCGAGACGAACGTCCTGCGCATCCTCGACTCGAAGGACCCCAGGGATCGCGAGGTCATCGCCGGCGCGCCCGACCTGCACTCGCTCCTCTGCGCGGACGACCGCGCGCACTTCGGCGCGGTCGTCGGCGGCCTCGACCGCCTCGGCATCCGGCACACGGTCGTGCCGACGCTCGTGCGCGGCCTCGACTACTACGCGCGCACCGTGTGCGAGTTCGTCCTCACCGATCCCGAGTTCACGAAGGCCGGCGACATCGCGGTCGCGGGGGGCGGGCGGTACGACGGCCTCGTCGAGACGCTCGGCGGTCCGCCGATGCCGGGCACCGGCATCGCCGGGGGCGTGGACGTGCTCCTCGCCGCGCTGAAGCAGCAGGGCGTGGCGCTGCCGGGCGAGCCGCTCGCGGAGGTGTGGGTCCTGTCGGGGCAGCCGGACGACGTCGCCGACCGGATCCAGCTCGCCTCGGGCCTGCGCGAGGCCGGCTTCCGCGTCGCCACCGAGTACAGCACGCGCCCCCTCGATCGCCAGCTCGAGAACGCCGTGAAGCACGGCGCGAAGGTGGCCGTCATCCGCGGGATGGAGGAGGCGCGCGGCGGCAACGTCATCGTCCGGGACCTCGTGGCCAAGGAGCAGCGCGTGACGCGGCTCGCGGCGGTCGTGACCGAGGTGGGCCGGCACGCGCCGACGTACCCGAAGCCGTCGCTCGCCGACGGGGCAGGAGGCTAGCGATGCTGCGAACGCGCACGTGCGGCGACGTCCGTGCCGAGCACGCCGGCAGCGAGGTCACCCTCTGCGGCTGGGTGCACACGCGCCGCGACCACGGCGATCTCACCTTCATCGACCTGCGCGACCGCTACGGGATCACCCAGATCGTGGCGACGGCGCAGGACCGCGCGGAGGTCCACGCCGCCTTGAAGGACGCCCGCAGCGAGTGGGTGCTGCGGGTGCGCGGCACCGTGCGCCCGCGCCCGGAGGGCACGCGCAACCCGAAGCTGGCGACGGGCGACGTCGAGGTCCTCGCGTCGGCCGTCGAGGTGCTCAACGCCGCGAAGACCCCTCCCTTCTATGTGAACGAGGAGGGCCAGGTCGACGAGACGCTGCGGTGGAAGTACCGGTACATCGACCTGCGGCGCGAACGCTCGCGCGAGATCATGCGCCTGCGGCACGAGGTCGTCGCCTGGATCCGCGCGTACTTCATCGAGCGGGGCTTCTGGGAGATCGAGACGACGAACATGATCCGCGGCGACCCCACCGGCGCGCGCGACTTCGTCGTGCCGTCGCGCTACCACCCGGGGAAGTTCTGGGCGCTGCCGCAGTCGCCGCAGCAGCTGAAGCAGATCCTCATGTACGGCGGCATCGACAAGTACTTCCAGATCGCGCGCGCGTACCGCGACGAGGACCCGCGCGCCGACCGCGTGTACGAGCACTCGCAGCTCGACGTCGAGATGTCCTTCGTCGAGCGCGAGGACGTCATGGCGCTCATCGAGGACGTGTACACGAAGGTCATCGAGCGCTTCTCGGCGAAGCCGCTCATGGCGAAGCCGTGGCCGCGCCTCACCTTCGCCGACGCGATGCGCCGCTACGGGTCGGACAAGCCGGACCTGCGGTTCGGGACGGAGCTCGTCGACCTCACCGGCGCGTTCCCGGACAGCGCGTTCGCCGTCGTGCGTGAGGCGATCGCGAAGGGCGGCGTCGTGCGCGGCATCGTCGCGCCGGGCAAGGCCGACGCGGCGCGCAAGGAGATCGACGGCTGGGCGGAGGTCGCCAAGCGCAAGGGCGCGAAGGGCCTGCTGACGTTCGGCTTCGCCGGGAGCGAGGTGCGCTCGCCCGTGGCGAAGTTCCTGTCGGCGGCGGAGCTCGCGGCCATCCGCGGGCGCAGCGGCGCGCGGGACGGCGACATGGTCCTCGCGGTGGCGGACGGCGAGCGCCACGCGAGCGAAGCCGTCGGCACGCTGCGCCAGCAGCTCGGCGAGACGCTCGGTCTCATCGACGCCTCGAAGCACGCCGCGGTGCTCATCTACGACTTCCCGCTCCTCGAGCGCACGCCCGCCGGCGGGTGGACGTTCTCGCACAACCCGTTCTCGGGGCCGCTCACGCCCGACGAGCTGGCGTGGCTCGGCACCGACCCGAGCCGCGCGCGCTCGTCGCAGTACGACTTCGCGCTCGACGGGCGCGAGACCGCGGGCGGGAGCATCCGCATCCACCAGCGCCCGGTGCAGGAGCGCATCCTCGAGTTCATGGGCATCCCGAAGGCCGAGGCCCAGCAGCGCTTCGGCGCCATCCTCGACGCCCTCGAGTACGGCGCGCCGCCCGAGGGCGGCTTCGCCGGCGGGATCGAGCGGCTCGTCATGACCATCGCGGGGACCGAGAACATCCGCGAGGTGCAGGCCTTCCCGAAGACGCAGACCGGGTACGACCCGCTCCTCGACGCGCCCGCGCCGATCACGCCGGGCGAGCTCGACGAGCTCGGCCTGCGGGTGGTGGGGAAGCCCCAGGAGAAGCGGCCGAGCGGGGGATAGCGGCACCTACACTTTCCACGTGACGGAGCGCATCTACCTCGACCACGCGGCGACGACGCCGGTCGACCCGGAGGTCGCCGAGGCGATGGTCCGCGTGCTCTCGGAGGTCCCGGGGAACCCCTCGAGCATCTACGCCGAGGGCCGGCGCGCCCGCGCGCTCGTCGACCGCTCCCGGGCGGAGGTCGCGGCCGCGATCGGCGCGCAGCCCGGCGAGATCGTCTTCACGAGCGGCGGCACCGAGGCCGACAACCTCGCGCTCCGCGGCGTGCTGAAGGCGTACCGCGGCGAGCGGGACGGCCTGGTCATCAGCGCCATCGAGCACCACGCGGTGCTCGACACGGCCGAGGACCTCGAGCGGCACGCGCACGTGCGGGTGACGCGCGTGCCGGTGGATCGCGACGGGCTCGTGGACCCGCTGGCCGTCGAGCGCGCGATCGACGGGCGCACCGCCCTCGTCTCGATCATGCACGCGAACAACGAGGTCGGGACGGTGGAGCCGATCGACGCGATCGGCCGGGTCTGCCGGGCGAAGGGCGTGCCGTTCCACACCGACGCGGTCCAGACCGTCGGCGTGCTCCCGTTCGACGTGCGCGAGCTGCCCGCCGACCTCGCCTCGATCAACGCGCACAAGCTGTACGGGCCGAAGGGCGTCGGCGCGCTCTACGTGCGCGGTGGCACGCGCATCGCGACGATGCAGACGGGCGGCGGCCAGGAGAAGGGCCGGCGCACCGGGACGGAGAACGTCGCCGGCATCGTCGCGCTCGGCGTCGCCATGCGCATCGCGGCCGAGCGCCGCGAGCGCGACGCCGCGCGCCTCTCCGCGCTGCGCGACCGGATCATCGACGGCGTGCGCAGCCGCATCCCGGCTGCCGTGCTCACCGGTCACCCCACGCGGCGCCTCCCGAACAGCGCGTCGTTCTGCTTCCCGGGCGCGCAGGGCGAGTCGCTCATCGTCGCGCTCGATCTCGAGGGCATCTCGGTCTCGAGCGGGTCGGCGTGCACGTCCGGCAGCACGGAGCCGTCGCACGTCCTCACCGCCATCGGCGTCGCCCGGGACGCGGCCCAGGGCTCCCTGCGCATCACGGTGGGGCGCGACACGACGGACGCGCACGTGGACCGGCTGCTCGAGGTCCTGCCGCGCGTCGTGGAGCGGATCCGCGCGGTGTCGCGCGAGCCGGTCGCGACGTGAGCAAGAGATCGAGCGAGGATCCGGCTTCGCCGGTCCGAGCGAGTCCGACAGAGCGGAGCGGCTATCTGGCCGTCAGGCCTGATATGGGGCAGGAGCGGTTCGGCGCGGCCGAGGACCTCTATCCGCCCGCCGCGGTCGATCACTTCACGAGCCCGCGCAACGTGGGCGGGGTGGACGATCCGGACGGGAAGGGCTCGGATACGAACCCGGCGTGCGGCGACCGGACGACGATCACGGTGCGGCTCCGCGACGGGCGGATCGAGGACGCGCGCTTCCGCACGTTCGGGTGCGTCGCGGCGATCGCGTCCGCGTCCGCGCTCACCGAGCTCGTGAGGGGCCGCGCCGTGGCCGAGGCGCGCGCGGTCGAGCCAGCCGACGTGATCGCCGCGCTCGGCGGGCTCCCCGCACGGAAGGAGGCCTGCGCCGTGATGGCCGTCGGCGCGCTGCGCGCCGCGCTCGTCGACGCTCACGTGGGCTCGGGGGCATGAGCGAGCGCGTCTTCGTCGCAATGAGCGGTGGCGTGGACTCCTCGGTCACGGCCGCGATCCTCGCCGACCGCGGGTACGACGTCGTCGGCGTGTGGATGCGCCTCTCGAAGGAGGGCGTGGCGAACGACGCGCCGCGCTGCTGCGGCACCGACGAGGCGGGGGAGGAGGCGCGCCGCGCGGCGGCGCACCTGGGCATCCCCTTCTACGCGCTCGACTACGCCGACGTGTTCGGCCGCGACGTCGTCGACCGGTTCGTCGACGCGTACGCGCACGGCGAGACGCCGAACCCGTGCGTCGCGTGCAACGCGTACGTGAAGTTCGAGGCGCTGCTGCGCGACGTCGTCGCGAAGTTCGGCGCGGCTTTCCTCGCGACGGGCCACTACGCCCGCGTCGTCACCGACGCGAGCGGGCGGCACCGCCTGCTGCGCGCGCTCGACGCGTCGAAGGACCAGTCGTACGCGCTGTACATGCTCGGCCAGCGCGAGCTCGCGCGGGTCCTGTTCCCCATCGGGGAGCTGCGCGCGAAGGAGGAGACACGCGCGCTCGCCGCGCGCTACGGGCTGCCGAACGCGGCGAAGGCCGAGAGCATGGACATCTGCTTCGTGCCCGGCGACCACCGCGACCTCGTGCGCGGCCGGGCGCCGGAGGCGTTCGTGTCCGGACCCGTCGAGCGGTCGGACGGCACCGTCGTCGGCCGCCACGACGGGCTCGCCTCGCTCACGGTGGGCCAGCGCCGCGGCGTCGGCGTCGCGGCGGGCGAGCGGCTGTACGTGCTGCGGCTCGACCTCGAGCGCAACGCGGCCGTGGTCGGCACGCGCGCGGAGGTCGCGTCGCGCGCGTACGCCCTGCGCGACGTCCAGTTCACGTTCAGCGAGCCGCCGGGCCAGCGCTTCGCGTCGACGGTCGCGCTGCGCTACCGCGCGGCGCCGGTCGCCTGCGAGGTGGAGGCGCTCGAGCGAGGGTCGGCGCTCATCAGGCTCGCCGAGCCGGCGCTCGTGGCGCCCGGACAGGCGGCCGTGCTGTATGAGGGCGACGAGGTCCTCGGCGGCGGCACCGTGCGGGAGGCGCTCGCGGCCTGAGGCTCCTCCTGCGCATCGCCGCCATCGCCGTCTCCGGTGCCGCGCTCTTCGGGGCCGGCACCGTGACGGCCTCGTCCAGCTCGAGCCGTCGCCGGCCTCTTCACCGCGCTCGCGGTGGCGGCCGCCCTCGCGCTCATGGCGATGGCGCTCACCGGCACGGGCCGCGGTGACGCCGCCGTGCCGCCGTCACCCGAGCTCGTCACGGCGATGCGCGCGACGTTCCTCTTCATGTCGTTCAGCGCCCTCATCGGCCTCGCGTGGCTGCGCGGCATCGCGCATCCCCCCGTGCACGACTCGACCCCGTACCACGGCGACGCGATCGCCCTGAACGAGTGCGCGGCGCGGCGACGAGTTCGTGTCGCGCCTCTCGTACCCGGCCCTCTCGGTCGTGCTCATCCTCCCGTGGATCGCGCTCGGCTGGGGCGCGAACGTCCTCTGCGTCCTGTGCCTGCTCGCGGCCATGGCGCTCGTCCTCGTCCGCGCACCCGCGGGCACGCGGCCGTTCGTCCTCACCGGGCTGCTCGCGGCGTTCTACGTCATCCAGGCCGCCGCCGAGCACGGGTGGCGCGCGGCCGGCGCGCTCACCGTCCTCGCGCTGCCCGCTCCCGCAGGGCGAGCACGCCCGAGGTGAGGGCCGAGGCGAGCGCGGCGTAGAGCAGGTGCGCGTCGCCGAGGACGCCGACGCGCGAGCCGGTGAGCTCGCCGACCACCTGCGCGACGGCGGATGCCGCGATCGCCGCGAGCCAGGCCGTGCCGAGCGCGCGCGGACGCCCGATCGCCGCGCGGAACGCGGCGGGGACCCCGAGCGCGACGAGCAGTAGCGGCACGACCGCGGGCGGCATCTGCCTCATCATTGAACAGATGGAGAGCGGGCAGATCCGCGAGACCTTCTTCGCGTTCTTCGAGAAGCGTGGCCACGTGCGGCTGCCGAGCGCCCCGCTCGCCCTGAAGGACGACCCGAGCGTGCTGTTCACGAGCGCGGGCATGCAGCCGCTCGTGCCCTACTTCACGGGGACCAAGCAGGCTCCCGCCAAGCGGATCGTGACCGTCCAGAAGTGCCTGCGGACGACCGACATCGACGAGGTGGGGAACGACGGGTACCACCAGACCTTCTTCGAGATGCTCGGGAACTTCTCGATCGGCGACTACTGGAAGAGCGAGTCGCTCCTCTGGAGCTGGCAGCTCCTCACGGATGGGTTCGGCTTCGACGGCGACCGGCTCGTCGCCACCGTCCACACGAGCGACGACGAGGCCTACGACGTCTGGACGAAGGAGCTGAAGCTCCTCCCGCCGGAGAAGGTCCGGCGCCTCGGCGACGACAAGAACTTCTGGGCGCCGGGGCCCACGGGACTGTGCGGCCCCGACAGCGAGATCTTCATCGACCGCGGCCCGCAGCCGGGCGTCGCGCCGCACGACTGCGGCCCCGGTGAGGACTGCGGCCGCTACGTCGAGATCTGGAACAACGTCTTCCAGCAGTACGACCGCCAGCCGGACGGCTCGCTCGTGCCGCTCCCGAAGAAGAACATCGACACGGGAGCGGGCCTCGAGCGGATCACGACGGTGCTGCAGAACGTCCCCGGCGACGCGTTCCGCACCGACCTCTTCAGGCCGATCGTCGAGCGCATCGAGCAGCTCGCGGGCGTTCGCTACGGCGACGCGGCGGTCGACCGGAGCATCCGGATCGTGGCCGAGCACTCGCGCGCCGCGACCGTCCTCATCGGCGACGGAATCCAGCCCTCGAACGAGAACCGCGGCTACGTGCTGCGGCGGCTCATCCGCCGCGCGGCGCTCCACGCGCGCAAGCTCGGCCTCCGCACCGGGACGATCGCGCAGCTCGGCGTCCTCGCCACGCGCGTCCTCCAGCCGCACTACCACGAGCTCGGCGAGAGGCGCGAGCGCATCAACGAGATCCTCGAGGCGGAGGAGCGCAAGTTCGAGCAGACGCTCTCGAGCGGGCTCGACCAGCTGAACGCGGCGATCACGACGGCGCGCTCTGCGGGGCGCCGGGGCATCGACGGCGACACGGCTTTCAGCCTGTACGACACGTTCGGCTTCCCGATCGAGATGACGCGCGAGATCGCGGGCGCCGCCGAGCTCGAGCTCGACGAGCGCCGCTTCCGCGAGCTCCTCGAGCAGCAGCGCGCGCGCAGCCGCGCGAGCGCGCGCTTCTCCCAGGACGCGATGCGCTTCGGCCAGTTCTATTCGGACCTGCGCGAGCGCGACGGCCTGCGGAGCGAGTTCACCGGGTACCACGAGCTCGCGACGGAGGGGCGCATCGTCTCCCTCGCGATCGGCGGGCGGCGCGTCGACGAGGCGCGCGAGGGGAGCGAGGTGGAGGTCGTGCTCGACCGCACGCCCTTCTATCCCGAGGGCGGCGGTCAGGTGGGCGACCGCGGCCACGTCACGACCGGCGGCGGGCGGGTGATGGTCGCCGACACGCAGACGGCGGCGCCCGAGGTCGTCGTCATGATCGGCACGGTGGTGGACGGCGTCCTGCGCAGCGGCGACCTCGCGCGCGCCGAGGTGGACGCCGACCTGCGCCGCCACACGATGCGCAACCACACGGCCACGCACCTCCTGCACGCGACGCTGCGCCGCGTCCTCGGCGAGGAGGTGCACCAGGCGGGCTCGCTCGTGCACGCGCCGAACCTGCGGTTCGACTTCACCTTCGGCCGCGCCCTCACCCCGGAGGAGATCCGGCGCCTCGAGGACGAGGTGAACCAAGCGATCCTCGACAACGTGTCGGTCGTCGCCGAGACGATGCCGCTCCAGGACGCGCTCGCGTCCGGAGCGCTCCACCTCTTCGACGAGAAGTACGGCGGCGAGGTCCGCGTCGTCCAGGCGGGGCCGAGCCGCGAGCTGTGCGGCGGCACGCACTGCCACTGCACCGGCGACATCGGCCTCTTCCTGGTCACGAGCGAGGGCTCGATCGGGGCGGGGCTGCGGCGCATCGAGGCGGTCACCGGCCAGGGCGCGCTCGCCGAGGTGCGCGCGATGCGCGAGCGCAGCGACCGCATCGCGCAGCGCCTGCGGGTGCAGGGCGCGCGCGTGGTCGAGGCCGTCGAGCAGCTCGCGGACCAGCGCGACCGGCTGGAGAAGGACCTCGCGAGCGCTCGCCGCGCGGGGATGGACACGTCGGCGACGGGGCTCGTGGCGAAGGCGGAAGCGCTCGACGGCATGCGCCTCGTCGTCGCGAACGTCGGCGACGCGGACGACAAGCAGCTGCGCGAGCTGTCGGACCGCGTGCGGGACCAGCTGCCATCGGGCGTCGTGGTGCTCGGCGCCGTCCGCGCCGACCGCGCCGCGTTCGCGGTCGCGGTGACGAAGGACCTCACGACGAAGGTGCACGCCGGCACGGTGGCGAAGCAGATCTCCTCCATCGTCGGGGGCAGCGGCGGCGGCCAGCCGCACAGCGCCACCGGCGGTGGGAAGGACATCGCCCGCCTCGGCGATGCGCTCGACGCCGCGCGGCGCATCGTCCGAGAGCAGACCAGTGGGGGCCGTGGCGGGGCTTAGGGCGAAGGTCGAGCGCGGACCGGCGGTCGCTGGCGTCGAGCTCGCGGCTGACCGCATCCGCGTCATCGTCGCCCGGCGCCAGGACGTCCTGCTGCGGATCACCGGCGCCGCGCAGGCGCCGCTGCGCCCGGGCGCGATGGCCGGCGGCCTCGTCGTCGACCGCGAAGCGGTGGGCGGGGCGGTCGCGAGCGCGCTCTCCGTCGCCGAGGCCCGCGACAAGGCGGCGAAGCTCATCGCGGCGATCGACGGCGACGACGTGCGCACGTACCACCTCGCTACGACGTTCGAGCGCGAGGCGCTGAACGAGCCGATGAGCCACGGGGAGGTGACGCGCGCGGTGCAGGAGGCGCGGGCCGAGGCCGAGCGCAGCGCGCGCGAGGCGTCGGTGAACGACGCGGCCCTCCGCGGCATCGCGACCGTCCAGCTCCGCGACGACGTCGCCGGCCTCGCGCTCGACGGCCGGCCGCTCTCCTCGCTCGTCGGGTTCCAGGGCCGCTACGTGGAGGTGCGCACCGACGTCTCGCTCGCCCCGCTCGTCCTCGCGAGCGCCGCGAGCGGCGCGCTCGAGTCCGGGAAGCGGCGCGGGACGGTGACGCCCGGGGCGTACGCGCTCGCGCGCCTCCTCGCGGCGTGCGGGATCGTTGAGGGAGGGATCCTGAGCCTCGGCGCCGACGTCACCGCGTTCGCCGTCATACGCGGCTCGCGCGTGGTGGCCACGCGGGCGTTCGGCCTCGGCCGCGACGCGCTCCTCGCGCGCACGGACCGCGTCGAGCGGGACGCCGCGGTCTGGGCGCGGTGCGTGACGTCGCCGATCCCCGGGATGGACGGCCTCCTGCCGTCGCGGTGGCTCTTCGTCGGCGTGCCGGAGGAGCTCGTCGCGCTGCCGCGCGCGCTGGCCGACGCGGTGGCGCAGGAGCGCGGCGGCGAGGTCGAGATGGAGCCGCTCCGGCCCGCGCTCGCCTCGCGCGTCGTCGCGCCGGAGCCGCTGCACGCCGACGACCTCGTCGCGTGCGGCGCCGCGGCGCTCGCGGCGGAGATCGCGTGACGCGCACGATCGTCGACCTCGACGCGCGCGCGACGGTCCTCGACGCGTCGGAGCGCCTCGCCGCGGCACCGCCCCCCC
>Ga0194121_10001776_pt1 | contig 35424 bp, 34 predicted proteins | sample TA2MahCa50mmetaG_FD_148609 | JGI IMG/M metagenome (GOLD analysis project Ga0194121, IMG submission 148609) | Freshwater microbial communities from Lake Tanganyika, Tanzania - TA2015020 Mahale Deep Cast 50m | ecosystem: Environmental > Aquatic > Freshwater > Lake | place: Tanzania: Lake...
GTGTTCTCCACAAAGAATGACTCCGGATAAGCGGCTGCGCCCAGCGGCGAGGGAACATTCGGGTCATTGGGATCAACGGGCGAGCTGGTGGCGGACTTCATCACGATGGCGGTCCTGTAACTGTCGTTGTCGTTGTTGTTGGCGTTCCAGATGCGGATGGAGGTAAGAGAGGTGCGGCGCAGCTCGGTGGTGATGTCCCGCTCGAAGTTGCGCAGCGCGGACTGCACCGCGGAACGGGCGTCCACACTCTTCCATCCCTCGGTTCCGTCCCGAGTCAAGGCGAACAGCGCGATGACAATGAAGCTGAACACCCCACAGGTGATCATCAGCTCGATCAGGGTAGCTCCTCGCCGTTCGCTACAGATCGCCTTCATAAATGATTCTGCTCACCTCGACCGACAACTGACCGTAGCCCGCCCGGGCCCGTCCGGGCAGGCCGCCGGCTTGCTCCCACCAGTTGCACACAATGCGCAGCTTGCGAAGCTGTTGGCTGCTTGGTACCTCGGGTGGTAGAAGGGCAGTTATGTCCTGCACATACAGTGTGTAGAAAAAGTCGGTCTTGTTCAAGTGCCGCACGTCGCTGGCGTATGCATCTTTGTCGGCGGCGTCTTTGGTCGCCGTCATGAACTTATCCAGCCGACCACCGGTGCGCAGGGAGTAGATGTATTCTTGGAGGATGGACTCGGCCACAATTGTTCCGGCCGTCATGTCCACGCTTTTCTGGCTGGCCTTGAAAAGAAACGTGAAGATCCCCACCACCAGAAGGATCGCGGTGCTCAGGATGCCCACCGAGATGATGAGCTCCATGAGACTGAACCCTGCCCTGGGGGAGGCGGGGAAACCGCATCGATTCGAGCTTTCAGACCTCTTCATCTTTGACAAATTATACCAGAATGCCCCCGACTGGCATAGCGCAATCACGCCACCCAAAATGTTACGATTTCTTAATCCGCGGCAGCCGGGTTGGAGCCAGGGGGAGTGTCCTTCGCCCCGGGGACTTTCTTTCGCCAGAGCGCTCGCGCGAAGCTCTCTCCCACCAGACCGGTGCTGGGAAGGCCGAAGCCTTCCAGGCAGGTGGCGCCCAGATCGCCAAAGCTGGTGCGAACGCCGAGATCCTGGCCGGGCGCCAGCCCCGGCCCCCAGGCGAGCATCGGAGAATACTCGCGCGTGTGATCGGTGTGCGACAGGATGGTGGGGTCGCAGCCGTGGTCGGCGGTGATGAACAGGACGTCGCCGTCGTGCATGCCGCCCATCAGCCGGCCCAGGTCGGCGTCCAGCTCGCGCAGCGCTTGCGCGTAGCCGGCCGCGTCGTTGCGGTGGCCGTACAGCATGTCGAAGTCTACGAGATTGGTGAAGATCACGCCGCGCCCGCGCTTCTCGTCGACCAGCCGCCGGGTGATCTGCATGCCTTCCCGGTTGTCCTTCATCGGATGGTACTCGTGGATCCCTCGGCCGTTGTAGATGTCCTTGATTTTGCCCACCGCGTAGACCGGAAGGCCACTCGCGGCGAAACGATCCACCGCCGTCTCGCCGGGCGGATCGATCGCGTAGTCCTTGCGGCGCGGCGTCCGCTTGAAGGCCCCCGTCGGCCCTTCGAAGGGACGCGCGATGATGCGGCCGATGAGGTGGTCGCCCTGCATCTGCTCGCGGGCGATGCCCGAAATCCGATACAGGTCCTGGATGGGCCACACGTCCTCGTGGCAGGCGATCTGGAACACGCTGTCGGCGGAGGTGTAGACGATGGGATAGCCGGTCTTGACGTGCTCCTCGCCCAATTCTTTGATGATGTCAGTGCCGCTGGCCGCCTTGTTGCCCAGGATCTTCGTTCCGATGGCGTCCTCGAAACGCTCCACGACTTCCGGCGGGAATCCCTGGGGATAGGTGCGGAACGGTACTTCGGTGGCCAGTCCGGCCATTTCCCAGTGCCCGGTGATGGTGTCCTTCCCCTTGGACGCTTCCACCATGCGCCCGTAGTAGCCGTCCGGCGTCTGCAACGGCGGTACGCCTTCCACCCTGTGGAGATTGCCCAGCCCCAGGCGCTGCAGGTTGGGCAGGGCCAGTCCGCCGGCCGCCGCGGCCACGTGGCCGATGGTGTCCGCGCCCTCGTCCCCATACTCTCCAGCGTCGGGCAACGCGCCGATGCCGCCGCTGTCAATGACCAGGATGATCGCACGGTTGAGATGACCCATCGTCTGCTGCTCCTATCTGCGTTTCCCCCTGGGGGAAGGGGCGCTTTCGTTCGTCGTGGCGACTTCCGCGGTCCTGCCTTCGTCGGGCCGCGCAACCGCGGGCACGGTGCGGCCGGCCAGCGTTTTCAGCTCGTCGGCGAAGCGGCTCACGTCCTTGAACTCCTTGTAGACTGAGGCAAAGCGCACGTAAGCGACCGGATCGAGCCCCTTGAGGTACTGCATGACCAGCTCGCCGATCTGGCGCGAGGAAACCTCCCCCTCGCCGCGATGCCGCAGGTCGCGCTCGATGCTGTTGACGATCGCCTCCTGTTGCGACACGGTGACCGGCCGCTTGCGGCATGCGTTGGCGATCCCCCGCAGCACTTTGCTTCGGTCGAACTCCTCGCGCTCGGTGTTCTTCTTGACGACCTTGAGCGAGGTTTCTTCATAGCGCTCGTAGGTGGTGAAGCGGCGCAGGCAGCCCTGGCACTCGCGGCGGCGCCGAATCGAAGTGTTGTCGTCGGTCTCGCGCGAGTCCAGCACGCGCGTGTCCATGTGTTCGCAGAAGGGGCATTTCATAAGGATTCTCTCATAAAAGCAGAAGCGCGCCGCTTCTCCACGAAGCAACGCGCTTCCCCCCGATAGCTGACGGGTATCCGCTAGTTCCGCTGGCCGCCCTTGTCGCCGCGGCGGATCCAGGCGGGCACCTCGACCCGCCGAACGGGTGCTGGAACGCGAACGGCATGTCCGCAGTGGAGTCGGCCTTGTCCTCCTCCGGCTCCGGCGGGCGATACGAGAAGCCGGTCGCCACCACGGTGATGCGCATCTCGTCCTGCAGCCGATCGTCGATCAGCGCGCCGAAGATGATGTTCGCCTCGGGATCGACCGCGCGCGAGATGATCTCGGCGGCCTCGTTCACTTCCTGCAGTGACATGTCCTTGCTGCCCACCACGTTGAACAGCACGCCACGTGCCCCGTCGATGCTGGTCTCCAGGAGCGGGCTCTGGATGGCGCTCTCGGCCGCCTTCATCGCGCGGTTGTCGCCCTTGCCCATGCCGATGCCCATGAGCGCCGAGCCGGCGTTGCTCATGATGGCCTGCACGTCGGCGAAGTCGACGTTGATGATGCCCGGCACCGTGATGATGTCGGAAATCCCCTGCACGCCCTGGCGCAGGATGTCGTCGGCGATGCGGAACGTCTCGGTGATCGGGAACTTGGGATCCACCACGCGCAGCAAGCGGTCGTTGGGGATGGTGATGAGCGCGTCCACCTGCTCGGCGAGCTGCGCGATGCCGCGCTCGGCCTGCTGCTGGCGGATGCGTCCCTCGAAGGTGAACGGCTTGGTGATCACGCCCACCGTGAGCGCGCCCGCCTGCTTGGACAACCGCGCCACCACCGGAGCCGCGCCGGTGCCGGTGCCGCCGCCCATGCCGGCCGCGATGAACACCATGTCCGCGCCGTCCAGCGCCGCGAGAAGGTCTTCGGCGTTCTCTTCCATCGCCTGGCGGCCCATCTCGGGATCGCTGCCGGCGCCCAGGCCGCGCGTCACGTGCGCTCCGATGTGGATGCGCTGATCCGCGTCGCACAGGAATAGCGCCTGGGCGTCAGTGTTGACGGCGATAAATTCGACGCCTTTGAGGCCCACCTGGATCATGCGGCTCACGGCGTTGCAGCCGGCTCCGCCCACGCCCACGACCTTGATGCCCGCGAATTGCTCCAGACCGCCTCGGTTGTTGTTGTCCGTCATGAAAGACCCCTTTCCCACGAATCCGCTGTGGATAACACTGTGGATAAATCATCCCGATAATACGCATTCGGCGGCGTGCACTGTTTTGGTGCCGCCGCCGCCGCGCTAGAAAACATATTCTTTCAGCCAGGTAATGAAGCCCTGGAGGGCCTTGTTGACCGAGGAACTTCGCGCCACCGGAGTCTTTCCCTTCAGCACGCCAAGCCCGTAAATCAACAGTCCGACGCTGGCAGAATAGGCCGGATTGCGCAGGTGCGAGGGCAGCCCGCGCACGCTCTCCGGACGGGCAATGCGCACCGGATATCCGAGCGCCTGCTCGGCCGCCCAGGCCACGCCTTTCATCTCGGCGACGCCGCCGGTGAGCACGATGCTGGCCGGGCGGGTGCCCATTTTTCCGAGCCGGTCAAAGGACACGCGCAGCCACTCGAAGACGTCCATCAAGCGCAGGTCGATAATTTCCGACAACTCGGACACCTTCACCGGCTGCGGCTGCACCGAGGAGAGCGAGGTCACCTCGATCTCGCGCTCCATGTCGGCGGCTTCCACCTCTTCGCCCGCCGCCCGCCGCGCCGCCATTTCCTGCTTGAACGAAAGCCCTTCCTGAATGACCAGACGCTCGGCCTCCTGCAGTGGGACTCGCAATGCGGTGGCCACGTCATACGTCACCAGGGTGCCGCCCACGCAGAGCACGTCGGTGTGCCGCAGGTGGCCTTCCTTGAACACCGCCAGATCGGTGGTGCCCCCGCCGATGTCCACGAGCGCCACGCCGAGATCTTTTTCCTCGTCTTGCAAGACGCCGAGACTGGTGGCCACGCCGCTCACCACCAGCCCGGAATTCTCCTCCGGCTCCAACTCGGCCATCTCCATGCAATTCTGCAGGTTCTGCAACGGGCTTACCGAGCCGGTGATGATGTGCGCGTCCACCATGAGCTGCATTGCGGACAGGCCCACCGGATTCTTGATGCCGCTCACCTCATTGACCGTGAATCCCTTGGGGATGACGTGCAGCATGCGCCGCCCGTCAGGCACGCCCACCATGCGCGCATTCTCGATCACGCGCTGCACGTCGTGCTCGTTGATGACCCGGTTGTTGGCTCCGATGGCCACCGAGCCGCGGCTGGAATCCCCGCCCAGAAAGTCCCCAGACAGATTCACGAAGCAGCGGCTCACGCTCACCCCGGCCTGCCCTTCCGCCTCGCCCACCGCCGAGCGGATGGCCTGGGTGACTTCGTCCACATCGACCACGACGCCGCGCCGCATCCCGCCATTGGGGGAGACGCCCATGCCGATGATCTCCAGATCGCCCCGCGCGCTGGCGTCCGCGATGATGCAGCAGATCTTGGTGGCGCCGACGTCCACGGCGGTGACTCGCTGTTTTCTGGCCATGCAAGAGGCCCTCTCGACGGGGATGATGCGGTTGCGTGAATTACTTTCTATTTCCGAAGCGCGATCCCTGCCGAAAATACAAGAAAATTCAAAAACTTGCTCGGTTGGATCCTGGCGTGACGCGGCTATCAGCGGTCAGCAGACCGACCCCTCGGGGGTGGGGGGGTTCTACGGTCCGGCGACGAACTCCCCGGAGGCCAGCAGGGCCTGGCGCTCGCGGTAGCGCGAGATGAGGTCGCGGCGGATCCAGGCCAGGCTCTGAAAGATGCGCACGCCGAAAGTCACCAGCGCGGCGAGATAGAGGTCCACGCCCAGGCGATCTCCCATGTAGGTGAGCAGGCCGGCCAGGACCGCGTTGGACACGAAGCCGGTTGCGAACACCAGGAAATCGTACTTGTTCTCGATGTCCGCGCGCACCGCGCCGATCACCGAGTCGAGCCCGGCCAGGAACGACACCGAGATGTACTTGGCGTACTCGTTGGGCAGCTGGACCGGGATGAAGAGTCCGACGATGATTCCGGCCATCAGGCCGATGACTGCGGCCATTGGTTTATCTCGCGTCGACCGGCTGAGCGTAGCGGAAGACGCCGCTGCCCTTGTACTCGGGCAGGATCTGCTCGGTCTTTCTCTGGATGTCGATGCGCACGCCCTTCTGGATGCTCGCTTCGAGGCTTGCCATGACGCCGCCCGGCATCTTGAGCGCGGTTTCCAGGGTGGGCGGCGCACCCACCGCGCGGATGATGTACGGCGGGGTGAGCCGCACCGAGTTGACCAGCACCGTCGGTCCCACGCAGCGCACCGAAGTGGACGCCACCACGCGCTGGTCGTTCACGCTGATGGCTTCGGCGCCGGCCGCCCACAGCTCGTTTACGAACGCCTGGATGTCCACGTCGTGGATGATGAAGAAATACGGGTCGTCCTCGGCCCCCGGCTTCTTGGCCGAATCCTCCAGTCGGACCTCGACCCCGGGTCCTTTCACCGGCACCAGCCCGGCCTGCATGCGCACCTTGTCAATCTCGTCCTTGAGAAGCTTCAGGGTGTCACCCTTTTCCCCCATGGCCGCTTCGTATTGCCGCTTCTTTTCGCGCTCCTCGTCGAGGTCGGCGATCAAGCGGCTCTTTTCGACCTCAAGGTATTTCACCATGCGGCTGAGATCCTGGTTGATATTGGGCTGGGGATTGTTGCGCACGTAACGGAACTGCATGGTGATGAGCACCCCGAGCACGACCGAGGCCAGCAGGATGGGCATCTGCCAGCGAAGCTTGCCAAGGCTGCTCCCCTGCGCCAAACGCAAAGCGGCCGGCGATGGGCGCGCCATCTCCGCGGCAGGCGGCTGTTTCGTGCTGATGCTCAGGCCAGGTTCACCCTTCAGTCTTTTGGTTTTGGCGGCGGCCCCAGGTGGCCGACCGCCGGATCATGATAGCGCAGGTCGATGTACGCGATCGGGCGGCGCTCGGCGCGCAGTTTTTCGACCAGCGCTCCAAGCACCCGGAATTTATACCGCGTTTGCACCGAATCGCCCATGCGGACTTCCACCGGCCGCCCGCCCAGGCTCATCACGAGGTCCAGGCCGCTGCTGGCGTCGGCGCGAATTTCCGTCACCTGGGCGGCCAGATCCTGCGGCAGGTTGGCGCGCAGCCGCAACACCGACGACACCAGCCGCTTGTTCATGGGGGCCCCGACGGCAACCGGCGCCTGCACGATGAGCCGGGGCAGTTTTTCGTCGCCGCGCGGCCGGGCGGGCGCGAGCACCATTCCGTCCTCTGAAACCACCAGCCAGCCTTGCGGGAAGACAGCACCGGGCGTGCCGACCGCGAGCACCGGAACGCGCTCCTGCACGCGGATGACCGTGCCTCCCGGCAGGACCCGGCGCACGCTGACCCCCTGCACCCAGTGGATCTTCTTGACGCGGGCCGCGGCTTCGTTGACATCGAGTCCGAGAAGATGCTGCTGCAGTGGCAGGCGCGCTTCGCTCTTCACGACGTCGTCGGAAACGCGCGCGTTCCCGCGCACCTCAACGGCCTGCAAGCGAAACATCGCGGAGGTGAAGAATACCGCCTGGGCGACGGCCATGATGATGACCAGAAAGAGCCGGCGCGATACCGGCCCTTGTGGACCGCGGCGAAGTGGGAGGGTGCGGGTGCGACTTGCCAGGGGACTCTCTCCCTTCAGAGGGCCTTGACAGATATTCAAGAAGCCCATTCGCGGCCGCGTGGTAAATCCCTGGCCGGTGTTCGACGAAAACCCCTGTGGATCCCCCGGCCAGGAGCGAAATTTCCCGCATCGCCGAGGCGTCCGGGGAAGGAGAAACCGCCGACGGTCCGCAAAGCGAGCCCTTCCCCAAGGAGAGTTCACATGAAAGACGTTCAGAATCAACAAGATGGGCGCGGCGTCGCCATTCAGCGCGTGGGCGTGAAGGACGTGCACTTTCCGTTCCAGGTCCGCGAAAAAGACAACGGCTTCCAGTCCGTGCTGGGGCAGGCTCGCCTCTCCGTCGATCTTCCGCACCATTTCAAAGGCACGCACCTGTCGCGCTTCATCGAGATCCTGCTGGAATGGAGCCGCAAGCCGGTTTCAACCCATGAAGTCGAGGACATCCTGCGCGCCACCCGCACCCGCCTCGACGCCGAGCGCGCGCACCTGGACCTGCGCTTCAAGTATTTCGTCGAGAAGGTGGCGCCGGTCAGCAAGGTGCCGCAATTGATGGACTACGACGTGGAATTTTCCGGGGATATGGACGGCGAGGTCTCTACCACGATGGTGGCCGTCGAGGTGCCCATTACCACGCTGTGCCCGTGCTCGAAGGAGATTTCGAAATACGGCGCCCACAACCAGCGCAGCGTGGTGCGCGTGCAGGTCCGCTTCGCCGCGGGCCGCTTCATCTGGATCGAGGGTCTCATCCGCGCGGTTGAGGGGCTCGGCTCCTGCGAGCTGTTCCCGCTGCTCAAGCGCGAGGACGAAAAATACGTCACCGAGCGCGCCTACGAAAATCCCAAGTTCGTCGAGGACGTGCTTCGCGACACCGTCCTCATGCTGCGTGGCGACGACCGCGTGGACTGGTTCGAGGCCTCTTGCGAGTCTTTCGAGTCCATCCACAATCACAACGCGTTTGCGTGGCAGGTCGAGGATCTGGCCGCCCAGCGTTCCGAGTGGGGGGTCGGGGGGGCGCTGGAAGCGACTCCCCCCCGACCAGATCCACGGCGGCCCGTGGAGACCGTCGGGACCTCGACCAACTGACGCAACCGCTTGAGAGGGCAAGGGGCAGCTCACTTTAACGCTGCTCGCCGCAGGTGCTGGCCCCGCTGCTGGAGGACAGCGCAAGACCCCGCCGTCAGGCTTTGAAGCTCATGCTCCCTCGCACTCCGTCTCGGCCGGCGCGGTGACGCGGACGATCTCGTCGCGCGCGAACCCGCTGAAGGGCGCGAAGCCGCCGTCCTCGTCCTCGCGCTGCACGCCGTCTTCGGCCGCGGTGCACTGGCCGATGCGCGCCGCGGCAATGTTCGCGTCCATGCAGGCGCGCACGTAGCCTTCCACGTCCTCCTCGGGCATGGCCAGGAGGAGCGCCCCGCTGCTCAGCATCCCCCACGGGTCGACGCCGAGCGCGGCGCTGATGTCGCGCGTCTCGGGGAGGATGGGCACCTGATCGCCGTAGATTTTCAGGCCCACGTTGGCTGCCTTCGCCAACTCGTGCAGCGCGGTGGCGATGCCGCCTTCGGTGGGATCGTGCATGGCGTGCGGACGAAAGCCCCTCGTGGCGATGCGCGCGGCTTGCAGAATGCTGATGCCGGGCCTGTTGAGCAGCTCGGCCGCCGCAACCACGGTAGCCTCACCGATGCCTCTGGCGCGCAGCATGGCGGCGTGATCGCGAGCCAGGATGGCGGTCCCCTCGACGCCGGCCGGACCGGCTAGCACGACCGCGTCGCCGGGCCGCGCGCCGTGCGTGGAGGTGAGGCGGAAGGTGGTGATCTCGCCGAGCATGGTGCCGATGGCGATGGGACGGTCGATACCCGGCGTGACCTCCGTGTGGCCCCCGATGAGTTGCGCGCCGATCTCCTTGCAGGCCTCCTCGACCTGCGAGAACACGCGCAGGATGTTGTCCCGCGTGGCGTGGGCCGGCGACATCAGCAGCGTGAACAGGAACCACAGGGGCTCCGCGCCGCGGGTGGCCACGTCGTTGGCGTTGACGTGCACCACGTACCAGCCGAGGCGATCGGTGGCGGCGGTGACCGGGTCCATCGCGGCCACCAGGCACGGAAGTGAAGTGAGGACCGCGGCGGCGTCCTCGCCCATCTCCGGGCCGGTCAGGACTCGGCGCGACAGCGGGCCGAAGCGGCCCAGCACTTCTTGCATGAAGTCGGCGGGGAGCTTGCCGACGGGAAATCTTCCGTTGATCATGGCGTCACTTTCCAGCGGCTTTGGGCGCTGCAATCTTGGGCACTTTAACCTGCATGGTGACCGATTGGCCGACCTCCAGCCGGGTGCCGGCGGCCGGCTGCTGCGACACGATATAGCCGGGGTCGCCTTCCGCGGTGACCTCGAGCACGCTCAGCTTTACGCCGGCCTTGCTTGCCGCCGCATACGCCTCGACCAGGTTGCGCCCCTCCAGGGCGGGGATCTGGATCTTGTCGCGGACCATCACCGACACCACCCCGGTGACCAATCCGCCCGGACCGGGGTCCTGCGCGAAAATCAGGTTCTTTTCCTGGTCCTCGCCCTCCTGGACGTGCAGGCCAAGGTTGAGTTTTTCGAGCCGATCACGCGCGTCCTTCACTGCCATGCCGATCAGGCTGGGGGCGCGATCGAGCTGCGGGGTGGACATCACCACGCGGATGAGGTTCGTGCCGGGATCCACCAGCGCGCCGCTGGGCGGAATCTGGGAGATTACCGCCGGAACCTTTTTGCTTCCGACTTCGGCGAGGAAGGGCGTGCCGCTGATGACCGCGCGCGACTCCTGGCCCGCCTTCTCTATCGAAAAGCCGTTGTTTCCGGCCACGATGGCCGCCTTCTCAAACGACATGGAATAGAGGAACGGCACCTTGCGCATCTTCCACCCGGAGCTGGTCTGGATACTCACGGAATCGCCCCGCAGGATCTGCGTCTTGGGCGCCGGGTCCTGCTCGACCACCGTGCCCGTTTTCTGTTTCCCATCGGGTTTCTGGCCCTGATCCTGAAATTGCAGGCTGGCGCGCTCGATGGCCGCTTGCGCCTCGGAACGGGTGAGCCCGATCACCTTTGGCACCGGCACCAGATCGGCGCCGCCCGGGACCGACAAGATCAAGGTGCCCTTCGGCTTGAGCCGGTCTCCGGCCAGCGGCTCCTGGTTGCTCACGAGGCCGGGCTGGCCCGCTTCGACCTTGAGATTCTCCCGCTTCACGGTGAAGGGCACTTTCCGCGCCTTCTCCAGCGCCTGCGCGTACGACATCCCCACGTACTGAGGCACCACCACCGTGTCGCGGATGCGGTAATACCAGTACGCGGTGGCGACGCCGATCACGATGAACAGGACGCCGCTTCCGATGACGCCGAAGGATACCTCGCCCCGTCGGCGGCCTCGTCTCATCCCTGTGCCGTGGGCATGGCCGGCGTGTTGAAGGCGAATCCCACGCCGCCCCGCGCGTCCACCCCGATCAGGCCGCACTCGACCCCGTGCCCGGTGGCTTCCTCGACGGCCCGCGCCACGGCTTCCCGGGCCGTTCCCTCTCGCATGTACGAAACCGCGCGCTGGGCGAGGCACAGCTTGATGATCCCCTCCCCGTGCCCGGTCGACGACACTGCGCCGTGCTCGGTGGCGTAGGTGCCAGCTCCGATGATCGGGGTGTCGCCCACCCGGCCCGGCAGCTTGAACCAGATGCCGCCGGTGCTTGTCCCGGCGGCAAGCGCGCCCTGATCGTCGACGGCCACCGCGCCCACCGTGCTGTACAGCTTCTCCTCGGCGCCCAGATAGCGGGCGGCGTACTGGGAGATGCGCTTCCAGTGCTCAAGCTCGTCGGCGGACAGGTCGCCGGCCTCCATCAGCGCGCGCACTTCTTTCCAGCGGGCGCGGCGCTCCGGCGTGACCGGGTCGTACGACTCCACCCCCAGGATCTGCGCGAAGTGCTCGGCGCCCGCCCCCACCAGGAGCACGTGATCGGTGACTTCCATGACCGAGCGCGCCAGGTCGATGGGATGGCGGATGCCGCGCACCGCCGCGACCGCGCCGCACTCCAGGTCGGAGCGCATGAGCGAGGCGTCCATCTCCACGTCGCCGTAAAGCGTGAGCACCGAGCCCGTCCCGGCGTTGAACACCGGGTTGTCTTCCAGCGCGCGCACCGCCGCGGCCACCGCGTCCACCGCGCTGCCCCCCTGGTGGAGGACGGACAGCCCGGCGTCGGCCGCCTGCCGCGCGCCGTGGTTCTTGCTTGCCTCCTGCTCGGGAGTGACGTTGCCGCAGCCGCCGTGGACGATGAGTGCGCTCAAATGCTGGCCTCCACGTGAGTTTGAGGGGATGGCGGTTCCACTCACCCCTTGAGCCCTCCTTCGGAGGAAGGGATGGACTCCGGCGCGGGGTATATTCCCCTTGGCTTTTTAGCGTGGCAAAAGATGGAGACAGACCGCGCACACTAACCAGGAATCGAGGGTGGCGTCGGCTGTGCCGACCCCTGGCATGAGAATCGGCATTTATACGGAAATCTACAAGCCTGTCCTGAACGGGGTCGTCGTCTCGGTGGAGTCTTTCCGCGCGCACCTGGAGGAACTGGGCCATGAGGTGTACATCTTCACGCCCTCGTTCATGCAGTACAGCGATCCCCGCGTGCTGCCGTTCCACTCGCTTCCGCTGCCGACCCGCACGCAGTACCGCCTGACCACGCCGTTCCGCATCGACGGCCGCTCGCCCAAGCTTGACGTGGTGCACGCGCAGTGCCCCTTCGCGACGGGACTCCTGGCCTATCACCACGCCCGCAACGCCCGCATCCCGTTGATTTTTACCTATCACACGCGACTGGTGGACTACAGCCACTACCTGCCGCTCCCGGCGGAGGTCGGCCAACGCTACCTGCGCTGGGTGAGCCGCACCTATTCCAACATGTGCGACCGCGTCGTGGTGCCCACCCAGCCCATTCGCGAGTTGCTGGAGTCGTACGACATCCGCAAGCCGATCGACGTGATTCCAACCCCGGTGCGCCTCGCCGCGTCCTCGCCGGAGGCGGCCGCCGCGGTGCGCGCCCGTTTCGGCATCCCCGCCGGCGCGCGCGTGCTGCTCAACGTGGGGCGGCTCGCCCAGGAGAAGAACCTCGAGATGCTCCTGGACGCCTTCGCGCGCGCCTGCGTGTCCGGCGAGCATCTCATCCTGGTTGGGGACGGCCCCATCCGCGGAGCCCTGGAGGATCGCGCCCAGGCGCTCAAGGTGGCGGATCGCGTCCACCTGGCCGGCTTCGTGGAGCGCGACCAGATCACGAATTTCTACGCCGCCGCCGATCTCTTCGCGTTTACGTCGCTGACCGAGACGCAAGGGCTGGTGCTCGACGAGGCGCTTGGGGCCGGCCTCCCCCTGCTCGCCGTGGCGCGCGGCGGACCTGCCGAGGTTCTCGCCTCCACTCGCGCCGGGGTGCCGGTGCTTCCTTCGGCCGTGATGCTGGACGGCTACAGCACGGCGCTGCGCGAGATCCTGGAGACGCCGGGCCGCCTGGAGGGCTTGCAGAGGCTGGCCCGCCATCATCCGGTCGGGGGCCGCGACGCCGTGCAGCGTCTGCTGGGCGTGTACCAGTCCGCCCAGCAGCAGCTCCACGGGCGCCGCCGCCCGGTTCCTCGCTCGCGCGTTTCGTGATCGCGCGTTGAGAACACCCCGGTGAGCCACCGAGTGCGCTCGGCCCGCACCGCGGAGCAGGCGCGCCGCCGCCGTCTCGGGCAGTTCTTCACGCCCGATGCGGTCGCGGATTTCGCCGTGCGCGTGCTGGAGCCGCATATCGCCCTGGGCGCCGAAGGCGACTCTCCCCGGGTCAGATCCTCGAATGGCGTGCGCATCGTAGATCCCGCCGCGGGTGACGGCGTCTTCTTGCGGGCCGCGCGTCGCTTGCTCGGGGATCGCGTAGCGGACTCCGTCGGCCTCGACATCGACCGTGCCGCCGCGGATTGCGGCGCCGACGCGGGCGTTCGCCTGGGCCATGGCCTGTTAGAGGATCTGGGAGTGTTCGACGTGGCCCTGGGCAACCCGCCGTACGCCGCGGACGGGATGCGCTGCCTGTCCGGCCTGGCCGACGGCAACCGATCCGAGGACGCCTGGCGCCTCGCCGCGCACGTTCTCGGACAGAGCGTGCTGTGGCGCCACCGAGTGGGCTGCGAAGCCCCGCTTGAGGATCTTCGCGCGCGCCGCATGACCCGCGCTCTTGCCGCTGAGCTACACCGCGCGGCCCGTTTTCCCATCGAGATCCTCTTCGTGGAGCGCTTCGTGTCGCTGCTCAAGCCCGGCGGGTGGATGGCCGTCGTGCTTCCCGAAGGTCTGCTGGCCAACGCGCGCTGGGCCTTCGTGCGCGACTGGCTGGAAGCCTCGGGCCGGCTGCACGCCGTGTTCGGGCTTCCCCGGCTGTTTGCCCGGGCCGGCGCCACCGCGCGCACGGCGCTGGTAGTGTATCGCAGGTCGTTTCCAGCCAACGGGGCCCTGGATCAGAGCACCCGGGGCCCGGTGTTGATGGCCGACGCCGGCGCCGAGTGGCTGGGCGCGCGCCGCCCGGTGAACGATTACCTGGCCGACGTGCTGCGCGGCTCGGCCACGATCTGCGTGTCCGCGGACGCCCTGCGCGGGCAGCGCTGGGACCCGCAGTTCTGGAATCCCCGCCACGCCAATCCCCTGGACGGGCTGGCGCGCGGCACGGTCGGGCTGGGCGACTTCATCGAGGACATCACCTACGGGCCCATCGTGACGCGCCGCTTTCCCCGCGAATTTCCCGGGGACGTGCCCGTCGTGAGCCAGCCCCAATTCGAGGACTCGGGGATCAACCTGGCCCACGCCGCGCGCGTGGAATCCGACGGGATATTCGATCCGCCGCGCAGCCGGGCGCGGGCCGGGGACCTGCTGTTTCCCCGCTCCGGGGTCGGGACGCTGGGCCGCAACCGCCTCGCGGTGTACGACGGGGACGTTGCGGTGAACGTCGGCTGCTTCGTGGACCGCATCCGCCTCTGCGGGGTGAACCCGTGGTTCGTGTGGGTTTTTCTGCGGACGCGCTTCGGCTGGGGGCAGATCCGCCGGGTCATTCACGGGGTGGGAATGCCGAATATCTCGTTCGACGAGATTCGCGCGCTGCGCATCCCACTGGTGCCGGCGGACGAGCAGGCCGCGGTGGAGACCGCCTGGCGCGCCCGCGTGGCGCCGCTGCACGAGGCGCTGGTAAGGGCCTGCGCGCGCCGCGAAAAAGAAGCGCCCCTGCGCGCGAAGGCGGCAGAGGCGTTTCTCGGGCTGGTGCGGGAGCTGGAGGGTCGGCTTACGTAGGCGTCTCGTTGGGCGCGCCGTTCCCCTTGCTCATGGCCAGCGACGGCACGTTTTTCACCAGGTCCTCGAACTTGAGGCCGGTGAGCGCCTCAAGCACCGCGGGCAATTGCGCCACCGTCTTCGTCACGTCGCCGGTGAATTTCGAGATGCCCACGCCATCGCCGCCCCCGATCATCACGATGCGCTCGGTTTTGGCCAGCGGCGCGGTGACCGCTCCGGCGATTTCCGGCAGCTTTTCGATGAGCATTTGCAGGATGGCGGCCTCGTTGTACGCGCGCCACGAGTCGGCCTTCTTGGCCATCGCGATACCTTCCGCGACGCCGGTGCGTTCCACCACGTCGGCGTTGGCGAGACCCTGGGCGCGGGCCACGTCAGCCTGCGCGATACCGAGCTGCTTGTTGGCTTCGGCCTGGGCCTTGCCTTCGCGCTCGACGACTTCGGCTTTTGCGAATCCGTTCAGCTTGAGGGCTTCGGACTGGCCTTCGGCGGTGGTCTTCAGCTTGAACTGCTCGGCGTTGGCCAGCGCTTCGATCTCGTAGCGGCGCGCGTCGGCGGGCTTCACGATGGTGGCCTGCAGCTCGCGCTCCTTGCGGATGGTTTCTTTCTCCTGGACTTCGATCTCTTTCTCTTTCTGGATGATCTGGATCTGGACTTCTTCCGCAATGACCTGCTGCTGCGTGCGGTTCTTCTGCAGCTCGTAGGCGAGGTCGGCCTCGGCCTCCTTGGCCTTGGACGACTTGTTGTAGTCGGCTTGCTGCATGCGGAAGTCGCGATCTTTCTCGGCGATCTTCGTCCTGGCGTCGATCTTGGCGATCTCGGCCTCCTGGTTGGCCAACGCGGCCGCCTTCTGGGCGTCGCGGGCGGCTTCGGCTTCGGCGATGGCCGCCTTCTTCTTGATCTCGGCGGTCTGCGGCTTGCCCAGCGCCGAGAGATATCCCTGGGTGTCGCGGATGTCCTTGATGGAGAACGAGTCGATGCCAAATCCCATGTTGGAGAGGTCTTGCAAGGACACGCGGGTCACCGTCTGGGCGAACTCGTCGCGCGCGGTGATGATGTTCTCCACGCTCATCTGGCCGAGGATGGCGCGCGTGTGTCCTTCCAGCGTCTGCTTGAGCACTTCGCGGATCTCTTGCGACGACTTGGACAGGAAGCGCTCGACCGCGGTCTGGATGGCCTCCTCGTCGTTCTTCACCTTCACCTGCGCCACCGCGTCCACGATGATGGGCACGCCGTGCAGGGTGTACACCTCGGGCGTCACGATCTCGATGGTGACGTTTTCCAGCGAGAAGCGATCGACTTTTTCGGTGAAGGGATTGATCAGCGAGCCGCCGCCTCGCACGAGGCGCATGCCGCGGTTACCGCCGGAGATGACCAGCACTTCGTTGGGGCCGGCCGTGCGGTAGAGCCGGCTGTAAATCGAGATGAGGATGAAAACAACGAAGAGGATGCCGGCGAGGCCCCCCACCGTCCAGATGGCCGCTTGTATCAGGTCCATGGTGATTGCTCCTACGAGTTAGTCGTTTTTTTCGTTTCGGGCTCCGGCAGACTTACGATGGCCACGCTCCCCACAAAGCGCTCAACCTTCACCAGCGCGCCATTCTTGATCTCGCTGCCATCGCTCGAGCGCGCCACCGCCGTTTGCCGACCGGACGGGGTAGAGTAGGCGATCTGTCCGACCGAAGTGGATGAAATGGGCGCGATGATTTCGGCCTCGATCCCACTGAGCTGAGACGAGCGGCCTACCGTGTTTCCCTGGGCCTTGATGAAAATGGTCAGAAACATCCACGTGACCAGCGCGTTCAGCAGCAAGGCGAGTCCGGTCGACCAGAATACGGAGTTCAACGGGGCCATCTGCAGCGCGTGCAGCGTGATGAGGCCAAACGCGCCGATGCCGGTGAGAAAAGTGGACAGGCCAAGAGGGCTGAGAAAGCTCAGGTGGAGCCCGCCGCCATCCGCGCCCGCATCCGCTCCGTGGTGCCCGCCGCCATCGAGAATAGAATGGCCCATGTCGGCCACCGAGCCAAGCACAAAACTCGCCAGAATGTACCCGCCTCCGCCAACCAGGCAGATGAGGTACACCAGGTTCAAGTTCCACTGGCCGATGGTGCCGGCGAGGTCAATGGCGAGCGTCAAAGAGGTCCCCCCAGGGGTCCGATTCCAAGGGGGACTTTTCAGAAACCCCGCCTAAAGTCCTGCAACGTGCGTGCTGACGGGGTTTTGCGTGCGGTCAAGGCGGAGCGGTGGGTCAGCCGGGTCCTGCTCATCGCCGTCGCGTTCGGCGCGCTCGGCCTGTTTGTGACCCTGGTGCACGGGATCGCAATGGTGCTCTTCCCGCTCCAGATCGATTACGCGGAAGGCGTCTGCCTGCAACTCGCCGACACCATCGCGCGCGGCCAGGCATTGTATCGCGATCCGAGCCAGTATCCCTGGCTGGTGAGTCCGTACACGCCGCTCTATTTGTGGACGTCCGCGATGCTGGGCAAGGGATTTTTCGCGGGGCGCCTCATCTCACTGGTGGCCGCGCTGGGCTGCGCGGCGCTGGTGGCCTTCGCGACCTGGCGGCGCGGGCATGCGGCGGCTCCCGCGGCGGCACTCACGGTTTTCGTGTGCAGCGCGTTGTTTACCCAGTGGTCGTCCTATTACCGGGTGGATTTTCTGGGCCTGTTCTGGGAGCTGGCCGGGCTGGTGATGGTGGAGCGCTGCCTCCTGGAGAAGCGCTCGATCCGGTCGGCGAACTCCGTCGGGAATACGGAGCCTCACGGGGATTCCGCTCAGCACGGGTCCGACCTCAAGGTGGTGGCGGCAGCGGCCGTACTTTTCACGCTGGCCTTCTACACCAAGCAGACGTTCGTGCTGGGGCTGGTCGCCTCGGTCGGCACGCTGTGGTTCGTGTCGCGCCGCGACGCAATTGCGCTGGCCGGGGCCAGCGCGGTGCTGCTGGCGATCCCCTACGCGCTCATCGATTACGCCAGCGGCGGCTACCTCTACAACCTGTTCTTTCGTTACAACGCCGTGCCGTGGAGCGCGTCGTATGCGTGGCTCTGGGTGTCCGGCTACCTGCGCACGGTGGCCGCGGGGATCTTGCTGGCACTCTGGTGGCACCTGACGCGCCGCTCGGTGTGGTCGGTGTATTTCTTCCTGGCGGTGCTCACCTTGATTGGAGTGGGCCGCACCGGATCCTACTACAACCACTTTCTCCCCTTCCACGCGGCCATGGCGATCGGCGCGGGTCTCGCGATCGGCGCGCTGCTGGGGCCGGAGATCCGCCCTCGGGAGAAAACCTTTTCTTACGGCGTGGTGATGGGCTGCGTTCTGCTGCTGGTACAGGTGGCCCTGGGCTTCTACCAGCCGCTGCGTCCCACCCTGGAAGCGCCCGCGAAGACGCTCACCGCCGAAGTCCCCGAGTTGCTGGGCGGCCGCTTCGAAGACCGCCTCAACCGCTTGCGCGGGGACGTCGGCACGGTGGCGCGCGATCTGAGCCAGTACCCGGGGCCGGTCTTCGCGGAAAATCTCGGGCTGCCGGTGCTGATCGGCCGCCCTTCCATCGGGTGCGATCCCATCACGCTGTTCACCCTTGCCGAGATTGGCCTGTGGGACGAAAAACCGCTCATCAAGATGATTGAGAAGCGCGAAATCGCCGTCATCACGCTGCAACGCCTCACGCCGGACAATCCCCGCGTGCCCCCGCGCATCCTGGCGCGCATTTTGCAGCACTACGAGCCGAAGTTCAAGATCTTCGACGACACGGTGCTGTTCCCCAAAGCCCCCGCAGTCGGGCCCAGCAATTGACCCGACGCCCCCGCAGTCGGGCCCAGCAATGAACCTGACGCCCCCGCAGTCGGGCCCCGGGTGGGCGGCGCGCTGGAAAACAAAAGGCCCCCGCCGCGGAGACGGCGAGGGCGCTTCGGGGATGGGCGCCGGGCGGCTTTATTCCGGTGCTTCCACCGGCTCGGGCTCGGAGGGCGGCTGTGTGTCCGTCTCCGCGGTCCCGAAGAGCTCCTCGGCCTCGCGCAAGTTGCGCGGGACCCCTTCGAAGGGGTCCGGGTACAGGGGGGAGATGCCGCTGTAGCGGCACTGGCGGTTGGCCTGGTAGCAGGGCACGATATTCTCGCAGTAGACCATGCCTTCGGGGCCCTTGTGGTGCGGGCCCTTGTAGTCTTCGTACTCGATCAGCACCGTGATGCGCTGGCGAATGATGCGGCAAAAACGCTCTTCCGGCAGCAGCGCCTTCTGGCGCAGCTGGGCCTCGACCCGCCTCTGCTGCTGGGCGATTCTGGCCATTCGGGTGACTCCTCTTGATTCTCTCTTGGCGATCCTGGCAGGCCAGGATCGGTTGCCTCCCCCGCCCGCCAAACGGTCACGCCCGGTGTTGTCAGGTCGGCAAGGTTCTCGGACTGCCTTTATCAGATCTTTGTTCCGCGAGGTCCCTCACCGGGGATATCGGCTCCTGCCGGCCTTGAATTCATTATACGGGACAAAAATCGCGTTTGTAAAGGAACGACGCCGCTCTAACACATGGAATACCCACAAGCGTGGCACTTCTGGCAGCCTTCCTCAAAAACCAGGGTCGCGTGCCCGCAGTCCGGGCACAGGTCGCCGGTGACATCTGGGATGGCCGGCGCTTCATCTTCCATCCCGATGTGCTCGGCGAGCGCCTGCGCGATGGCGTCCGGCAGCGAGCGCACGCGCCGCGGCCCGAACCCCGCGTGGCGCGCTCCCCCGATGCCGATGAGCTGGCGCACGATCTCCTCGACCCGAGCCCGCGCCGGAATCGGCGAAGGCATGCGCAGGGTGAGTGACAGCAGCCGTCCCAGCGCTTCGGACACCGCGGCGATGTCGCTGCCCGCCTTGCCCACGTTGCAGAACACTTCGAAGGGCTCGCCTTTCGCGTTGTCGTTCACGGTGACGAACACGGTCCCCACCGGCGACTCCACCCGGTAGGTTGCCCCCCGCACGCGGCGCGGGCGCGGCTCCACGCGGGCCGTCCCCGCTCCCGCATAAAGGACCTGCTGGCCCTTGGAACCCTCGCGAAACACCGTGATTCCCATACATCCCAGCTCGTCGGCGAGGCGGTAGGCGCGCCCCACGTCGTCCCTGGTTGCGGAGGCGGGCAGGTTGATGGTCTTGGAAACGCCGTTGTCGCAGTGCTTCTGGAACGCCGCCTGCATGCGCACGTGCCACTGCGGGGCGATCTCGTGCGCGGTGGCCAGCACGGCGCGCAGCCGCTCGGGGACGTCGGCGCGCGCCCCCACCGTGCCCTGCTCGGCCACGTGCGCCATCAGCGCGTCGGAGAACATCCCCGCCTCGCGCAGCACCTGCTCGACCGCCGGGGACGCCACTTCAAGCCGCCGCTCGTCGACCACGTGCTGGAAGGCGAGCGCGAACAGCGGCTCGATGCCGCTCGAGCACCCGGCGATCAACGAGATCGTGCCGGTGGGGGCCACCGTGGTGACGGCGGCGTTGCGCAGTGGCGGCCCGTCGCGGTAGATGCTGCGCGCAAAATTGGGAAACCCCCCGCGCTCCTTTGCCAAACGCGCGGACGCCTCGTGCCCCGCGCGTGAGATGAAAGCCATGATCTGGTCGGCCAGGGCCAACGCTTCCTCGCTGGCGTACGGGATGCGCAGCTTCAACAGGAGGTCCGCCCAGCCCATCACGCCCAGCCCGATGCGTCGGTTGGCGTGCACGGTGTCGTCGATCTCAGGCAGGGGATAGGGGTTCGCCTCAATGACGTCGTCGAGCATTCGCACGGCCAGTCCCACGGCCTGCTCGAGGCGCGGCCAGTCGACCTCGTCGCCCGCGGCAAACGCGGCAAGGTTGATGCTGCCGAGGTTGCACGCGTCGTTGGGCAATAGATTCTGTTCGCCGCAGGGGTTGCAAGCCTCGATGCGGCCCAGGTCCGGGGTGGGATTGGCGCGGCTGCGGTTGACGCGGTCGATGAAAATGAGGCCCGGGTCGCCGCTGGCCCATGCCGCCGCCACCATCTTGTCGAACACCTCGCGCGCGCTGCGGGTGCCCACCACCGTGGCCTTGTGATCCACGAGATCGTACGTGCCGTCGTCGCGGACCGCTTGCATGAACGCGTCGCTGACGGCCACCGAAATATTGAAGTTGGCGATGCCGCCGTCCAGCTTGCAGGTGATGAACTCCTCGATGTCCGGGTGGTCGACGCGCAGGATTCCCATGTTGGCGCCGCGCCGCGTTCCGCCTTGCTTGACCGCTTCGGTGGCCGCGTTGAACACGCGCAGAAAGCTGACCGGCCCGCTGGCCTTGCCGCCGGTGGACTCCACCGCGGCGTCCTTCGCGCGCAGGCGTGAGAACGCAAAGCCTGTCCCGCCGCCGCTCTTGTGGATGATGGCGGCCTTTTTCACGGCGTCGAAGATGCCCTCCATGGTGTCTTCCACGGGCAGCACGTAGCACGCGGAATATTGCAGGCCGTTGTCCTTGCCCGCGTTCATCAGCGTCGGAGAGTTGGGCAGGAAGGCGCGCGACACCATCAGGCCGTGAAACGCCTCTGCCACCTCGCGCAGGGCGGCGTCGCTGAGGCCCCATTGGCGCTCCACTCCGGCCAGCGTCACCGCCACGCGCCAGAACAGATCCTCGGGAGTCTCCACCTCGCCGGAGGGACGCCGCCACAGGTAGCGCTCGCGCAGCACGCGCAGGGCCGCCTCGCTCCACTCGCCGCGCTTCTGGGGCCGCGGCCACGCCTGCTCATCGTGAATCAGCATGCACCCATGCTACCACATCGTGACCTGTATAAACAACATCTTGTGTCAGGAGCATTCCCATCCACTAGATATTGTGTAAATGTGGACAACTCTGTGGGTAACTCCGCGGGGCATGAAAAAAGCCCCGCTTGCGCGAGGCTTTTGCCCTGAAATCCACCTGGGCTAACGATTGTGGTACACCATTCGGTAGCACCCGGTGGGCTCGATCTTCACGAAGATGCCCGGCCGAACCGGGAGCACCGAGATGCGGTTGGTGTAGCCCAGGTCGGCCATGTTCACGCGGTAGTTCGCCCGCTGCTCGATCATCGAGATCTGGGCTTCGAGGCTCAAGGTGACGCGGTCGCGCAGCCAGGGGGACTTGAAGTCGACGCCGAGGAGGGCCTGGACGTCCTGGACAGATTCCTGGGCGAGGCCCGCGCTTACCTGCCCGATGCCGCCGCCGGACGGGCCGGCCGTTCCGGTCTGCGTGGATGTGAGCTGGACGGCGTCGCGGCCCCGGCGGGCGCGGATTTGCTCGATCCGATCCTTGTCTTCGGCCATCAGGGAGACCTCCGGCGTTTGTTAAAACTTTATCTCTGGGCGGGCGCAAACAGGCGCAAAAACTCAAGTTAAGTATAGCACGCGGCTGTCGCGCAGCATGTTAACACCATGTAACCAAAATGTAAACACGCTCTTTCTATCACGTGCCCGAAGCCGCCCGTCAAGCCGCTCCGGGCGATGGTGAAGATCCCTTAACCGATATCCAGCCGGCGATGGCTTCGTACAGCGTGGCGCGCTCGGTTTCGTTGAGCACCTCGTGGAACCAGCCGGACCGCCGATCCAGCGTCTTGTCCGCGCATGCCAGCCGCTGGAACAGCGCCAGCGACGCTTCCGGCGCGGCCACCAGGTCTCTGTCGCCCACCACCAGCAGCAGCGGCACCTCGAGCGCGGCGATCTCGCTTGCCCGTTGCTGCGCCGCGGTGATCTCCACGAACCAGTGCGCGTTGGCGTTCTGGAGGATCATCGTGTCGGCCTCGTGCGCCTTCAAAATCTCCGGATCGTGGCTGAGAAGCTTGCGGTCGAGCCCTGCCGGCAGCGACATCATCGGCAGCCGGTTGCCCAGGAAGTTGGCCACCGCGATCTTCCAGCCCGGCACCTTGAGCGCGTTCTCCAGGTAGGGATTGGTCAGGATCAGCCCGTTGAGGCGCGGTTTGCGCTGGGCCGCGAAGGCCAGCGCCACCAGCCCGCCCATGCTTTGTCCCAGCAGGAAGCGCGGCCCCTCGCCGAGCCCGTCGAGCACCGTCCCCACGTCATCGAGATAGTCCTCGAAGCGCCCCACGAAGCCGCGCGGACCCGCCGAGCGGCCGTGGCCGCGATGGTCGAAGGCGGTCACTTCGATCCCCTGGCCGGTGAGGTACTGCGCGAACTCGTCGTAGCGCCCGGCGTGCTCCAGGTAGCCGTGCACGATCAGCAGCCGCGCCGCCGGGTTGGCGCAGGGCCATCGGTAGGTCTGCATCTCGTGGCCGGACGCGGTTTTCTTTTTCTCCTCCAGGCGCACCATCATCTTGCTTGAACCTCCCCTTTGAGCATGCGGCCGCGCCACAGCACGCGCGCCGCACCGCTCAGCCGCGGCGCGATGGCCTCGTGGATGGCGTGCGCGGCGTCCAGCGCTTGCGGGCTGTCCACCTTGTTGAGCAGCAGGGTGCAGCCCGCTGGCAAGTAACCCGGCTGCTCGAAAATCGCGCGGGCCAGTGCGGGCGCGTCGAGAACGTCCTCGTCGTCGAGCCCCAGCAGGGACCAGAGCCGCTCCGCGCGATGCACCAGCGGACTGTGGCGGCCGGTGCCCAGCGCGTCCACCCCGATCAGCACCACCACGTGATCGGCGCCGCGCGGCACGACCGGCTCCTGATCGCGATATCCCTTCACCGAGGCCCCGCGCGAGCCGTCCGCTTCGATAACCACCAGATCGGCCACCCGTGCGGCGATCACCGCTTCCAGGACGTCGCGCGGCGGGCCCACCAACTTGCGGCCGTCGTCGGCGACCCGTCCCAGAATCAACGGCGCGGGCCCCAGCGCCGCGGCAACCTCGTCCACTGATCGCGGGTCGAGGCAGCGTTCCGGCACTCGCATCTTCGTGGTCGTGGTCAATACCGTGCGTCCCGCGGATCGGGCCAGCGCTTCCGCGCAGGTGGTCTTGCCGCCGCTGCCGGTGAACGCCACCGTGTCGCCACGCCGTAGCCCGAGCACCCGGGCCAGCGGAGAATCAAACATGGTGCCCGGCATTCTTCCTCGGAGGGGAATCCCCCTTGGGCCGCGCGAAGGGCCCCGCATGAGCAGCCTTGGACTTGACGAGATCTCCACCGCCATCCGCACGCGCTTCGACGGCGCCGAGCGCGCCCGGGAGCGCTCCCTGACCCTGCACCGTGAGGCCATCCGCCAGTCGGGACTGGCAATTCGCGCCGTGCACCGCCACGAGTATGAGGAGGCCGAGCGCATGATCGCGCGCGTCGCCGAGCAGATGGCCGAGTTGTACGCGGCGGTGGAGGGATATCCCCAACTGCTGTTCACCGGCTTCGTGCAGGACGCCCAGAAAGAGTACGCCGAGGCCTCCCTCACGCTGGCCCTGGTGCGGGGCCGCGTGCTGCCCTCTCCGGAGACCCTGCGCGTGGAGGACGCCACCTGGCTCAACGGCCTGGGCGAGGCGGTGGGCGAGCTGCGGCGCTATATCCTGGACATGCTGCGGCACGACGACGCCACTCCAGCGGAGGCCCTGCTGGAGCGCATGGACGAGATCTACTACGTGCTCGTCTCGATGGACTATCCCGACGCGCTCACCCGCGGCCTGCGCCGCACTACTGACGTGGCCCGCGGCATCATCGAAAAGACGCGCGGCGACCTCACCAATCACCTGACGGTGGGAAAGATGGAGCGCCACCTCACGGCGCTGGGCAAGCGGCTCGACGCGGGCTAGTGCTGGGCTAGTTCCGATCCTCGTACGCCTTGTAGCGGGTGGCCCAGTCGTGGCCGATCACGACGGTGACGTCTGATCTGGTGTCCTTCGGATCGAAGTACACCTTGATCTGCCCGAAGAACGTCTTCTCGATGCCGCGGCAGGTGTCGTCGTTGTCGTCGTGGTGGGTGATCATGTGGGATTCCGGCTCGACCGGATTGACCGCGTCGCCCACGTTCACCACGTTGTAGCCGCGGTCGCGGAAGATGTTGGCGAGCCGCTCGGCGGCGCCGGGGATGTCGCTGCCGTTGAGGATCTCCACCTTGATGTCCTCAGGCTCCTGGACCTTCAGCCCGAGCAGCATGCGCGACACCAGCCGCTGCTTCTCGTGCTCGTCGGGCTCGATGAACGAGATGCCGTCGTAGTCGACGTCCGCGCCGTCCACCTTGGCGGCGACCATGTTCTTGCGGTTGAAATTCTTGTAGGTGGCCGCGATGTCGAGGATCTCGCCGAAGGACAGCGTGGTGTCGATGTTCTCCTTGATCGCGCGGGCCATCTCGCGCACATTGTTGGGCGTGAGGTTCTGCGGCTTGCGCAGCTCTTTCATCAAGGCGTCGAGGAACTGCTGCTGGCGGCGGATGCGGCCGCGGTCGCCTTCCTCGTCGTGGCGGAAGCGCACGAACCCGACGGCCTGCTCGCCGTTGAGACGGCGGACGCCCTGCTTCAGGTGGATGTGCAGGTTGCCCCAGTTGTCGTCGTAGTCCATGTCCTTGTCGATGGTGACGGTGACGCCGCCGATGGCGTCCACCAGCCGAGAAGCCGCGTACTCCTTGATGACAATGGTGTGGTCCATCGGCACGCCGAGCAGGTGCTCAACCGTGGCCCGCGACAACTGCAGATCACCCATCTCCTTCATCGAGAAGGCGGCGTTGATCTTGTCGAAGCCGTGCCCGGGGATCTCGGCGCGCACGTCCCGCGGAATGGAGAGCACGTTCAGCGAGTGCGCCTCGCGGTCCACGCTGATCACGAATATGGTGTCGGAGCGCGCCCACTTGGTGTAGCGGATGCCCTGCCGCGTCGTGTTGTAGTCCACGCCCAGGCAGAGGATGTTGAGCCGCGCCTTGTCGCGGAAGGCCACCGAGCCGGGATTCTGCCACACGTTGTAGATCTGCTTGATCGGGTTCTCGCCCTCGGGATAGCGGATCCCCACGATGTAATAGAAGCCGGCGGCCAGGATGCACACGGCCAGGACAAACACGGTAAAACAGAAGACGACCAGCCGCTTCCAGGTGTAGCGGGGTCGTGCCGGCGTGGTCATCAAGTGGTCAGCGGTTGCGTCCATGGTTTCAAGCTACCCGCGCTGAGTGGATCATGGGGGAATCGAAAGGGCCTCCGATGCTCGGCGTATTATAATGGTTCCATTCGCCGTTGACAAGCAAGAATCCCGCGTCCGGCGGCCGGCGCCACATAACCTGGGAAGTGGAGCAACGTGGCTCAACGTCTGAAGAAGCGTCTCGGCCAACACCTGTTGACCGCGCCCGGCTGGCTGGAACGCATCGTTGCCACGGCCGCCGTCCAGCCCGGTGACGGCGTTCTGGAGATTGGCCCCGGGCCCGGCAACCTGACACGCCTGCTCGCCGACGCCGTGGGGCCCACAGGACGCGTGCTGGCCCTGGAGCTCGACACCGACTGGAAGCCGCGCCTCGAGGCCCTGTGCGCGTCGCATCCCCAGGTGAGCGTCCTGTGGTGCGACGCGCTCGAGGCCGACCTGGACATGCTGGACGGCTGGCGCGTGGTGGCCAACATCCCCTATTACATCACGGCGCCGCTCGTGGAGAAATTGCTGGTTGCCCGCGCGCGGTTCACCTCGCTGGCGCTGCTCATGCAGAAGGAAGTGGCGCTGCGCCTGCACGCCCAGCGGGGGCGCGAGGTGGGCGCCATCTCGTACTTCGTGCACTACCACTGCGCCACCGAGGTCGCTCTCACGGTGCCCGCCGAAGCCTTCACGCCGCCGCCGAAAGTGGACTCCGCGCTCCTGCTCTTGCGGCCGCTGGAAGAACGGCCGGTGGCGGTGGCGCCGGAGCGCCTGTTCCCCCTCATTCGCGCGGCCTTCGAAACGCGCCGCAAGATGCTGCGGGGATCGCTGCGCGGCTACGGCGAGGCCATCTTTCGGGACAGCGGGGTCGCCGGAGATCGGCGTCCCGAAGACCTCACGCTCGAAGAGTTCGCGCGCCTCGCGTCGGCGAGCCCGTAAAAGCGGGCGGTAAAACGCTGCGAAGCGGCCGTAAGACTGAGGTGCGCGGGCTGCCTATTCCGGCTTCTTGGCCAGCGAGATCTGCACCAGCCCGGCCGCCTTTGCCTTGTCCATTACGGCCACGACGCGCCCGTAGGGGACGACCGTGTCGCCCATGATGATCACCCGGCTGGTGTCGTGCTTCTCGCGCCGGAGGCGCTGCAGAAAGCCGAGCAGCGAGTCTTCCGTGACGGCCTGGGTGCCCACCGTGATGCCGCCGTCCTTGTTGACGCTCACGATGATGTTGGAGTCGTCATCGGCCTGCACCTGGGTGGTCGCCTTCGGAAGATTGATGTTGAAGCCGTGTTGCATCACGGCGGTGGCCGCGATCATGAAAATGATGAGCAGCACCAGCAGCACGTCCGTGAAGGGCGTGATGTTGATTTCGGCCATCATGTCTTCGTTGCCGTCGCCGGCCTTGACGGCCATGCTAAATCGTCCTCAATTCTTTTCGTCCTTCTTCGTGGCCAGGGCGATCTGGGTGAGGTCGGCGTCCTTGGCCTTGTCCATGATGTCGATAACGGTGCCGTAGGGGACGGTGGCGTCGGCCATGATGATCACCTTATCGGTGTTCTTGGCCCGCTTCAGGCGCGCCAGATACTGCACCAGCTCTTGCTGGGTGAGGCTGCGGCTGCCCACGTACACCGTCTTGTCCCTGGTGATGGAGATGACGATGTTCGAGTTGTTGGCCTCTTCCTCGGTGATGGCCTTGGGAAGGTTGATGTTGAGGCCGTCCTGCATCACGGCGGTGGCCGCGATCATGAAGATGATCAGGAGCACCAGCAGCACGTCCGTGAAGGGCGTGATGTTGATTTCGGCCATCATGTCCTGGTCGCCGTCGCCCGCTTTGACTGCCATCTGGCGCCTCCCTTAGTGCGCGGCCATGGCCGGCATGCCCGGCGGGCGCAGGTCTTCGGGGAAGGCCTGCTTCTCGCGGGACAGGAGGATCATTTCGACGAGCTTGTTGGATGCGATGTGCATCTGGGAGATGGCCAGCTTGCTGCGCCCCTTGAAGTAGTTGAAGGCGACCACCGAAATGATGGCGACGAAGAGTCCGGCGGCGGTGGCGATAAGCGCTTCCGCGACGCCCGCGCTGACAACGGCGGGGTTGGTGGCGCCCTTGGAGGCGATGTCCTCAAACGAGTGGATGATGCCCATGACCGTCCCGAAGAGGCCGATGAACGGGGCGATGACGGCCATGGTGCCGATGATGCCGAGGTTCTTCTCAAGCACGTGCTGCTGCTCGCTGATGGTGGTGCCCATGGCGCCTTCGATGTCAGACTGCTTGCGGTCGTAGCGCATCAGAGCGGCCTCGAAGACGCGGGGAAGGCAGCCCGGGACCTGCTGGCAGAACTCAAGGGCCTTCGACTTCTCCCCTTGTTGCAAGAAATAGGCCATCTGGGCAAGAAGCCACTCGTGGTCGATCATCAGGGACTTCAGCTTGTACCATCGCTCGAACACCACGCCGATCAACAGGATGGAGCAGGCGACAAGGACGTAGAGCGTGGCCCCACCCTGGTTCAGGAAGTTCACGATGGAGACAAAGGGATTCATTGGGCAACTCTCCTCGGGGGCTTTGGTCCGGCCGGATCGCACAAGGACGCGGATTGCGGCGGACTCAGACGGCATCATTATATCAACCCGGATGATGAGGGACAAGACGCAGTTCCTCCGTGGAAAGTTTCCCGCATGCCCAGGATGCGAGGAGATTGGCACGATTGGAAGTATTGGAGGTATAATAGGCTGGAGCTTTCAAGCCGCACCGCCCGGATCGTGCATCCAGCGGCCTCCGGCCCGCTCAGCCTGGTTGGAGGACTCCGAATGCCCCAGCTTTCCGCCCCGATATGGATTGGCATCGGCGTCGCCGTGGCCGTCATCGTTGCGGTCGTGGTGCTGGCCACCCGGCGGCGCGGGGCTCCGCGCGTCGTGAGCGTGACCGAGGAGATCCCGTCCTCGCTCAAGCTGCCCATCAACACGCTCAAGGTCGGCAATTATCGGATCCTTGATCTGTTGAGCGAGAGCCAGTACGCGATGACCTATCGCGGGAAGGCGGCCGACGGCGCGCTCTGCATCATCAAGCTGCCCAGCCGCCTCTGCCTGGCCGATCACGACAACCTCAAGCGCTTCGGCCGCGAGGGGCAGCTCCTGGAATTGCTGCAGCACCCCAACATCATCAAGAAGCTGGACGCCGGCGAGATCAGCGACCAGGGGCTGAAGATCCCTTACCTCGTGCTGGAGTATCACGAGGGGAAGGACCTCGGCGACATCCTGGCCGAGCGCGCGCCCCTGCCGGTGCCCGAGGCGGTGGGCATGATCTCCCAGGTCGCGTCGGCGCTCGACGTGATGCACGCGAAGGGCGTGGTCCACCGCAACCTCTCGCCCGATGCCATCCGCGTGAGCAATGACGGCCAGGTGATCGTGCACAATTTCGGCGTGGCGCGGGCGCTCACCATGGAGACCATCACGCTGCACGGGCAGATCGTGGGCACGGTCGAGTACATCGCGCCCGAGCAGATCTACGGCAAGCAGATCGACGGGCGCGCCGACCTGTACGCGCTCGGCGTCCTGGGCTATCGGATGTTGACCGGCCGCTCGCCGTTCATCTATGCCAGCATCGCGGCCCTGGTCAAGCAGAAGAACGAGAGCGACGGCCCGCATCCCCGCGAGTCCAACGCCGACATCCCCAACGACCTGGACCGCATCGTGTCGCTGCTGATGAGCCGCGACCCGGCGCGGCGGCCGCACCCGGCCGGCATGCTGACCACCCAGCTCGCGGAGATCGGGCAGTGACGCTGGCGGCCGCCGAGGTCGTCGTCTGCCCGTTGTGCAACAGCGCCGAGTTCGTGAAGCGCCGGCTGTTTTTCACCTACTGCGCCAATCCGGCCCACACCCACAAGAAAGGCGAGCCGGTCGCCAATACGATTCTGGAGTTCCGCTGGTGCATCGAGCACGGAGTGCCCGACGACTGCGTGAAAGCGCTGCTGGAGCCGACGGAGGACGAGGGGCCGCCGACGGGGGACTGACATGACGCGACAGTCGTCACCCTGCCCGCGAAATAAGAACAAAATGTAAACATCCCGCCATGACGCGGATTTTGCCGGAGGAATTGATTCCATCCCCTAGAATCTCGGGCGAATTCCGGAGAAGTCCCCCCATGATCCGCAGGGTTGCGGGCTTTTCAAGCTAGAGGGAGGAGTCGACCCCAATGGTCCGCTCACGCATCGTTGCCCTGCTTGTGGCCCTGGTGCTGCAAGTCTCCACGGCTTCCGCCGTATTTGCCCATCCCGGTGCCCATCCCGGGCACGAACACAACGCCGACGCAGGCACCTACACGCTGGTGATCCTGCACACCAACGACATGCACGGGCACCTGCTGCCCGAGGTGGACAAGAAGATTGCGCCCGAGACCGACCGCGTCGGCGGCGCGGCGGCGCTGGCCGGCGTTATCGGCCAGGAGCGCGGCAAGTACACCAACGTCCTCCTGCTGGACGGCGGCGACATCGCGCAGGGCACGCCCATCTCCAACCTGTTCCGCGGCAAGGCCATGCTCGAGTTCATGAACATGGTGAAGTACGACGCGGGCACGGTCGGCAACCACGAGTTCGACTGGGGTCCGGAAGCGTTCACCAGGATGGTTCACTGGGCGCACTTCCCTATCGTCTGCGCCAACCTCGTCGAGAAGAAGACCGGCACGCCGCCCACCGGCGTCAAGGAATTCATCGTCAAGAAGATCAACGGGGTGAACGTCGGCATCACCGGGCTGGTCACGCCGATCACGCCGACCATCAGCTTCCCCAAGAACGTGGAGCCCTTCGAGTTCCTTCCGGCAGCCGAATCGATGAAGAAGGTGCTGCCCAAGATGAAAGAGGCGGGCGCCCAGGTCATCGTGGTGGTCAGCCACCTGGGTGACGAGGGCGATCAGCAGCTTGCGAAGGAAGTTTCCGGCATCAACGTCATCGTCGGCGGGCACAGCCACAAGCCGCTGCCCAGGCCGCTGTTCGTGAACGACACGGTGATCGTGCAGGCCGGCAAGTACATGCGGTACCTGGGCGCGGTCAAGGTGGCCATCGACCGCAAGACCTGGAAGGTCGTCGACTACACGAAGGACGACGCGCTCATCGCCGTCGTCAATTCCAAAGTGCCCATCGACGGCCGGGTCGCCGCGCTGGTGAAGAAGTACGAGGACCAGGTGGCGCCGATGATGGATCAGCGCCTGGGCGAGGCCTCCACCGACCTCTCCAAGTCGCCGGCTCCGGGCACCACCGATTCCCCGCTGGGCAACCTGATTACGGACGCGCTCCGCTGGAAGGTGACCTCCGACATCGCCATCTACAACGCCGGCGGCATCCGCTCCGAGATCAACAAGGGCGCAATCAAGCTGGGCGACGTGTACACGCTCCTTCCGTTTGATAACTTCGTGGTCACGCTGTCGCTGAGCGGCGCGCAGATCGAGAAGCTTGTCGAGCAGGGCCTGAAGGACAAGCACGGAACCATCCAGGTGTCGGGCCTGTCGTTCAACATCGACGCGGCCGGCAAGGCGACGGACATTACGGTCGACGGCAAGCCGCTGGATCCGAGCAAGATGTACCGAGTGGCCACCGTTGATTTCCTCGCGGAGGGCGGCGATGGCCTTACGGTCCTCAAGGAAGGCAAGGACAAGCAGATCGACGAGCTTGCCCGGGACGTCTTCTCCGCGTTCGTCCGCAAGCGCACCCCGGTGGCCGCGCCGGAGAGCGGCCGCATCAAGAAGGCGACGACCACTTCGAGCGATTCCCATTAACGGGGGGGCCAGGGGGCGCCCAGGGCGTCGTGGGATGTTGGCGCGATGAGAGCGCCCCGGCTTGACGGCCTGATCTTTGGCATCAACGCAAAGGATCAGGCCGTTTTTTTCCGTCAGCTCGCCACCATGATCGACGCGGGGATGCCCACCGCGAAAGCGCTGGCCACGCTGCGCCCGCAATTGTCCGGACGACTGGGAGCGCTGGTGGGCGAGCTCCTTGAGTACTGCGACCAGGGGCATCCGCTGTCGGACGGCATCGCGCGTTACCCCGAGTATTTCTCGCCGTTCGTGGTGGCCATGCTGCGCGCCGGCGAGGTAGGTGGCGCCATCGATCGACGCTTGATCGAGGTCGCGGATTTCCTCGAGTCGTCCTACGCCATCCAGCAGAACATCGCCAGCCAGCTCATCTACCCGGCGGTCATCATCCACGCGGGAATCGTGCTGCCGCCGCTGTTCGTGCTGGTGACCCAGGGCATGGCGCCGTACCTGCGGATCGTGTTGCCGGCGCTGCTGGTGATGTGGACCGTCGTGATCGGGCTCTACTGCACGGCGCGCATGGGCGCCGTCAGGCCGGGCGCGCGCGCGCTGCTTGACCGGCTGCTCCTGTCGCTGCCACTGTTTTCAAAGGTGGTGCGCGGCGCCGCGTGCATGCGTTTCTTGCAGGCCTTCGGGGATCTGCTCGACGCCGGCGTGCCGTCCCCGACGGCCGTGGAAGTGGCCGGCCGCGCCTGCGGCAACGTGGTGCTCGGCAATCGGCTGTCCGCCACTTCGCGGATGATGGCCGACGGGATGAGCGTGACGGCGGCCCTTACCTCCAGCGGAGTGCTGCCCCCGGCCACGCTGGGGATGATTGCCACCGGCGAGGAGTCCGGCAGCATCGGGCACTTGATGCGCAAGGCGTCCGAATATCTCCAGATCGAGCACCGCGAGTCGCTCAAGCGGATGATGACGGTGTTTCCGGTAATCTTGATGCTGATTATCGGGGTCATCGTGGGGATCGGGTACATCCGCGCGTTTGCCGGGCTGTTTTCTCAGATCAACTCGATCGTGCCTTGACGATCACTTTGAGCGTCTCGGCGGCGGTGTGCTCCCATGAGTAGGCGGCGGCACGATCGAAGCCGCGGGCGATACGCTCGGACGGGTCGCTGAGCGCAAGGTCCTCGAGTGCGGCGCGAAGTTCCAAAGCGTCGGTCGGGTCGTCGACCAGGAGCGCCGCGTCACCAACAATCTCCGGCACGGATGCGGCACGTGCCGCCAGCACCGGCGCTCCGCACGCCATGGCCTCCAGGGGCGGCATGCCGAAGCCTTCGTAAGTGCTCAGATATACGAATCCGCGGGCGCCTCGGTACAGCGAGACCAGCCGGTCGTTGCTGACGTAGGGGAGGTGCACGGCGCGCTCGGGCAGGGCAAGGGGCTCGCCCTCCGGCAGAAAGTTCTGGCCGACCACTACGAAGTGAAACGCTTTGAGGCGTTGGGATCGGGCAAAGGCGTCAAGCATGGGCTGCACGTGACGCTTGCGCGCGATGGAGCCGACGTACAGGAGATAAGGCTCCGGGACACCGTGCGGGTGGGACGTTCCCGAGGTGAATCGCGGATCGGCGGCCAGGGGAATGACGCTCAGCTTCTCCGCGAGTGAACGGCCCAGGCTCCGCTGCCCCCATTCTGAAATTTCGGCGCGAATAAATGCCGAGTCGGTGATGATGCGATCCGCGCGGGCCAGCGCGTACAGGTGCTTTGCACGCAAATACGCTAGCTGGATGGGAAGGAAGGCATCCGGCGTGGCCTCGTGGACCAGGTCGTGCACGGTGATGACAGAGGGCGAGTCGATGGGCTCCGGCAGCTCGTACAGGGGTGAGAAGAAGACGTCCACCGGTCGGCGCTCCAACTCGCGCGAGAAGAGATGGGGTTGATGGGCGTCTTCGAAGGCGACGCGGCATGGCACGAAGGGAATTGCTTCGGACGGTGGCGGGCCGATGGTGTAGACGTGAAATCGTAAATCGGCGCCCAGCACGGCCCACGCGCGCAGGAGGTTTTCCAGGTAGCGGCCGATGCCCGTGCGCTGCTCTTCGAGGGAGCGGGCGTCCACGCCGACGGTCAGCAAGGGGTTGCGCTCCAGGAGGCGCCCGGGGGTTTTCGGTAGAAGGGCACTGTCATGCCGTTTTCCTACTCCGAGTTCGAGCATCGGTTCCGGGGCTCCTATGAGGACGTCCGGGCCGAGCAGCAGAAATACCTGCGTTTTTTCGAGGGCGCGCCGGGCCCGGTCATCGACCTGGGCTGCGGTCGCGGGGAGTTTCTGTCGCTGCTTCGCGAGCGGGGCCAGGCGTGCTACGGGATCGACTCGTCGCCGACGATGCTGGCGGAGGCGCAGCGACACGACGTGGACGCGCGCGACGAGGATCTCCTCGCCCATCTCGACGGCCTGGACGACGGCGCGCTCGGCGGCATCTTCATGTGCCAGGTCATCGAGCACCTGCGCCGCGAGGACGTCATGGAGTTCGCCGAGCTGGCCTCGAGAAAAGTGGCGGCCGGCGGCGTGGTGGTGATTGAGACGCTGAACCCGCAGTGCGTCTTCTCATACGCGCCCTTTACCATGGACCTGACGCACCGCTGGCCCATCCACCCCCAGACCCTGCAGTTCTTGCTGGAAGCGGGCCACTTCGGAGAGTTCGAGTACCTGTACCGCCAGTACATCCCCGACGAGCTGCTCCAGCTGCCCGCGCCGCTCATCACGCAAGGCCCCCAGGAGGCCCAGTTCGCGGACGCGATGCGCAAGCTGCAAATCATCATCGACCTTGCGTTCAAGAACTTCGTGTACGCGGTATCCGCCCGCCGCCTGCGCGAGCCGTCCGACGAGGCCTAGATCGGTTTGATCGTGTCGCGCGACACGCCAGGGTCAGTCGTTGTCCCGTAAGGCGACGCTACTCGTGTCGCGCGCCACTAAGCGACGTTCGTATTTCAGGTCCCGTCGTCGGGCGCGATCTTGCTGCCCAGCGACGAGCCCACCCTGGCGCCCGCGTAGCTGAGGCCCACCACGCCGACCACGCGGCCGATGAACGAACCCACGCCGGCGCCAACCGGGCCGCCGACCGCGCCGCCCAGGGCGCCGCCCACAAATGCGCCGCCCATGCTTCCGGCCGCGGTGCCCAGCGCGCCACCGACTGTGGCGCCGCCGAGCACGCCCGCGAGGTGCAGCTTGTCGCGGCCGGTCATGCCGCCCTGCGCCGCCGTGCCGCGCATCTTGAACGACTTGTAGGCGGCCACCGCGCCCAGGCCTAGCATTGCGCCGCCGATCTTGCCCCAGTACGCGCCGGACACGGCGCCGCCCACCCCGCCCAGCGCGGTACCCACCAGGGCGCCGCCCATCTGGCCGAGGTAGCTGCCGACCAGGGTGCCGGCCAGCGTGGTGACAATCCCCGGGACATTCTTGCCGGAGGGCAGGGCGTTCGCGGGGGGATGGGGCGTGATGCCTTCCTTCTCCAGCGTCTCGAACGCGGCCATTCCGGTGGTGCCGATGGGGCCCATCGACACCGCGAGGAACTTGTCGGCCTTGCGATGGGCCTCTTCAACGGTCATCGCGCCGCTCTGCACGGATTTGCTCATCACGTGCTGGGCGACAGTGGTGACCAGCCCGAGCGGGGCCGCTGCCTTGAACATGTACGCGAAGCCCGTCGCCATGCGCATCTTGCCCTGGAAGCGCGCGTAGTCGTCGCCCTCGTTCATGGCCTTATCGAGGTGCTTCGCGCCGTTGTGCAGGGTGGCGGGCGCGATGAGCGCGCCGGCAAGATCCACAGCCATGCGCAGGTAGGGCGCCTGCTCGTAAAGCTCGCCAATGGAGCGGCCGACGTTGCGCACGCCGGGCCGATCCAGCGCGCGGTCCAAGGGGCCCGGATGGTGCAGCGCGTCCATCGCCTCGAATTTCTCGGGATTGACCGA
>Ga0194121_10001779_pt1 | contig 35381 bp, 34 predicted proteins | sample TA2MahCa50mmetaG_FD_148609 | JGI IMG/M metagenome (GOLD analysis project Ga0194121, IMG submission 148609) | Freshwater microbial communities from Lake Tanganyika, Tanzania - TA2015020 Mahale Deep Cast 50m | ecosystem: Environmental > Aquatic > Freshwater > Lake | place: Tanzania: Lake...
GTCTTGTCGCCGTCTTTGCCGAGCTGGATGCCGATATGGCCTAGGCCGTCGAACTGCGTGCCTGCCTGGCCGATTTCGGTCGAGATGAACTCGTCGTGATAGATCAGCTTGTTCTTGCCGAACGGACCACCGGTTGGCGACCCGGGAATGCGGAGCGCAAAGACGCGCTGGCCGAACATCGGCATCCCCGCCTCATAGGCGCGACCGAGCTTGTAGACCTTGCCGTCGCGGATCCACTTCGCGGCGTCCAGCACCTTGGCCGGGGTGATGTGGTTTGTGGCGCCCGCCTCGTCATCCTTGCCCCAGCGCGACGGCCACTAGGCTTGTGTCGGCGCCTGGGCCACGGTCTGCGCCTGGGCCTGGCCGACGGCGACGGGCGCCAGGCTGAATTTCCCGACGCCCATGGCAGCCGCGCCCGCGACGCCGGCAACGCTGGCGGTCTTGAAGAAATCGCGACGCTCCGGCGATTGCGGGGCGCCTACATCCTGATCGAACCGATCCTTGATGGTCATGGCGGGTCTCCCTGTTCATGGCGGGGGCGATTGGGTCGCCGCTCTTGCACGGGAACGGTCCCGCGGCTGCGCGCGCCTGTCAAGTCATCCCAGGAGAAATGCTCGCTATGGTATAAACCTGCCATGAGCCTGTTCGACCCGGATCGTTCGGCCGAGCGGCTGCCCGTGTCGGTCATCACCGGCTTCCTCGGCAGCGGCAAGACCACGCTGCTCAATGCGTTGCTGCGCCATCCCGAGATGGGCGACAGTGCCGTCGTCATCAACGAGTTCGGCGAGATCGGACTCGATCATCTGCTGGTCGAGCCGATCGACGGCGAGATGGTGGTGATGCAGTCGGGCTGCCTGTGCTGTACGATTCGTGGCGACCTCCAGGACACGCTGCGCCGCATGCTGGCGCGCCGCGACCGTGGCGAGGTGCCGGCCTTCCGCCGCATCCTGATCGAGACGACGGGACTAGCCGATCCCGCCCCGATCATCCAGACGCTGCTCAACAATCCGCTGATCTCGCATTTTCTCCGGCTCGATGCCGTGGTGACCACGGTCGACGGCGTGCTCGGCATGGGACAGCTCGATGAGCATGTCGAGGCGCAGAAGCAGGCCGCGATTGCCGACCGCCTGCTCATGACCAAGCTGGACTTGGCCGCAGCGGACGCCGCGTCCGCGTTGCGAGCACGGCTGGCGCGGCTCAACCCGGGTGCCCCAGTCCTTGCGTGCCGACAGGGCGACGTGCCGCCGGCATGCCTGTTCGGCGCCGGTCCATTCGATCCCGAGCGCAAGACCGCGCCGGTGCGTCAATGGCTGCGCGCCGACGCCTACCCGGAGCCGCACGCGGGCCACGATCACCACCATCACGACGTGAACCGGCACGACAGCCGGATCCGCTCGATCGCGCTGATCAGCGCTGCGCCGCTCGAGTGGAATGAGGTGTCCCGCTGGCTCGCCGCGCTGCGCGCCGAGCATGGCGCCAGCCTGCTGCGCGTAAAGGGGATTCTCGATCTGCGGGGCGAGGCGGGGCCTGTGGTCGTCCACGGCGTCCACCACGTGTTTCATCCGCCGGTCGCGCTGTCGGCTTGGCCCGACGAGGACCGGCGCTCGCGTCTCGTCTTCATCCTGCGCGACCTCGCGCCGAGCGCGGTCGAAGCCGGGTGGCGCGAGATCAGTCGGTCTCGCCCGTCGGCTGATTCGTCGTCACCCGCTTGAGGGCCTTGAGTGCCGCGCTGGTCCAGATGCGCGGATCGGGCGAGATGTGGCTTTCCTGCTTGTACGGGACAAAACCGGCGCGCTGGTAGTTGCCGAGCGCACGCGGGTGATCAAGCGTGTTGGTATGGACCCAGAGCCGCGTGATGTCGCGGTTCCAGGCGCTGTCGATCGCCCAGTTGAGCAGGTACCAGCCGAGGCCGCGGCCGATGAACTCGGGCACCAGGCCGAAATAGGCGAGCTCGATCTCCGGCAGCCGGCGCAGATCGAGCTCGGCATAGCCGGCCGGCGCGCCCTGGACGTAGAGCACATAGACCTCGTCCTTGGGGTCGTGGATAATCAATTTGAGCTGGTCGTCGGTCAGCTTCTTGCGGTCGACCCAGTTCCAGTTCCGGCCGACCGCATCATAGAGATAGCGATAGAAGGAAATGGTCGGCGGCTCGGCGCGCATCAGCGCCAGGCGTCCCGGCGGGGCCGGCACGGTCGGCCTCGTCGGCCGCTGCAACATCTCGAGATAGGTGATGACGACGCGGATGTGGCCGGCTGGGATGTCGGTTTCAGGCGTCATGATCGCTTCTTCGTGCTGAACACGTGTCGAACCACGAGGGCGCCGCCCCACATCTGTTGCTTGCCAGAACCTGCTGAGAGGCGGAAGCGGCCCCATGCTTCGGACCAGGGCAAAGCGGGCTTCGCCCGATGCGCAGCATGAGGCTCGTCGCTGCGTCAGAATCAGAACGACTCACGAGACTAGGTCACCACCGGCGTGTCGTTGCGGCCGCCCCATTCCGCCCAGGAGCCGTCATAGACTGCGACGTCGTCTCGGCCGAGCAGGTAGAAGCCGAGGGCCAGGATGCAGGCTGTGACGCCGGAGCCGCAGCTGCACGCGGCGGGTCGCGACATGTCGATGCCAGCAGCCTTGAACTTCTGCGCGAGCTGATCGGCGGGCAGGAAGGTCTTGTCCTTGGGGTCGAGCAGATCGGCATAGGGCAGGTTGAGCGCGCCGGGCATGTGGCCCGGACGGCTTGGCCAGATCTCGGGCTCGACGCCCTTGAAGCGGCCGGCCGCACGCGCGTCGATCACGTTCTCGCGCTTGGTGTCGAGATTGGCGCGCAGCTGGTCGAGATTGCGCACCAGAAAGTTGTTGAAACGCGCCGTGAAATGCCGCTCAGCCGGCATGGTCACCGTGTCCTCGACGGGGCGGCCTTCGGCGGTCCATTTGGGCAGCCCGCCATCGAGCACGGCCACGTCGTTGTGGCCGAACACGCGGAACATCCACCAGGCGCGCGCGGCGCTCATCAATCCGTGCTGGTCGTAGCAGACGATCTTGACGCCGTCGCCAAGGCCGAGCTTGCGCACGCGTGCGGAAAACTTCTCCGGGCTCGGCAGCATGTGGGGCAGGGGATTGGTCTCGTCCTTGATCTCGTCGATGTCGAAGAACACCGCGCCGGGGATATGGCGCTGCTCGTACTCCTGGCGTGCGTTGCGCTTCATGTGGGGCAGAAAGTAGGTCGCGTCGACGACGCGCACGTCGGGCGCCCTGAGGTGGTCGGCCAGCCACTGGGTGCTGACGAGGGCGTCGGGCTTGGCGTAGGAGGATGACATGGGCGTACCTATTCGAGCCAGCTCGGGGTCGGCAGACCCTTGGAGCGCAGAAAGGCAGGATTGAAGATCTTGCTCTGGTAGCGCGAGCCGTAGTCTGCGAGCAGCGTGACCACGGTCTTGCCCGGCCCGAGCCGCCGCGCCACGCGGATCGCGGCGCGCACGTTGATGCCCGACGAGCCACCGACGATCAGACTCTCGTACTTGGCGAAGTTGAAAATGGTCGGCAGCGCCTTGTCGTCGGTCACCTGGACCGCATCGTCGATCGGCGCGCCCTCGAGGTTCTTGGTGACGCGGCCCTGGCCGATACCCTCGGTGATCGAGCTGCCCTCGGATTTGAGCACGCCATGCTTGTACCAGTGATAGAGCGCGGAGCCCATCGGATCGGCCAGCACGATCTTGATGTTGCGGTTGCGCTCCTTCAGCGCCATGGCGACGCCGGCAAGCGTGCCGCCCGAGCCGACCGAGCAGGTGAAGGCGTCGACCTTGCCGTCGGTCTGCGCCCAGATTTCGGGGCCGGTCGTGCGGTAGTGGCCGTCGCGGTTGGCGACATTGTCGAACTGGTTGGCCCACCAGGCGCCCAGCTCCCTGGCCAGGCGCTCGGAATAGCGCACGTAGTTATTGGGATCCTTGTAGGGTACGGCCGGCATCAGGCGAAGATCGGCGCCGCACAGGCGGATCGCGTCCTTCTTCTCCTGGCTTTGGGTCTCGGGCATGACGATGATGGTCTTGTAGCCCCGCGCGTTGCCGACGAGCGCCAGGCCGATGCCAGTATTGCCGGCCGTGCCCTCGACGATGGTCCCCCCGGGGGCGAGCAGGCCCTTCCCCTCGGCGTCCAGGATCATGGCTAGCGCCGCGCGGTCCTTGACCGATCCGCCCGGATTGAGGAATTCGCACTTCGCCAGGATGTTGCAGCCGGTCAGTTCCGACGCCCGGCGCAGGCGCACGAGAGGCGTGCGGCCGATCATGTCGACGAAGCCCGAGCGGACATCCATGAGGTGTGTTTCCTTCGTGGGAGAGGGCAGGGCCGGGGCAGACTAGCGGCGCGCTCACATCCCATCAAGCCACGAGAAAATACGGGCTTTTTCAATTCCTTGACTTCGAAGGTATCGCCCGTCAATGATCGCGCGCAGGACAGGTGCCGAGCCCGTGAGGTTCCGGTGCGGTCAATGGGGGGCCATCCGTGCCCTCGGAAGCGGAACGGGGAGTCTTGGAATGAAGTCATACGCAACCCTGCTTGCGGCAGGAACGGTCGCGCTTGGCGTGAGCGCCCTTGGTATTCAGGGTGCCGCGCTCGCGGCGACGCCCAAAGACACGGTCGTCATCGCCTATGCGATCGACGACATCATCTCGCTCGATCCCGGCGAATCCTTCGAGTTCTCCGGCAGCGAAGCGATCACCAACATGTATCAGCGGCTGATCGCCTACGATCCGAAGGACGTGACGCGGCTCTATGGCCAGCTCGCCGAGACGTGGTATGTCGGCGGCGACGGCAAGACTTACACCTTCAAGCTGCGCAAGGGCGTCAAGTTCCACTCCGGCAACGTGCTGACCGCGGCCGATGCGGCCTATTCGCTGCAGCGCGCCGTGATCCTCAACAAGTCGCCGGGCTTCATTCTCACCCAGTTCGGCTTCAACAAGGACAACGTCAAGCAGCGCATCCGCGCGGTCGACGACAGCACGCTCGTGGTCGAGACCGCCGAAGCCGTGGCGCCGACCTTCTTCTACTACTGCATGACGGCGGTGGTCGGCGGCGTGGTCGACAGCAAGGAAGCGATGAAGCACGAGAAGGCCGGCGATTTCGGTAATGGCTGGCTCAAGAGCGAGGCATCGGCCGGCACGGGCCCCTACAAGCTGGTCAATTGGAAGCCCAAGGATTCCTTCACCATGATCCGCCACGAGGATCATTGGTCGGGCGACAAGGCCAAGACGCGGCGCGTCGTCGTGCGCCACATCGCCGAGCCGGCGGCTCAGCGTCTTCTGCTCGAAAAGGGCGACATCGACTTCGCGCGCAACCTCGGCAAGGACGACCTCGCCGCGGTCGCACGGAACAAGGACATCAAGATCCAGCAGGCGCGCAAGGGCGCGGTGCTCTACATCTCGTTCAGCCAGAAGAACCCGAACCTAGCCAAGCCGGAGGTTCGCGAGGCGCTCAAATACCTGATCGACTACGATGCGATCGAGAAGAACATCGTGCAGGGCACTTATGTTGTGCATCAGAACTTCCTGCCGCAGGGCTTCCTCGGCGCGATCTCCGACCGGCCCTACAAGCTCGACGTCGCCAAGGCGAAGGACCTGCTGACCAAGGCCGGTCTGCCCAATGGCTTCAATGTGACGATGGACACGCGCAACAACTCGCCGACCACGGAGATCGCGCAGGCGATCCAGGGCACCTTTGCCCAGGCCGGCGTGAAGCTCGAGATCATCCCGGGCGACGGGCGGCAGACGCTGACCAAATACCGCGCGCGCAACCACGACATCTATATCGGCCGCTGGGGCCCCGACTACCAGGACCCGCACACCAATGCCGAAACCTTCGCCATGAACGAGGACAATGGCGATGATGCCAAGTCGAAGACGCTGGCATGGCGCAATTCGTGGAACATTCCGCAGATGACCGCCCAGATCAAGGCGGCCGTCCGCGAGGTCGACCCGAAGAAGCGTGTGGCGATCTACGAGGCGGCGCAGCGCGAGTTCCTCAAGACCTCGCCCTTCGCCATCATGTTCCAGCAGATCGAGACGGTGGCCCATCGCGCCAACGTCGACGGCTTCGAGATGGGACCGAGCTTCGAAGACAACGTCTATTACGGCATCGTCAAGAAGTAGTCCGTGACGGCCGAAACTGTCGGAACGAGTTCGGGGGCGGCCGATCGGCCGCCCCCGACGCATCAGGGCCGGTCTCAGCGAGAGCGTCGCCGCGCGTGGGGACGGCACGCGTGGGTGGCGACGCGCCTTGTCCTGACCGTGCTCGTGACGTTTCTCGGCCTTTTGCTGGTGACGTTCTTCATCGGCCGCGTCGTGCCGACCGATCCGGTGCTGGCCGCCGTCGGCGATCGCGCGCCGGCCGCCGTCTATGAGCGCGTGCGCATGGAGCTGGGGCTGCACCTGCCGCTGTGGCAGCAGTTCTGGATCTATGTGCAGAAAGTCGTGCAGGGCGATTTCGGCACGGCGGTGCTGACCGGCAAGCCAGTGCTGTCCGACATCCGCCGCGTCTTCCCCGCTACGCTGGAGCTGGCCACGGTCGCGACGCTGCTCGGTTTGATTATCGGCGTGCCCATGGGCGTCTTCGCCGCTGTCCATCAGAACAAGTGGATCGATCACGTCATCCGCGTTCTTGCGCTGTTCGGCCATTCCGTGCCGGTGTTCTGGCTCGGCCTGGTCGGACTGCTCATCCTCTATGCCTGGCTTGGCGTGGTCGCCGGGCCGGGCCGCCTCGATGTCGGCTACTTCGACGTCGTCGACACGGTCACCGGCGTCATCCTCGTCGACTCCGTGCTGGCCGGCGAATGGGAGGTATTCGGCAATGCCTTCAGCCACATCATCTTGCCGGCGGCGATCCTCGGCTACTTCTCACTCGCCTACATTGCGCGCATGACGCGCAGCTTCATGCTCGAGCAGCTGCGACAGGAATACATCACCACCGCGCGCGTCAAAGGCATGGCCGAAAGCCGCGTGATCTGGCGCCACGCGTTCGGCAATATCCTGGTGCCGCTCATCACGGTCATTGCGCTGACCTATGCCAATCTGCTCGAAGGATCGGTGCTGACCGAGACCGTGTTCGCCTGGCCGGGGCTCGGCTCCTATCTCACCGATGCGCTGCTGGCCGCCGACATGAACGCGGTGCTCGGCGCCACCATCATCGTCGGCACAATCTTCATCGGCATCAATCTGCTGTCCGACGTGCTCTACCGCCTCGTCGACCCGAGGGCTAAGTAGATGACTGGTAGCTCAACATCTGCGCTCTCTATTTTCCCTCCCCCCTTTCGGGGGTTCGGACCGCAACGCGGTCCGAAAGGGTGGGGGCGTTCCGCTTGCTCGCTCGTTTCCGACGTTTGCATCGGCCTTTGCACCCAACCCAACCCTCCCCCGCAAGGGGGAGTTCTTAGCTAGGGTGGGAGCGATGTCAGCGTCCGCAAGTTCCCGTCCCGGCTCGCGCGCGTGGCTGCTCGCCGAAACGCCGCACTCACGCACTCAGGCGCGGCTGGGGCAGGCCTATGTGCGATGGCTGCACTTCCTGCGCAACCCGCTCGCCATGATCGGGCTGGCAATCGTCGTGGCGCTCATCGTCATTGCTGCCCTGGCGCCTTACCTGACGTCGCATTCGCCCTTCGCGCAGGATCTCGGCAACCGTCTTCAGGCGCCCAGTGCCGAGCACATTCTGGGCACCGACGAGCTGGGCCGCGACGTCTATGCGCGTCTGCTCCATGGCGCGCGCATCACGCTGCTCATCGTCGGCCTGGTTGCCATCATCGTCGGGCCGATCGGGCTGCTGGTCGGCACGGTGGCGGGCTATCTCGGCGGCTGGTTCGACACGGTGCTGATGCGCATCACCGATGTGTTCCTGGCCTTTCCGCGGCTCATCCTGGCGCTCGCCTTCGTCGCCGCGCTGGGGCCGGGCATTCAGAACGCGATCATCGCCATTGCGATCACGGCGTGGCCGCCCTACGCGCGCATCGCGCGCGCGGAGACGCTGACCATCCGGAACAGCGACTTCATCAGCGCGATCCGCCTGCAGGGGGCGGGGCCGCTGCGCATCATCCTCGGCCATGTCGTGCCGCTCTGCCTGTCCTCTCTGATCATCCGGATCACGCTCGACATGGCTGGCATCATCCTGACCGCGGCCGGCCTCGGCTTTCTTGGCCTGGGTGCACAGCCGCCCATGCCGGAATGGGGCGCCATGATCTCATCGGGCCGCAAATTCCTCATCGACCATTGGTGGGTCGCGACCATTCCCGGGGTCGCCATCTGCATCGTCAGCCTGGGTTTCAATCTGCTGGGCGACGGCTTGCGCGACGTGCTCGATCCGAAGGGCAAATAGCGTGGCGGCTTCAGGCGATCCGCTGCTGACGGTGGAGGATCTTTGGGTCCGCTTTCCCGGCCGCACCCGGGTGGTCGAGGCGGTGCGCGGCATCTCCTTCGCGGTCGGGCGCGAGAAACTGGGCATCGTCGGGGAGTCCGGGTCGGGCAAGTCGGTGACCGGGCGATCAATCCTGCGGCTCATCCAGCCGCCCGGGCAGGTCACGGCACGCCGGCTCATGTTCGACGGCATCGACCTCGCGCGCATCGACGAGGCGGCGATGCGCGACATCCGCGGCCGCCGCATCTCCATGGTGCTGCAGGACCCGAAATTCTCGCTCAACCCGGTGATGACGGTGGGCCGCCAGATCGCCGAGGCCTATCTGATCCATCACAAGGCCGAGCCGGCCGAGGCGCGTCGGCGCGCGCTCGATATGCTGGCTGCGGTACGCATTCGCAATCCCGAGCGGGTCTTCGACCTCTATCCGCACGAAGTATCGGGCGGAATGGGCCAACGCATTATGATGGCCATGATGCTGATCCCGGATCCGGACCTGATGATTGCCGACGAGCCGACCTCGGCGCTTGACGTGACCGTGCAGATGCAGGTCCTGGCGATCCTCGACGATCTCGTGTCCAAGCGCGGCATGGGCCTGATTTTCATCAGCCACGACCTCAACCTGGTCGCCAGCTTCTGCGACCGCGTCCTGATCATGTATGCCGGCCGCATCGTCGAGGTCTGCCAGGCCGCCCGGCTGCGCGAGGCGCGCCACCCCTATACCGTTGGCCTGCTGCGCTCGCTGCCGCGCATCGACGAGCCGGTCGACGAGCTGCAGGTGCTCCAGCGCGATCCGGCCTGGCTGGACGCGCCGGCGCCGTGAGCGCGACCAGCGCCATGATCATGGTCGAGGGGCTGGACGTGACGTTCGGTCATGGCCCCTCGGCGGTGCACGCGGTCAAGAATGCAAGCTTCACCGTGGCGCCGGGCGAGGCCTTCGGCATTGTCGGCGAATCCGGCTCCGGCAAGTCGACCGTCCTGCGCGCGCTCGCGGGCCTCAACCCCGCGTGGACCGGCAGCATCGTCGTCGCGGGCGAGGCACAGCCTCCCCATCGGCGTCGCGCCTTCTTCAAGCAGGTGCAGATGGTGTTCCAAGACCCATATGGGTCGCTGCATCCCCGACACACCGTCGATCGCATCCTGTCCGAGCCGGTCGCGATCCATGGCCTGGGACAGTCCGACCGCCGGATCGAGCGCGCGCTGCTCGAGGTCGGTTTGGGACCGGCTTTCCGCTTCCGCTATCCGCATCAGCTCTCGGGCGGCCAGCGCCAGCGGGTGGCCATAGCGCGCGCCCTCATCCTGGAGCCGCGCATTCTCCTGCTCGACGAGCCGACCTCGGCGCTCGATGTCTCGGTACAGGCCGAAGTCCTCAACCTGCTCGTCCGTCTCAGGCGCGAGCGCGCGCTGACCTATGTGCTGGTCACGCACAACCTGTCGGTGATCGCGCACATGTGCGGCCGGCTTGCGGTGATGAATGCGGGCCGGATTGTCGAGGAGATGACCGTGGCGCAGCTGCGCGCTGCAACGCCGCGCGAGGCCTACACGCGACAGCTGCTGCGCGCCAGTCTGGGTTACGACAGGCGGGCCGCAGACCAGTTCGAGACCTACGATTGAGGCGCGGCGGGCAGAACCGTCCCCCTCAGGCCACCCGCAGCGTGCGCGGTAAGGCCAGGATGTCGCGACGCAGCCGGTCGAAGCCGGCGCCGTCGCCGACGAAGACGTCAAAGACAAGAGCGTTCAAGTCGCCGGGTCCGCGCGCCAAGCGCGCCACGCCGAAGCTTGCCGACGCCAAGCTCGCCGCCGCGCTTCAGGCTGAACGGTCGAAGCGACGGGACGCCGAGTCCGAGCTCAAGCGCCTGCGCTCGGCGGTGACGGGGCGCGAGCGCTGGCTGCTCGATGCGATCGACCGTCTGCCGATCGGCTTCGCCATGTTCGATGCCGACGACCGCTTGGTGGTGTGCAACCGCCTCTACGGCCATTTTCACCGTGACATTCCGATCGCCCGGCCGGGGCTGAGCTATTCGGAGATTCTCAGAATGGCCATGGATTCGGTCATCGATCCGGAGATGATGAAGCCCGACCGGGAGGCGTGGTTCCGCTGGCGCATGGCGCGTCATCTCGATCCGGCCGAACCGGTCGAAGTGGTCTATCGCGACGGACGCGTCTGCCAGATGATCGAGGCGCGGACGCGCGAAGGCGGGATCATCCAGATCCGCTCCGATGTGACCGACATCCGGCGTGTCGAAGGCGAAGCTCGGCGCGGGCGCGCGCTCCTCAAGTCCATGTTCGATTCGGTGCCGGCGCTCATAAACATCAAGGATCTCGACCTGCGTTATCTCCTGGTGAACCGCGCCATGGTCGAATGGCTGCCGGCGAGCCTGGGTATTCGCTCGCCCGCGGAGGCGATCGGCAAAACGGCCAGCGAGTTGTTCGGTCACGGCCGCGGAGGTCGCGCCGAGGAGCTCGATCGCGAGGTGCTGCGCACCGGCCGGTCGGTGCCGTTCGTCGAGTTCGACGACGTCAACGCCAAGGGCGAGCCGGCGGTCGTCGCCATGCACAAAGCGCCCGTGCGCGACGATCGCGGCAATCTGATCGGCGTGCTCACCGTGAACTTCGATGTCACCGATCTCCGGCGCGCGCAGGCCGACGCGCGACGGATGGACGAGCGGCTGGCCGACTATGCGCAGACCTCTTCCGACTGGTTTTGGGAGACCGGGCCCGACCACCGCTTTACCTTGATCTCCGAAGGGGCGCGCATGGTCAATTCGAACCCGAACAGCCTGATCGGGCTCTGCCGCTGGGAATCGCCGCAACTGGCCGACCGCGAGCACGCCAAGTGGAGCGAGCACCGCGCCGACCACGAAGCCCGCCGCGCGTTTCGCGACTTCACCTACAGCGTCAAGACCGCCGGCGGGGCGACCTACCATATCGCGGTCAGCGGCAAGCCGGTCTTCGACCCGGAGGGCAACTTCCAAGGCTATCGCGGCAGCGGACGTGAGGTGACCCACCAGGTCAAGCTCGAACGCGAGCTGATCGCGGCCAAGGAGCAAGCCGAGGCGGCAAGCCGCGCCAAAAGCGAGTTCCTTGCGTCGATGAGCCACGAACTGCGCACACCGCTCAACGCCATCATGGGCTTCGCCGAGGTCCTCATGTCGGAGTTGATCGGCCCGCTCGGCGAGCCGCGCTACCGCGAATACGCACGTGACATCCACATGAGCGGGTCACACCTGCTCGATGTCATCAGCGACGTGCTCGACATGGCCAAGATCGAGGCGCGGCGCTTCGAGGTCCATCCGATCGAGCTGTCATTGTCCGCCGAGGTCGACAGCTGCCTGAGCATGGTGGCGGAGACGGCACGTTCGGCGGGCCTCCATCTGGCCAACGAGATGGCGGTCTACTCGATGCGCTGCGTGGCGGATCGCCGCGCGTTGCGTCAAATCCTGCTCAACCTGCTGTCCAACGCGATCAAGTTCACGCCCAAAGGCGGCCGCGTTTCGATTCAGGCCGACAGCGTCAAGGAAGCGAGCGGGCAGGCGATGGTCAGGATCACGGTGACCGATACGGGCATCGGCATTCCGCCCGACCAGCTGCCCCGGCTCGGACGGCCGTTCGAGCAGGTCGCCAGCGTGTTCGACCGGCGCCAAAGCGGATCGGGCCTCGGGCTTGCGCTGTCGCGCTCGCTGGTCGAAATGCATGGCGGTCACCTGAATATCGCGAGCCGGGTCGGCGAGGGGACCAAGGTTGAAATCTGGCTGCCTCTCAAGCAGGCCAAATCAGCCTGAACGGCCGCGCCAATTCGGCTTCCCTCGCTCCCCTTGACGCTGGAACGCCCGTGCCGGAACCTGCCCCCATGAGCCACGGCGAGGCATTGCGCCTGCACATCGGCGGCACGGAGGCCAAGGAGGGCTGGAAGATCCTCAACGTCCAGCCCGGCCCCCATGTCGACTTCGTCGGTTCGTGCACCTCGCTCGCGCAATTCGCCGACGGGAGCGTCGAGGAGGTCTATGCGTCCCACGTCCTCGAGCATCTCGGGTTTCGCGACGAGCTGCCGCAGGCGCTGCGCGAGATCCACCGCGTGCTCAAGCCGGGGGGATTGTGCCGCATCAGCGTCCCGGACTTCGAGACGCTGTGCCAGCTTTTCGTCCATCCCCAGGTGCCGGCCGACCAGAAATTCTCGCTGATGATGAACATGTTCGGCGCCCAGGAGGATGCCTACGACCTGCACCGCATCGGCTTCACGGCCGATTTCATGTTCAGCTTCCTGGCGCAGGCCGGGTTTGGCCGTTTTCGCCGCGTCCCGTGCTTCGACCTGTTCAACGACTTCAGCAAGGCCCAGCGTTTCGGCGTGCCGATCAGCCTGAACGTCGAGGCTTACAAATAGGGCACCCCGCATGCGCGCGCGCACCGTCGACGATCCGCCCTCCCACCGTCTCCCCTGGATGCCGGCCGATTGTCAGCGCACGATCCGGGAAATCGAGGGTCGCCTGCTGGGCGGCGGCAGCGACGACATCGAGCGGCATCTGCGCCGCCTGGTCGACGAGCATGAGCGGCATATGGACCGCGAGACGATCGGGCTCAATGCAGGCACCAATGTGATGAACCCGCGCGCCGCCGAGATGCTGGCGCGCTCGCTCGGCAATCGACCGTCGCTCGGCTACCCCGGCGACAAGTACGAGATGGGCATGCAGTTCGCCGAGCAGATCGAGGTGGTGGCCGACGCCCTGGTGCGCCGATTGTTCGGCGCCGCCTATGCCGAGATCCGCGTCGGTTCGGGCGCGCTCGCCAATCTCTATGTCTTCATGGCGACCTGCGCGCCGGGTGACCGCATCATGGCGTTCCCGCCGGAGATGGGCGGCCACGTCACCCACCACCGGGCCGGAGCGGCCGGTCTCTACGGCCTGGAAATCCATCCGGTGCCCTATGACGCCCAGCGCATGGCGATCGATCTCGATCGGCTCAGGACGGAGGCTCGCCGGCTGCGTCCCAAGCTGATCACGGTCGCGGGCTCGCTGTGCCTGTTTCCCTACGACGTCGGCGCTGTCCGAGCGATCTCCGACGAGGTCGGCGCCCGCGTGCTCTACGATGCCGCACACATGGGGGGCATCATTGCCGGCGGCCGGTTCCAGGCGCCGCTCGCCGATGGCGCGCATGTCATGACCATGTCGACCTACAAGGCCTATGGCGGACCGCCTGCCGGCCTCGTGGTGACGAACGACGCGGCGCTCGCCGCGCGGCTGGACAAGATCGCCTATCCCGGGATGACCGCCAATTTCGACGTCGGCAAGACGGCGGCGCTCGCCCTGGCGACGCTCGATCTGATCGAGCACGGCCGCGCCTATGCCGATGCGTGCGTGGCCAACGCCCAGGCGCTTGCGACGGCACTCGCCGCCGAAGGCTTGCCGGTCCACGAGGTGCGCGGCCGCGGCCATACCGAGAGCCACCACCTGGCAATCCATGCGGCCCCCTTCGGCGGGGGGCAGACCGCGTCCAAGCGGCTCGCGCAAGCCCATCTGCTGATGTGCGGCATCGGCCTGCCGCTTCCGGCGGTCGCGGACGACCTCAACGGCATACGGCTCGGCACGCAGGAAGTGACACGCTGGGGCATGCAGCCGGCCGACATGTCGTGGATCGCGCGCGCCATCGCGCGCGTGCTCAAGTCTAATCAGCCGGTCGAAGCGCTGCGCGCGGAGGTGGTCGACTTTCGGAAGGGCTTTCAGTCCCTTCACTTCATCCGCGGCGGAGTCTAGATGGGATCGTGTCGCATTGAAGCGCGGCTTCAACGTGACCCGATCACGTCCCGGAGCACTTGGTTCGTCCCTTTGGCGCAGCCCAGCGCCGGCGCAGCTCGGCTCGGTTGAGCGCCAGCCATTGCAGCGCAATGATGGTGATGGCGTTGTCGATCAAGCCACGCTTCATGAGCTTCACGGCCTGCGCATAGCTCAGCACATGCACGCGGATGTCCTCGTGCTCGTCGGCGAGCCCCGCCGGCGCTCCGCTCTTCACGCCTTTGAGGTCGACGCGTCCGCAATAGAGCATGACGTATTCGCTGCAGCCGCCGGGACTCACATAGAAATTGCAGACATGAACGATTTGGGTGGCCGAGGCTCCGGCTTCCTCGATAGTTTCGCGCTGGGCGACATCCTCCGGCGTCTCGCCCGGTTTGATGATCCCAGCGACCACTTCGAGCGTCCAGGGCCGCTCGGAACCTTCGGTGAACACGCCGGCGCGGAACTGCTCGACCAGCAGAAGGCGATCGAGAACCGGGTCGTAGGGCAGGAGGCCCGCGGCATTGGCGCGCACGAACACCTCGCGTTCGATGCGCGGCGACCAGGTCCCGTCGAACTGCCGGTGCCGGAGATGCATCAGGTCGAGCTGGAAGAAGCCCTGAAACGGCGTTGTGCGATCGAGCACGCGAACGTCGCGCCGTCGCAAATTTCTGATTGATTTTATCGATGTCATTTCAACGAACTAAATTTCATCCTTCAACAATTGCATGAGCTTATCTGCGGTCAGGCGATAGACCAGTTTTTCGCCCCGCAGCATGGAGCCGAGCGCGCGATAGAAACGCTGCGAGCCGCGATTCCATTTATCCGCCGTCCAGTCGATGTGCGGGATCTGCCGCTCTTCGGCGATCTCGGCCAGACGCAGCATCAGCTTGCGGCCGACGCCCTGGCCGCGCGCGCGCTCGACGACGTAGAGATCCTGGATGAACAGGATGCGATAGTTGGCCGCGAGCGAGAACATTTCCTGGAAGATCAGGATGCCGATCAGCTCCGACCAGCGCTTGGCGAGCAGGATTTCGACCCCCGGCGGCGGTCCGATGCCGTGACGTCGGATCTGTTCAGCGACGGCAGGGATCGGGCCGGGCGGCGAAATCTCGTAGAATGCCAAAAGTTCGCGATTGAGCACGGCAATCGCCTCGGCATCGGCGACGGTGGCAAAGCCGATTTGGACTTCCGACATGGGCGAGGCGTGCACCTCGGTAGTGGTTCCGGCCACGAGCCGAGGACGGCAGGCGGGACGCCCATCCTGGGATGATCGGCTTGAAAAGGCCAGGGCCAAGTGGTGCCATGGCCCCCACCGTTGCCATGAAAGTGTTCGCACCATGCAGATCATATCCGAGCGAATAGGCTTCAAAGGTAGCTTTGACGCTGCACTTGCCGCGCGGCTCGACCGACCTGCCGGGCCGATACGCGCGTTCGCGTTGTTTGCCCATTGCTTCACCTGCTCGAAGGACGTCTTCGCCGCCTCGCGCATCGCGCGCGGTCTGGCCGAGCAAGGCATCGCGGTGCTGCGTTTCGATTTCACCGGACTCGGCGCCAGCGAGGGCGAGTTCGCCAACACCAACTTCTCCTCCAACGTCGAGGATCTGGTGGCCGCGGCGGAATTCCTGCGTGCGAACCATCGGGCGCCGAGCATTCTGGTCGGTCACAGCCTGGGCGGCGCGGCGGTGCTGGTGGCGGCCGCGCGCGTTCCCGAATGCCGGGCGGTCGTGACGATCGCAGCGCCTGCCGATCCCATCCATGTTCAGCACCTGATCCAGCCGGCGGTGACGGAGATCGAGTCCGCGGGAGAGGCGGAGGTCAAGCTGGCCGGGCGGACGTTTCGGATCCGCAAGCAGTTTCTCGACGACATCAGGGGTCAGTCGCTCGGCGCCATTCTCGGCGGGTTGAAACGCGCCCTTCTGATCTTCCACGCACCTCTCGATGGTACGGTCGGGATCGAGAATGCCGGGCTGATCTTCCAGGCGGCGCGGCATCCCAAGAGCTTCGTCTCGCTCGACGGCGCCGATCACCTCCTGTCGCGCCACGAGGATGCCGCCTACGTGGCTACCGTGCTGGCAGGCTGGGCGTCGCGTTATGTGCCGGCCCTCGGCGTACCATCGGCGGAAGCGGAGCCGCCGATGCCGACCGGGGTGGTCTTGGTCGAGGAAGCCCATGCCGGCAAGTTCACCCAGCGCGTGCGCGTCGGCACTCACCTGCTGACGGCCGATGAGCCGATCGCCGCCGGCGGCAACGATCGCGGGCCGGGGCCTTATGATTTTCTTCTCGCCGGGCTCGGCGCGTGCACTTCGATGACATTGCGTATGTATGCCGACCACAAGAACTGGCCGCTCGAGCACACGCGCGTCGAACTGTCCCACGCCAAGATCCATGCCGAGGACTGCGCCACCTGCGAAACCAAGGAGGGCAAGATCGACCGGATCGAGCGCCGCATCAGTCTGGGCGGCCCGCTGTCAGAGGAGCAGCGCCAGCGCTTGCTCGAGATTGCCGACAGATGTCCGGTCCATCGCACGCTGCATGGCGAGATTCTGGTCGAGAGCCGACTGATCTAGGCCATGGTCGCGCTCTACCTGCTGCGTCACGCCAAATCGTCCTGGGACGACCCCGCTCTCGACGATCACGACCGGCCGCTCAACAATCGTGGCCGCCGCGCGGCCGATATGATCGGCGCCGAGATGGCCAAGCGCCGGCTGAAGCCGGATCTCGTGTTGTGCTCGACCGCGCTGCGGGCGCGCGAGACGCTCGATCGCATCCTGCCGCATCTCGGCACGGTCGACATCAGCCACGAGCGCGGGCTCTACCTGGCCAGCAGATCCCGCATCGTTTCCCGGCTCAAGCACATCGACGACGGGATCGGCCGTGCCCTCGTCGTCGGGCATGAGCCCGGCATCGGCGCAACCGCGGTCGCGCTCGCGGGGCCCGACAGCGATCCCGAAGCTTGCCGGCGCATGACCGCCAAGTACCCGACCGGAGCGCTTGCCGTGATTGATTTTCCAGATATCCACTGGTCCGATCTGCGCGCCGGGGCCGGAATCCTGAAATCATTCATTGTCCCCAAATCATTAGAGTAGGATGTTAAGAATTCTGATCAACATATTGAAAAATGGGGATTGTCTCGACCCTGTCATCAAAGAGTAACGGTACTTTCGAACTGCCATCGGCTAGCTTGCGGCGCGCTGCTAGACTTCGTGCTACGCCATGGACAATCGCGAAATCGAGTTGAAGCTGCGGATAGCGCCGGAGGATGTTGCCCGTCTCCAGCGGCATCCGCTCATCCGCTCGCTGTCGGTCGGGCGGCCGGTCACGCAGCGGCTGCGCTCCGTCTATTTCGATACGCCGAAGCTGGCGCTCTTCAGCAAGGACGTGACCCTGCGCGTGCGCCGCATCGGCCGGCACCACGTGCAGTCCGTCAAGACGGGCGCGCTGCGGCAGGCGGGACTGTTCAGCCGTGGCGAGCTCGAGAACCCGGTCAAGGGCAGTGCGCCCGAGATCGACAAGATTGCCGACCCGGCGCTGCGCGAGCTGGTGGCCGGACCCGACATCGCCGCCAAGCTGCGTCCCATCTTCGATACCGAGATCAAGCGCACGCGCCGTCGGCTGACCGACGGCAGCGATGAGATCGGCCTCGACATCGATGTCGGAGTCATCCGTACGGCGCGCGGCAATGCGCCCATCTGTGAGGTCGAACTCGAGCTCAAGGCGGGCGAGCCCGAGCGGCTGTTCGATCTGGCGCGCACGCTGAGCCGCGATGTGCCGCTCCGGCTTGCGACGGCCAGCAAGGCGGCGCGCGGCTTCGCCCTCTACGCGGGCGAGCCGCCGGCACCGCAGCGCGCGGTCGCCCTGGCACTCGACAAGGCGATGATGGCGGAACAGGCGATGCAGTCCGTCGTGCGCGCCTGTCTCGACCATCTCATCGCGAACGAGTCGGCGGTGCTCGACCTCCAGCACGCCGAGGGCGTGCACCAGATGCGTGTGGCCCTGCGCCGCCTGCGCTCTGCCATGTCGCTGTTCTCGCCCCTGCTGCCCGAGGCGGCCGCGGACGAGCTGAAGTTGGGGGCCAAGTGGCTGGCCGACGAGCTGGCCGATGCGCGCAACTGGGATGTGTTTCTCAGCGAGGTCCTGGGGCCGGTCGCGCCGCGGTTTGCCGAGCATCCGGGAATGGGCGATTTGGAGGCTGCGGCGGAGCGGGCGCGGTCTGACGGCTACCGCCGCGCCCGGGTCGCGCTCAGCTCGCCGCAATATGCTGAATTCCTGCTGCACGCGGCCGCTTGGGTGGAGAAGCGACCCTGGCGCGCCATGATCCCGACCGAAGTCCTGGAACAGCCGATCACGGAGTTTGCGGTCGCCATGCTCGAGCGGCGTCACCGCAAGGCGCTCAGGCTCGGGCGCGCGATCGGCGGCCAGGACGTCGAGGCCCTGCACCGGTTGCGCATCCAGCTGAAGAAGCTGCGCTATGCCAGCGAATTTTTCCGGAGCCTGTTCGGCCGCAAGGCGGCCAAGTCGTTCATTGCGCATCTGGCCGATTTGCAGACCGTTCTCGGCACGCTCAACGACGTCGAAGTCGCGCGCAAGCTGATCGCCGCACTGCTCAAGCGCAGCGCCGAAGAGGCCGAAGGCGCGCCGCTCGCGGGCGAGCGCCAGAACGCGGCCGGCCTGGTCTCGGGCTGGCATGTCCACACGGCCGACCGCCGGGCGCGCCGTCTCGGCAGCTTGTGGCGCGACTTCAAGGACACCGACCCGTTCTGGGTCGAGGCCTGATCCGGCAATTCGATGCGACGGTCCCGGCAAATTTTGCCGGCAGGACCGAGTTTGCCGTGCCCGATCGGGCGCAGAGGCAAGGTATTTCAATGAATTAGGAGCCGACTGGCCCTGGCACACCAGTTGCGTTGATCCGATCGCAATTGCCCCGAGAGGCGCGCCAGGCGCTTCGACAGGGCCGGGCTGGGATCAAACGAAAGGGCTGTGCCATGACCTCGTTCAACACCATTTCCGCCGCGCTCAACGCGCTGATCGGTTACAAGCGGCCGCAGGATCTCGACAACGCGCCGGGCGACAGGGGCGCCGATCAGGTCGCCAATCTCGAGAACGTTCAGGACAATCAGGACTCGGCCTTTGAGGTCGATGTGCCGAAGGGCATCCTCGAAACGCTCGAAGACATGGTCAAGACGCTCGAAGCCTCGGGCCAAATCGATCTGTCGGCCGACGGCGTGCGCAAGCTCGCCCACAGCGTCCGCGATCAGCTGCGCGACAGCGGCCTCAGCATCGTCAATGTGCGACCCGATTCGATACATGGGCTGCTGCGCCTCTAAGCCTTTCGCCTTCCCCCGGTCTGACCCCTCACCCTCCCCCGAACGGGGGAGGGCAGGCCGGTTCTCGTCGTTCTCCCGTCATGACGATAGCGTCTGTGCCGTGCTAGGCTTGCGCCTGAGCACCAGTTCGCGCGAGCCGGATGCCATCACGCTGGCGCTGTGCGGTCGATCACAGTCCGCCATGCCGCCGTCCCCTTATGATGGTTCCGCCCCGCCGTCGGAGCGGCGGCGCACCAACACTCGAGAGCCTGCATCGGGATGCTGATATTCCGTCAATTGTTCGACCCGCCGTCCGCCACCTACACCTATCTGCTGGGCGACAGCGGCTCTCACGAGTGCATCCTGATCGATCCGGTCTTTGAGCAGGTGCGGCGGGACGCCGCTCTCATCAGCGAGCTGGGGCTGCGCCTGACCTGGACGCTCGAGAGCCATGTCCATGCCGACCACGTGACCGGCGGCTGGCTGCTCAAGCTCAAATGCGGCAGCAAGATCGCGCTGTCGGCAGCGGCTGGCGCGGTCGGGGCTGATCGGTATTTCCAGCCGGGCGACCGCTTCGCGTTCGGCAGCCGGCACCTTGAGGTGCGCGCGACACCCGGTCATACCGCGGGCTGCGTCACCTATGTGCTCGATGACCAGAGCATGGCCTTCACGGGCGACTGCCTGCTGATCCGCGGTTGCGGACGCACCGACTTCCAGCAGGGCGATTCGCACCAGCTTTACCACTCGGTGCATGAGCAGGTCTTCAGCCTGCCCGACGCATGCCTGCTCTACCCCGCGCACGACTATCGCGGATTGACGGTCACCAGCGTGGCCGAGGAGCGGCGCTTCAATCCGCGGCTGGGCGGAGAGATCGGCGAGGGCGACTTCGCCGGCTACATGAAAAACCTCGGCCTCGCCCATCCCAAGAAGATCGACGTCGCGGTTCCGGCCAATCTGAAATGCGGCCGGCCGGACGACGATCGCAACGCGCTCAGCGACCCCGAGTGGGCGCCCCTGATCTACACCTTCGCCGGCGTCTGGGAGATCCAGCCGCAGTGGCTGGAGGAAAACGCCGAGCGGGTCCAGATCCTCGACGTGCGCGAGCCGGTCGAATTCGATGGCCCGCTCGGCCACATCGCCGGTGCGAAACTGATCCCTCTTGGCCAATTGTCCGAGCGCATGGGCGAGCTCAACCGCGACCGCCCAGTCGTCGCCGTGTGCCGCGCCGGCGGGCGCTCCGCACAGGCCACCAACATCCTGCAGCAGGCCGGCTTCAGCCAGGTCGCCAACCTCGCCGGCGGCATGCTGCGCTGGCGCGCGCAGCGGCACGATATCGAAGAGCGGTCGGCCTGAGGACCAGCCTCGCAACTCAGCGACCGCCGACATGACGGCTGCCCGAGGCTCGTGGTAGCGTCAGGGCGATGCTCGAGCGCCTGCACGTCATGGCGCTCGGTCTTGTCTCAACATGACGCGGAAACGGCGCCTTGATCCCGTCGGATGCGCCCACGGCGACTGATTCCGAAGCGAGCGACTACGACAAGACCTGGTCGCAGCTTGGCGAGCTGCTGACAGCGATCGAGCGCAGCCTCCTGCCAGGTAGCCAGCCTTCCGACGCGAGGTTTCTCACGCTGCTGCGCCTGTTCCAGCGCTATCGGTACTTCGTCAAGCCGTTCATCGGAAAGTACGGCACGCCCGTCAAGTGGGACAGGTTCTTCAAGATCGTCGAGGCCAAGGCCGATGCCCGGAACTTCGACCAAGAGCTGCTGGTCAATGGCGAAACCATCCGCGTCTCGATTCAGGAGAAGGAACTGATCTACCGCGACCTCGTCAGCTCCGCTGTCCTTGCCGGCGCGGGCGGAAGCGCCGACTGCTTCGTCGAACTGGGTTCGGGCTGGTCCTCGAACATCTTCAATCTGTGGCGCAATGGCGCGCCGGGCGGCGCGATCTATGTCGGTGCCGAGCCCACGACGGAAGGGCGCGCGCTCGCCGAGCGCTTCGCACGCCATCAGGCGACCCGGGATTTCCGCTCGGTCGCCTTCGACTATGCCGGCGCCGCGTTCGACTGGCTGCCGCGCGGCATTCGTCGTCTCGTCGTCTTTTCGGTCTACAGCATCGAACAGATGGAGCATCTCGATCCGGGTTTCTTCGATCGACTGATCGCGGCGACCGCCGGCATTCCGGAGGTCGTTGGTGTCCACATCGAGCCGGTTGCCTGGCAATACGCGCTTTCGGGCGTCGATGCGCCGACGCCGGATTGGGCCGTGGAGGCGCGCAAGCAGGCTCTGTGGCGCGACCACAACGTGAACATGATGCAGGTCCTCGACGATGCCGAAGCGCGCGGGCTGCTGAACGTCCAGGCGGTCACCTGCCGTTCGATGGCGGCGGCGCCGGAGCATCCGGGCGCCACCATCCGCTGGACACGCCGCTGACGCGCCGCCGGGACTTCATCCGGCCGCCTCGGCGTCGACGGGAGGACCAACGTGACAGGCGTCAATGAGTTTTGGCAACGCTCGAAGCGGGGGCGTGCGATCACGCTGCCGGCTCGGCCGCTGTTCGACCGAAGCACCAAATTCTTCCTGATCGGCAGCTGCTTTGCGATGGAGATCAAGAACTACCTGCGCGACGAGGCCTATATCGCCGCCCCCGATCTTGCGCCGATCAGTTTCGATCCGGCGTGCCAGAACATCGACAAGCTCAGGCAGTACAACCACGTCAATCACTTCGACACGTTCAGCATGCGCCAGGAATTCGAGCTGGGGTTCGGCGAGCGAACGCGGCGCCTGGCCGACTGCATGGCGACGAGCGCGCGCGGTGCGACAGGCCTGTTTCCGGGTGTTGCGACGGTCGAGGACTGCTATCGGCCCTATACCTATGCCAGCTCGCCCGAGGCCCTGATGGAGCTCGCGTTGCGCATCGACCGGGTGTTCCAAGCCAGCATCGTGCAGGCCGACGTCATCGTCTGCACGCTCGGCCTGACAGAGGTCTGGCGCCGCCGCCACGTCGACCTGCTGTCCAGCGTGCCGCAGCCCGACAGCGTCTTTCACCGCAGCAGTTTCGAGGAAAACCTCGCCAATGTCAGGCGCATGGTCGAGATGATCAGAAGCACGCTGCCGCGCACCGAGATCGTTCTCACCGTGTCGCCGGTGCCTTTGGTGCGAACCTTCACATCGGACGACGTTGTCGTGGCCAACATGGAAAGCAAGTCGATCCTGCGCGCTGTCGTCGGGGAGGTATGCCGGAGCGACCCGCGCATCGTGTATTTCCCATCCTACGAGATCGCGCAGTACCACGACGTCTTCGAGGAGGATGGCCGCCACGTGCGCCGGGAGTGGACCCGCCGAATCTTCAGCGCCTTTCTGGCGTCATGCAGCCGGACGGCATCGGGTGTCAGCGTCGCAGAGGCGCGCTGATCTCGCAATCAGACCAGTCCAAGCGAACTCAGGCCTGCGGGACGTCGCTCTGGTCGTGGGCGCGGTCGGGCGTCGGCACCCGATCTGGCATATGGGCGCGGTCCGGCGTCTCGACCGTATCAGGCATGTGCGCGCGATCGGGCGGCTTGGGCGCGGTGTCGAGCGGCTTGGCCTTGGTCGGTCCTTCCTTGACGATGCTGCCCGACAGCATGACCGCTTCGATCATGCGGAGCGCGCTCGTCTTGAAGTCGGCCGGCGCCTTGAGCGAGACGGCTTTTTGCATGAGGCCCTTGGCCTCGCTGACCAGCTTGTACTTGAGCTCGACGTCGTCGGCCTTGGCCGCGTTCATCGCCTTGCGGATCGCGATGTCGGTCGCCTTGGTATAGCTCTCGAGTTCGAGCTTCTTGAGGCGCGCGGTTTCGATCTGCGTGAAGTCGCGCGGCAGCTTCGGGTTCTTCATCGCCTCCTGTGCCGTCTTGATGCCGCGTTCGGTGTTGCTGACGTTGCCGGCCAGAGCCAGGCGCTGCACATTGTCGACGGCGCGCGTGACGTTCGCCTTCAGGGTCTCGATCTGGCGGCGTTCGGCCTCAGCCTTGTCGTTCTGCTGAGACTTGCCGCCCTTGGGAGAATGTTTGGGCATGGCATCACCTCAAATGCAACAGTTGATCGTATAATAGCACATTGGCTCCCGGTCTGTGACATATGGTGGCAGACGTTGATTTGAAATGCATTTTCCCGGTATTTGCCGAATGTAAGCGCGGCTCGGAATTCATCGTCGTGGATCTCAAGTCTGGCTCCGCCGGCCGACGCGACCATCGTCCGAAGGCAGGAGCAAGACTCGAAGCACCGGTCGCGAACCGCCGGGTGCGCCGACATATGCCCGTATCGAGACAGCACGCGGTGCATCGACCTATACTCAGTCGCGACGTGGCGCGGGTGGCTGGCCGGCCGCGCACAACAGAGGCCGTCCGCGCGACAGAGAGGGACGACAATGTCTGACGCGATCACGCCACGGAATTTGCTCCGTGGTTTCCTGGCAGGCGCTTTGGCGGTTTTTATCTTCCATCAGCTGACGATCTTCGTGCTTGGCCAGTTCGGACTGACGTCCGGGCAGATCTATTCCTTTCAGGGCGTGCCACCTTTGGGCGTGCCGCGCATCCTGAATGCCGCGTTCTGGGGCGGACTGTGGGGCGTCGTCTTCGCGCTCGTTGCCCTTCGCCTGCCGCTGGGACGGACCTACTGGCTCTCGGGGTTTGCGCTCGGGTGCATGGCGACACTGGTCGCCTGGTTCATTGTCGCGCCGATCAAGGGTAACCTGGCCGCCGCCGGTTGGGTCCCGACGCGGATGATGACCAGCATCATCATCCACGGCATGTTCGGTGTCGGCGTTGCGGTGTTCTATGCGGTGCTCGACCGCTGGTTGGGTGCGGGGCCCCGCGCGGCGTCGAGCGCTGAGACGGCGTGACAGGACGGCAGCGAAGCAGCGCAATCGCCCATGCTGAATCGCCGACACTTCATCGCCGGCGTGACCGCGCTCGCCGGCGCCGGCGCGGCGCGGCGTCAGGCATCGGCGCAGAACGCGCCGCCGGTCACGCGCGTTGCGTTCGGCTCGTGCGCGCACCAGGACAAGCCGCAGCCGATCTGGGACGCCGTGCTCGCTTACAAGCCCGAGGTCTACGTCTTCGCCGGCGACAACGTCTATGGCGACGTCAGCTCGGCCGACATGACCGAGCTCAAGCAGGCCTACGCCAAGGCGCGGACCATCGACGGTTACATGCGTGTGCGGCGCGAGACGCCGGTCGTGCTGGCGACCTGGGACGATCATGACTATGGCAGCAATGACGACGGCGCGGCCTTTGCTCACCGCCGCTTGGCCCAGCAGATCTTCGCCGATTTCTGGGAGCTTCCGGCCGACGATCCGCGGCGCCGGCGCGACGGCATCCACCACGCCTGGGCGACGGGTGCGCCGGGTCAGCGGCTGCAGATCATCCTGCTCGACACGCGATTTTTCCGATCGGCGCTCAGGCCGACCGATGCGCGCGGCCAGCCGGGCAAGGAGCGCTACGTGCCCGACGCCGATCCGGCCAAGACCGTGCTCGGCGACGAGCAGTGGCGTTGGCTCGAGGTGCAACTCGGCGAGCCGGCCGATCTGCGCCTGATCGTCACCTCGATCCAGGTGCTGGCCGACGGTCATGGCTGGGAGCGCTGGGGCAATCTGCCGCTCGAGCGCCAGCGCCTCTACGACCTCATCGCCGCCTGCCGCGCCAGCGGCGTCGTGTTCCTGTCGGGCGACCGCCACTTCGGCGGCATCTACCGGCGCAGCGACGGTCTTGCCTATCCGCTTCACGAGATCACGTCGAGCGGCATCAACATGGTCTATTGGAGCGTGCGCGAGCCCGATGCGGCGCGGCTGGGTGCGCCCTATGCGGCGGCCAATTTCGGCACGATCGACATCGACTGGTGGGCGGGCGAGGTGGCGCTGTCGGTGCGCGCCATCGGCGGCGAGCCGGTCAGGCGGGTGACGCTGTCTCTCGCGTCGTTGCGCGGGTAGTTCAACCCCGGAGGTGGCACGACACCCAGTGGCCGCTGCTGGTCTGCTTGAGTTCCGGCTTTTCCGTCGAGCACAGCGGAAGCTGGCGGATCGGGCAGCGCGTGTGGAAATGGCAGCCCGAGGGCGGACGGATCGGGCTCGGCACGTCGCCCTGCAGCATGATGCGCTTGCGCTTGACCTCGGGGTCGGGGATCGGCACGGCGGACAGCAGCGCCTCGGTGTAGGGATGCAGCGGGTTGGTGTAGAGGTCCTTGGCGGTCGCGATCTCGACGATGCGGCCGAGATACATGACGGCGACCCGCGTGCTGATGTGCTCGACGACCGACAGGTCGTGCGCGATGAAGATGTAGGTCAGGCTGAACTGCTGCTGCAGGTCCTCGAGCAGGTTGATCACCTGCGCCTGGATCGAGACGTCGAGTGCGGAGACCGGCTCGTCGCACACGATCAGCTTGGGCGACACGGCAAGCGCGCGCGCGATGCCGATGCGCTGGCGCTGGCCGCCCGAGAATTCGTGCGGATAGCGCGTCATGTAGTCGGGATTGAGCCCGACCGTGCGCAGCAGCTCGGCGATCCGCCCCTCGTACTCCTCCTTGGTCTTGGTCAGCTTGTGGATCGTGAGCGCCTCGCCGATGATCGCGCCGACGGTCATGCGCGGATTGAGCGAGGCGTAGGGGTCCTGGAAGATGATCTGCATGTCGCGACAGAGTGCGCGCAGCTCGTCCTTGCCGAGCTGCGTGACGTTCTTGCCTTCGAACCACACCGTGCCCGAGGTCGGTTCGATCAGGCGGAGAATGCAGCGGCCCGTCGTCGACTTTCCGCAGCCGGATTCGCCGACCACGCCGAGCGTCTCGCCGGCGCGCAGCTCGAAGCTGACATTGTCCACGGCGTGCACACGCTCGACCTCGCGCGCGAAGACACCGCCCTTGATGGCGAAGTGCTTGACCAGGTTCTCGACGCGGAGCAGGGGCTCGGTCATTCGGCGGCGCTCCGTGCGGACTCGTAGAGAATGCAGGCGACCTTGTGTCCCGGCGCCACCTCGCGCAGGGGCGGGGTGGCAGCCACGCAGGCGGCCGTCGCGAATTTGCAGCGCGGCGCAAAGCGGCAGCCTTCGCGCGCCTTGAGCAGGCTCGGCACGACGCCGGGGATCGCCTCTAGCCGGACCTTTTGCTTGGCCGCCGTGTCGATCCGCGGGATCGAGCGGATCAGCCCCTGGGTGTAGGGATGCTTGGGGTCCTTGAACAGGCTCTTGACCGGCGCTTCCTCGACCACCTTGCCGGCATACATCACCACGACCTTCTGCGCCGTCTCCGCGACCACGCCCATGGCATGGGTGATCAGCATGATCGCCATGCCGAACTTCGATTTCATCTCGGCCAGCAGCTCGAGGATTTGCGCCTGGATCGTCACGTCGAGCGCCGTCGTGGGCTCGTCGGCGATCAGCAGCTTGGGATTGCACGACAGCGCCATGGCGATCATCACGCGCTGGCGCATGCCACCCGAGAACTGGTGCGGGTAGTCCTTGACCCGGCGGTCGGGATTGGGAATGTGGACCAGTCGCAGCATCTCGATCGTCCGATCGAGTGCGTCGCGCTTGCTGAGGCCCTCATGCAGGCGGATCGTCTCACTGATCTGGTCGCCGACCGTGTAGACCGGGTTCAGCGACGTCATCGGCTCCTGGAAGATGATGGCGATCTCCTTGCTGCGGATCGCCTGCATTTCCTCGGACGGGAGCGGGATGAGGTCGCGGCCGCGCCACAGGATCTGGCCGCCGACGAACTGCCCGGGCGGCATGGCGACCAGCTTGAGCACGGACATGGCCGTGACGGTCTTGCCGCAGCCGGATTCGCCGACGACGCCCACGGTCTCGCCGCGATCAATGGTCAGATCGACGCCGTCGACGGCATGGACCATGCCATCGTCGGTTTTGAAGTGCGTCTTCAGACCACGGATGTCGAGAAGGTGTTCGGCCTTGGCATCCGCCACGTTATGACCCCGCCCTGTTCGTCAATTGACTGCCTCTTGCCGGGCAATTCATGTCGACGTGAACCGAAACTCCAACGTCGTTACAAAACACGGCGCGGATCGAGCGCATCGCGCAGCCCGTCGCCGATGAAGTTGATGGTCAACACGGTGAAAAAGATCGCCGCGCCGGGGAAAAGCGCCCAGTGCGGGGCGAAGTCGAGCAAGTCCTTGGCGTCGTAGAGCAGGCGCCCCCAGGTCGGGATGTCGGGCGGAAAACCAAGACCGAGGAAGGAAAGGGTTGATTCGGCGATAATGGCAATCGCGACGTCGATGGTTGCGGCGACGATCACTGGTCCCATCGCGTTGGGCATGATGTGGCGGACGACCTGGCGCGGCACCGACGCGCCAAGCGCTCGAGCCGACTCGACGAACTCCTTCTCGCGCAGCGAGAAGAACTGCGCGCGCACCAGGCGCGCCACCGGCATCCAGCGGAAGCCGCCGATCACGACGACGATCAGCGCGAAGATGCCGAGCTCGGGTCCCGCGATCTGGCGCAGCGGGTCGCGAAAGAAGTAGATCAGCAGCAGCAGCAGCGGCAATTGGGGCAGCGACAGGAACAGATCGGCGAGCCACATCAGCGCGGCGTCGACGCTGCCGCGCGAGATACCGGCAATCGCGCCGATCAGCACGCCGACGCAGATCGCGATTGACATGGCGGCCAAGCCAACGGCGAGCGAGATGCGGCCGCCGTAGAGCATGCGCGCCAGCAGATCCTGGCCGAGATCATCGGTGCCGAGGGGGTGGCGCCAGGACGGCCCCTGCAGCTTGGCGGTGAAGTCGATGTCGTTGATCGGCACCGTCCAGATCATCGGGCCGAAGATCACCGCAAGGATCATGAAGCCCAATATGAAGCAGCTTGCGACCGCCAGACGATGCCGCCGAAAACGCCGCCACGCCTCGTAAGTCGGGGATACCGACTTGGGCCCGGCGCTGACCGCGAAGGTCGCGCTATCGATAGGAGATTCGAGGGTCGAGCCAGCCATAGAGGATATCCGCGACCAGGTTGAAGAAGATGACCAGGCACGAGAACACGAAGGTGACGGCCATGATGACCGGCGTGTCGTTCTTGATGATCGCGTCGATCAGCAGCGAGCCGATGCCGGGCACGCGAAAGATCTGCTCGGTGACGATGGCGCCGCCGAACACCGCGGGCATGCTGAGAGCGACCAGCGTGACCACCGGGATCAGCGCAGTGCGCACGACGTGCTTGGTGATCACGGCGCGCTCCGGCAATCCCTTTGCCCTTGCGGTGGTCACATAGTCCAGGCGAATCACGTCGAGCACCGAGGACCGCACATAGCGTGTCCACGATGCGCCCTGGAACAGGCCGAGCACGCAGATCGGCATGATTGACTGGCGCAAATGCCCCCAATACCAGCGCCAGCCCGTCTCGTGGATGTCACGATAGACGAAAGGCAGCCAATCGAGGGTGATGCTGAACACCAGGATGAACAGCAGGCCGGTGAAGAAGGTCGGGAGCGAGAACCCGACGAAGGAGAACGTCGTGGCGATCTGGTCGAAGATCGAATAGGGCCGCGTCGCGGAGATGACGCCGACCGGTAGCGCCACCAGCAAGGCCAGGATCTGCGAGCTGCCAATGACAAACAACGTGGCCGGCAGCCTCTGCATGATCAGCACGTCGACATTGACGCGGCTGGCGAAGGAAAAACCCCAATCGCCCTTCAGCATCGCCGCCAGCCAGCGCAGGTATCGGATGTAGATCGGGTCGTCCATGCCGAAGCTGGCACGGATCGCCTGGCGCACCTCCGGCGGGATTGCCGGATTGGTGGCGAGCTCGTCGAACGGATCGCCCGGCGCCATGGCCAGCACGGTGAATAGGATGACGCTGATACCGAGCAGGCTCGGTATCACGATGAATAGCCGCCGCAGAAGATACTGCTTCAACGGATCAACCCGAGGACAGGAATGGCGCCGGCCGGCAGCGGGCGCTGATGACCAGCCGGCCGGCGCAGATCCCTATGCGATCTCAGGCGTCCTTATACCAATCCCTGAGGTTCCAGAGATCGTTGTCCCAACCGCTGATCGAGGTGTGCAGTTTGTTGACGGCAACGCCGACGCGCGGACGGTAGACGACGGGAATAATGTACGGCGTGTTCACCAGGATCTCGTTCATCTTGATGAACATTCCAGCGCGCTTGACCGGATCGAGCTCGCCCTGAGCTGCCCTGAACAGGTTGTCGTATTCCTGGTCGCGGATGCGCACCGCATTGCGGCCCAGCCACTTGTTCTCTTTGCTCGCGGCTTCCGACGAGATGAACTGGCCCATGAACACCTCCGGGTCCGGCTGCGTCATGGTCGTCGTGTACATCTGCATGTCGGCATAGAACTTCGGGAAGGTGTCCGGATTGGCCACGTCCGAGGAGAAGAACACGGTCGCCACCACCGACTTGATCTCGATGTCGATGCCGGCCTTCTGGCAGGCGGCCTTGACGATCGCCTGGTTCTTCTGGCGCGGTGCATTGGTCGAGGTCTGGTAGAGGTATTTGAGCTTGACCCCGCCCTTGGCCCGGATGCCGTCCGAACCGCGCGCCCAGCCGGCGTCATCGAGCAGCTTGTTGGCCTTGTCGATGTTGAATTCGTAGGTGGTGGTCTTGGACCGGAAGCGCTCCGGGTTGTTGAGGAAGTTGGCCGTGGCGACGCCGGTGCGGCCGTAGATGTTGTCCTCGACGGCCTTGCGGTCGACCAGCAGCGCCATCGCCTTGCGCACCGCCGGATCGCTGAACGACGGGTGCTTGGTCTTCAGGCTCGAACGCTCGCCATCCACTTCCGTGTACGGATCCGTCTGGTTCATCGAAATGAACTCGACATTGCCGCCCGGCGTGATGGTGGTCACACCCTTGCCAGTGGCTTCCAGTCGCTTGAGGATCTCGTCCTCGACCTGCATGTTCCAGGCGTAGTCATACTCGCCGGTTTGCAGCACGGCGCGCGCGGCCGAGATGGCATCGCCGCCGCCCTTCATCTCGATCGAGTCGAAATACGGGCGGTTTTCCATGTGGTAGTCGGTGTTGATCACACCGCGTACCAGGTCACCCGGCTTGAACTCGGCGAACTTGTAGGGGCCGGTGCCGACCGGCTTGAGGTTGGTCGGCGCTTCGCGCGACTTGGCGCCCGAATAGTCCTTGAACAGGTGCTTCGGGATGATCATGCCGCGGGTGCCCACGAAGGCGTCGGCCCAGAACGGCGTCGGCTTCTCGAAGACCACCTTGACTGTAAAATTGTCGATCTTCTCGACCTGGATGCTCTTGTAGGCTTCCGAGGTCACGGTCGCGGTCGCCGGATCGCGCGAGTATTCCCAGTTGAATATGACGTCGTCAGCCGTGAACGGAGTGCCGTCGTGCCACTTCACGCCCTGCTTGAGCTTCCAGGTGACGGATTTGCCGTCGCGCGCCAGCGTGCCGTCTTCGAGGCTCGGGATCGAGGCCGCGAGGAAGGGGACGAGGTTGCCGTCGGGGTCCCAGCCGGCGAGCGCCTCGTAGAAGATGCGCGAGCCTTCCTGGTCCTTGGTGCCGTTGGCGAAATGCGGGTTCAGGAGGGTGGCACCCTGCCACCACAGCACCTTGAGGGCGCCGCCGCCGCCGCGCTTGGTCGGCTTATACTGCGAGGGAGCCGCCGCCTGGGCGACGCCCGAGTAGGTCAGCATCTGCTGGGCCAGCGGAGCCGTCAGACCCAGGGCGACCATGTGGCTCACGAACGCGCGCCGGGACAGTTTGCCCTGCTTCACGTCCTCAATGAGACCACGCAACTCTTTCTCTTTCATATCGACCCTCCTGTTCAAGGTCGTGGCCGGTTCGACTCCACGCGCCTGCGGGCCCCGGTCACGACAATTGGCGCCATGTTAGCGAATACCCATGCCGGAATCATCCGGTTCTTATCAAATGCTGGGAATGCGATTCGATGGCCGGGGCGGGCACGCCTCGGCTCCTTCAAATTAAGTCGTTGAAATAACAACGATTGCCGCTTCCGTTGGAGCGCGGCCCGGCGTTCGCGTCAGATGATGGCGTGCCGAACCTTGGCGGAGAGCCACTCGCTGAGCAGCACCGTCGCCAGGATCACAAGCAGGATCAAGCTGACCTGTGGCCAGGCCAAGGTGTTGAGGGACGCTTCCAGTTGAAGGCCAAGGCCACCCGCGCCAACCAAGCCAACGACGGCCGACTCGCGGATATTGATGTCCCAGCGGAAGACGGTGATGCCGGCAAAGGCCGGCATGATCTGGGGAACGATCGCGTAGTCCATCACCTGGGTCGGCCCGGCGCCGCTCGCGGTCACGGCCTCGACCTGGGTGACGTCGATCTCCTCGATTGCCTCGTAGAGCAGCTTGCCGATGAACCCGATGGATCGCAGCGCGATCGCGACGATGCCGGCCAGAACGCCGGGCCCGAGGATCGACACCAGCAGGAGCGCCCAAATCAGCGAGTTGATCGATCGCGACGACACGATGATCAGCAGCGCGACGGGCCGAACGAGGGTGACGCTGGGCGTCGTGTTGCGCGCCGCCAGGAATGCGACCGGCACGCCCATGATGACCGCCGCGAGCGTGCCGAGCGTAGCGATGTTGATCGTGTCCCACAGCGGCCACCAGAGCTTGGCCATGTAGTCCCAGCGCGGCGGCATCATCCGGTCGACAATGTCGGCCCCCTGCGTGGGCGCATCGGTGACGAACGACCAGATGGTGTCCGCGGTCATCAGCTGCCAGCAGGACACCGTGAGCGCAACCAGGGCGAACCAGCCGACCCAGCGCAGCAGCACCGCTCGCGGCGTGCGCAGCCGCCAGTCAAACCCGTCCTCGGCGGTCCTGATCACGGGCATGGCTATTTGATGTGCCGGCGCACGACGCTGGAGGTGTATTCGCAAGCCATCACGATCACGATGATGATCACCAGGATCGCGGCCGCGCTGTCGAACTCGTAGCGGTCGAGCGCAGTGTTCAGAGTTGCGCCGATGCCTCCGGCTCCGACGATACCGACCACCGCCGATTCGCGGAAATTGATGTCGAATCGATACATGCTGAGGCCAATCAGGCGGGGCATCACCTGCGGCTGCACGCCATAATTGACCAGTTGCAGCCAGGTGCCTCCGGTTGCGCGAATTGCCTCGGCCTGGCCGGGATCGATGTCTTCGATGTCTTCCGCCAGCAGCTTTGCCAGAAAGCCCATGGTCGACAGCGTCAGGGTCAGGAACCCGGCCAGCGGACCGAAGCCGACCATTGCCACGAACAGGATGGCGATGATGACCTCCTGGAAGCTGCGCGACACCGCGATGAAGGCGCGGCAGGCCAGATAGACGGGCAGCGGCGCCAGGTTGCGCGCCGCGCCGACGCCGATCGGAATGGAAAGCGCGATGCCGATGGCGGTCGAGGTGACCGTCATGGTCAGGCTCTCGATCATGCCGTCCAGGATGTCGTCCCAGCGCGATACGAAATCGGGCTGGGCGAAGGCGATCAGGAAGCGCCAGCCGCGTTCCAGGCCCTCGCTCAGGCGCGCCCAATTGATCTCCAGGCTGCCGACAGAGAGGACCAGGTAAAGGACCGCACCGCCTGTGATCGCCCAGCGCAGCCACGTCCGCTCGATCAGCGGCGGCCGGCGCCAGACGGTGGGATAAGCGCGGGTCGCCGCCGCTGCCGTCACGTCAGGCCCGCCAAGCGTTCGCGTACGGGCTCGCCGTGGAGTGTCCTTGCCGTGGCGAGGGCGTCGTCATCGTCGTCACGTCTGATCGAGCGGGACCAGTCCTCCTCGCCGTAGATCAGGGTCAGCGTCTCGGGAGTCAGGCCCTGAGCGGCGCCATCGAACACGACGCGACCCTGGCGCAAGCCGACAATGCGCTGGACGAACATCTGCGCCAGGTTGACATCGTGGATATTGACGATGGCGGCGAGCTGGCGCTCGGCGCAAACCTCGCAGATCAACCGCATGATCTGGCGTGAGGTCTTGGGATCGAGCGAGGCGGTGGGTTCGTCCACCAGCAGCATGTCGGGATCCTGCACCAGCGCGCGGGCGATGCCGACGCGCTGGCGCTGTCCGCCCGAGAGCGCGTCCGCGCGCTTGTCGACGTGATCCAACAGCCCGACGCGATCGAGTGTGGCGAACGCTTTGGCGACGTCGGCGGGCGGAAACCGACGCGTGAAACTGCGCCAGAACCCGACATAGCCGAGCCGGCCGGACAGCACGTTCTCCATGACGGTCAGGCGTTCGACCAGGGCGAATTCCTGGAAGATCATGCCCATCCGGCGCCGGGTCTGGCGCAGCGCCGCGCGGCCCAGGCCGGTTACCTCCTGGCCCTTCAGGGAGATCTGCCCGGCAGTCGGCTCGACCAGGCGGTTGATGCAGCGAATCAGCGTCGACTTGCCGGCGCCCGACGGCCCGATCAGTCCCATGACCTGCCCGGCCGGCACTTCGAGGTCGACATCGTGAAGCGCCAGATCTCCGGTCTTATACCGCTTGGTCAGTCCTTTGATCAGCAGCATCGGCGATGCATGGATCAACTCGTTCCCTTGCACGTGTACTTGACGCCCATTGCCTGATCGATGTCGCGCACGACCTGCCAGTGCTGCTTGTACGTGATGGGAATGAATTTCTGGGCAGGGGGCTCAGACTTCTCGAACTCCTTGAGCAGCGCCGTGCCTTCCCACTTGAACGTGAAGAACGCCTGCTTGACCTTGTCCGCCAACTCCGGCTTCAGATTGTGCGCGTAGCCGTAAGCCGTGGTCGGGAAGGTCTCCGACTTGTAGATCACCCTCAGCTGCTCGGCCTTGACCACGCCGCGCGCGATCATGCGGCCCTTCACTGAATTGGCGATGGCCGCGGCGGGATAGTCCTTGTTGGCGACGCCGATGATCGAATTGTCATGCTTGCCGGAGAACACGGGCGTGTAGTCCTGGCCGGGCATCAACTTGAATTTCTCCTGCAGAAGGGCCGAAGGCGCCTTGAAGCCGGAGTTCGACGTCTCCGCGGTGAACGCCATCTTCTTGCCCTTGATGTCCTCGACCTTGTCGACGCCGCTGCCGGGATACGTGATGATTTCCATCTCGTAGCCGAACTCGTTCTTGTTCGATGCCATCATGGCGAACGGCACGAAGCCCGCGCAATTGACGGCGAGCGGGTTCGACCCGGTGTTGAAGCCCGCGACGTGCAGGCGCCCGGCGCGCATCGCCTCGATCTGGGCGGCGTTGGACTGGACGGGGTAGAACTGCACCTTCTTGCCCGTCCCCTTGGCGAGATGGTCGAGGAATTCCTGCCACACCTTGGCGTAGACCGCGGGGTCCTCGACCGGCGTGTACGCGAAGATCAACGTCGGCGGATCGACGAGCTGTTTGGCGTCGGTCGGCGCGTCGGCCACTAGGTCGCTGTTGGCATCCCTGTAGCGGCTGTCCAGCGCCCAGGCGGGCGCAGCCAGCGTCAGCGCGGCAATGCCGGCGGCGATCAGCGACAGGCGTGTTTCGTGCATGGTTGCCTCCCCTGATGAAACGTCGTCATTTCTTTCTTCGATCGATCTTGAAAAGACATACAGGAAATTGCCGCGACTGCAAACGCAGCGACCGTATCCACGCGGTGGCATCAAGCCGGCGCATCGCGGCAGGCCGTTGCGAGCGCATGGCGGATCAGGCTGACCGACCGGGGGGCGCGGCGTCCGGCGCAAGAAAGGCCGCCGGCGTCACCGCCAGCGGCCTTTCTGAGATCTGGCTCCCCTTCGTAGTCAGTTTTCGAACCATCTGCCTCGCTCCACACCCGGAGATCACGGCGGTTCTCGCAGCTCTGCCAGGGGTGAGCGCTGGTGCTTGACCTAACCGATGTGACTGTCCGAATTGGCAAGATTTCCGCCCCCAATATCGGTGCTGCTTCGGATGGACCATCAATCTGATGGTGCATCTGAGGGCCTCCACACTGGACGCATATATTCCGAGCGTCCTGGTAGGGCCAGGATAGAAACG
>Ga0194121_10001784_pt1 | contig 35330 bp, 57 predicted proteins | sample TA2MahCa50mmetaG_FD_148609 | JGI IMG/M metagenome (GOLD analysis project Ga0194121, IMG submission 148609) | Freshwater microbial communities from Lake Tanganyika, Tanzania - TA2015020 Mahale Deep Cast 50m | ecosystem: Environmental > Aquatic > Freshwater > Lake | place: Tanzania: Lake...
AACACTATCATTCATTTTAGGGATAGCGTCTGTGGTGGTTATTGCTACGGCAATAGTTGCTGTTTACGCATTCGTTAAGGTAAATAAAGTACAAATACGAGTTAATGATCAGGAAATGTCATTATCTCGTGAAATTGAAAACATTCACAGAATAGTTAATGAAGAAATTCAAAACATATCTAGACATATTGAAAATGTTGAAAGAGACATTTACAGTCAAATGGATTCACGTTTTGATAGATTAGAAAATAAATTAACTTCAAAAAAACAATTATTAAAAGACTAAAATAAAACAAGTCAAAGAACAGTAGCAAACTTTTTAAAATTAACAACACATGGAAATAAAAAACACAAAAGAACATATCACAGCTTTGTTGGCTGAGATTGAGGTATTAAGATCTAGGTTTGAACCTACAGACACAGGACACATTCGTACAGCAGTAAATGTACTAGAAGAACGTATTCAAGAACTTTTAAAATCACTTTAGTATGGCAAATCAACACGTACCATTAACAATTGACGAAAACAATAATGTAATCGCAGTTGGATCTATCAATGATGATAATTATGATGAATGTGTAATATGTGGTAAAAAATCTCCTTATACAAGATCAACACATATTGATCTTAGAGTAGGTTATGTTGAAGGAGCAGGTCAGGGTTGTTTTGAACCTCATATGTGTTCACAACAAAGAAGTAGACAACTATTTACTATCTCAGAAGAACTAGTTTATTCTACTCCTAACGATCAAGATCTAGGAGCGAAGGTTAGAGAACTTTATTGGAAATCAAAAAAATAATAATATGACATATCTATTTTTAGTAGTTATTGCATTATTTCTATGGATAACGTTTGAAATATGGCGTGCACCAGAGATAGATCATAATGAAAAAGTAATAAAGCCAAAAAAAAAGTTAAAAGATCTATTTAAATAAAACAACATGCAAGATCAAAGAGTGAAGTTAAACGTAGCTTTAGACAAAACTACAGGAGTTAAATGTGAATCTTGTGGAAGTGAAACCTTTCAAGAAGCGCTATTGCTTCGTAAAGTTAGTAAGTTCTTAACAGGACAAGCACAAGATGGTATTTTACCAATTCCTACATTCGTATGTAGTAAATGTAGACATATTAATAAAGAATTTTACCCTAAAGAATTAGTAAAAAATGACAATGAATAAAGACTTAGGCACCATTATAATTCATGATGGTCCTAAACAAAATACACAAGTTCCTAAAGTAGATCCTATCGCAGATTCAGTCTTAGAATGCGATAATTTTTCTGTAGTTGAGTGGCTTAATCACCTACGAGAAGAATTAATATCTGCAGTAAATTACATAGAAAAGGTTAAAGCACTTTTAGAAAATAAAAAGTGATGCCTAAGCCTAAATTAGACATCAACCATGCTTATCAAAAAGCGGTAAGCTATTCTCAATATTCTATATATAAGCAGTGCCAATATCAGTGGTATTTAAACTATATAAAGAAAGAGTCTAGCTTCAAACCCTCCATTTATCTAGTATATGGTCAAAGTATGCATGAAACTATCCAGTCATACTTACAAACTATGTATAAGGTATCTGGAAAAGCTGCTGATGATCTAGACCTTAATAGATTATTAGAAGATCGATTAGTTGAGAACTACAAACTAAGTTTACAAGAAAATAATAACGAACACTTTACTACTAAAGAAGAATTAAAAGAGTTTTTAGTTGACGGCCAATCTACTCTTAATTGGTTGAAGAAGAATAGGAAAAAGTATTTTTCTATTCGTAACACTGAGTTAGTAGGGATCGAGATTCCTATTTTACAGCCAGTTCTAGAAGACATACCAAATGTATTAATGAATGGTTCAATTGACTTTATTATCTATGAAAAAAACACTGAATCCTATACCATCTATGACATTAAAACCAGTACAAAAGGTTGGTCGGACTATGAAAGGAAAGACCAGACTAAAATCAATCAAATACTGTTGTACAAGAGGTTTTATTCAAAAGTCATGAATATAGCTGAGAACAAAATAAATGTTAAGTTCTTTATAGTAAAGAGAAAAGTCTATCATAATACAGACTATCCGATCTATAGAGTGCAGGAGTTTATACCGTCAAACGGTAAGAAAAAAGTAGAAGACGCTTTTAAAGACTTGTCTACATTCATTAGAGAGTGCTTTACAGTTGATGCTAAATATAAAAAAGATAGATTATACCCAAAGAATTTAAACAGTTGTAAATTTTGCCCATATACTAATAAGCCAGACCTTTGTGATAAAAAAAATTAAAAATATTTTTTTATTTACATATTTATTTGTATATTCTAATATATTTATTAGAAAAGGAATATGATAAGTAAATCAAAAAGAGTTATAACATCTGTTAAAATCCCACAGACTTTATACGAAGACTTCAAAGTTACATCAGTAAAAACTAAGATGAGTCTACAAGACATAGTAGAAAGAACTATGTTCATGTATTTAACCGACTCTAATTTTAGACAATCCGTACATGAACAGTATAACACATACTATACAGGTTCTACTTTAATTGAAGCAATAAAATAAGTTTTAAATGAAAGAAGGTTATATTCCTAAAGAACAAAGGAAGAAAATCCTGTTCTTGTGTGATGATATACGTATGACTTCCGGAATATCTACCATGGCACGTGAAATTGTGGTAGGTACATCTCACAAATACAATTGGGTAAATCTTGCAGCAGCTATTAATCATCCAGAACAAGGTAAGCGTTTAGACATTTCACAAGACACTGGACGTGTTGCTGAAATTCCTGATGCAAGTATTTACATGTATCCTATATCAGGGTACGGTTCAGTAGAACTAATTAGACAGTTGATGGACATAGAAAAACCAGACGCTATCATGTTCTTTACAGATCCTAGATATTGGATCTGGTTGTTCCAGATGGAGAATGAATTACGTAAGAAAGTGCCAATGATCTATTTGAATATTTGGGACGATCTGCCAGCTCCATTATATAACAAATCATACTATGAGTCTTGTGATACATTAATGGCTATATCTAAACAAACACAAAACATTAATAGACTTGTACTTGGTAATAAAGCTAAAGATAAGATTATTAGTTATGTGCCTCATGGTATTAATGAAAAAATTTTCTTTCCTATCACTGAGTTTATGAAGGCAGAGAATGAGAAGTTAGACGCTAAGAAAAAACAGCTCTTTGGAGAATTTGAACCAGAATTTGTGGTATTCTATAATTCAAGAAATATTAGACGTAAATGTACCGCAGATACTATTGCGGCATACTCTATATTCTGTGATAAGATAGGAAAAGAAAAAGCCGCTAAGTGTGCACTAATACTTCATACACAAAAGCAAGATGAGAATGGCACAGACCTAGAAGCTGTGATTGAACTATTATGTGACCCAGAATACCAAAAAGTGTACTTCTCTGATTCACGCATTCCTTCTGAAGAAGTTAACTTACTTTACAACCTAAGTGATATTATTATTCTTATGTCATCTAATGAAGGCTGGGGTCTTAGTTTAACTGAAGGTATGATGTGTGGTAAAATGATTACTGCAACCGTAACTGGTGGTATGCAAGATCAAATGAGATTCGTTGATGAGAATAGTAAATGGATTGATTTTGACGAGAACTTCTGTTCTAATCATTATGGTACATATAAAGAATGTGGCGAGTGGGCGATACCTTTATTTCCAACAAATCAAAGTATAGTTGGTTCAATCCCAACACCATACATTATGGATGATCGTGCAAGCTTTATTGATGCAGCAGAAAAGTTAGAACAGGTTTATAACATGCCAATAGAAGAAAGACAGCGTCGTGGTATGTTAGCTAGAGAGTGGGTACTTTCTAAAGAATCTATGATGAGCGCAAAACACATGTGTGATAATGTTATAGCATCAGTAGAAGAAACGTTTGCTAATTTCAAACCTAGAAAGAAGTTTGAATTACTCAAGATAGAAAAGCTACATAAAAACAAAATCGTACATAAATTAATATATTGATATGAAGCAATTGTGTGTTGTATCTTGTCCTATTGATACTTATTCTGGATATGGTGCTAGAGCTAGAGACTTTTTTAAAGCTTTATATGAAGTTAAAAAAGATGAGTATGATTTCAAGATATTGAGTCAAAGATGGGGATCTACTCCTTGGGGATATATTAATGACAATATGGCAGAGTGGAGCTGGGTGCTACCTATGATTCATAATAGTAATGAGTTTCCAAAGAAACCTGATGTTTGGATTCAGATAACTGTGCCAAATGAGTTTCAACCAGTAGGTGTTTATAATATTGGTATAACTGCAGGAGTAGAAACAACAATTTGTGATCCTACGTGGATAGAAGGCGTTAATCGAATGGATCTTACACTAGTGTCATCAGAGCATGCTAAAAAAGTTTTTGAACAAACAGCGTATCAAAAAAGAGATAAAACAACAAATCAACTTATTGATAACATTAATTTACAAAAGCCTATTGAAATATTGTTTGAAGGAGTTGATCTTGGTAAGTACTTTTTCTTAGAAGACAGTGATATTGAAGAGACTGATTTAGTTAAAGAATTAGATGAGATTGAAGAAGAATTTTGCTTCTTGTTTGTAGGTCACTGGCTACAAGGAGATCTTGGTGAAGATAGAAAGAATGTGGGCCTAATGTTAAAGACATTCTTAGAAACATTCAAAGACAAGAAAAAACAACCTGCCCTTATTATGAAAGTTTCTGGCGCTGGCTCTAGTATCATAGATCGTGATATGTTGTTAAAGAGGATAGACAATATTAGAAATCAAGTAAAAGGGAAACTTCCTAACGTATATCTTCTTCATGGTGAGTTAGATGATAAAGATATTAACTATCTTTATAATCATGATAAAGTTAAGGCTATGTTTAATTTAACCAAAGGTGAAGGTTTTGGTAGACCTATTCTTGAATTCTCATTGGTTAAAAAGCCTATTATTGTTTCTGGCTGGTCAGGCCACACTGATTTTCTTGATAGAGAGTTTACATGTCAACTAGGAGGTGAATTAAAAGACACACATCCGTCTGCACACGTTCAAGGAATTATATTAAAAGAAGCCAAGTGGTTTAGTCCAGATATTAATCAAGCTAAACATTATTTGAAAGATATATATCAGAAGTATGATAAGTATCAACAACTTGCAAAAAGACAAGCTAAGAAGTCTAAAGATCAGTTCAACTATTATGAGATGAAAGATTTAATCAAGACATATTTTGATAAAATACCTAAATCTGTGATTCCTGAAATAGAACAACCTGAACTAAAGAAGATAGAACAACCTGAACTAAAGAAGATAGAACTACCTAAACTAAAGAAGATAGAACTACCTAAACTAAATAAAGTATGACATCAAAATAATTTGTTTTATAAAGCAACAAAATACACAAAAAATAAAAACAATTAATATGGACAGTAAATCTTTTGTAATATGGTTAAAGGGCTTTTCTAAAGCTGCTAACGAATATAACATCACTCCAAAACAATGGGATACGATTGTAGATGAATTAAATAAAGTAAAAGATAAAAATGATCAATATGAAACAAACTATGATCCTTGGCATAATCCACAACAATATAATTATGGAGTAACTTCAAGTAATACTGCTACAGCGTTACAATTTCCTAAAGGAACTATAGCAACGTATATTAGTAATCAAAAGAAAAAACAACAGTTAAATGACTGATAATTTAATTACATGTCCTAAGTGTAAAGAATCACTAGCTTGTTACAAAACTCCTATTAATGAGTTTCATAGTGCATATTCTTGTTTGAGTTGCGGATATAACTCATTTGACTTAATCAGAGAAGGTGAGTATGATGTTGAATCATATGAAGCTGAGATGCCTGAACTTTTCAAAGACATTAAATATACAGATGAAGAAGGTAGAGTTTGGTATCCAAATGTAGTAAATATTGAAGGTGTAGGTACAGTATTTGCTAACGGTACTTCAAAAGAAGATTGGCAATGGAGTGCAATTAAGTCAGTTGCTTTAACAGAAGAAGAGAAAAAAAGCAATAGATTTAAAGGTAAAACGCACAAATCGGATCCAAAGACACTTGAGAACTTTGGTTCTAATGGTTACTTTGAAGCTTGTGATTATATTGGTTTATTTGATATTCAATAAAGATGGAAAACAAACTGGTGTTAGTTACCGGAGGGTGTGGCTTCATAGGATACAAACTAGTTGAAACACTTATACAATTAGGGTATGATGTAGATGTAATAGACAACCTATATATAGGCCAAGAAGCCAAGGATGTAAAACATCTAGGCGCGAACTTCTTATATGGTGATGTTAGAGCTATGGATAATATGCCTAACAAGAACTATAAGTACATTTTTCATTTAGCAGCGCTTAGCAGAATACAACCATCATTTGTAAACCCAGGACTTACTTTCGAATTAAATGTAGAAGGCACAAAGCAGGTTATAGAGTATGCGCTAAGAAACAACTGTAAGTTAATCTACTCAGGATCATCATCTAGACACCATAATCCAGAACTATCTCCTTATGCAATGTCTAAACATATGGGAGAAGAGTGGACTAAACTCCACAAAAGAATATATGCTTTAGATGCAGAGATAGTTAGGTTCTACAATGTATATGGACCAGGTGAGTTAGTAGATTCACACATGGCAGCAGTGATTGGTTTATGGAGGTCGCAGATTAAAAAGAACCATCCTATTACAATTGTAGGTGATGGTGAACAGCGCCGTGACTTTACATACATTGATGATATAGTAGATGGACTGATCAAGATAGCTGAATCAAATGAGAAGCATGTGGATGCTTGGGAGCTTGGCACAGGTTGTAACTATTCTATAAACGAAGTGGCTGATATGTTTATCGATAAGTTTAAATGCGTAAAGGTATATATCACTGATCAGAAAGGTAACTACCGTGAAACTATCAGAGTAAACAATGATGCTATAGACCGTTTAAACTGGAAGCCAACTGACAAATTAAAAGAGTACATTAAAAACTTATAATAGTGAGAATCAGTTACGCTATACCAGTTTGTTATGAGCATAAAGAGTTAGATAGGCTCTTAAACCTACTAATCAATAATAAAAGAGAGCAAGATGAGATCGTGGTGCAAGCAGATCTTGGTAATACTACTAGAGAAGTTTATCAGGTGGTTGATAAGTATAAGGATAAAATTAGACTAGTAGAGTTTGGACTTAAAGGTAACTTTGGTCAATTCAAGAACAATCTTAAACAGAATTGTTCTGGAGAGTGGATATTTCAAATAGACGCCGACGAATACTTGAAAGAAGAATTTATACAACACTTGCCAGAACTTCTGCAAGACAATCCAACAATTGACTTATTTTTACTACCTAGGATTAACACAGTAGAAGGTCTTACAGAAGCCCATGTCCAAAAGTGGAGATGGCGTGTTGATGAGAAAGGCTGGGTAAACTTCCCAGACTATCAGACAAGGATCTTACAGAACTCACCCAAGATCAATTGGGCAAACAAGGTCCATGAGGTTTTGACAGGGCATAATACTTATGCTCTGATGCCGGCTGAGGAATTCTATTGCCTAATACATCCTAAAACAATCGACAGACAAGAGAAGCAAAATACGTTATATTCAGTACTATGAAAGAAATTTTAGACTTAGTAGATCAGTACATTAAAGATAAACACAGTAAAAAAACCTGGCAAGCAGGCAAAGACTGGGTACAATATGCTGGTCCATACTTTGATTCACAAGAGTATGTAGCTGCAGTTAAAACACTCTTAGGAGAGTGGTTAGTATTAGGAGCTGAAGCCAATAAGTTTGAGAGAAAGTTTCCTAAACTGTTTGGAAAAGACTGTGGTCTATTATTGAATAGTGGATCAAGCGCTAACTTAGTTATGATGTTAGCCATGACTTCTAAACGTGGACTTAATTTGCCTAAAGGCACAAAGGTAATTACTCCTATTGCAGGTTTTCCTACAACTATTAACCCAATACTACAAGTTGGGTTTACTCCTATCTTTGTAGACATTGAGCTAGATACACTGAACTTAGACTTAGAACAAGTAGAACAAGCTTGCATCAAATACCCTGATTGTAAGATCATTACATTTGCTCACGTGTTAGGAAACCCACCTAACATGAATAGACTAATAGAGATTGTTAAGAAGTATCAACTTATCTTGTTAGAAGATTGTTGTGATGCTTTAGGATCAACATTCGAAGGAAAACCATTAGGATCATTTGGTACCATGGCAAGTTGTTCATTCTACCCGGCTCATCATATGACTATGGGTGAAGGTGGATTTGTTGCAATGAATGATCCTAAGCTTGAGACAATTGTACGTAGCTTCAGAGAATGGGGTCGCGGTTGTTATTGTATAGGTAAACAAAACCTGTTAGAGAATGGCACATGCGGTTGTAGATTTAGCAATTGGCTGCCAGCATTGCCTGACGATATATTCGATCACAAATATGTGTATGAAGAGATTGGTTACAATTTAAAACCAATTGAACTACAAGCATCTATTGGCTTAGTGCAAATGCAAAAGCTAGAAGAGATTGGAGTTAAGCGTCGTGAGAACTACAAGAACTTGTTTAGTGCATTCTCTAAGTATGAGCAATACTTTCACTTACATAAAGCACAAGTAGGATCAGACCCAGATTGGTTTGCATTTCCTGTAACTGTAAAAGATGGTGCACCTTTCAAAAGATCAGATATCTGTAAGTTCTTCGAGGCTAACATGATTCAAACCAGACCTTATTTTGCCGGTAACATTATGCTACAACCAGCATATAAAGGATTGATGGACCCAGAAAAGGTTATAAAAGATTATCCAGTTGCTCGTAAAGTTACAACAGACACATTCTTCTTAGGCACAAGCCCTGTAGTAGATAAAGAAAAAATTGATTATATTGAAACTATTTTAGATCAGTTTATAAGCAAGTTATGAAAACAGCATTTTTAACAGAGATGGGATTTGAAGGCAAGATAGAGTCTCATCATTCTAATATGAGAACAGAGTTTGCCTGGATGTATGCTCTTAATGCCGAACATAGATACATACACAATTATAAAGAAGTGTCTGGCTATGATCATGTGTTTATTATCTTTCCTAAAGGCATGGTCTATTTAAATTCATTTGCTGTCAAGATGTCTGACGACAAGAACCCAGTATCTGAACTTCTTCGTAGTAACTTCGTAGATATTCTAAAGCAGACTAATGGTAAAGTGCACTTTGTTCAAGAAGGTCCTCATTGGCTTTGGAACGATTATGAAGTATATGACCAGATCTATTACTATAACATGATAGCCTCGTGTGATTCGATCTTCTGTCATAATGAGCATGATACTGTGTATTACAAAGGACTGTTCCAAAACAAGCCTGTGCATGCCATACACACTCTAATGATCCATGACCTGATCAAGGATATTACTCCTACTAAAGACAATAAGACAATCATAGGAGGAAACATGGCTAGGTGGTATGGTGGGTTTGAAAGCTATATTGTAGCTACAGAGTTTAAGACAGATATATTTGCCCAAGACAGTCATGCTAAACGTGACAATGAAGCTATATTAGCTGGTATAAAACACTTTCCTAGAATGATCTGGATAGACTGGATGAAGAACTTAGCTACATTCAAATATGCTGTGCACTTAATGCCTACTATTGCAGCTGGCACATTTAGTTTAAACTGTGCTTATTTTGGAATACCATGTATAGGTAACCGTGAAGTAGATACACATAAGCTTTGCCATTCTAATTTAGCAGTTGACGTACATGATGTTCAGTATGCTGTTGAATTGGCTAAGAAGCTTAGAGATGATAAAGACTTCTATGAAGACTGTTCTTATCAAGCTAAAAAGAACTATGATATGTTCTATGGGATCAACGATTGGAAACAAAGAATGGTAGATATATTAAAATAAATATAAATATGAAAACAGCATTGGTCCTTGGAGCTGGTGGTTTTATTGGCTCACATTTAGTTAAGAAGTTAAAAGAAGAAGGGTTCTGGGTTCGAGGAGTAGATCTTAAAAGGCCAGAACATTGGGACACCTTTGCAGATGACTTTCAAACCTATGATTTACGCGATCCTAGAAATGTAGAAGCTGTAATGCGTTTAGAAGGATATAACGGATATCCGCTTCCTGTAGCATATCATAAGCATCCGTTCTCAGATAGGTTAGCATTTGATGAAGTATATCAATTAGCTGCAGATATGGGAGGCGCTGGTTATATTTTTACTGGTGAAAATGATGCAGATGTGATGCATAACTCAGCAACTATTAATTTAAATGTAGCTAAAGAAGCTGTAGAACAAAAGGTTAAGCGTGTATTCTATAGTTCGTCTGCTTGTATGTACCCTGAACACAATCAATTAGATCCAAACAATCCTAATTGTGAAGAGTCTTCAGCGTACCCTGCAAACCCAGATTCAGAATATGGATGGGAGAAGTTATTTAGTGAGAGACTCTATTTAGCATTTGCTCGTAACTATGGTTTAACTGTTCGTATTGCTAGGTTCCACAATATCTTTGGTCCTTATGGTACATGGAAAGGTGGAAAAGAAAAAGCGCCTGCTGCAATGTGCCGTAAAGTTGCAGAGACGCCAGATGGAGGTACAATAGAAGTATGGGGAGACGGTAAACAAACAAGATCGTTTTTATATATTGATGAATGTATTGAAGGAGTCTTAAGACTAATGAGATCAGACTTTGAAGGACCAGTTAACATTGGTTCTGAAGAAATGGTATCGATCAATGATCTAGCTAAAATAGTGATTGATATTAGTGGTAAGAATATTATGATTAAGAATATAGAAGGACCTACTGGTGTTAGAGGTAGAAATTCAGATAATAGATTAATCGAAGAGAAACTAGATTGGGTACCAAATTACCCTTTATATGAAGGTTTAATACATACTTATGAGTGGATTAGAAAACAAATATGATTATTTAATAGTTGGAGCTGGATTCTTTGGTGCTATTTGTGCTTACGAATTAACTAAGAAAGGTTACAAAGTATTAGTAATTGAAAAGAGAAATCATATAGGCGGAAACTGCTATACAAAAAACGTAGAAAGAATTAACGTACACGTTTACGGTCCGCATATATTTCATACCTCTAATGAAAAGGTATGGAAATGGATTAATCAGTTTGTAAAGTTCAACGACTTTACTTATAGACCAGTTGCTAACTATCACGGAGAAATTTATTCTCTTCCTTTTAATATGTGGACTTTCTCTAAGTTATGGAACATTACACATCCTGATCAAGCTGAGTTACAAATTAAACAACAAAGTAAGCATATAGGAGAGCCTGCTAATCTAGAAGAACAAGCTATTAAGCTGGTTGGAGTAGATGTTTACGAGAAGTTAATTAAAGGTTATACAGAAAAGCAATGGAGAAAACCTTGCAATAAATTACCTAAAGAGATAATTAAACGCCTTCCAGTTCGTTTTAACTACGATAATAATTACTTCAATGATAAGTATCAAGGCATTCCGATAGGAGGCTATACTCAGATATTTGAAAAGCTTTTAGAAGGAATAGATGTAAGATTAGAATATGATTACTTTACTAGAGAGTTTGATTTCGAATATGAGAAAGTAATTTATACAGGACCTATTGATACTTTTTACAGGTATAAGTTTGGCGATCTAGAATATAAGACTACTAGATTCGAGCACCATTTACTTAACGATAAAAACTATCAAGGAACAGCCGTTATGAACTACACTGATAGTGAAACTTATCATACGAGAGTTATCGAACATAAACATTTTGAAAATACAGAATCAGATAAGACTTACTTAACTTGGGAATATCCTACAGAATATAAAACAGAAGAAACAGAGCCAATGTATCCTGTAAACGATTTAGATAATAATACTAAATATTTGAAGTATAAAGAATTGGCCGATCAAGAAAAAAATGTTATTTTTGGAGGTAGATTGGCCGAGTACAAATACTATGATATGCATCAAGTTATAGACTCTGCTTTAAATTTTGTAGATAAAATAAACAGTAAATAATATGTCAGAATCAAAAAAGACTTTAGCAGTCTTTAGTAATGTTACTACGGAAAAGTTTATGGACCGAGTACAGGAAGTAAAAGAGTATACAGAGTTAGGCTTACTTTACGGTAATGATCAAAGTAGGTATGATGAGTATGCAAAATGTGCAGTACAGAGTTTTAATAAATGGCATCCAGATATAGAAACTATCTTTATTGATGATAATAACTTAGAGGAATACTTTAAGCTTTTTGGTGATATAAAGCTAGCTAATAGTGCTGTAGTGCAGAAGTTAATTTTAGCTTTAGCAGCAGCAGAATACTATAAAGCAGAGAAGTTAATTATTATAGACATAGATACTATCACTGCCGCTAGACTTACAGAGATGTTAGAAGATGATACGACTGATATGTTATTATCTTTAAACTATAATAGATACGAAACAACTAAGTATTGGACACCTCCTACTTACGTACTAGAGTACGAAAACGGTAGAGAGATTAGAGAGGTAGTAAATATCAATACAGGAGTTATGTGCTTCAATAACTTAAAGGCTTTAGAGAAGTCTGTTGAGTTATGTTTTACACACCCTACAGACTTTGGTGAGCAAGGAGCAATTAATCAATTATTTACAATGCAAGATAGTGGCTTTACATCTAAGGTATTAGACGGTCCGTATATTTTATCAGAAGTTGTTTATAATGTAAAAGCTAAAGGAGTAGATCAATCAGGAATTATCTTTGATATAGCAATGAACACTCCTGAACATTCTTATATTAGACATTGGTATGTAAAAGATGGTAAATTATTTACACCTGACCATAAGCATATTAAAGTATGGCATATTGCAGAAGGACTTCACGGTAGACCGAAAGAAGACTTCGATAATATAACAAACATGTATAAAAAACATTTATTCAATGCAGACACTATTAAGTTCTTCGAAGAAGAGTGTGCTTGCAAAGGATTCTTTAACTAGTAAATTTTTAAAATGTATAAAGTAGTTCACAAACCTTGGGGCAAAGAAGAATGGCTAGAGCTTAACGATGCATATTGTTATAAGAGAATTTATATCAACGCTGGTTATAAGACTTCTTTCCAGTATCATAACTTTAAAAAAGAGACTAACTATATAATTGACGGTACAGCCGAGGTGTGGTTAGAGAACGACGAAGGTGTTGTAGAAAAGAAAATAATGAAAGGCGGAGAGTTCTTTAACGTAACTCCTCCTAAAAAGCATAGAGTGATAGCTATTACAGATATTATTTTACAAGAGGTATCCACACCGCATGTAGATGATGTAGTGAGAATTAACGATGAATTTAATAGAGCAGATGGTAAGATAGAAGCAGAACATAAAACTCCTGCTGTATTAATTCTTGCCGCTGGGTTAGGTGCTAGGTTAAAAGGGCTTACTAAGAACGTTAATAAAGGTATGATTCCTGTTGCTAATAAAGCTATCATATCTCGCATTATAGATAAATTTCCTAAAGAATACGATTTTATAGTAGCATTAGGATATAAAGGAGAAGAGCTAAAACAATACTGCTCTCTAGCATATCCGGATCGAAACTTTACGTTTGTTAACATAGCAGACTACGATAGTGAAAGTTCAGGTCCAGGCACTTCGGCTTTACAATGTAAAGAACACCTACAACGTCCATTCTACTTTACAGTAGTAGATTGTTTAATAGAAGATAAAATACCTCATCTAGACGGTAACTGGTTAGGAGTACATCCTACAAGCTATCCGGAAAAGTATGCTACCTTAGAATCAAATAAACACGGTATTATTACAAACTTTGCTAGTAAAGATGCTAACGGATATGACGATGCCTTTATCGGATTGGCTAGCATTTGGGATTATGATATCTTTTGGAGAGAGTTAGAGGGTAAAAGTGAAATAGTTTCTGCATTTGCAAATCCTTCTGTATATCCTAACTTTAAAGCTAAACAACTAAAATGGTTAGATACAGGAAATCTAGACGACTTAGATAGAACCAGAGAGTACTTTGATGATAATCCTTTATCTCTGTATAAAATAACAGGGGAAATTACATACAAAGAAGATACCTTTATTAAGTTTACTCCTGATAAAGAACTTAACAAAAACAAGGTAGAACGAGCAGAAGCATTGAAAGCAGTGATACCGGCTAACTTTAAATTTACCGATAACTTTATTAGTTATGATTGGGAACCAGGTAACACACTCTACGAATATGATTCAGCTTATATCTATACAAAGTTTTTAGATAAGTTAAAAAGTACTATTATCAAAGCAGATAAGTACCACGATAGTGCAGAGTTGTTTGACAAGTTCTATAGTAAGAAGACTACAGAAAGAATGATGGCTTTCTTAGATAGATTCGGAGGAAAGTACCTTAGTGAGGAGTTTACTGTAAACGGGAAGCGATATAAGTCTATGGACGATATCGTAAGTAAATTAGATACAAAAGAGTTCTATAATAATGTACTTTATACTTTATTTCACGGCGATTTGCAGTTTGATAATATTATCTACAATACAACTACTCATGAATTTAAGTATATAGACTGGAGAGAATCGTTTGGCGGATCAACGAAAGGAGGAGATATTTACTACGACTTAGCTAAACTATACGGCGGTGCTATCATTCCGTATAACATGATGAAAGAAGAAGATGCGATTAAGTTCTACGAAGGATCTACTGTAGTAAATTATGACTACCGTGTAAGTGAAGAACTTAACGAGTTTAAAAGTTATTATGAAAACTGGCTTGTAGAGAATGGCTTTGAACTAGAGAAAGTAAAGTTAATAACCGCTATAATATTCTTAAACATGTCTCCATTACATGATGAGAAATTTGGAAAAATGTTATGGTTTAAATCAATTGAATTATTAAGTGAACACTATAAATAAAGATACAAAAATATACGGCTCATTTTCCTCTAACCCAGGAAACAACGGTTGTATGTTCTTTAATAATAAATTCCAACAGAATGGTATAAACGCTATTTACAAGTCATTCTATTCAGATAATATTCAAACTTCAGTAATGGCCGCTAAAGCATTAGACTTTGCAGGTTTTGCTGTTAGTATGCCTTTTAAAATAGAGGTATTGAAATACGTTAATGAAATAGACTTTGCAGCTAAAGTAATTGGTGCTGCAAATACTATAACAAATGATAATGGATTTTTGAAAGCATATAATACCGATTGGATGGGTGTCTATAACTACTTATCTTTGTTGCAGAAACCAGAACAATTGTTTATATTAGGTAATGGAGGGTTCGGTAAAGCAGTAGAGTATGCCTGTATTCAGTTAAACATACCTTGTAGGTTTGTTTTGAGAGCAGAATGGGATAAAGTACCTTACCTAGAAGATATGGTATTCAATGCTACACCAGTAGATGTTAAAGTAAGAGGAACATTAATTGACGGTAGACCATTTGTCGAAGGACAAGGTAGAGTAATTGCTGATATGCAAGCTGAGGAACAATATAAAATTTATAAAAGATGGATGATATAAAGTATTTTATTGGACCAATGACTAAGAACGTAGTCGATGCTATACTAGAATTCTGCGATAAGACAGGAAACAAAATAGCATTTATTCCTTCACGTAGACAAATAGAATGGAATGGAGGGTATGTAAATAACTGGACTACAGAAGAGTTTAGTAAGTACATTACTTCATTACCAATACAACGTGATCATGGAGGTCCAGGTCAAGGTGCTAGTGACGATGACGGATTTGAATCATTAGCTCATGACGCTAAACACTTTCAGCTAATTCATATTGACCCCTGGAAGAAGTATCCTAAGTTTTCAGATGGCTTAGAAAAGACTATCGAAATGATTAAGTTTGCTTATGAAATTAATCCTAATATAGTATTTGAAGTTGGAACAGAAGAAGTAATCAGACCATTTACTCCAGCTAAATTAGACTTGTTAATGTCTAGCTTACAAGCAGCTTTACTTGAAGAGGTATATTGGCAAATAGGTTACTTAGTTATTCAATCTGGTACTTCCTTAAAAGGAACTTACCAGACAGGTAAGTACGATGCTGATCGTTTGAAAGAAATGGTAGCAGTAGCTAAGAAGTATAACATGCTATCTAAAGAGCATAACGGCGATTACATTCCTGTAGAAGTTATCAAAGAGAAATTTAGTTTAGGACTAGATGCTATAAATATTGCTCCTGAATTTGGTTTAATAGAAACTTTAACTTATCTTGAAGAGATAAAAGATAAAAAGCTTCTTGATAGATTCTGGCAAATATGCTATGACTCTAAGAAGTGGGTTAAGTGGGTTAGTTCAAGCTTTGATCCTTACTACAATAAAGAACAATTAATTAAGATCTGCGGACATTACGTTCTATCTTACCCTGAATTTATTAGAGATATTAGATCACAATTTTCAGCTCAAATAGACGAAAAAATAAAGTCAAATATTACAAAGAAGTTAAATGAACTATATTCGTAGAGATAGAGACATAATAACAGGAAATAAAGACTTAAAAGAGATGCATACGTTTAAAGACTTTCCTGTGTTTATGGGCTGCACCGACCAGCCTCGTGAGAAAGATCTTGTAGCAGATATGAGTTGGCATATAAGTCCTTCATCAGGAATGATACAGCTAAATCCTTTACTTCCCTTAGAAGTAGTTTATATGGAAGAGCACGGATCAGGAACTGTAGGTGATGTTTGGAATCAACATCATGAAGCCTTTGCTGATTTTGTTACTAAGTTCTCTTCTGTTAAGTCTGTAATAGAGATAGGAGGGCTTCACGGACACTTAGCTAAGAAGTCTTTAGCAAAAAAAGATTTAGACTGGACTATAATAGAACCTAATCCTAGAGTACCTTCAGACCTTCCTGTTAATGTAATAAAAGGTTTCTTTGACGATAAGTTTACTTCAGATAAGAAGTATGATGCTGTTATACATTCTCATGTTATAGAACATATCTACGACCCTTTAGAGTTTATGCAGCACATATCTAGCTTTATGAAAAAGAATTCATTATTAATAATGTCTGTTCCTAACTTAGAGGCAATGTTACGTAATAATCATACAAATTGTCTTAACTTTGAACATACTTATTTTGCAAGTCAACATTATGTTCAATTTTTCTTAGATCATTTTGGATACGAATTAGTAGAAGAAGGTTATTTTAAGGAAGATCATAGTATTTTCTTTTGTGCAAAAAAGGTAAGAGATACTTTACAGGAAATTAGTATATCACCTTATTACCGAGATCAACTCTATGTACATAACCTAGCTTTATTTGCAAACTACTTACAGTATCATACAGAGTTAGTTTCAGAGCTTAATGAACTAAAAGGAAAAATATACCTTTTTGGAGCTCATATATTCTCTCAAACTCTATTACAGTTTGGTTTGGATTCTAGCAAAATAGTTTGTATATTAGATAATGATCCTAATAAACAAAAGAAGAGGTTGTACGGTACAGATTTGATAGTTTATTCACCAGAAGTATTAAAAGATGTAGAAGAAGGTACTGTAATATTAAAAGCTGGAGTATATAACGAAGAGGTTAAAAAACAAATACAAAACATAAACCCAAATATAAAAATCATATGTTAGATCCTAGGCCTAAAACAATCTTCTGCGATATAGACGGAACCTTACTTGAGCATTTCCCTCCAGGTAGTAATTTTTATGAGTTTGATTCGAAAGCATTACCTGGTGTTATTGATAAATTAATTGAGTGGGACAAGAAAGGTTATATGGTAATTCTTACAACCGGTAGAAAAGAGTCTATGAGAAAGTTTACAGAAAGACAATTAGAACAGGCAGGTGTTTTCTACGATATGCTTATCATGGGTATAGGAGGTGGATTGAGAGTATTAATTAATGATTATAAACCTAATAGTACAGAAGAGACAGCAATTGCTATTGTTGTTGATCGTAATAAAGGATTAAAAGATATAGAAATCTAATGAATAAGTTTACAATAATAACTCCTTCGTTTAATAACATAGACTACGTTGAGTATAACTTAGCAAGTATACTTAACCAGACTTATACTAACTGGAGATTACTCTACATTGATGATTGCTCTATAGATGGAACCTTTGAGAAGGTTTCTGAAATACTAAAAGATAATCCTCAATGTAAGGTTATTAGAAACGAGACTAATAAAGGAGCAGCATATAATTATATTGAACAGGTTAGACATTTATTTCCTGACGATGATGAAATTATAGTTCACCTAGATGGAGACGATTGGTTTTTTAATGATAACGTATTAACGGACCTAGATAACTACTACACCGAGAACAAATGCTGGATGACTTACGGACAGTTTGTATGCTGGGACGGTAGTGGAGATGTTACTCAATCTTTTCCTCAAGGAACTCCTTACGATGATTTTATTCATAGACATAAGTTCTATAGAAGAGATCAATGGAGAGCTAGCCATTTAAGAACTTATAAGTACTTTCTTTGGAAGAATATAGATAGAGAAGATTTAAAGTCTAAAATAGATAGAGAGTATTATTGGCATGCTAGTGATCTTGCTTGGGCATTTCCTGCTTTAGAGATGTGTCCGAAAGATAAGATAGGAGTTGTAGATTTTATAACTCATGTATACAATACTACTCTAAAGAATCAAGTAAGAACAAGAGAAAGAGAAGCTACTGATAACAGTAAGTACGAAGTAGAGATTAGAAATAAAAAAACTTATAGAGAAGGATTAGGTAATGGAAAATTACCTCAGGTAAATGTCTTTAACAAAGACTACTATATGGAGTATAATTCTGTACCAACAAAGTTTACTTACTGCTATGAGCAGACAGATGGAGAGTTTGATATGGTGTTACTTTGCGATCCAGCTATTAAAGATTATCTAGAAGGTAGAATTAAAATAGATAGAAACGTTCCTATTGTAGCTAGATTATTTGAGCAGAGAGAGTATTTTCATAAAGAGCTTTACAACTTAGTTATTCAGCATCAAGATAAGTTCCATACTATCTTAACGTTTGATAGAGAGTTGTTAAAGTTGTTACCTAATACTAAGTTCTTACCTCCTACAGAAGTAACTCAGTTTAACAGATTACCTAATCCAGCAGGCCATACTCCTTATAAGTCAGAACAATTTACTCAATATGAAATACCAGAAGATAAAGCGTATCAAATCTTTCCGAAGTCTAGATTAGTATCCGCTGTTGTATCTACAAAATCTTTCTTACCTGGACATAAAAAGAGATTAGAGTTTATAGAAGCAATTAAAAATAGAATAGATTTTTACGGTAGAGGTATTAGAGAGATTCCTAGCAAGTTAGATGCATTGAGAGATTATATGTTTAATATTGCTATTGAGAATGTTTCTTGTGATGATAATTATTTCTCAGAAAAGATTATAGATTGCTTTTTAACCGGAACAGTTCCTGTATATCACGGATGTGTTCATATAGGAGAGTTCTTTGACGATAGAGGCATCTTATCTTTTCAAACTCAAAAAGAGCTAGACGCAATAATGGATAGCTTGACTTCAGAGAAGTATCAAGAGATGCTTCCTTATATTGAAGATAACTATAAGAAGTGCTTTGAATGGCCTTTGAATAACAATATGCTTTACGACATGTATTATAAAGATATTATAGATGGTACTAATCTTTAACGTATACTTAACTGATACTTCTGGCAATCCGTACTCCGGAATCACTAGAGGTATGTTATCCTCTTATAGTAAGTTAGATATAACAAAGTATAGCCTAGCAAGTCTTGCTGTAACCTATCCTTGGACTAAAGCTATCGTAAACGTAGAGTTAGATAAACAAATATACAATCAGCAAGATAAAGACGAACTAAAAAGTTTTGTAGAGAGAGAATTTAAAAACGTAGAGCTAGTTTATAGTGATAAGAGAGTAGTTTTCCAGCAAGAATGGATAAACTTATATAAAGAGATAAATGCTGAGCTTATTCTATTACTATGTAACCACGATCATATTTTTTTAGATTCAAGTAGAGAGTGTTTAGAAGATATAGTTAATCAAAAACACGATAAGTATACTACTATCGTTATAAGTCATTGGCCTGAGAATATCCGGTGGGCTAAATCAGGTTATATAGAATTAAATGAGACTACTCCAAGACAGTTAAATAAAGACTATTCTATTTTAGATTACGGATTAACCTACAAAGGTATCTGTATTGATAGTTTGAATATTATAACTAAGGATTTATACTACGATTGGTTCTTTACAGGGAAATGGACAGATATACCTCTACCTAGAGTAGATGGAATCTCAGGACTCTATCCTAACATTATCAACATAAGAAAGCAATTAAATGTTCCTCTTCCAGAACAGACAGTAATCATTCCTTTCAAAGAGCAAATGAGACACTTCGATGGCTATATGCATCAGAGAATAGATAACAATGTCTGTCCATCTCTAACTATTCCAGAAGGCTTTTTCGAATCTAAGATTAAGATTAGATACGGGTATGAAGATAGGAAAGAAGGGTGGGTAAATTTAAATCCTAAAGCGGAAAATTATAGAGCTGCTGACTTAAATGGAGTAGAAGATAAAATAACTTTAACTGATTTGCCTTTAACGTGGCAAAATAGAGTTGCCGAAGTAGATAACAGTCCTTATATTATAGAAGAGGAAGCTATTCAGTATAGATTGAAAGCAGTACTAGAACAAGTCTATTCAGATTTTCGATATAATCCTTATATAGAAAATAGAGTAAAAGAAGAGATCTTAAATATTTATTTAAAAGCATATAAAAATTATAAAATAGGTTAATATGACTAAAGTAGTTTACGTAACAGGTTGCTTTGGCTTTATAGGATCATATGTAACCAAAGCTTGTTTAGAAAAGGGTTGGTATGTTAGAGGTATAGACAAGTGTACTTACGCATCTAATGAAGACCTACTATTTGAGTTTGTAGAAAACTATGAAGGTAGATTCTCATTTGAACGTAAAGACATTAATGACATTGACTTCTTATATGAATGTGATTATGTTATCAATACGGCTGCAGAAACCCACGTAGGTAATTCTATCGCTAGCTCAGATGAGTTTATACATTCTAATATTGACGGTGTTCATAACCTTCTTGAGTTGATCAAGAACTATAGACAAGAGTCTTCTAAGAAGCCTACACTACTTCACTTCTCAACAGATGAAGTGTATGGTGATATTGAATCAGGAGCACATGTAGAAACAGACTTACTTAAACCATCTAACCCATACTCAGCAACTAAAGCTGCAGCAGATATGTTGGTCCTTGCTTGGGCAAGAACATACAACCTTCCGTATATTATTGTTAGACCAACTAATAACTATGGTATAGGTCAATACGTAGAGAAGCTTATACCTAAAGCTTGCAAGTTCTTGCACCTTGGTAAGAAGATACCTCTACATAACGACGGTACTCCTGTTCGTAACTGGCTTCATGCTAAAGATACTGCTAGTGCGGTTATCACTATCATAGAATCAGGAGCTACTAATGAAATCTATAATATAGCTGGAGGTTTTGAACAGTCTAATCGTGATACTGTTAAGAAGGTAATATCAGAATACACTGGTAGAGAAGCTGACAAGCTCGATATGGACCAATACCTTGATCTATCTTATTCTAGAAAAGGCCAAGACGTACGCTATGCTTTAGATGACTCTAAGTTAATAGAGCTTGGTTGGAAGCCTAAGGCTGTATTTGATCAAGAACTACCAGCAATTGTTGACTACTATAAACAAAACTTTATTTGGTAATTAATTATAAATAATGAAAGAGCTTAAAAAGAGATTAGTTGAAATAGCTTACAAGAATAAGTTGGGACATTTAGGGAGTTACTTCTCTAGTTTACAGATTATAGATGGCATATATTCTAAGATGGATGAAGATGATATTTTTATCTTATCATCAGGCCATGCTGCATTAGCATTATATGTTGTATTGGAAAAATACAAAGGAGTTGATGCTGAGATGTTATTTGCTAAACATGGTGGGCATCCTCACCGAGATGAAGAGAATCATATCTATTGTTCTACTGGTAGTTTAGGTTTAGGCATCTGTGTTGCGTTAGGAAGAGCCGTAGCAAAACCAAATAGAAAAGTGTGGGTATTGATTAGTGATGGTGAATCTGCTGAAGGATCTATCTGGGAAAGTCTAAAGACTATTCAAGAAGAGAAGATCGGCAATATAGAAGTCTATGTTAATGTGAATGGGTATGCTGCTTACAAAGAAGTGGATTCAAACTATTTGATCAATAGACTAAAAGCATTCCTTCCTACAATAAACATTGTACATACAACTGTTGAACACTTTCCATTTTTGAAAGGGTTGAATGCGCACTACCACATAATGACAGAAGAAAACTATAACGAGGCTTTAAATATACTTAAATGAGAAGAGACTTTGCACAATTGCTATTCAATGAAATGGCAAACAATAAAGACATCTACCTTATAACAGGAGACCTTGGTTATGGTCTATGGGATAAAGTTAGAGATACATATCCAGATAGATTCTATAATGTAGGATCTTCTGAGATGGCCATGCTAGGAATGGGAGTAGGTCTTGCTATGGAAAATAAGATACCTTTTGTCTATTCTATAACTCCATTTGCTATATATAGACCATTTGAAATGATTCGTAACTATTTAGATCATGAGAATATCTGTGTTAATATTATTGGTGGAGGAAGAGATCGTGACTATGGCTACTTAGGATTTTCTCACTGGTCAGAAGATGATGTTAGAATCATGTCAAGCTTTGATAATGTCAAGACATTTAAGCCTGTTGATCAAGATGAGTTAGTCAATGCATTTAACTATAGTTTGACAAAACAATCCGCAGCTTACATTAATTTAAAAAGATGAAGATACTAATCACAGGAAAGTCTGGCTACATTGCCAAGTCATTATATAATGCTTTAAAAGACAAGTATGAGATCACTATGGTAGGTAGATCTGACTTTGATCTAACTAGTTCTATAGAAACCAGGATCTTCTTGAGTGATAAACACTTCAATGTTGTTATCCATACAGCAGTATCTGGTGGTAGTAGACTTAGAAAAGATACATCGAAGGACATGGATCTTAATTTACGTATGCACTATAATCTACTTGAGAATAGATTGGCCTACGATAAACTAATTCATTTTGGTTCAGGAGCTGAACTATATGTGCCTAATGAACCTTATGGATTCAGTAAGCAAGTAATAGCTAGATCTATCGAAGGAACAGACGGATTCTATAACCTACGTATCTATGCAGTCTTTGATGAGAATGAACTAAACACAAGATTCATTAAGAGTTGTGTTCAAAGATATATAGACAAAGAAGATATACAGATCCATCAATACAAACAGATGGACTTCTTTTATATGCAAGACTTGATATCCATCGTTGACTATTATGTAAACAATACTAATCTACCTAAAGTATTTGATTGTGTTTATGAAGAAAAGAAAACACTTCTTGATATTGCTAGAATAGTAAATAGCCTATCAGATTATAAAGTGGCCATATCATCTAATAATAATATAGTCACTAATTACATCGGTGAATACAAATCAATTGGAATTAACTATATTGGTTTAGAAGAAGGCATTAGACAAGTATACAACAAACTGAAATGAAACAGATAAGCTTTTTGATTAACACATCGATAAACACATTAGACCATGTCAAATTATTACTTAGGTCTTTAAGAGAGAATTTATATTCTCCTAATCACGAGATATTGATATTTGTAGACTCAGACAATGAAGGTACTGTTGACTATCTAAAACAGCAAAAAGAGTACTTCAAAGACTTAAAGATCATAACACACAAACTTAAACCTTGTGTCGGATATTCAAGGAACAATAATTTAATGGTTGAACTTGCTAAGTACGATATTTGTTCTTATTTACAATCTGATATGGTTATAAGTAAAAATTATGATCTAAATATATTAGAAGAGCTTGAAGATAATTGTATCTTAAGTGCTACTAGAATTGAACCACCTTTGCATAATGAATCAGAGACTACTATTACCAAAGACTTCGGTGTAGATCCTAATGAGTTTAATTGGAATGAGTTTATACCATTTGCTGAGCTCAGTAAACAAAACAAGACATTAGAATACTTCTTTGCTCCATTTACTTTTTATAAGAATGTATGGTTAGAGATTGGAGGTTATGACACTTTGTTTAGAAGGTCTAGAGAAGATTCTGATCTTCTGCAAAGGTTTATACATAAAGGAGTCAAGATTAAACAAACCTTTAAGGCAAATGTATATCACTTTAGTTGTGTAACATCTAGAGGAAAGAACTGGTTCGATAAACAAAATCAAGAAGCACAAAGACGTGTAGAATTACAGAAGATAGCTGACGGAATAGAGATCAGAAGATTCTTACAGAAGTGGGGTAACTTTAACCATGGAGATGCAAAGCTAAATAAGTTAGACATTGACCTAGTTTTATATGAGACTGGTAAGCTAAACCCAATGTTTATAGTCCAGATAGAACCATTCTTTTCAAAAGTATGGTTAGAAACTCAAAAGCAAAAAGAAGAGATCGTATCTATTTTCAGCAATCAACACGATCCAGCAAATGAACTCCTTGGATTTTCTTTAGATGACTGGGATCATGCCAAAAATTTTTATAATCAAGTAGATTTTGATTCGATCTATAAAGTAGGAAAACCAGAAGACTACAATATTAAAATTGAAGTAGACTTTAACAGAATTAATCCACAACAAGATCCATTTCTACAGAACCTGACGCGTATAAGTTCTATTATAGAACCTTATGAACCAGGTATATATGAACTAGGATCCGCCAAAATAGAGGTCAGAAACGTGGTTAATTTGGCTCCTGGTAGAGCTTTGGTTACTAACCCACCGTTTGATATGTCTTTATTAACTATAGAGTAAGATATTTATTTAAAAACAATATGGCACAGTCAATTAATCCAGTATTCAATATTACTGTAGCTGGCAAGAAGTATAGACTCCAGTTTGATGTTAATGATAATCCAACCAAGAAAGGAGTTAAACTCCAGTTCATTCTAGACCAAGAGTTTCAAGATCCTAGAGACAAGCAGGCTTTGGTAAATGAAATCAGTATTGTTTTACAAAAGCGTCTTGGTGCTTCTGGTGTCATGGTTGACTACGATGATCGTAACCCTTATAAAAATGTTATAGGTTTCATAGTGCCTTTGAACTCAGTAGCTACGATGATAATCAAAGCCATGAAAGGAGGAGCCTAGTAATAACCTTTTAATTTAGTTATGAGAAAACCAGTTAGAGCCGTATTTGACAACATAGATCAGCTAACTCCGGATCAGATATCTAAGTCTGATATTCTAAAAGGGCTGGTAAAGAAGCATGTGCCTCTTGCTATTGAAGAAGCTATCGTAGATAAAAAGATCTACGCATCATTATTTGAAATAAATGATTCAGGCCAGTATGTAGAGGTACATAAGAACCACTGGGTTCAGGCATTGGAAACTTGTTTAGTTTGGTATGTTGAAGATGAAGATTACGAAATGTGTACTCACATCAAAAATTTAATCCAATCAATAAAAGACAAGTCTAAGCCAGGTAAATTAATAATCAACAAAAAGAAAGTCGATGGAAAAAGAATATAAACAGATTCAGTTCGGTGTAGATGATATACTAGGAACTAAGACTTTAATCAGAAGAAAAAAGAAGTCTGCTTCAGACAAAAAGCGCGAACTATTCTTTAATATTATAACTACATTAGAAGAGTTAATTGTAAGACAGAACCTTGTTTATGCAGATCTTGACCTAGACTTCTCTAACTATAATGAGAAGTTCTTTAATGTTATAGACATGTTAATATTTATGAACTTTAGTAAACAAGGCATGGACCTAATTAGTTTTTATCTATATGATAGATTAAATGCTGATGGTACACAAAATTCTATAGTAATAAATGATACAGAGGAGATTTTTTTAAATAATTCATATGATTTATGGAATTTAATTTGCAAGATAAACACGAATATAGATGAGTAAGCAATATAACTTTACTAAAGAGAATATGGCTAGAAATGTAAGGCCTGAACACTGGTGGAACCGCGGTCTACAACTATCACAGGAAAAGATCAGAGAGGCTATGGCTAATACCAGAAGTAATAAAGAAGCTGCTAGATGGCTTGGTATTACTGATATTACATATAAGAAGTATTCTAAACGACATATAGATGAAGCTACAGGAAAAAGTTTATTTGAACTACACAAAAATCAAGCAGGCAAAGGCATGCCTAAAAACTGGGTAGGTGGAATTTGGAAAAAGAATCTTGATGAGATGCTTGTAGAAAACCAACCTATCAATACTAAGAAAATAATAAAGTTGAAAGAAATACTTATGAGAGATGGTAGGTTAGGGTACCAATGCTCAGCTTGCAAATTTAGTGAGAAGAGACTTACTGATATGAAAGCACCACTATTACTTAACTTTGTTAACGGTAAACGCAGTGACTGGAGAATAGAGAACTTAAGATGGCTTTGTTATAATTGCTATTTCTTATTTATAGAAGATCCTTTCTCAAACAAAATGTTACAACGTCTTGAAGCTATGCCTTTAGATGTAGCAGAGACAAAAGAAGATGCACAAAAGATGTTTCAACTCGATGACTTTTATTTTGAACACTTAAAGAAGCTTGGACTAGACGATCGTGGGGACATATTATTTAAAGAACACACGGATACTCCCGTGGACGATGATGACCTATCGGATCTGATAGACTTCAAAAAGTGAACCATTTATATATATTAATTTTCTTATATATATAATTAATTGATTATCAATATGTGTAACTGATTGACTTTCAATCACTTGCATAACTTATTGATTTTCAATCGACAATTTTAAAAATAGTTGCTAAAATATTTTTTTGTGTCAAAAGTTTGTAGTATATTTACTATGTACAAAAATTATGTAATTTAAAAATTAAAATGAATATGATACAAGGTAAAATGAAATTAGCTAAAGTATCTGAATGGTTAAAAAACCGTGACATGGCTAATGTAGCTGATGTTTGTGAAAAGTATCTTACTAATCACGATGCTACTACTGATGGTTGGACTGATACAAATATGATTAATAACATATTTGTGTACCTTGAACTACCAAAAAACTTATTTAAGGAACTAGAGTGTGATGTGATAACTTATATGGAGGTTGAAGCATAATTGGTTAACCGATAAAAATAAAAAGTTATGTATAAGAAAAGTGATTTTAAATGTGTTGATGGTTTTTATTATATAGGTAATGTCCTTGATGTTGATGGAAACCCATGGGTTGAAGAAGAACAATTAGAGTTAATTATTTTAGAACTAAATAATGGTTGGGAAGATTACCAAACAGCAATTGATCAAGATAATCAACGTTATGAAGATTCTTTAAAATAAAATGTTATAAAAATACATCAATTGAACAACAGTTATCTTAAAGTAAAGAAATTTGATCATCACCGAAATGGTATATCAGGTCAAGGATTCTACAATTTATTAAATTTACACCATAATAAAAATTGAAAGTTATGACATACACAAAAAGACAATTACAAAGCCTCGATACAATCGAGCAAGCTTGGGACGGAGACGAACTCAAGATCTGGGAAGACGATCTGAAGGTGTGGCTAACCCACCCAGAGAATCGTAAGTACAACGGCGACTACACGATCGAAAGACTTGTAGACGGTAAGTGGGAACAAGAGAATTGTATGTTTGAATAATATTAAAAAAATAAAAGTCATGATGCAAAGAAAAGAAATTGGTAAGAAAAGAGATTGGAATAGTGCTAGAGTTGGTAAGACATTCGTAAGTCCATTAGGACGAGAGTATACATACGGAGAAGGTGGTCGCGGTATCATAGTAATAGAGTACCTAGGCCAGAGAATGCAGGTCAAGACTCGTGACTTCAAAAATACGGACATTGATTCGTTATTGAAAGCAATTGAGCGAGAGGTATTTGTCGACAGTGATATTCCAGACAGCGTGATCGATGAGCAAATTGACATGCTACTAGAACAAGATTGGGACGAGAGAGATGTATTTAGTTATTAATTATAAAAATTGTGAGTTATGAAAAGTGTTAAAGAAAGTTTAGAATGGCTAATTAGCCTAGACAAGAATGAGTACGATGTTACTATTAAGACAGTCAATCCTAAAGTGACTGATGAAGATCTTAAGCCGATGTTTCCACGTGGTTGGAATAGTGATAGTCGTTGGTATGAAAGTACTGAGACTAACGCTGAACGTTGGGCTAAATGGGAGCCTCATCAACGGCGTATTGACGATGAGTTAGAACGTATGGTAGGTTGCTACGATACAGATTATGAACCAAAAATCAATTATGAGTAAAGATAAGAAAGTCAAGACTATTGACGAACAGTGGTTGAAAGAGACCCTAGAGCGTGATCAACTAATGAGATCACTTAATGAAAAGCATCGTGTTGCTTCATACATAAAACGTATTGCTAAGCAAGACCCGATTAAACAATTACAAAAACAATTAAAATAAAACAGTTATGAAAACGTTGTTAGAAAGAGCCAAGCCTGAGCTTAAGAAGGCCATTGCATGTTACAAAGTAGATTATCCAAACACAGCTAATCGTGTTGAAGAGACTCTAAGTACAAACATTATTTTGTCAGAAATTTCGTACGCAGTTATTATAGACATTGGTGCAATTTGTAGAGCATCAAATCTCAAATTTGATATTGCTTATCCTTGGGGTCAATTTGAAGACATTGAAGTCTTCGAAAGAAATAAGTAATTAATTAAAATTAAAATATATGAAAAAGAATGATACGGATGCTTATAATGAAAATAGTATGTTGAATGCATATTTTAATATGATTAAATCACACGACTATTCATATATGATGTCTGATGATCATCGTTATTATGTAAGTGGAGAACGAAGTGAGCAAAAAATTAAACAATTAATACACACCCTTTGTAGTGTAGTACATATAAATGCTGAAAGATTGTTGGAAGATAGTTTAAGTGAAGTGAATGAACAATATGTAGATGGTTTAACACATAAAGTTATACGTGGTTGGTTTAATAATTATATTCCTGTCCAAAATAAAGATTATTAAAAATTAAAATAAAGGTTATGGGAAAAATGAAAGAAATATTCATTGATATAATGAATGAAAATATGATATGCAATAATGATGAAGGTTATTTTCCTAATGAAATTATGGAAGAAGGTACTTTGATTGATAGGTGGCCTTGTGATGTGAATGAACATAATGAAATGCAATCAAATGGTTCTCAAGAGTGGTTGTATGAATATAAAGGAAATAAATATTGTGTTTGGGTAGATTGGAACGATAATCCTATTCGTCCTGATGTTAAAGTACCTTCTTGTGAATTATAAACCTAAAAATGAAAATAAAAGCAATGACAAATCCCGGCGTTTACCAGTTATTTGTGTACGGTTCGCTCCGAAGCGGATTTTATAGCCATGCCTATGATTATATCAGCCTTTTCTTTTCATTTGTTGGAGAAGCAAAAGTGAGAGGAAAACTGTTTGATATGGGCAGCTATCCGGCCGGCCTGCCCACAAAAGACAACAGTTTTATCATCGGTGAACTTTACAGGATCAAACATGAAAAAAAATTTTCCTGGGTCATCGGACAACTGGATGACTATGAAGGTATGTCTGTGGAGCCCGATGAAATTCAGCTTTACCGCCGGGAAATAACTGAAATGTACATAAACGGAGAGGTAACCCATGCATGGATTTACTGGTACAATGGCGATATAAGCGGGAGACCTGTTATTGCTTCCGGAGACCTGATGCAGTACATGAAAGAAAAGAAATGACAAACGAATTAAACACAGAGGCAATGATGACAAATTATACCTACACCCTTGATCAAATCAAAAACACCGAAATTATTGGTAAGTATTTAAACCGCTGTTTATGGAGCGACATTAACCCAATCGGTAAGGTTATTGGGAGTCGTGGGAAAAGCATTGTTATTGTACAAAAAGTTGTTGCTGATAAGCAAAAAACAAAATTAGAATGGGTAGCGGGTGGATTTGCAGGGTATTGCGTGAATCAACATGCTCAAGAATGGGAGTATGAATTAACGGATGAAATTTTTGAAATTCGACTTTCAAAGAAATTCTTAGATAGAGTAGATGTTTCAAATTTTCCGCACAAATACTACGACTATAATTTTTAATCAAAACCTAAACAAAATGAAAACAAAATTTAACTACAATGATGGTGGTAGAGCCAATGCTGGATATAAGGGATTGGCAGGTGATTGTGTATGTAGAGCAATTTGCATAGCAACAGGATTGCCTTATCAAAAAGTTTATGATGATTTAGCACTTGGTAATTTTAAACAACGTAAATTAAAATTAAAAAAAGCTAATCAACGCACTGCATCAAAAGGCATTAACACAAAACGCAAATGGTTTAATGATTATATGGAAAACCTTGGATTTGTATGGATACCAACGATGCAAATAGGTCAAGGATGTAAAGTTCATTTGAAAGCCGAAGAATTACCAATGGGAAATATTATTTGTAACGTTAGTAAACATTTTGTTGCAGTAATTGATGGTGTTGTTAACGATATTTATGACTCTTCACGAAATGGAACAAGATGTGTTTATGGATATTATAAAACTAAATAAAATGAAAACAAAGAAGAAAACATTTAAAGGTGACATCGAATCGGAAATTAAAAAGTGGTCTAAATCCGATAAACAACGCTTGATTTTTTGGGCAAATGCTTTGCTTTGCTCAAAATCAAACGGAAGGCAACCGTATAGGAGACTTCCTTGTAAGGAAACTATTGAGTTTAATGACAATAAGTTTTAAAGTTTCTTGAGATTTTAATCAAAACGAGGGGTGCGACTCGGTAATGCACATTTAAAATTAAAATATATGTTTTATTTGAAAAAGACAAACAGAAATTTATCAGGAACCAGCTTCCACGACAGTACAGTAACTGCAACAGTAGATCAGTTAATCCATGTATTAGGTCAGCCTGACGATGATTCAAATACAGGTGAAGATAAAGTTAACTTCGAGTGGTGCATGGAGCTTGAGTCTGGTGAAGTGTTCACTGTGTATGATTGGAAAGAATATCGTATGCTTAGTACAGATGAGCAAGTCGAGTGGCACATAGGTGGATTTGATAAAGCAACTACTGATGAAGCTGCTAGACAAATCTGTGAAGCTATATTGTTATCTAGAGATAATAGGCCACTTGAATTAACTGAAGCACAAATTGATCAGTTAGCTACAGAGATCGTAGGTGACGGTAAAGATCCTAACAAGTTCTTTGTGACAGTTAGCCCTTACTTTACTGTTGATAACCATGAGTTTGGTCATCCAGCTAACATGGAGTTTGAAACAGAGTTGTTAGATGGTTATACAGACAAAGACAGACAGATTCGTTTGTTTGATACTTTTGAACAAGCTAACGAGTACTACAATTCAGTAGACCTTGATCATGATTCTGGAGTTGGTACAGTTATGATCGAAGATCGTAAGACAGGTACTATCAAGCAAAAAGAGTTGACTAAGGAAGTTCGTGTAGACTATTCTTATAATGAGTACGACGATTCAAAACAATTTGGTTACACTAAATAAAAGTATATGGGTAAGATTAAAATCAAGAGTACAGTATATCCTGAAAAGATAAGTCAACAAGAGTGGATGAGTATGTTTGAAGTAGGTATAGCTTGTAGAAATACTAGGCCTCAAGAACATAATCTTCATAGTGAATATGAATTTGGGAAACTAAAACCTAAAACTAATGGGTTTGATTTTTCCAGGATCTGGAATTTGTTTAAATTTAAGTCCCTATGGTAATAATTCACAGCTTTCAATATCCATTCCCGACCCAAGATGCGCTAGGCACTTACGTCCCAGTGGATGGTAGAAGGATCGATGTGCCTAGTGGCACAACCGAATCAGATATACTATGGTTCCGTAAGCCATACTTAGGAGGGAAGAACGAGGCATTCAAGACTGATCTTGAGTGGTTTGTAGATGGTTCTTGTGGTCGTTCTTACAAAGTTAGGCTGTACGATGAAGATTGGTCATGTAATTGTCATGCCTTTAAATTCAGTGGAAATAAACGAGTCTGTAAACATATAGAGCAAATTCAGGAGGGATATTTATCATAGGGTTCTTTGACTTTTAAAAAGACATTCTATGAATAAGAAAGCAAAAGAGTTCATCAAGTACATAAAACAGGAGTGCAAGAAGTACAATATCAAGTGTGATCTTAGGCGCACCAAGTATGTTAGGCTTTCAGGTAAGATGACTTGTTCAGGCTATTTTGACGATTGTAACATGGAGTTAGTATGTTCTATGAATAGACCAGATTCACTAGAGATATTAGTACACGAATTTGGACACATTACCCAATGGATAGATAAAATAGACTTATGGAAAAAGGCTGATATATCAATTCCTAAAGTGGATTCGTGGTTGATGGGTGAAAATGTGTCAGATATTAAAAAGCATCTAGAAGTAACTAGAGATCTTGAATTAGATAATGAAAAAAGAGCTGTTAAAATCATAAAGAAGTTTGATCTAGATATTGATATTGATCAATATATTAAGAAGGCAAATGCATATATATTTTTTTATACAAGATTGCTAGCCACTAGAAAGTGGTGTAGTCCAACCAATAACCCGTATAACAATAAGAGGCTGGTCAAACAAATGCCAGCTCACTTTAGAATGAACTACAACAAGCTTCCTAAAAAGATTGAACAGGTCTTTATCGAGGAACAAATATAGTTATGGACAAACAACCTAAGATTACAAGACGACACGCGGTCAAGATATTTGATTGGTGTGTAGAAAACTACGGCAAGTCAAAGTATAATAGAAATCTGCCTGAAATAGAGTTCGGGAAAGGTGACTATTATACTGAAGGATGCATGGCTTTCTATGATGATATAGAATCTACTATATTCATAGATAAAACTAAACATGATACGCTATATGACTTGGTTTGTAGTATTATTCACGAGTATATCCATTATAAGCAGAATATGAGGCATTATCATATTTTACGTATGTATTTACCGGATAGTAAACACCCGATGGAAATAGAAGCATATAAGATTGAAAAACGTGATGCAAAAAAGTGTTTAAAAGAACTTTTTGGTAACTAATTTTTAAAGTAAAACTAATATTTATTGCTATGTTATATTATGACGTTTTAGATGATATTGCAGACGGATCTGGTATACCAAATGATATCCATCCTTATTACCACATTAACCCTAGGTATATGTGGGTTGAAATAATGATAGATCTTATTGAAAGAGGGATAATAAATGAGAAACATGATGACTTTTATGAGTATGCAAAGTTCTGGGAATATATGTTATATCAAAAAATTAGTCCATTAAATTAAAAAAGAAATATGTATTTACTTCAATTTACTTCAATAGACACTATTTTATTGCAATACGGAGTACTAGGACTTGTTGCTTTTACCCTTGGATATTTTGCATGGATTCAATATCAGAGACTAGTAAAGAAAAACGATGAGTTAGAACAGAAGGTAGACAAGCTACAAGAAGAGATGATGAAATTGCTTGTAGAAGAGCGTGAACGTTTAACAGAACTAATTAAAGATAATACACAGGCTTTAAAAGATTTACAAAAAACAATTGTTAAATACATAGTAAAGAATAGCAAAGAATAGCAAAGATTAATGAAACTCTCAAGCTTTTCCATATCGAAGATGGGTGATAAACTTGTTAAAGCTATGGAAGCTAAAGAGAAGTTTTACAATAGAATAGAGAAGCCTAAAGAAAATTCTTACATCCAAAAAGTAAAGATACTTAAAGAGACTCTAACTAAAGAGTTTAAATTCTGTACAGAGAATAAAGACCTTCATAAACAGTATGCATTTAAGCTTACCACTATAAATAAACATATAGAATACGTCAAGAAGATATATGGGCAAAAGACGTTTAATAAGCTAGATAGAAAATTGATAGATAAGTTAATGGAAAAGTACGGGATTAATAATCAATAGGTTAGGATAACTGATTGAGGATCAACCACTTATAACTAATTGACTATCAAAAACTTGCACAACTAATTGATTATCAATCGACAATTTTTAAAATAGTTCACTAAATATTTTTTTGGTAAGCTGGAATGTTGTATATTTACTATGATTAATTAACAAAAAAATAAAAGTTATGAATAACAAACAAGTTATGTTGGAAGCGCTAGAAGCGCAATTGTCACTAAAGGAAGCCGAGGTTACTACGTACACTCAAGAAGTGTTCAATCCTCAAGTACAGGATCTTAACGATTCAATCTTAGAATGGTTCCACCAAAACATTCGTCTTAGCCTTATCAAATCTGAGATCGGTAGTGACAGTCTTGCTATGCATACGCAAAAAGATCGTTGGGCTAACCGCATCCAATTCAGTATCAGAAACTATTGGAGACAGCAAGAGGCTCCTGAATTTGAATTCAATTGGTCTACTGGTAACACGCATTCTGATCCTAGTGATATCGAGTACGGTATTATAATTGGCCGCGTATGTCAGAACCACGATACTATCAAAGATTTATTCATAAATGAATGGACAGTCAAGTACAAAGAGTTCCAGAAAAAGCTTAGAGCGTTACAAGAGCCCGTTAATTCACTTGAAACTAGTATACGCACTCTCAAGCATGAAATGCTAGACGATCAAAAAGAGTCTTTCATGAAGCCTGGTTTTTCACTCAAGCTAAAGGGCTATAAGTCGATTGAGTGGGTTAATAGTAGTGACGACTCGACTAACGATCGTGAGCTTCAAGATAAACCTGGTGAGCTTAAGCTTCAGACAGGTCGATCTAAATACGACTACATGTTCGTTCATGAGTTCACTGTTAACAAGAAGGTCGGCTACAAATATGATCTTACTATATTGGATCATAACGACAAGTCTAGAAACGTTCAAGTGACTACCAAACAGTTCGAGGACTTTATTGACTCGGTTACTAGTTGGGAGAATAGTAGAGCTCAAGATCGTACTGATCGAGCTGTACAACGTTTCAACGAGATAATGGAAACGATCGCTAAAGAGAAAGAGCTTGCTAAGAAAAGATCTACTAGCATCACTCTTCCTAAATTTAGCTAATATTGGGTTATCAAAAATCAGGGGGGCGGACGGTGACGAGAAAACAAGAAAAAAGATTTGAAAAAAGTAATTCAAAATAAATTTATATGAAAGACAAAACCCTTGTAACATTTGATATTGATAAACTTATTGAAACCTTGACCAAACAAAAACAAAATGGTATCTCCGAAGTGAAGTTGGAAGGTACTCTCTTTG
>Ga0194121_10001790_pt1 | contig 35280 bp, 39 predicted proteins | sample TA2MahCa50mmetaG_FD_148609 | JGI IMG/M metagenome (GOLD analysis project Ga0194121, IMG submission 148609) | Freshwater microbial communities from Lake Tanganyika, Tanzania - TA2015020 Mahale Deep Cast 50m | ecosystem: Environmental > Aquatic > Freshwater > Lake | place: Tanzania: Lake...
GTGAACGTGATCGACGACTGGTCGTGGATCGTGGGCGGCGGCCAGGGGATCGCGCGCGACCCGGAGTCGGGTGCGCTGATGGCCGCCGCCGACCCGCGCCGCGACGGCTATGCCCTGGCGATCTAATGAGTCTCGACGCGCGCGCGGTGGTGGCGGTACGCGTTGAAGATGCGCTCGTTCATCTCGACGCACGCGGCGCGGGCGGCGGTCTGGCGCGATGGCGAATCGCAGAGCAGCGTCAACGCGCGGCGGCCGATCGCTGCGTGCTTGTACTCGTCGGGGAGGATCGCGGTCTCGTAGAGCTTCGCGGTCTCCGGATCGACGTCCCGACCCAGCGCGATCAGCGTCTCGAACCCCTCGCAGGATTGCGTCTCGCCGGCGAACTGGAACATCGCGAGCTTCTCCCACGTCGGGCGCGCGCGGCACGCGACGAGCCAGTCGAAGAGCGCTTCCCATTCGGGGAGCGGGCGGAAGCCGTCCGGATCCTCGCCGAGGTCGATCATCCGCTGGCGGAGCAGGCGATAGTGGCGATGCTCGTCGTCGAGCTGGCCGGGGAGGAGGGACTGCATCTCGCGCTCCGGCACGTGCGGGAGCCACGCCGCGATCAGCTCGACGGAGCGCAGCTCGTTGTAGACGCCCTGCCGCATCCGCGCGCGGAGCTGCGCGAGGCGAACCGCGGGGGAGGCGTCGGGATCCTGCCGGACGTCGCGTCCGCGCCAGAACGCTGCGTTCTCGTCGGCGAGCGCGCGCACGAAATCGCGCGGGTCCATCGCCGAAGGCCTACTGCCGGCGGAAGGCGATCGGTCCGATGAAGGCTTCGGCGTACGAGTTGGTGTCGTTCGAGTCGATCGCGATCGAGACGACGGCGGGGTTGTCCGCGTCCTCGCCGTAGACCCGCTTGAAGTCGTCACGCACGTTGCGCCGTTCGGTGAACCACTTGCCGGCCTCGGCGGTGCCCGAGCGCACGACGATGTACGTCACCATCCCGGTCTTCTCGCTCTTGCACGTGGTCCCGACCGGCTGCGTGGTGTCCCACACGTAGCCGATGATCCGCGAGCGCACCTGCTCCGGGAACCGCGGCCACAGCACGAACACCTGGCCCGCCTGGTCGTCGGTGGCCTTCACGCAGGAGTTGCCGCCCTTCGGCAGCGCCACCATCTTCCAGCTCCACTCGAGGACCGGCGTGTCCTTCAGGTTGACCTTGCCCTTCACTTCCCTGTTGATCGTGGAGCCTTCGTTCTTGCTCTTGAGATGCAGGACCTTCTTGCCGCCGTCTTCCGCGACGGTGATGTCGTACGCGGGGCTGCCCCACTGCTGCCCCTTCCATTCGGGAGGGATCCCCTTGTGGCCGACCGGCGCCTTCGACCAGTCCTCGACCACGAAGTGGTCGGATGCCCACGCGGCGGCGGCGAAGAGGACGACGAGTGTGGCGGCGGCGAGGCGAGATCGCATGGGCGCTATCATACCGTGCGCATGGAATCGCCCGTCGCGATGCGCATCGACAAATGGCTCTGGGCGGCGCGCGCGTTCAAGACGCGCAGCATCGCCGCCGACGCGTGCGACGGCGGGAAGGTGGACGTGAACGGCGAGGCGGCGAAACCGGCGAAGCAGGTGCGGCCCGGCGATCACGTCGAGATTACGGTCGTGGGCGGCCGACGGATTCTGAAGGTCATCGCGCTTTCCGAGCGCCGCGGGCCGGCGCCCGAAGCGCGTCTTCTCTATGACGATCTAACGCCACCTGCGCCGCCCAGGATCCGCCAGGCGAAGCCGCCGTACCGCGCGGCCGGCGCGGGCCGACCGACCAAGCGCGAGCGGCGCGAGATCGATCGGCTGCGCGGGGTGTAGGTACCGTCGCACCCGTGCGCTTCTGGAGCTCCGACACGTCACCGGTGTGATCGCCGTGGCCGTGCGTGACGAGGATGACGTCGACCTTGCCGAGCTTGTCGAGATCCTTCCAGCCCTGCGGGGTCTTGGGATTGTTGCGGATGAACGGATCGATGACGATGACCTTCCCGGCGGTGCTCGTCACGCCAGTGCACCTGCACCTTGCCGGGCGCCGGCGCGCCGCCCGCCGTGGGCGCGGGAGCGGTCGCGGTGGCGCAGCCACCCGCCGCGATCGTGAAGGTGAGCGCGCCACCGGCCTTCATGAAATCTCGGCGGTCGATATTCATGGGATGATCCTCCTCGGCGCGAGACGTTATCTCGTGTGAGAGGGAACGGCATGACGACACAGACGTACGACTGGACGACGCTGGCCGACGGGCTCAACCGCTATCTCCGGCTGCGCTCCATCCCGATCGGCATGAAGCTCTTCGAGACCGTCGAGGCGATGGAAGCGATCCCGAAGATCCGCCGGCCGAAGGCGAAGCACACGACCGATCAGATCGTGGCGCAGGCGCGCCAGCTCGGCTGGACCGTCGGCATCACGATGGCCGACCTCATCGGCGCGCAGTGCGGCGCCGTCATCGGTCTCCATCCGCAGGACGACGAGTGGCTCTCGGGCAAGCGCATGGCCGGCGTGTGGTTCAAGACGCAGGAAGACGCGAGCCTCCACCAGCATGCGATGGACGTGGTGCCGCACGGCCGCTACCGCGCGATGGCGGTGTCGCCGCTCACGTCCGGGCGCCTCGATCCTCCGGACATCTGCCTCATCTACGGCACGCCGGGCCAGATGATCTTCTTCATCAACGGGCTCCAGTGGTCCGGCTACAGGAAGATGAGCTTCACGTCGGTCGGCGAGTCGGCGTGTGCCGACTCGTGGGGCAAGGCGCTGAAGACCGGCGAGCCCGCGCTGACGATTCCGTGCTACGCCGAGCGGCGCTACGGCGGGGTCGCCGACGACGAGCTCCTGATGGCGATTCCCCCGCGCTATCTCCCCACGGTCCTCGAGGGGCTCGCCGCGCTCGACAAGAACGGCCTCCGCTATCCGATTCCTCCCTACGGCATCCAGTCGGACGCCGGCGCCGGCCTCGCCGTGAGCTATGCCGAGAAGGAGAAGCGTTAGCGCCCCCTCGTTGCGACGCCCCGGAGATCCTGTTAGGCTTTCCAGGTTGTTCGCGCCCGGGATGCCTCACGCGAGGCCCAGGGAAGGCGGTGTGAAGCCGCCGCGACCCCGTCACTGTAATCGGGGACGAAACCCGCGAAGGCCACTGGCCAGTCGGCCGGGAAGGCGCGGGGAGTAGGACGATCCGAGAGCCAGGAGACCTGCCCGGGCGCGCCAGACCCTTCACCGGTCTTCGAGGGAGGACCCGGGATGTCGTCGCTCTTCATTCTCGGCGGTGCGCGCAGCGGCAAGAGCCGGCACGCGATCGCCGCGCACCCGCGTCGCGCTCGCGTCGCGTTCGTCGCCACCGCGCACGCCGGGGACGGCGACATGGCCGCGCGCATCGCGCGCCACCGCGCCGAGCGTCCCGCGCACTGGACGACGGTCGAGGAGCCGTTCGACGTGCCCGCACGGCTCGCCACGCTGCGCGGGATCGACGCGGCGATCGTCGACTGCGTCACCGTCTGGATCGCCAATCGCGTGCTGCGCGGCGATGCCGACGACGCGATCCTCGCCGGCGGCGAGGCGCTCGCCAAGGTCGTCTCCGACGCGCCGTTCGACGTCACCCTCGTCTCCAACGAAGTCGGCGAAGGTGTGCATCCCGAGACGGCGGTCGGGCTGCGCTTTCGCGATCTGCTCGGCATCGTGAATCAGCGACTGGCCGCGGCGTGCGATGGCGCGGTGCTGATGGTCGCCGGGCTCCCGCTCACGCTGAAGACGCCACCTCCTGTACGGCATGTCGATCAACAGGCTCCGTGAGGCGATCACGGCGCCCGACGAGGGCGCCGCGGTCGCCGCTCGCCGGCATCTCGACGCGCTGACGAAGCCGCCCGGGAGCCTCGGACGGCTGGAGGATCTCGCCGTCCGTCTCGCCGTGCTGCGCGGCGGCGCGCCGCGCGTCGAGCAGCCGGTCGTGTTCGTGTTCGCCGGCGACCACGGGATCGTCGCCGAAGGCGTCAGCGCGTACCCGCAGACCGTCACCGCGCAGATGGTCGAGAACTTCCTCGCGGGCGGCGCCGCGATCAACGTGCTCGCGCGGCAGGCGGGCGCCCGGGTCGTGGTCGCGGACTTCGGAGTGGCGATGCCCGTGCTGCCGAATGCCGAGGCGCACGATCTCGCGCGCGTTCGCATCGCGCCGGGGACCGCGAACATGGCGGTGGGGCCGGCGATGTCGCACGCGCAGGCGATCGCCGCGATCGAAGCGGGCGCCGCGCTGGCCGAAGACGCCGCCGAGCGTGGCGCGGACCTGTTCGCCATCGGAGAGATGGGGATCGGCAACACGACCGCGGCGAGCGCGATCACCGCGGCGGTCACCGGCGCCGCGCCCGACGACGTGACCGGGCGCGGGACCGGCGTCGACGACGCGACGTGGCGGCGCAAGATCGACGTCGTCGGCCGCGCGCTCGCGATCAATCGTCCCGATCCGCGCGAGGGCCTCGCGGTCCTCGCGGCGCTCGGCGGCTTCGAGATCGCCGGGCTCGTCGGCGTGATCCTCGCGGCCGCGGCGCGGCGCGTGCCCGTCGCCGTCGACGGCTTCATCGCGACGAGCGCCGCGCTCGTCGCGGTCACGCTGGCGCCGGCCGCACGACACGCGCTGTTCGCGGCGCACCGCTCGGCGGAGCCCGGGCACGCGGTCGCGCTGCGGCATCTCGCACTCGAGCCGTATCTCGACCTCGGTCTGCGGCTCGGTGAAGGAACGGGCGCCGCGCTCTTCATCCACCTCGCGCGCGCCGCCGCGCGGATCTACGGCGAGATGGCGACGTTCAAGTCCGCGGGCGTGGACGGGCGGCTGTGAGGGCGCTCGTCATCGCGGGGGTGGCGAGCGGCGTCGGCAAGACCACGGTGACGCTCGGCCTCATGGCGGCGCTCCGCCGCCGCGGGCTCGCGGTGCAGGCGTTCAAGGTCGGGCCCGACTTCATCGACCCCGCCTTCCACGCGCTCGTGACCGGCCGGCCGTCATACACGCTCGACGGCTGGATGTGCGGGCGCGAGGCCGTGCGCGCGACCGTCGCGCGCCACGCCGCGGATGCGGACATCGCGATCATCGAGGGCATGATGGGCTGCTTCGACGGCATCGATGGTACGAGCGACGACGGCTCGACCGCGCAGATCGCGAAGTGGCTCGGCGCGCCCGTGATCCTCGTGGTCGACGCGGGCGCCGCGTCGCGCAGCGTCGCCGCCGTGGTCCTCGGCTGCGAGACGTTCGACCCGGCGCTCGACGTCGCCGGCGTGATCGCGAACAACACCGGCGGCGCGATCCACGCCCGCTGGGTCCAGGACGCGATCGCTTCGCGCTGTCGCGCCGTGCCTCTCGGCGCGCTCGGTCGCGATGCCGCGCTCGTGTTACCCGAGCGCCACCTGGGCCTGGTGACCGCGGCGGAAGGCCCACTGACCCCGGCTCATCAGACAAGGCTCGCGGAAGCGATCGACCGTGCCGTCGATGTCGACCGGCTGCTGAGGCTCGCGAGCGCCGCGGAGGGCGAGGGCCGGACGGGCCCAGGGGATGCCCGGCCTCCTGTCCTCGCAGAGCCTGCGGATGTCGGCCGGGCATCCCCCGGGCCCGTCCGGCCCTCGCCCTCCGCGGCGCGGATCGCGGTCGCCCGCGACATCGCGTTCCAGTTCTACTACGAAGAAAATCTCGCGCTGCTCCGCGAAGCCGGCGCCGAGCTCGTGTTCTGGAGTCCGGAGACCGACCCGGACGTCCCGGACGCCGACGGCCTGTACTTCGGCGGCGGGTATCCGGAGCTCCGCGCGAAGGCGCTCTCCACCAACGTCGCGGTGCGGCGCGGTGTCCGCGCGTTCATCGAGCGCGGTGGTCCGGTGTACGCCGAGTGCGGCGGGCTCATGTACCTCGCGGAGACGCTCGAGGATCCGGAAGGCGGCGTTTACGAGATGGTCGGCGTGCTGCCGGCGGCGGTCCGCATGCGCCCGCGCACGCTCAGCCTCGGCTACGCGACGGTGACGACGACCGCGCCGTCGATCCTCGGGCCGGCGGGGACGGTCGCGCGCGGACACGAGTTCCACTACTCGACGCTCGAGCGCGTGCCGCTCTCGGTGCCGCGCGCGTACCGCCTCACCGACGCGCGTGGCGGCGAGCGTGTCGAGGGCTATCAGATCGGCAGCGCGCTCTCGAGCTACGTCCACCTGCACTTCGCGTCGAACCCGTCGGTCGCCGAGGCGTTCGTCCGGGCGTGCGCGGGAGCCCGCGCGTGACGCGCGCGGTGACGCTGGCGCTGCTCTTCGCGCTCGCGCTCCCGGGCGCGGCCCCCGCGTACACCGTGCGCGACATGCACGGGCACGAGATCGTGCTCGCGGCGCCGCCGCGGCGGATCGTGTCGCTCGTCCCGAGCGCCACCGAGACGATCTTCGCGCTCGGCGGCGAGGATCGCCTCGTCGGCCGCACCGACTTCTGCGACTACCCGCCCGCCGCGCGCGCGAAGACGAGCGTGGGCGGCATGATCAATCCCAGTCTCGAAGCGATCGTCGCGCTCAAGCCCGACCTCGTGATCGTCACCCGCTCCGGCAACAGCGAGGAGACCTTCAAGCGGCTCGCGCGCCTGAAGATCCCCGTCTACCAGGTCGGCGCCGAGCGGATGGCGGAGGTGAAGGACGTCACGCGCCGCCTCGCGGCGCTCACCGGGCGCGAGGCCGCCGTCGCCCCGCTGCTCGACGCCATCGACCGCCGCGTGGCGGCGGTGCGCGAGGCCGTCAAGTCCCACGGGCGCCCGCGCGTGCTGTACGTGCTGTGGCCCGATCCGCTGATCGTCCCCGGCCGCCGCGCGCTCGTGACCGAGCTCATCGACATCGCCGGCGGCGACAGCCTCACCGCCACGGACGCCGCCGACTATCCGCGCTACAGCCTCGAGGCGGCCGTGGCGAAGAGCCCGGAGGTGATCGTGCTCGCCAACCACGGCAGCAAGAGCGGGCCGATCGCGATCGATCGCTGGCGCCGGCTCACGAGCCTCCCCGCGATCAGGACCGACCGCGTCCACTCCGTCGACGGAAACCTCATGCATCGCTACGGGCCGCGGGTGCTCGACGGCCTCGAGCAGCTCGCGCGCGCCATCCATCCCGAGGCGTTTCGTTGAACATGGGGGCCCCGCAACGACGCCTCGCCGTGACGCTCGTCGCGCTGGGCGTGGTGCTCGCGGCGGCGGTCGTCCTCGCGCTGTTCATCGGCAGCGCGCAGCTCTCCGCGCGCGCGGTGCTCGCGGCGCTCACGGGCCGCGCGGAAGCCGACTCGGTCGCGACCGTCGTCACGCTGAACGTGCGGCTACCGCGCATCGCCGTCGCCGCGCTCGCGGGCGGCGCGCTCGCGGTGGCGGGCGTCGCGTTCCAGGCGCTCACGCGCAACCCGCTCGCGGAGCCCTCGGTGCTCGGCGTCTCCGCGGGTGCCGCCTTCGGCGTGGTGCTGGCGCAGATCTTCGGCCTCGGGCTGACGTTCCTCGCGGCGCTCGGCCTCGCGGCCTTCGCGTTCGCCGGCGCGCTGGTCGCCGCGGGCGCCGTGTACCTGATCGCCGCCGCGGGCGCGGGACTGTTGATCCAGACGCTGCTCCTGGCCGGCGTGATCGTCGGCATCTTCTTCTCGTCCGCGATCACCGTGCTCATCTCGATCATCGACTTCAACCGCCTGGGCGGGGTGATTCACTGGCTGCTCGGCAACCTCGCGCCGATCCCGCCGGGCGCGCTGCTCGTCTTCGCGGTCCTGGCCGCGCTGGGCTTCTGGCTCGTCCTCGGGCAGGCGCGCCAGCTGAACCTCCTGGCGCTCGGCGAGGAGGCGGCAAGCCAGCTCGGCGTCGACGCGGAGCGCCTCAAGCTCCGGATCTTCGGCGGGGCGGCGCTCCTCACCGGCTGCGCCGTCGCGTTCGCGGGCCCGATCGGATTCGTCGGGCTCATCGTTCCGCACCTGCTTCGCGGCGCGCTCGGCCACGACAACCGGCTGCTCGTGCCGTCGGCGCTCCTGGGCGGCGCGACGTTCCTCCTGCTCGCGGACACGCTCGCCCGCAACGTGATCGCGCCGGCCGAGCTCTCGGTCGGCGTCATCACCTCGCTCTGCGGCGCCCCCTTCTTCGTCTACCTGCTCCGCACGCGCTACCGGGCCCGCTTGTGAGCGCGCAGGTCGACTTCCATGAGATCGAGTTCGACTATGCCGCGCCGGCGGGACGCAGAGGCGCGCCTCCGGCGCGACGTGCGCAGCCGTTTCACCTCGGGCCGCTGTCGTTCACGGTCGCGCCCGGAGACGTCGTCGGCGTGATCGGACCGAACAGCGCGGGCAAGACCACGCTCGTCCGGCTGCTCACGCGCGTCGTGCGCCCGACGGCGGGCGAGATCCGGCTCGACGGGCATCCGCTCGCGGCACTGCCCGCGGCGCGCCTCGCGCGCGAGGTCGCGGTCGTCCCGCAGGAGCTGCCGCACGCGTTTCCGTTCACGGTCGAGCAGCTCGTGCTCATGGGCCGCTATCCGCACGATCCCGGCCGCTACTTCGAGGGCGCGGGCGACCGCGCCGCCGCGCGCGCGGCGATGGCGGCGACGGGCGTGCTCGAGCTCGCCGCGCTGCCGCTGGACGAGCTCAGCGGAGGCGAGCGGCAGCGCGCGGTGCTCGCGCGCGCGCTCGCGCAGGAGCCACGTCTCCTGGTCCTGGACGAGCCGACCGCCCACCTCGACCTCCGCTACCAGGCGGAGTGCGTCGGCCTCCTGCGGCGGGTCAATCGCGAGCGCCGGATGACGGTCGTCCTCGTCGCGCACGACCTGAATCTCGCGGCGGAAGTGTGCGATCGCCTCGTGCTCGTGTCGGCGGGCCGCGCCGCGCGTCTCGGGACGCCCGAGGACGTGCTGCAGGAGGAGCTGTTGCGCAGCGTGTACGGCTGCGAGGTCATCGTCGACAAGAACCCGTCGGGCGCGCGCCCGCGCGTGCAGGTGGCGTGGCCCGATGCGTGAAAGGGGAAGGAGGTGAGGACGGCCGTTCGCTGATTCGTCGGGCTCCGGATGAAGGGAAGCCGGTGTGAAGCCGGCACGGTCGCGCCACTGTGAGTGGGGAGTGCCGTCCCGAGCAGGCCACTGTTCGCCGCGGCGAATGGGAAGGCGGGACGCGCGCGAGGATCCACGAGTCAGGAGACCTGTCCGGAGCTGTCGCTTCGAACCCTTTCGCGAGAAAAGGAAGAGGCTCATGGCTCTGCTGTCGATCGTGCTGATGGTGTCGATGATGGTCGTGACAGTCGTGACAGAGGACGCTGCGGCGCAGGCTCCCGACCCCAGGCGGCTCGATCCCGTCGTGGTCACCGCGACGAAGGTGGAGACGCCGCAGGGGCGCCTCGGCGCGTCGGTCACCGTGATCAGGGGCGACGAGATCGTGGAGAAGAACTATCCGACCGTGGAAGAGGCGCTGCGGCACGTGCCCGGCGTCGACATCCAGCGCTCGGGCGGGCTCGGGAGGACCACCGCGATCCGCATCCGCGGCGCCGGCGCGCAGCAGGTGCAGGTGATGGTCGACGGGCTTCGCGTCAAGAGCCCGACGCTCGGGATTGCCGAGCTGAGCGATCTCTCCATCGACGCGATCGAACGGATCGAGGTCGTGCGCGGTCCGCAGTCGACGCTGCACGGCGCGGATGCCATCGGCGGCGTCGTCAACATCATCACGAAGAAGGGGCAGGGGCCGCCGCGCGCGACCGCGCAGGTCGAGGCCGGGACGGACGAGACGTATCGCCAGCACGCGGCGCTGAGCGGGTCGTGGAAGGCGTTCTCGTACTCGCTGTCCGGCAGCCACTACGACACGCGCGGCCATCTCCACTCACCCGCGCACGGCAACGACGACGCCACGCAGTCGGCGCTCGCGGGCCGCTTCGACTACGACTTCCCCTGGCAGGGCACGCTGTCGCTGAAGGGGCGCTACATCAGCAACAAGACCGACCTCCCGGTCGACAGCGCGATGCCGACCACCGTCTTCGACCCGAACAGCCAGCAGCAGAGCGAGACGTGGCTCTACAACGTCAGCTACGACCAGAAGGTCACGGCGTGGTGGGACACGCACCTTCGCTACGGCCAGTGGTTCAACCGCGCGGGCTTTCAGGACCCCCCGCCCCCCGGGACGTTCACGACCCTCACCCAGATCAACACGGAGCGCCGCGAGGCGGAGTGGGTCAACAACTTCCACGCCGGCAAGTGGAACGCGCTGACACTCGGCGCCGAGCATCGCCACGAGGTCGGCAGGAACCGGGGCACGTTCCGCGAGGAGATCAACGTCAAGTCGCTCTTCGCCCAGGACGAGCTGAGGCTCTTCGAGCGCGTCATCCTCGGCGGCGGCATCCGCCACGAGGAGAACGACGTCTTCGGCGAGGCCCTCACCGGGCGCGCGTCGTTCGCCGTGCTCGTTCCCGAGACCGGGACGAAGTTCCGCGGCGCGTGGGGCGAAGGTTTTCGTGCGCCGAGCGTCAACGACCTGTTCTTCCCGGGATTCGGCAACCCGCAGCTCCAGCCCGAGGAGAGTGTGAGCTACGAGGTCGGCGTGGACCAGCAGCTCCTGAAGAACCGGCTGCGGTTCGGCGCGACGTATTTCAAGAACGAGTTCGAGAACCTGATCCAGATCGTCAACATCCCGGGGACGTTCCTGTTCCAGCCGGTGAACGTGGGCCGCGCGGAGACGGAAGGCGTCGAGGTCTACGCCGAAGGCGATCCGACGGACTGGCTGACGGCCTACGCGAACTACACCTACACGCACACCGAGGATCTCCTGACGTTCAAGCCGCTGCGGCGCTTTCCGCGCAACCGGTGGGCGACCGGCGTGACGTTCACCTGGGACAAGCTCCGCCTCTTCGCCGAGGCGGTGGTGGTCTCGAAACAGTTCGAGACCGCGACCAACGCGCGCAGCTACAACCGCGGCCACCATCGCCTCGACTTCGGCGGCAGCTACCTGCTCTGGGGCCGCGCCGGGATCATGGAGCGCGCCGAGCTGATCGCGCGGTTCAACAACATCACCGACGAGCGGTACAACGAGGTCTTCGGCTTCCCCGCGCCGGGCTTCAACTGTCTGATCGGCCTGCGGGTCGCGTTCCAGTGACGATCGAAGGCATCTCCGTCGTCATCGATGCCGAGGGCGTGGCGGTGAAAGCCGCCACGCCGCTCGTGGTCGCGTCGTCCGCGCTCGTCAACGGCGGAGTCGCCACCGCCGACGCTATCCTCAACGTCCACGTCTCCAAGAACTTCGCGTGCGCCGCGTCGGAGGCCGCGCTCGCCGCGTTCGCGCTGCGGCACGGGGTTCGCGGGTCGTATGTTGGACTCCTGACCGGCGCCGGCACGGAGAAGGCGGAGAGCGCCGAGGCGGAGCGCGGGGCGCTGCGCGCCCGCGCGATCGTGACCGTCGGCCTGAGCAACGCGATCACGGCCGGGGTGTCGCCGATGGCGGCGTGGAGGCCGTCGACGATCAACACGATCGTCGTCGTCGACGCGGACGCGGAGCCCGCCGCGCTCGTCAACGCGCTGCTGACGGTCACGGAGGTGAAGACGCTCGCGCTGATCGAGGCCGGCGTGAAGGGCGCGGGCGGGCATCCCGCGACCGGCACGTCGACCGATGCCGTGGTCGTCGCCGCGACCGGACGCGGTCCGCGCGCGCGGTTCGGCGGACCCATCAGCGACCTCGGCTGGGTCGTCGCGCAGGCGGCGGGCCCCGCGCTGCGCCGCGGCATCGCGCGCTGGCTCGCGGAGCGTTCGGCGTGACGTTGCGGCTCCCCCGGTGGCTCCCCGCCGCGCGGTTGCCGCGATGGCTCGCCACGCTGCCGTTCTCGCTCGCGATGCACGTCGTCTTCGTCGCGGCCGCGATCGCGGTGCTGCGCACGGAGTCGACACTCCCGCCGCTGATCGTCGATCTGCGGGCGATCATCGTGGGCCCTGACGACGGCGGCGCGACGCCGGCACGGGCGCCGTCGCGCGCTTCCGCCTCCGCGCGCACGTCGGAGCCGCCACGCTCGTCGACCCGAGCGGCCGAGCGTTCATCGGCGGCGTCCGCGCCCGCGCCGCCCGTCGCGCCGCCGCGGGCGCCGGAGCCGACGCCCCCGCCCGTGCCGCAAGCGCCCGCGCCAGCCGCGCTGCCGGCGCCCGCACCCGCGCCACCGCCGCGCGTGGAGCCGGCACCGGCGCCGTCGTCCGCGCCGGTCGGCCAGGCAACCAACACCGGTTCAACGACGGTCGGCGAGAACGCTGGGGCCGTCCTCCCAGGTGGCCGCGCCGGTGAGCGCGCTGCCGGCGCGAGCGAGCCGGGCAGTGGCGCCGGAGGGAGTGGAGTCGGCGCGGCGGCGGGCGAGCGCATCGCCGCGATCGCGCCGGGGACCGGAAGCGCCGACGGCACCGCTCTCGGCAGCGAGTACGCCGGCTACTACGCCCGGCTCCGCGAGCGCATCCAGCAAAGCCTGCGCTACCCGGCGGTCGCGAAGCGCCGCGAGCTCACGGGCACGGTGGAGCTCGAGATCGCGATCGCGGCCGACGGCGCGATCGCCGCCGTGACGGTCATCGGATCGTCGACGCACGAGATGCTCGACCGCGCCGCCGTCGACGCCGCGCGGTCCGTGCGGCGCATCCCGTTCCCCTCCGACGTGCGGGCGCGGCCGCTGACGGTGCGGCTGCCGGTGGTCTTCCACCTGCGTGACTGAGTTACAGTAGGTGCGTGACCGATCTCGTGCGCGAGCTCGATGGCAGCGTCAGCCGCTACGACGACGTGCCGGTTGCCGGCGATACCGTCGGCCGCCTGCTCACGGAGCTGTTCTCGAAGCACTGGGCGGACGTCGCGTTCGGCCCGGTGATCGAAGGCGCGGCGTGGGAGATCCGCCTGACGCAGGCGCCGGCGCTCACCATGCGCGACGGGTATCTCACCGTCGACACCGGCGCCTGGCATTTCCACCTCTGCGTCGACGATCACCACGCGCGCGGCGACGCGCAGCTCGCCGCCGCGCGGCGGGTGGCGCGCGCCGCGTTCTTCCGCACCGACGGCGGCACCTGCGTGCCGACGTCGTGGGGCTTGCGCCTGTGGAACGGGCGCGGCGAGCAGATGATCTCGATCTACTTCCCGAGCCCCTTCTACGACCACGCGACGGAGACACGCCGCCGCGAGCCCGACTGGACCCGGACCGCGCTGTGGGAGGACTTTCGCGCGCGCTGGGTCGCCGCGCCGGTGTGATCCGCCGTCTCGTCGTCCTCGCCCTCCTGATCGTCGTCACCACGCCCGCGATGGCGGAGCCGCCGTCGCCCGCCGCGCTCGAGGCGCTGCGCCGGCGCGGCCTGGCGAAGATGTCCGGGACCGTCGACGGGCGCATGTACCTCGAGCGTGCGAAGCCAAACGCGCCCGACGAGCCGCTCGCCGGCGTCGGGGTGCTGCTCGTGCCGCGCTCCGACACGCTCCGGGAGCAGCTCGACAGCCTCAAGCGACAGGCGCGCGACTCGATGCGCGGCTTTCGTGAGGCTGCGCCCGCGGTGCGCGCGGCGCTCGAGGAGCACGAGCGGGAGCTCTGGCAGGCGGGCTATCCCGACGTCGCCGTGCGCGTCGCGACGGATGCGGCCGGCGCATTCCGCGCGGTGCTCCCCGCGGGCGCGTGGCTCCTCGTGGCCGAGCGCCGGGTCTTCGTGCCGGTCCATACCTCGCGCGTGCCCGACGCGCCCTCCGCGAGCGCGCTCGATCCGCTCGCGCGCTACTCGACGCTGGCCTACCAGCATTTCCTGCCGACCGCGCGTCTCGTCGGGTTCGACGCGGTCACGGTCTGGCTGCGCGAGCTCGGCGTCGCCGCCGGCGAGACGGTCACGCTCGAGCTGCACGACCGCGGCGTGTGGCTCAGCGGTCTCGCGGAGGAGACCGAGGCGCCGCGGCGCGTGCGCTTCACGCCGGGCGGCCGCAAGCGCTGACACCCGCGGTGGAACGTCTCGCGCCGTGCCTCATGGTCCAGGGGACGGCCTCGGGTGCGGGCAAGAGCTTCCTGGTCACCGCGTTCTGCCGGCTGTTCGCCCGCGCCGGTTATCGCGTCGCGCCGTTCAAGTCACAGAACATGGCGCTGAACGCCGCCGTCGCCGCCGACGGCGGCGAGATCGGTCGTGCGCAGGCGACGCAGGCCGAGGCCGCCGGCGTCGCGCCGACGGTCGACATGAACCCGATCCTGCTCAAGCCGGAAGGTGATCTCCGCTCCCAGGTCGTGATCCGCGGGAGCGCGACGCGCAGCGTCGACGTCGCGGCGTATCACCGGATGGCGCCGGAGCTCCTCACGATCGTCGGCGAGAGCCTCGCGCGGTTGCGCGCGGCGCACGATCTCGTGGTGATCGAAGGCGCGGGCAGCCCCGCCGAGATCAACCTCGCGGCGACCGAGATCGTGAACATGCGCATCGCGCGCCTCGCCGGCGCGCCGGTGCTGCTCGTCGGCGACATCGACCGCGGCGGCGTCTTCGCCTCGCTCGTCGGCACGCTCGCGCTCCTCGACGCCGATGATCGCGCGCGGATCGCCGGCTTCCTCATCAATCGGTTCCGCGGCGAGCGGCGCCTGCTCGAGCCCGGGCTCGAGATGTTGACGGCGCGGACGGGTGTGCCGGTGCTCGGCGTCGTGCCCTTCATCCACGAGCGGCTCGTGCCGGCGGAGGACTCGCTCGACATCGAGCACATGGCTTCGACGGCCGATGGGGCGGTCGTCGACATCGCGGTGATCCGGCTGCCCCACATCGCGAACTTCGACGACTTCGAGCCGCTCGCGGACGAGCCGGGCGTGCGCGTCCGGTTCGTCCGCGGCGCCGGAGAGCTCGGCCGGGCGGACCTCGTCATCGTGCCCGGCACGAAGACGACGGTCGCCGATCTCGGCTGGCTGCACGAGCGCGGGCTCGGGGCCGCCATCCGCGCCGCCGCGAGCGCCGGACGGCCGGTGCTCGGCATCTGTGGCGGATTCCAGATGCTCGGGACGCGGGTCGAGGATCCGGAGGGGCTCGACGGTGTCGCGGGAAGCGCGACCGGTCTCGGGCTGCTCCCGGTCACCACCAGGTTCGCGGGCGCCAAGCGCACGGTGCGCGTGCGCGCGCGCGTCGCCGCCGCGCGTGGGCCGTTCGCGGCCGCGGCGGGCCGCGAGATCGGCGCGTACGAGATCCACGTCGGCGGGACATCGAGCGCGGGCGACCCGGCGTTCACGGTCGTCGCGCGCGGCGCCGATCTCTCACGCGACGCCGATGGCGCCGTCAGCGCCGACGGCGCGGTGACCGGCACGTACCTCCACGGGATCTTCGCGGACGACGCGCTCCGGGGCGCGCTCCTCGGTGCGCTCGCCGTGCGCGCCGGCCGTACGCCGGATTCCCGGTGGGGTCGACCGCGTCGCGCCGGCGAGCGCTACGACCGTCTCGCCGACCACGTCGCGGCAGCCGTCGACCTCGCCGCGGTCGCGAAGCTCGTCGGACTCTCCTGGCCGCGCGCGTGACGGTGCTCGCCGTCGCGCTCGCGATCGATCTCGTCGCGGGCGACCCGCCGAATCGCTGGCACCCGGTGGCGTGGATCGGCTCGGTGATCGCCGCCGCGCGCCGCCGGCTCGCGCATGGCTCACCGCCCTGGCTCTTGCTGGCCGGCGGCGCGACGACGGTGGTCATCGCCGCGCTGGCGGCCGGCGCGGGCGTCGTCGTGCTCTGGATCGCGGCGGGGCTCGGGCGCTGGGGCTTCGTCCTCGAGGCCGTCGCGCTCTCGTGCTGTCTGTCGATGCGCGGGCTCTGGCGTGCCGCCGCGGGCATCGCGACGTCACTCGAGGCGGGCGATCTCGCGAGCGCGCGGGCTGCGCTCGGCTTTCACCTCGTGAGCCGGCCCACGGCGGAGCTCGAGGGCGGGGAAGTCGCGGCGGCGGCCGTGGAGTCGGTCGCGGAAAATCTCACCGACAGCATCGTCGCGCCCGCGCTGATGTACCTCGCGTTCGGCCTTCCCGGCGCCACCCTCTATCGGGCGGTGAACACCGCGGATGCGATGATCGGCTACCGCGACGGCGCGCTCGAGCACTTCGGGAAGCTGGCAGCCCGTGCGGACGACGCGTTGAACTTCGTCCCGGCGCGCGTCGCCGCGCTCGCCATCGTGCTCGCGGCCTTCGTCACGCGCGCCGCGCCCGCGCGCGCGTGGACGATCGCCCTGCGGGATCACCGGCGCACCGCGAGTCCCAACGCCGGATGGACGATGGCGGCGATGGCCGGAGCGCTCGGCGTGCGGCTGGGGAAGCGGGGCGCCTACACGCTGGGCGACGGCCCGTTGCCGGCGCCGGGCGACATCCGCCGGAGCCTGGTCGTGATGGCGGCGGCCGCGCTGATCGTCCTCGTGCCCGCGGCGCTCGTCGCGTTACGATTGTCTTGAAGAACCGGTAACTTACATGGTGGAGTGTCAGAGACCCCTTCGCCCACGTCGCGTGACCATTGCGAGCGACGGCTGCGCCGCTGCGCGTCCCTCGCGAGAAAACGATGCGCGCGAGAAAACGATCCGGAGGAGGTTGCCTGAGGACGCGCCGCCTCGCGATGAAGCCGCGACGCTGCGTGATGCGGCGATCGCCGCTCGCACTTGGTTTTTCTTCGGCGGCCTCGCGCGGCGCCGGTATCATGAATTCGTCGCCGCCAACGCGCGGCGATTTCCGTTTATGGCGCTCACGGACCGGCTGACCGACGGCGTGCGGACGGCGCTCGCGCAAGCGGGGTTGTCACCGGCCGACGCGTGCGTCTGGGAAGTCCCGCGCCAGGCCGGTCACGGCGACTACGCCACCAGCGTCGCGATGCAGCTCGCGCGCGCGGCGAAGAAGCCCCCGCGTCAGATCGCCGAGGCGATCGTGCGGCACTTTCCCCCGATGCCGGAGGTCGAGCGCCTCGAGATCGCGGGGCCCGGATTCCTGAACGTGTTTCTCTCGCCGGCGTGGGTCGCGGGCACGCTGCGCGACGTCCTCGAGGCGGGCGAGGCCTACGGGCGCGGCTCCGCCGAAGCCGGCCGACGCATCCGCCTCGAATTCGTGTCCGCGAATCCGACGGGCCCGCTCGTCATCGTGAACGCGCGCGCGGCGGCGGTCGGCGACTCGCTCGCGCGGCTCCTGCGCGCGCAAGGCGGACACGTCACGCCCGAGTACTACGTCAACGACGCCGGCACGCAGTTCGAGGCGCTCGCCCGGTCGTTCGAGGCGCGCGTGCGCCAGGCGCTCGGCGAGGACGCGCCGCTTCCGGAGAACGGCTACCCCGGCGAATACCTGAGCGAGCTGGCGCTCGCGTATCGCACCGACGGCGGCCCGGCGCCCGACGAGGTCCCGGCGCCCGCGCGGCTCGAGCACTTCGGACGCTATGCGGTCGCCGAGATGGTGAACGCGCAGCGGCGCATCCTCGCCGACTACGGGGTGACGTTCGACGCGTGGACGTCCGAGCAGCACGACGTCCGCGACAAGGGGCTCGTTGAGGCGGTGCTGGACGATCTCGGCCGGCGCGGACTCACCTACGAGCAGGACGGCGCGCTGTGGTTCCGCTCGACGCAGTTCGGCGACGACAAGGACCGCGTCGTGCGCCGCTCGAACGGGGAGCTGACGTACTTCGGCGTCGACATCGCCAACCATCACCACGTGAAGTTCGGGAGCGCCGAGCGGGTGATCGACCTCATCGGTCCCGATCATCACGGCTACGTCGAGCGCCTGCGCGCGGCGATGCAGGCGCTCGGGCATCCGACCGAGGCGTTCGAGGTGCTGATCATCCAGCTCGTCACGCTGCTGCGCGACGGCCAGCCCGTGCGGATGTCGAAGCGGCGTGGCGAGTTCGTGCTGATGGACGAGCTGCTCGAGGAAGTCGGCAAGGACGCCGCCCGGTTCACCTTCCTCACGCGGCGGCACGACAGCCCGCTCGACTTCGACCTGGCCGTCGCCACGCGGCGCAGCGCCGACAACCCCGTCTATTACGTGCAGTACGCGCACGCGCGGATCGCGTCGATCCGGCGCCAGCTGACGGAGCAGGGGATCGGGGTCCCGCCGTGGTCGGCGATCGATCTCGGCGTGCTGACGCTGCCAGAGGAGCAGCAGCTCATCAAGCGGCTCCTCGGCTATCCGGAGATGGTCGCGGGCGCGGCGCGCGCGCTCGAGCCGCATCGGGTCGCGTTCTGGCTCTCGGAGGTGGCGGGGCTCTTCCACCCGTACTACAAGGCGCACCGGGTGATCCAGGACGACCGCGCGCTGATGCTCGCCCGCTTCGCGCTGTGCGCGGCGATCGGTCAGGTCGTTCGCAACGGGCTCGACCTGCTCGGCGTGAGCGCACCGGAGACGATGTGAGGGCGGCGCGACCACGCCGCGGCGTGAAGCCGGCTCCGCGACGGCGCAAGCGGCGCCGCCTCGGCACGATGCTGTTCCTCGTCGGCGTGCTGGGCGTGCTCGGCGCGACGTTCGCGGCGGGCGCGCTGGCCGGCCGGTTCTCGCTTCGCCCGACGGCGTCGGTCGCGAACGCGAAGACCGCCGAGCGCGCGGCGAGGCCCGCGCCGTCGCCGCAGCCGGAGCTGACGTTCTATCGCGAGCTCACGGCGCCGCTGACGCCGCCGCCTCCGCCACCGCGCCTGGCGAGCAAGCCGGCGCCCAAGCCAACGCCCGCGGCGGCGCCGGCGGAGCCCGCGGAGCAACACGTGACGGCCACGGCCCGTCAATGGTCGACAGAGGCAGCGCGCTACACGGTGCAAGTCGGTTCCTATAACGAGCGTGCGCAGGCGGATGCGCTCCGCGCGCGCCTCGCGTCCGAGGGCCACGACGCGTACGTCGCCGAGGGCGAAGCCGCGGGGGTCACGCGCTACCGCGTCCGCATCGGCACGTTCCCGACGGCGGAGGACGCGCGCCAGGCCGCCGTGCGCCTCGCCAGCGAAGCGCACGTGGCGGTCTTCATCACTGTGGGGGGCCCGGGACGGGCCCCCCACGCCCCCCGCGCTGCAGGCGCGGAGTGAATCCGCGCCCTCCGCGAGTGCCCTGGTGATGGCCGAGCCCGGGCCGAGCGTGCCTCCCGGCCGGATCCTGATCAGCGAGGACGAGCTGCGGGCGCGCGTCGCCGAGATCGGCGCCGCGATCGCGCGCGACTACGCGCAGGAGAACCCGGTCCTCGTCGGCGTGCTCAAGGGCGCGCTCGTCTTCATGGCCGACCTCGTCCGCGCCACGCCGATCGCGCTCACCATGGATTTCATCGCGCTGTCGAGCTACGCGGGCGGCACGCGCCCGTCGGGGGTCGTGAAGCTCGCGGCGGACCTCTCGATGCCGATCGAGGACCGGCACGTGGTGATCGTGGAGGACATCATCGACACCGGCCGGACCGTGTCCTACCTGAAGCGGAACCTCGAGACCCGCCACCCGCGGTCCGTGCGCCTCTGCTCGCTCCTCGACAAGATCGAGCGCCGGGAGGCCGACGTCGACATCGATTACCTCGGCTTCACGATTCCGAACCTCTTCGTGGTCGGCTACGGGCTCGACCACGCGGGTCTGTACCGGAACCTGCCGTACATCACGGCGCTCGACACGGTCCCGCTCCCGTAACGCGCCGCGTAAGGCGGTCTGCCCTTTGCATGCGAATGCTATAATCGGAGCCACATGAACCAGGTCTACAAGAACCTCGCGCTCTGGATGGTGATCGGCTTGATCGTCATCCTGCTCTTCACGGTGTTCCAGGGCGCGCAGCAGGGCGGCCAGGAGCAGCCGAACTTCTCCGAGTTCTTGAAGGCCGTCGAGCAGGGCCGCGTCGACTCCGTCGTCATCCGCGGCAATCTCGTCACGTACACCTTGAAGGACAGCGCGTCCACCCAGCGCACCTACATCGTCGACTACCCGGACCTGATCAAGCAGCTTCGCGACCGCGGCGTGCGCATCGCGGTGAAGCCGCCCGACTCGAACCCCTGGTACGCGACCTTCCTGCAGTGGGTCCCGATGCTCCTCTTCATCGGCGTGTGGATCTTCTTCATGCGCCAGATGCAGGGCGGCGGCGCGAAGGCGTTGAGTTTCGGAAAAGCGAGAGCCCGGCTGATTTCTGAAAAGCAGAACAAGATCACGTTCCAGGACGTGGCCGGGGTGGACGAAGCGAAGGAAGAGCTCAGGGAGATCATCGACTTCCTGAAGGACCCGCAGAAGTTCCAGAAGCTCGGCGGCAAGATCCCGAAGGGGGTGCTGCTCGTCGGGCCTCCAGGCACCGGCAAGACGCTGCTCGCGAAGGCGATCGCCGGCGAGGCGAACGTGCCGTTCTTCTCGATCTCCGGCTCGGACTTCGTCGAGATGTTCGTGGGCGTCGGCGCCTCGCGCGTGCGCGATCTCTTCGAGCAGGGGAAGAAGAACGCGCCGTGCATCATCTTCATGGACGAGATCGACGCCGTCGGGCGCCATCGCGGCGCCGGCCTGGGCGGCGGCCACGACGAGCGCGAGCAGACGCTCAACCAGCTCCTCGTCGAGATGGACGGCTTCGAGACCAACGAAGGCGTGATCCTGATCGCCGCCACCAACCGTCCCGACGTGCTCGACCCCGCGCTCCTCCGGCCCGGCCGTTTCGACCGCCAGGTCGTCGTCCCGCGCCCGGACGTGAAGGGCCGCGAAGAGATCCTCCGCGTGCACGCGCGCCGGATCCCGCTCGCGCCGAACGTCGAGCTGAAGGTGCTCGCGCGCGGCACGCCGGGCTTCTCGGGCGCGGACCTCGCCAACCTCGTGAACGAGGCGGCGCTGCTCGCGGCGCGGCAAAACAAGAAGCTCGTGGAGATGCTGGACTTCGAGAACGCCAAGGACAAGGTCCTGATGGGCGTCGAGCGGCGCTCCATGATCATCTCGGACACCGAGAAGCGCACGATCGCCTACCACGAGGCCGGCCACGCGCTCGTCGCGGACTTCCTGCCCGGCGCCGACCCGCTCCACAAGGTGACGATCATCCCGCGCGGCCGCGCGCTCGGCCTCACGATGCAGCTGCCGATGGACGACAAGTACAACTACTCGAAGGAGTACCTCGTCAACCGGATCACCATCCTCCTGGGCGGGCGCGCCGCCGAGGAGATCGTGCTGCAGCAGCAGACGACCGGCGCCGGCGACGACCTCGAGAAGGCGACCGAGATGGCGCGCAAGATGGTCTGCGAGTGGGGCATGTCCGACAAGCTCGGCCCGCTGACCTTCGGCAAGAACGAGGAGCACATCTTCCTCGGCCGCGAGGTGACCCGCCAGAAGGACTACAGCGAGGACACCGCGCTGCTGATCGACTCCGAGATCAAGCGCATCGTCATCGACTGCGCCAGCCGCGCGCGCCAGATCCTGATGGACAACATCGAGAAGCTCCACGCGCTCGCCCGGGCGCTGCTCGAGCGCGAGTCGCTGGACAGCGAAGAGATCGCCAGGATCCTTCGCACCCGTCCGTTCTCAGAAGCCCCCGCGCCGGCCTAGATCGCCGCTCCGCCGGGCCGGCGGCGGTGTACCTTTAGACATGTCCGCGCGGTCTGAGGCGTTCCTCGGTCTCGTGCGCGTCGGCGGCGACGCCTCGGTCGTCGTCATGGGTGCGCTCAACGTCAGTCCCGAGTCGTTCTACGGCGGCTCCGTGCATCGCGATCGCGACGCGCTCGTCCGCGCGGGCGCGGCGATGGCGAAGTCGGGGGCCGCGCTGCTGGACGTCGGCGCGCGCTCGAGCGCGCCGTACCTCGAAACGGCGATCGGCGATACCGAGGAGGCCGAGCGGCTCGCGACCGCGGTGCACGCGCTCGTGACGAAGGTCGGGCTGCCCGTGTCCGCGGACACCGCGCGCGGACCGGCGGCGCGCGCCGCGCTCGACGCGGGCGCGACCGTCATCAACGACGTGACCGCGCTGGCGGACGAGGAGGTCGCGCGCGTGATCGCCGAGCGCGGGGTGTCGGCGATCCTCATGGCGTCACCCGCGGCTGCGGGCGGCGCGCCGGGCGACACCGCGCCCCTGGCCACGGTGCTCGGGATCCTCAGCGCCGCGATCGGACGCGCCCGCGCGGCCGGCGTGCCGGAGAGCCGTGTCGTGCTCGATCCCGGCATCGGGTTCTTCCGCGACGCGGGCGTGTCGTGGGACGTCTGGGACGCGACGCTCCTCGCCCGTCTCGACGGTCTCGCGTCGCTCGGACGGCCGCTCTGCGTGGGCGTCTCGCGCAAGTCGTTCCTCGGCGCGATCACCGGGCACGCCGATCCGGCCGCGCGGCTTGCCGCCTCGCTCGCCGCGACGGCGATCGCGGTCCTCCGGGGCGCGGCGGTGATCCGCGCGCACGACGTCGGGGAAACCGTCGACGCGGTGCGGGTGGCCGAACGGCTCACGGCCGCACGGCACGAGAGAACGCCATGAAGGACGTGCTCGCGGCGTTCCGGTGGCGCGACCTCATCGACATCGCGCTGGTCGCGCTCGTCGTCTATCGCATCCTCGTCATGTTCCGGGGCACGCGCGCGGCGCAGATGCTGATCGGGCTCTCGTGCCTCGTGGCGGGCTCGCTGCTCGCGCGGCGGCTCGAGCTCTACAGCACGCAGTGGATCCTCGACAACTTCTGGTCGTTCTGGGTCATCGCGCTCGTGGTGCTCTTCCAGCCCGAGCTGCGCCGCGCGCTCGCGCGCGTGGGCGAGGGACGCCTCGTGGCGAGCCTGCTCGGCGCGTCGCGCGCGGAGCGCGCGCACGTCATCGACGAGATCGTCGACGCGGCCGAGGCGCTCACCGCGCGGCGCATCGGCGCGCTGCTCGTGATGGAGCGCTCGGCCGGTCTGCGCCAGTACGCCGAGCTCGGCGTCGCGGTGGACGGCCTCGTCTCGGCGGACCTGCTCGTCAGCGTCTTCCTGCCGTACTCGCCGCTGCACGACGGCGCCGTGTTCGTGCAGGGCAGCCGTCTCGTCGCGGCCGGCTGTTTCCTGCCGCTCTCCCGCAATCTTCAGATCGCGCGCTCGCTCGGCACGCGCCATCGCGCCGCGCTCGGCATCAGCGAGGAGACCGACGCGGTCGCCATCGCGGTGTCGGAGGAGACGGGCCGCGTGACGATCGCGGTCGGCGGCCACATCGAGACCGTGCGCGATCTCAATGCGCTGCGTGACCGGCTCGGCGAGCTCGTCGGCGTGCCGGCGCCCGCGCCGGGCGGCGGCCTCGTGCGCGGCGTCCGGCGCCTCCTCTCGCGCGCCCCCGACAGCGCCTGATGCCGCGCGCGCTGACCGCGCAGTGGGAGCTGAAGCTCATCGCGGTGCTCGTCGCGTGCACGCTCTGGTTCTTCGTCGCCACGAGCGAGCAATCACAGCTCGCGCTCGCCGCGCCGGTCGAGTACGTGGGGCTGCCGCATGAGCTCGTGGTCGTCGGCGGACAGCGCGAGACGATGGACGTCGAGGTGCGCGCGGTGCGCTCGGTCGTCGCCCGCCTCGGTCCCGAGACCGTCCGCGTGCGTCTCGACCTCGCGGGCATCGAGCCGGGCGAGTCGTTCGTGCAGGTGACGCCGACGGACGTGCAGGTTCCGCCGGGCACGACCGTGACGCGCATCACCCCGGCGCGCCTCCTCCTCACCGTGGCGCCCGCGACGACGGGCGAGATGAAGGTCGTCCCGCGGGTGCGCGGCACCCCGGCGCCCGGATTCTCCGTCCAGCGCGTCGTCGTCGACCCTTCCAGCGTGAGGATCCGCGGACCGCGGTCTACAATTGAAACGCGAGGGGAGGTTCCGACCCTCCCGATCGACGTGTCCGGCACGCGCCGGAGCGTCACCCAGAGCGTCGGGCTGATGCTGCCCGCCGCGACCTATTTGACGCGTGAAGGACCGGTCCGCGTGACCGTCGAGATAGCGGAGGATGGCATGTCGCAGCAGCAGGGCGCCCGCGGGGCAAGCCGCAAGGCGGGCCGATGAGCACGTTGTTCGGCACCGACGGCATCCGCGGGGTCGCGAACGTGGAGCCGCTGACACCCGAGCTGGCGTTCAGAGTCGCGCGCCAGCTCGTCGCGACGCTCGGCGAGCACGGCACCGAGCGCGTACGGATCGTCATCGGCCGCGACACGCGGGTCTCCGGTCAGCTCCTCGAGTCGGCGATGGTCGCCGGCGTGCTGTCCGCGGGCGGCGAGTGCTACGCGGTGGGCGTACTGCCGACGCCCGGCATCGCGCTGCTCACGCGTGCGCTCGAGGCGCAGGGCGGCGTCGTCCTCTCGGCGTCGCACAACCCCTACGAAGACAACGGCATCAAGCTCTTCTCCGCGCAGGGGACGAAGTTCCCGGACGCGTGGGAAGAGGAGGTCGAGCGCAAGCTCGCGGCCGACGATGTGGCACCGCGCGCGCACGGCAAGCAGATCGGCCGCCTGCACGTCTACGATCGCGCCGCGCAGTATTACGTCGACTACCTCTGCCGCTGCTTTCCGCTCGACCTCGCGGGGATCACGATCGCGATCGACTGCGCGCACGGCGCCACCCATCGCGTCGCGCCGAGCGTCTTCCGCCGCCTCGGCGCGCGTGTGGTCGCGCTCGGCGCGAAGCCCGACGGCATCAACATCAACGCGGGCTTCGGCGCGCTGTTCCCGCAGCAGCTCCAGGACAAGGTCCGTGCGAGCCGCGCGGAGATCGGCTTCGCGTTCGACGGCGACGGCGACCGGCTGATCTCCGTCGACCACATGGGCGAGATCCGCGACGGCGACTACGCGCTCGCGGTCGCGGGACGGCATCTCGCGAAGACGAAGCGGCTGAAGGGCAACGTGGTCGTCACCACCGTGATGGCGAACCTCGGCCTCGACGAGGCGTTGACGGCGGCCGGGATCGGCGTCGTCAAGACGCAGGTCGGCGACCGCTACGTCCACGAGGAGATGCAGCGCCGCGGCGCGAACGTCGGCGGCGAGCAGTCGGGCCACCTCTTGTTTTTCGACCACGCGCCCGCCGGCGACGGCATCCTCTCCGCGCTGATGCTGCTCAGCGTGGTGCGCGAGTCGGGAGAATCGCTCGCGTCGCTCGCGAGCTGCATGCGGAAGTTCCCCCAGATCCTCGTCAACGTGCCGGTGCGCACCAAGCCGCCCTTCGATTCCATCGCCGGCGTCCACGAGAAGGTGACCGCGTTCGAGCGTGAGATGAACGGCGCCGGGCGTGTGCTGATCCGGTATTCCGGCACCGAGCCCCTCGCGCGCGTCATGATCGAAGGCGCCGACGGCGACCGCATCCGCGCGATGGCGGACGAGCTCGCGGGCGTCATCCGCCGCCAGATCGGGGACGACAGTTAACGTGGGGGGCTCCGGGCGCCCCCCCACGCCCCCCAGCTCCGGGCCCGGAATGAATCCGGGCCCTCCGCTCGTGCAGATTAAGGGGATCGGGATCGACCTCGTGCCCATTCCTCGCATGCGCCAGATCCTCGAGCGGTGGCAGGATCGCTTCCTCACGCGCGTGTTCACCGCCGACGAGATCGCCTACTGCCGCGCGCGCAAGGATCCGGCGCCGCATTTCGCCGCGCGCTTCGCCGCGAAGGAAGCCGGCCTCAAGGCGCTGGGGACGGGACTTCGTCTCGGCGTCAACTGGCGTGAGCTCGAGGTGAAGCGCGAGCGCGGCGGGCCGCCGACGATGGTGCTCCGCGGCCGCTCGCGCGAGATCGCCAGGGCCCGCGGCGCCGATCGCATGCTGCTCGCGCTCAGTCACGACGGCGACTACGCGATCGCCCAGGCCATGCTGGTCGGCGACGGAGCGGCGGACGGTGCGCGGGGCGCGAGCGCTTAGCGTGGCGTCGGTCGCGCTGGCGCTCTCCGGCTGCGCGATGCAGCGCGTGGAGGTCGAGCCGGTCGCGCCGCGGGGCGCGGTCGTCGCGCGGCCCGGGCGGCCCGGCTTCGTGATCGCCGTCTCGCACGCCACCGCGGATCCGCAAAGCCGCGACGTGGCGGCCGAGCTGGCGCGACGGACCGGCTTCGGGCTCGTCATCGCCGATGGCGGACGGATCTACGAGCAGGGCGTGCGTGAGGCGGCGCAGGGCCCGCTCGCGTTCTACGCGGAGATCCACGGCGCGCCGCGGAGCGAGTCCGCGAGCCGGATCGAGATCGCGACCGTCGGCGGCGACGCGGCCCACGCCGGCCGCCTGCGCACGCTCTTCGAGCTGATCCGCGATGCGCACCTGCGCGGCTCCCCCGGCGCGCCGCGCGTCGACGTCCTCGTCGCTCCGGCGGATGCCCGCGACCGGCTGCTGCTCGTGCCGGGTCGTACGATCCAGGTCGCGGTGCCACGCATCGCGCGCGGCGAGGCGCGCGAGCCCTACCTCACGATCCTCGCGGACTTTCTCGCCCAGGCGGCCGCACTGCCGGTGGGACGCTGAGCCGTGCGTCCGGTCTTCACCGGCGACGAGATGCGCCGGCTCGACGAGCGCGCGATCCGCGAGCTCGGCATTCCGGGCGCCACGCTCATGGAGAACGCGGGCCGTGGCGCCGCCGACGCCATCCTCGCGCGGCTCACGAGCGCGCGGCGCCCGGCGCGCGGCCGCCGCGTCGCGCTCGTGTGCGGCAAGGGCGGCAACGGCGGCGACGGATTCGTCGCCGCGCGCTGGCTCGCGCGTCAGGGCGTGCGCTGCGACGTCCTCCTCGTCGGGTCGCCGGGCGACGTGCGTGGTGATGCCGCGCAGAAGCTCGAGGCGCTGAAGCAGGCGCGACTGCGGCCGACCGTCGTCAGCGACGCCGCGCGCCTCGCACCGGTCCTGGCGCGCGCGGACCTCGTCATCGACGCGTTGCTCGGTACGGGCGCGCGCGCGGCGCCCGAAGGATCGATCGCCGAGGCCATCACCGCGATCAACGCCTCGGGCCGCCCCGTGCTCGCGCTCGACATCCCGTCGGGATTGCCGGCCGACGGCGGGCCTCCGTACGGCCCGACGGTGCGTGCGGACGCGACCGTGACGTTCGCGGGACTCAAGCGCGGCCTCGTCGTTCCGCCCGGACGCGATCTCGCGGGCCGCGTCTCGGTCGTCGACATCGGCGTCCCCGCCGGCGAGGTGGCGCGTGGGATCTCCACGTTCGTGCTCGACGCCGCCGACGTCGCGCGACACTTCCCGCGGCGCGAAGCGGCCGCGCACAAGGGAACGTACGGCCACCTCCTGGTGGTGGCCGGCTCGCTCGGCAAGACCGGCGCCGCCGCGCTCGCCGCCGAAGGGGCGCTGCGCGCCGGCGCCGGTCTCGTCACCGTCGCGACCGCTGCGACGCAGCAGCCTGTCGTCGCCGGGCTCGTCCTCGAGGCGATGACCGCCGCGCTCGCCGAAGGCGCGCCCGGCGTCATCGGGGAGGCCGCGTGGCCCGCGCTCGCCGAGCTGGTCGCCGCGCGTGACGCGGTGGCGATCGGTCCCGGGATCGGCCTGGACGCGGGCGTCCGGGAGCTCGCGCGGCGCCTCGTGGTCGAAGCGCGCGTGCCGATGGTCGTCGACGCGGATGCGCTGACGGCGCTGAGCGGGCACCTCGACCTGCTGCGCAAGGCTGCGGCCCCGCGCTGCCTGACGCCGCATCCGGGCGAGCTCGCGCGCCTGCTCGAGAAGCAGGTACCCGACGTCGAGCGCGCGCGGATCGAGGTCGCGCGCGAGTTCGCGACCACGCATCGCGTGCACCTCGTCCTCAAGGGCGCCGTGAGCGTCGTCGCCGCGCCCGACGGCACGGCCTTCCTGAATCCGACCGGCAATCCGGGCATGGCGTCCGGCGGCACGGGCGACGTGCTCACCGGCATCGCGGGCGCGTTCCTCGCGCGCGGGCTCGCGCCGGGCGACGCGCTCGCCTCCGCGGTCTACCTGCACGGCCTCGCGGGCGACGTCGCCGCGGAGCGCGTCGGCGAGGAGTCGCTGATCGCGCGCGACGTGATCGCCGCGCTCCCCGAAGCCTTCGGCCGCATCGAGCGAAGCGAGGCACCGAGCGGGCGGGCGACTGCCGAGCGGGCGGGCGCTCGAGCGCCCGGGAGCCCGCGAGTTCAATGACCAGCGCCACGACGCACTCGCCCGAAGAGACCCAGGCGCTCGGCGCGCGGCTCGCCGAGCGGCTGAAGCCCGGCGACGTCGTCGCGCTCACCGGCGAGCTCGGCGCGGGCAAGACCTGCTTCACCCAGGGCCTCGCGCGCGGGCTCGGCGTCGCCGGCCGCGCGGTGAGCCCGACGTTCGTGCTCATCAACGAGTACCGCGGCCGGCTCCCGGTCCACCACGTCGACGCCTACCGCACCGAGAGCCTCACGGAGCTGCTCGACCTGGGCCTCGAGGAGCTCTTCTCCGGCGACGGGGTCACCATCGTCGAGTGGGCGGACAAGCTGGTGCCGCTGCTGCCGCCGCACACGATCCACGTGCACATCGAGGGTGTCGGTGACGAGCCGCGGCATATCACTGTATCGAATGGTGGGCGTTGACGAGACGCGCTCCCGCGCCGGAGAGTGGCCCCGATGCTCGAGCGATCACCGGTCGGGGAACGGCCGCGGGAGCGGCTCTACTGGAGCGGCGCCGATGCGCTCGCCGACGCCGAGCTGCTGGCCCTGCAGCTCGGCACGGGCACGCGCGGGCGCTCGGCGGTCGACGTCGCGCGTGAAGTCCTCGCCACCTACGGCTCGCTGACCGATCTCGCCGCGCGGGAGGCCGAGGAGCTCGCGCGCCTGCCCGGGATCGGGCGGGCGAAGGCGGCGCGGCTGGCGGCGACGTTCGAGCTGTGCCGGCGGCTGCGCGCCCGCGTGCCCGCCGCGCGTGTGACGTTGTCGGGCCCGGCCGAGGTCTACGCCGCGTACGGCCCGCTGATGGAGGACCTCACGCGGGAGGTCTTCCGGATCGCCCTCCTCGACGCGCAGAACGGCCTGCTTCGCGACCGCGTCATCTCCGAAGGCACGCTGTCGGCGAGCCTCGTGCACCCGCGGGAAGTCTTCAAGCCCGCCATTCTCGAATCTGCGGCGTCGGTGATCCTGCTGCACAACCACCCGAGCGGGGACCCGACGCCGAGCCGGGAAGACGTGCGCCTGACACGGCAGCTCGTGGAGTGCGCGCGGCTGCTCGATCTGCGGATCCACGACCACGTGATCGTGGGGCGCGGCACCTACGTGTCGCTCGCGGAGAAGGGGCTGATCTAGCGGTCAGCCCTTCGCGAGCTTCTCGATGTCCTTCTTCGAGAGCGTCTGGAGCCGGGCGAGGAGGCTCTTCACCTTGCGCTCCGAGGCATGGTCCGCGAGGATCAGCTTCTTCGATCGCGTGCCGTTCGCGATGTACGCGACCCAGTCGTCGAGGTTGGGCGTGCCGCGCCAGGCGACCGTCACACCGCTAACCCGCATCTTGCGCCGTCCTTCGACCTTCGCAAGGGGTTTCCGGCTTCCCTCCATCGTCCTCGTTCCTCCCGCGAGCCGGTCGATCAAGTGTGCCCGCCAAACTTACGAGCGCCGCGTCCCTCGGTCAAGATTTCGTTTCCCCGCATGAACAGCGCGCGCGCGGCCCATGACACAGCGCGAAGGCGCACGGAATGGAGATTTTCTTCCCGTGGGGGACGGTTGGGGAAGAAACGACGTGGCGTTTTGGCGTCGCCCGCGTGCGGACCGCGCCAAATGCGGGGATTTTCGCGAAATGTGGATAACAGTGGACATGTGGAAAAGCTGTGGGCAGTTCAGCGGCGCCGTACCAGCTCGTCGAGGATCCGGCGCGCCAGCAGTGGTCCCCGGGTGATGAACGCGGTGAAGTAACCGACCGCCGTCGCCCCCGCGTCGAGCACGGCGCGCGCCTTGTCGGGCGCGTCGATGCCGCCGGTGGCGATCAGCGCGAGCCGATCACCGAATCGCGCGCGGGTGTTGCGCACGTTCTCGAGCGTCGCGGGAAAAATCTCGGGCCCGGAAAGCCCGCCGCTGCCTTGCGAGAGCCGGCGGTCCTCCACGCGGCGTGTGTTGCCGTAGTTCACGATGCCGACACCCGCCTCCAGCGCCGCCGGGATGACGTGACGCTCGTTCGCATCGGCGAAATCGGGCGAGATCTTGAGGATGAGCGGCCGCGGCGCGGCGGCGCGCACCGCTTCGAGCACCGCGCGGAGCTCGGCGGGCTTCTCGCTCCACGCATAGACCAGCTTCGTGTTGGGCGAGGAGATGTTGAACTCGACGAGATCGCCGTGCGGGCCGAGGCGGCGCACGAGCTCCACGCAATCATCGGGCGATTCGCCGGCGATGCTCACGATGAGCGGCACCCGGTGCGGCAGCTTCGCCACGTCGGCGGCGAATGCGTCGAGCCCCGGGTTCTTGAAGCCGTTGCAGTTGATCAGCCCGGGACCGGCGGCGGTGCGCACGCGCACGAGATTCGGCTCCGGGTGCCCCGGTCGCGGATAACGCGTGATGCTCTTCGCCGTCACCGCGCCGAAGCCGAGGCCCATGGCCCGCCGCAGGATCGTCGTGTCGTAGTACTGCGCCGCGAGGATGAGCGGATTCGGCAGCCGCACACCGCCGAGCGTCGTGGCGAGCCGCGGATCGTCGAGGCGGAACAGCGGGAGCCGATCGAAGGGGAGCATCCGCAGCGCGGTCTGCCCGATCGCGATGGCTCGCTCTTCGGGCAGCCGGCTCAGGACACCCTCGTAGAACACGCGATAGACCCTGGCGAGCGTGTCCGTCGTCATTTGACAGCCATGGGTCGTCAGTTTACCGTCACACGTGTTTATCTTCGAGGGCCTCGCCGCTGTGCTGCTTCTGGCCACGGCCTGTGCGACGACGCCCGCCGCGCCCGCGCGAGAGTCGGCCGGACCGGCGACGTTCGGCTTCGGACCCGACACGTTCTCGTTCCGGAACGAGATCCGCGAGCGTCATCCCGACGCGCCGCCCGGACTCTACGCCAACTACTGCTTCGTGCTGGCGCGGGGTCTCCCGGACGGGCTGGCGCAACGAATCCGCGGGCAGCTCGCCGACGTCAACGTCCAACTCCCCGGCGAACTGAGCGGTCAACTGCGGCAGTCGACCGCGTTCTTCTCCGCGCTTCTCGGAGGCATCGGAGCACTTGCGTTCGTGATCGGTGGCCTCTCGCTCGCGAACACGATCGCCGCCGCCGTCTTCGAGCGCGTGCGCGACTTCGGCGTCAAGCGGGCGCTCGGCGCCTCCGACCTCCAGCTTGGCGGTGAGGTCCTCGCCGAGTCGCTCGCGGTGACGCTCTCGGGCGGCGTTGCGGGGATCGCGGTCGCTGTGGGTCTCGCGTTCGTTATCGACACATGGGCGGCGCGGACGGGCCAACAACTCTTCCACTTCTCGCCCCGCCTCCTCGGTGGCGCACTCGTATTCTCCGTCCTTCTCGGTGCCGCAGCGGCGGCCTACGCGACCGCGCGCATCGTCCGTCTTTCGCCCGCCGAGGCGATCCGGCGCGGTACCTGACGTGCTCCTGCGGGCCGAGGGTCTCGCGAAGACCTACCGCGCGCCATCCGGCGAGGCCGTGCCCGTACTCGGCGGTATCGACCTGCATGTGAAGGCCGGGGACTTCGTCGCGATCACCGGCGCATCGGGCTCGGGCAAGACGACGCTGCTGAATATCTTGGGCCTGCTCGAAGCCCCCGACGCCGGTGCGGTATGGTACGGAGCTGAGCCCGTAAGCCTGCGACCGCGCCGCGCGCAGGGCGTGGCGCGTGGACGCCACGTCGGGTTCGTCTTCCAGTCGTTTCTGCTGCTCGCCTCGCTGACCGCGCTCGACAACGTGCTGCTCGCCGCACGGTACGTCGCGAACGTCGACGACGCGCGGCGCCGCCGCGCGCGCGAGCTGCTCGACGCGTTCGGCCTCGCAGGGCGCGCCGGCCACTATCCCGCGCAGCTCTCGGGCGGCGAGCAACAGCGCGTCGCGTTCTGCCGCGCGCTGCTCAACGACCCGCCGCTCCTGCTCGCCGACGAGCCCACTGGCAATCTCGACGACGTGAACGGCGCCGTCATCCTCGACGCGCTCCGCGCGCGGACGCGCGAGGGGGGTGCCGTGGTCGTGGTCACCCACCGTCCGGACATCGCGCGCGACGCGACCGCCGTGCTGCAGCTCCGTGCCGGACGCGTACACGAACACCACTCTCAGGAGGAAACGTGATCAAGACGATGGTCATCGTGCTGATTGCCGCCGTGCTGGGCGGGACGGGCCACGTGTTTCTCGCCAAGGGCATGCGGCCGGTCGGCGACCTGACCGAGGCGCCGAGCCACCGCCTGGGCGACATGGTGGCGCGCGCCGTGTCGAACCCGTGGCTGCTCTTCGGGGTGGTGCTCCAGGCGTCCTTCTTCTTCATCTACCTGACGCTGCTCTCGCGCGCCGACGTGAGCCTCGTGCTGCCGCTGACGGCCATCGACTACATCGTCGTGGCCGTGCTCGCGCAGTACATGCTCGGGGAGATCGTCACACCGGTCCGCTGGGCGGGCATGGGGCTGATCGTGGTGGGCGCCGGACTACTGTCCCGGAGCTAACAGCTCGCCGACCGTCGCGAACGTGTAGCCCTGCGCGCGGAGTCCTTCGATCATCGCCGGCAGCGCCGCGACCAGCCGCTCCGGCGCCCCTCGGGTTCCCTCGGCATCGTGCAGATCGACGATCGCGCCGGGGTGCGCGCGGCGCACGACGTGCGCGACTTGCGCGTCCGCGGGCGCCGGCTGAAGACCTTCGGGCTGGATCGACCAGAACACCGGGCGCAGGTTCCGCGCGCGCAGGATCGGGAACATCGCAGCGTTCACCATGCCCCACGGCGGGCGGAAGAAGCGCGGCACGCTGCCCGTGAGCCGCGTGAGCGTGTCGCCGGCGCGATCGATCTCCTCCGCCGTACGGCGCGGCCCACAGAGCCAGAGGCTCCTGTGCGACCAGCCGTGGCTCGCGACCTCGTGGCCCGCCGTCGCGATGGCGCCGACGGTTGCCTGCGCGCGCGCGGCGCGCTCGCCGACGAGGAAGAACGTCGCGCGCACATCGTGCGCGGAGAGCACGTCGAGCACGCGCGGCGTCCACGCGGGGTCGGGCCCGTCGTCGAAGGTGAGCGCGATGCGGCGGCCGGCCGCGCGCGGTCCGCGGTGCACGCAGAGCGGTGTGGCGAGGTGGGCGACCCATGCGTAGGCGACCCACGCGGCGCCGGCGGCGAGAGCGAGGCGCGCGAGCACGGCCCATCATAAACTGCCGGCATGAAGTTCGGCGTCTTCGCGGTCGTGGATCACTATCCCGGCGAGCTGCCGCGCACGGTCGCGCGCTTCTACGACGAGCTGCTCGAGCAGGTGGAAGCCGCCGACAGCCTCGGCTTCGATTCGTTCTGGGTCGCCGAGCATCACTTTCACGAATACGGCGCGATTCCGCGCCCGCCGGTGTGGATGGCGGCGGCCGCGCAGCGCACCCGGCGCATCCGGCTCGGCGCCGGGGTCGTGGTGCTGCCGTTCGACAACCCGCTCCGCTCCGCCGAGGACTACGCGATGGTCGACATCCTCTCGCGCGGGCGTCTCAACCTCGGCGTGGGCTCCGGATATCTGGGTCACGAATACGCCGGCTTCGGCGTCGACCCCGCGGACAAGCGCGCGCGCTTCGACGAAGCGCTCGACATCCTGCTGCGCGCGTGGACGGGCGAGCGCTTCTCCTACGCGGGCACGTACTACCGCGTGGACGACGTCCAGCTCAACGTGACGCCGCTGCAACGGCCCCGGCCGCCGATCTGGATCGCGACGCTGCACAACGAGGGCGCCGCGCTCGTCGGCGCGCGCGGGTTTCCCGCGATGATGATCCCGTACGCCGGCGTGGAGCGGCTCGAAGACCTGGGCGCGGCGGTGACGGCATTCCGGACCGCGTTCATCGGCGCCGGCGGACGCCCGGAGGACGCGACGGTGCCGTTCGGGCTCCACACGTATTGCGCGGACGACGTCGCGCGGGCGCGCGCGGAGGCGAAGGAGGCGATGGATCGCTACGTCCGCACGCGGCTCTACGCGAGGCAGCGCCCGTTCGAGCTGCTGGTCGAGAAGGACCTGATCGCGTTCGGCGGGCCGGAGGACGTCATCCGGATCGCGCGCCGGTACGAACGCCTCGGGCTCACGCACTTCCTCGCGATCATGAACTTCGGCGGCCTCGACCACGCGCGCGTGCTGCGCTCGATGGAGCGGCTGGCGAAGGACGTCCTGCCGGCATTCGCGTAGTTGACGCCGCACGCGCAAGCCGGTAACGTTGCGTGTCCGTGGACGATTAGCTCAGTTGGCAGAGCACCGGCCTCACATGCCGGGGGTCACTGGTTCAAGTCCAGTATCGTCCACCATCATCCATCCCGCGGGAGCTGATCATCGCCATCCGTCCGTGGACGCTGCGCCGGCGCCAGCTCGTGTTCGCCGCGCGACCGTGGGTCGAGGTCTACGACGACACGTGGGAGATGGCCGACGGCCGCGTCCGCGACGGCTTCCATCACATCGTGCTGCCGGAGTACGCGATCGTCGTGCCGGTGACGCCCGACGGGCGCTTCGTGATGATCCGCGAGTTCAAGAGCGGCGCCGAAGCGATCTGTCTCAACGCGCCCGCGGGCATGATCGTCGCCGGCGAGGATCCGCTCGCGGGCGCCCGGCGTGAGCTCCTCGAGGAGACCGGCTACGCGTCCGAGGACTGGCGGCCGCTCGGCGCGTTCCGCATCGACGGCAGCACGGGCGCCGGGCGCGGCCATCTCTTCCTCGCGCGCGGCGCGACGCGCGTCGCGGCGCCGCAGCCCGACGACACCGAGGAGATCGACGTCGTTCTGCTCGAGGAGCACGCGCTGCGCGCGACGCTCGAATCCGGCGGCATCACGATGATGGCGACCGCCTTTGCCGTCGCGCTTGCCCTGCTCGCCCTTCACCGCTAGGCGCCCACCAGCCTCCGGAACGCGGCGACGATCGTGCGTGCGGTCGTCGCGTCCGCGTGCAGCGCGTGCGCGGCGCGCGGCAGCACGAGCAGCTCGGCCGGCGCGGCGACGAGCGCGCGCGCGGCGTCGATCTCGTCGGGCGCCCCGAACGGATCCCGGTCGCCGTGCACGAAGAGCGTCGGCACGCGCAGCGACGGCAGATGCTCGATGCGACGGCGCTCCGGCTTTCCGGGCGGATGCAGCGGATAGGACAGGAGCAGCAAGCCCCGCGCGAGCGACGGCGACTCGGCGAGCAGCATCGAGGCCTGCCGGCCGCCGTAGGAATGGCCGCCGAGGAAGCAGCGGGGCGCCCTGACCGCGCTCACCGCCGCGGCGAGCCCGCGCCGATCGCGCTCCGCGCCGGCCGGTGACGGCGGCCCGGAGGCTCGCGACTGCCGGAACGGCAGATCGCAGCGCAGCACGGCGATGCCGTCGTCCGCGAACGCGCGCGCGAGGGCGCGCAAGAGCGGCGCGTTCGCGTTCGAGCCCGCGCCGTGCGTGAGGATGATCGCGTCGGCGCCGTCACG
>Ga0194121_10001794_pt1 | contig 35250 bp, 32 predicted proteins | sample TA2MahCa50mmetaG_FD_148609 | JGI IMG/M metagenome (GOLD analysis project Ga0194121, IMG submission 148609) | Freshwater microbial communities from Lake Tanganyika, Tanzania - TA2015020 Mahale Deep Cast 50m | ecosystem: Environmental > Aquatic > Freshwater > Lake | place: Tanzania: Lake...
TCGAACTCCTGGGCCAACTCTTCCGGGTTGCGACCCGCTTGAGACAGCTCGATAATCTGACGCCGAAACTCCGGCGGATAGGGTGGGCGTGATCTCGGCATCGCGGACTCCTTTCACTCAAGTGATAAGGTGTCCACCAAAACGGGTCAACTCCAGTGGGCACTCACCTGCCCGATATATACACTGGTCAGCGTAGCACACACGCTTCGGGGTGTATTTTTGGGCCACAATAGCCCAAAACAGGCGCACCACTTTACACCACCCCCGTAACCCGGCCGTCGCCCCTCCGAGTCTACCCCTTCATGTCTGGGACGCTTCGCTCTCGCGGTCGGCCTCCCCAGGCTACGAACCAGCCAACTCCTCGCTCGAGGCACCCGCACAGCAATCTACTTGACGGTGCGGGTAAACATTCGGTATGATTGGTATCCACACATGATTGAGTGTATTTGCGTTCTCTCTTTCGGATTACACTCATATATGCCCCCTGATTGGCCCGTTATGTCGACCGCTATAGCAACTCAACCCTCGTTTTCGCTCCCGGCCAGAGAGTATGTTGAAGTATGGTTGTGCCGCCGCATCGAGACGATGATGGAAGCGCTCTTTGAGGCAGAAATAGCCGACTACCTGGGTCGGCCTCGCCATGTACGGACGCAGAAGGACCCGGCCAAGCCGCGCTCTCGCAACGGCTACAGCAGGCCACGCACGGTCAGGCTCCAATGCGGGGAGGTGACCATCCGTGCGCCTCGCACAAGAGGCGGGGGGGACCCGTACAAAAGTACACTCCTCCCCAGATTCATTACCCGCAGCGAGGAACGGGGGGTGTTGCTGCCAGATCTTTTCCTCCATGCGCTGGCCCTGAAGGATTTCGACCAAGCGGTCTTCAGCCTTCTGGGAACCGCAACCGAGCTCCCGGCCGAAAGTATGCTGCGTTTGCGCAAAGCCTGGGAGGACGACCAGAACCAGTGGCGGGAGCGCCGCTTAGATGTCCCGAGGATCTGCCTAGCCTGGGCCGATACACTTGTCGTCAGGACAGGCCGAGGGGAGGAGACCGCGACCCTGCTGGTGGTGATCGGCGAGCCCTTCGGCGGGCCAGCCGAGGTGTTGGGCCTAATAGCGGGCTTCAAGGAGTCGCCGGAGGCTTGGCTGGCCCTACAGTATCAGCTCGACAATCGCGGCCTTGTCGTGCCGCTGCTGGTGTTGCCAGGGGGCAGCTTGAAAGCCTGGTCGTCACCTGAAATAGCGTGGCCCAAACGACTCCATCAGTTGTCCTGGTTTCACAAATTCGTCTGCGTCCTGGGACAGCTACCCAAAGAAGAGCAGTGCCGCGCCCTTTCCATGTTGGCCCTTATACCTGCGGCCGCCACCCGGCAGGAGGCAGAGACGCGGAAGGCGGGCTTTGGCGAGAGATATCGGACCCAATGTCCTTCAGCTGTGGATGTCCTTGAGCGGGACTGGGAGCACATGCTGGCGGTCTACGACATACGGAAACCCTGAGATATCAGTGGAGGCACGAGCGATGATTCACCAGGATCTGTTCGCTGAAATCCGCGCTGGCGACGGCGGCGCCGTGCGAATGAATGCGCCCAACATGCTGGAGCAATCGCCGTCGCTCGGTGGAACATCCCTGATCGCGAATGCGATGCACCACGGGGACTGTTGCGAGGCAACCGAGATGCGACTCGAAGCGGGACGCCGACATCAACGCCAAGGACTCCATGGGCATGACTACCCTGGCCTGTGCGATGGCGCGGAAACTCGTCCGCATCCCCGAGGTGCTTCGGCGCCACGGGGCCACCCACTGAAAGGTGGTGCGCCTTGACACTGAAAGAGATCATCTGCCGGCATCCTACCTGGGCAGGGGCACGGTACTATCTGCTCGGCTCCTACCCTGAGACCAGAGACGACGTCGACAAGTACGGCAGTGTTTTTGAGGCACTGGTGTACATGGTCCCCCGGCCTTCGACCGTGCACATTTTCGTCGACTCGGTTCTAGTGCCAGGGGGTGGTGCGGCGCCTTCGGTCAGAGTCTTCGGCCGGGATGGCCGGATGATGAAGGATATGCCCGACTTCGACCGCTTCGGCCGGTCCCGGGAGAGTCCTCTTGCCGACACTCTGGTTTCGTTTGCTCTCCAGTTTGTTCCCTGGGAGGACTGGTTGGGCATGGAGATCGATCCCCGGACGCTCGAGACCGTGGAGGAAACTGCAATCATCGCCCACTGCCTAAAGAACATGACCTTCGCTGGTTTTGATCAGGAAAAGATTCGACGGCGGTGGAACGAGCTAAAGGCAGAGGTGGGGAAGGGGGCGTTCCGGCCTTGGAGGCCGACGGGGAAGGTGGCATAGGCGATTTTCAGCTATTGGCCCTGGCAAATGAAGAGGTCGGCGTCCGTGAGATGCCGACCTCTTCGTTTGTTGTTGGGAGAATGTAGCCGGCTAGACGAAGGTATAGTCGGTGGAACCCCGCACTATGGGAGTCAGTAAAAATGTCTGTCTAAATGGGGCGGGATCTGTGTGCTTCACAGACTTCGTTTCAAGGAATAGAGCTTCAAATCGGCCTAATAATTCTGTACCCGATAATTCCTTTTGGATCGGTCATACTGCGCTTCAACTTCATCCCAGAAGGGAGCCTTTGAACTCAGCTCGCGGTATATATCCATTGTGGGCGCCATGGGGTCGCGCCCAATGGTCTTAATGCTGCCAGTAGCCTAACTGCTCACCAAATCGGGACTGTTAAGATCGACGGTAGCATAGAACTCTGCCTTGTCCGTCTTCTGATAGCGCTCAACCTTGCCCTTTAGATGGGGTGAGCGGGGTTTTACAGGTCGAAACTTGATCGAATAATCCATCGCCGATCTTGGACCGTGGAGGCGAAGAAGTCCCGGCCACGGTCAGTCTGGATGCGCTGGATAGGGAACGGCATCTCTTCGATGACCTTGTCGATTAAGAGGACCGTGTTGGCGGCCGTGCGGCGGTCGTACAGGGCCAGCACGCGGTAGCGGGTACGGTCATCGATAGCCGTATACTGGAACAGGCCAGGAGCGATCTTGCAGGTATCACTCTGTACTCGGTCACCAGGGATCGGACGCGGGTAGCGTGTATACCTTGCCTTGCCACGGTGGGGGCATAGAGGAGCTACCTGATGCCCGATCAAGGTCTTGTGGATGGTCCCTAGAGCCAGACGCATCTCCTGCACCCGATGCAGCTGGCTCTGGCGTCTTCGGGCACCCAAGTTGCGGTCTTTCCGTAGCTTAAGAATCTGCTGCTCAATGGTAGGAGTCCGTTTTTGGTTGGTGGTATGGGACGGGGTGCCTGCCCTCCGGGTCCGGGCCCGGCGGCGGGTGAGGTGGGTGGTGGTAGGCCGGCGTCCCGGGGTCAAGGGCCCGCTGGGGGCCTACGGCCGGCTCAGCGGGGCACGACCCGCCCGCCGCCGGCTTCGCGTTCCAGAAAATGCTGCGCCGCCGCGGCGTTCTCAAAGGCGCCGGCCAGCACCCTGACGGCGCTCTCGCTGAGGGGCTGCACGTAGGCCAGTGCCTCTTTAGGTCCAAGTTCCCTAAGGGAGGAGTGGGCCTGGGCGGCCGATTCGCCGTCGCTTAACTCCACCGCGTAGGGCAGGCGCAGGACCCGGTACTTCTCCAGGACCCCCTGTTCCTGGAGTTGTCTGCCCCGGCGGCGGGCCTCGTTGGCGCTGGAGAAACTGCCCACCAGCAACCGCCGGTACGGCTGGCCCTTGACCACCACCGGCGAGAAGAAGGCGTCGAGGTTCCTGGCCCGCAACTGGGCCAGGGTGCGCGGCGCCCACTTGCTGTCCGGGGGATAGGAGGCCACGTGGATGGCGTACGGCTGCGGCCCAGTTCGGGGGGCCACCCGCGCCGGCGGCGGGGGTTCCTCCGCCTCCGGCGCAGGAGCCTGAGCGGTAGGGGCCTCGGCCGGCTCCGGCTCTGACTTCCCGGTGAAGACCATCTCCTCCTCGGCAGCGGCGATGCCCTCCTCCTCTGTGACCGGCACCGACGCCGCCACCGCGACGGCGGCGGTGTCCTGGGGCGGCGGGGCGGTTTCCTCAAAGACCTTGGCTGGCACCGGGGTAATCACCTGGGCCTCGCGTGGGGGATACTCCCGTAACACTGGCACCAGGCCCAGGGGTTTGGCCAAATACCCGCTCTGCCAGGCCAGGCCCAGGCCCACCAGCAACAGCGACAGGACCGAAACCACCGCGCCCCCGGCCCGGGACTGCCGCTCATCTTCGTCTTCGTCTTCCTCCTCGTCCCCCAGGTCGGCGTCCTCGGCGCCGCTAAGACGCTTCTTCAGCTTGCGGAACCGGTCCTCGGCCTTCTCGCGCAGGGTGCGGGGCTGGGCCTTGGACTCGGCGCTATAGCGGTAATCGGAGCGGTAGCCCAGGTCCTGGTATTCCATGCTCACGTCGGCGGCGTGCAGGCCGTTGAGGACAATGCCCAGCAGGTCGATCTGCACGCTTTTGAGCAGCGAGGTGGAGCGCTTGAGCGACGCGCGGGGCACCTCGCCGACCTTGTAGACCATCAGCGCTCCGTCCACCTTCTTGCCCAGGATGGCTGCGTCGGTCACCTGCAGGGCCGGGGGCGAGTCGAAGAGCACCACGTCATAGGCCTCGCGCACCTGGGCGATGAACTCGGTCATCCGCCGCGAGTTGAGCAGTTCGGCCGGGTTGGGCGGGATGGAGCCGCTGGGGATGATGTGCAGGTTGCTGATCCCCTGGGTCTGGAGGATGTCCTCCATGCCCATGCCGCCGGTGACGATGTCGGTGACGGTGCGGATAACCTGGTGCCAGTCGTAGTTGCCCACGATCACCTCGGTCATCCCCGGCTCATTGTCCAGGCCGAAGAGCTTAGCCATGGTGGGCTTGCGCAGGTCGCAGTCCACCAGCAGGGTGCGCTTGCCCAACTGGGCCATGGTCATGGCCAGGTTGGCGATGGTGGTGCTCTTGCCCTCGCGCAACATCGAACTGGTCACCATCAGGCAGCGGACGCCTTTTTCGACGGTGACAAACTCGATGTTGGTGCGCAGGGTGCGGTAGGACTCGGACATGGTGGACTGGGGGTCGAAGAAGGCCACCAGTTGCGCCTTGCGCTGCACGGTGCGTTCGTCGCTGATGTCCAGGTTGCGCCGCCGCAGGGAGGCGCGCACGTCATCGAGATTGATAGAGGGGATGATGCCCACCACCTGGGTGGCGGTGTATTCCTGCACGTCCTCCACCGTACCGATGGAGGTGTCCAGCGATTCGGCGACCACGGCGAAGACGATGCCCAGCACCAACCCCAGGATCACCCCCACCAGCGCCCGCTGGGCCGGGTTCTGCGGGTTGGTGGGCGCCGAGGGGGTCACCGCACGCTGGAGCACCGTCACCTCCTCGATGCGGTCCGCCTCGCGGATGCGGGCGTTCTGATATTCCTCCTCCAGGACCCCCACCACCTGCTGGCGCAGGTTCACCTCGCGCTGGAGCCGGCCCAGTTCCTGGCCCTTAATGGGCAGTTGGTCGTATTCCAGTTGAGCTCTGGCCAGCAGCACGCGGGCGGCCTCCAGGTCGTGGGCCAGGACCTGAAGCCTGGCCCGCAGCTCGTCCTTGAGGTTCCTAATTAACTCGACGACCTTGGCCTGCACCTGCTGCACCTTGGGGTGGTCCTCGGTGTACTGCACCAGCATGGAGCTGCGTTCCAGCTGCAGGTTGTTGAGCTGCTGGGTGAGAGAGATGAAGGCTTCGCCCACCCTGGTGCGCGAAGCCCCCTGCATGGTGCGCTTTGAGAGTGCCTGGTTCCGGTCGATCTCCGTCAGCATCGTTTCGATGCCCCGGAGGTCCTGGTCCAATTGGTTGATTGTCTGCTTCGCGGTGTTGATCTGGCTGAGAATGGACCCGGCCTGGGCGTCGATGGAGACCAGTTGCTGCTGCTCGCGGTAGGCCTGCACCGAATCTTCGGCCAGGGCCAGGGCCAGGCAAGCTCGCTCGCGCTGCTGCTCGACGAAGATGCGGTGCTGCTTAGACTTTTCGTTCTTCTGGGCGTTTTTGTACTCGGCGAAGACCACGGCCACTGCGTCGGCCAGCTCGCGCGCCGCCTCCGCCTGCGACCCGGTGGCCTCGATGCCGATGATGTTGGTGTAGCCCTCCTGGCTGGTCTTGATATGGGCCTGCAGGCCCAGCACCATCGCCGTCGAGTCCTCCTCCGTACGGCTGCCCTCGAAAAGCCTTAGGTACTCGGCGGTGCGCCGGATCACCGGAAAACTGGTAATAATCGAGCGCTGGGTTTCCAACTGGTCGCTGCCGCCCCCGCCAAAACCCATGTACTGGGCGTTGAGAGAGGCCAGGCTTTCGGGGGAGGCGATCTGCACCTTGGAAACGGCCTTGTAGATGGGCTCCGGTTTCCAGATGTGGGTGATGAGGAAACTGAAGAACCCCAGCAGGGCCACCGTGAAGATGACGATGCCCTTGCGCCGGCGCATGATGCGCCAGTAGTCTCGGAGGGTTATTTCGTACGGGGCCATGAATCGGCTCTTTCAGGCCGTCGGCAGCCGGCTCGTTCGGCCTCGGCCAGCGCCACCGGCCTAACGCCTGCCGGTGGCCTTGCGCGGCCGCCGGCCGAAGGCTGGCTCCGACGCCTGGGCGGCGGAGGCGGAACGGGACGGGCTCGCCGTTGGGGGCCGGTGGTCGCCGGGCCGCCTTTCGCGCCGCTCGCCTTCCTGGGGAGCCCGCCTGGCCCCCTCCGGCAGTTCCACGTCGTGGGCCTCGCCCACAAACTGCGCCGAAACCTGCCCGGTGAGGATCACCTCGCCCCGCTTGTGGAACTGCTGGCCCGCGGCCTGGGCCTGGGCGGCGAGGATTTCGATCACGCAGGGATCGCCGGGCTGGTGGCTGCGCTCGGCAGCCGCCTCGCGGCTGAGGGAGAGGTGTACGTAGTAGCGGTCCACCGGCTTAATCCCCTCAGCGCGGAACCGCGCCACCTCCTTGCGCAGACACCCCATGTAGAGCAGCTGTGGGGCCGCCATCGGCTCCCCGTCCAGCTCGACGAAGAAGCTGTGCCCGTACAGGGCCCGGATGCCACGCTCGCCGATCTCAAAGCGCGGCGCCTGGGCCTCCTCGACCAGCCGCCGTATATCCCCCTCCTGCGCCACGGGGTAACGTTCCTGCACAGCCCGGAGCATCTCGTCGAGGCGGACAAAGCCTTGGGTATCGATTTGGAGCCCGGCCTCCTCGGGCCGGTGGCGCAGGTAGAGTGCGAGCAGTTTCGACAGGCGGCTGTTCACGGGGATTGGGTCCTTTCTCGCTGGTCCGGCGCACCCGCGCCGGACAGGGGTTGGCAAGGATGCACCGGACAACGCCGGCGCGAGGGCGACGCACGATAGAAATATGCATCGCCCTCCCCGCAGCCACAACCACCCTGCCCCGCTCAGCCGGCCTTCATCTTGCGCAGGATGGCCGGATAGTCCAGCTCGCCCCGCCGCCAATCCCTGCCCGTGGCTCGCTCCTGTTCGCCCACCTCGACCAGGTCCTCCTCCTTCTGGGCGGCCCCGTGGCGGCCCACGTGGGGGCGCAGCGGGATTTGCCTGTCGCACCTCCGACCGTGCTCGTCGCCGTTGCGGCTGCTGCTGCGGAACTCGCGATGCAGCGAGAAGCCGGTGGCGATCACCGTCACCAGGATTTCGTCCACCAGCGTGTCGTCGATCACCGTGCCGAAGATGATGTTGGCCTCCGGGCCGGCGGCCTCCTGGATCACCGAGGCGGCCTCGTTGACCTCGAAGAGGGTGAGGTTGGAGCCGGCGGAGATGTTGATCAGCACCCCCTTGGCCCCCTCGATGGAGACCTCCTCAAGCAGCGGGCTCTTGATGGCCTTGCGGGCCGCTTCCACCGCCCGGTTCTCGCCCCGGTGGGAGCCCACCCCCATGATGGCGTCGCCGCCCTCGGTAATGATGGTCCGCACATCGTTGAAGTCGAGGTTGATCATGCCGGGAATGGTGATCAGGTCGGCAATGCCGCGGGTGGCCTTGAGCAGCACGTCGTCGGCCTTGAGGAAGGCCTCCTCCAGAGTGGTGTCCTTGGAGCAGACCTGGAGCAGGCGCTGGTTCTTGATGACGATCAGGGTATCGACGTGCTCCTGAAGTTCGTTGATGCCCGACATGGCGTTGCGCATACGCGGCGCCCCCTCGAATTGGAAGGGCTCGGTGACGATGCCCACCGTCAGCACCCCCTGCTTCTTGGCGATCTCGGCCACCACCGGCGCCGCGCCGGTGCCGGTGCCCCCGCCCATGCCGGCGGTGATGAAGACCAGGTCGGTATCGGACAACTTCTCGGCGACCTTCTCGCGGTCCTCCTCGATGGCCTGCCGCCCTATTTCCGGTTTAGCGCCGGCCCCCAGGCCGCGGGTCACCGACTCCCCGATGCAGATGCAGGCGTCGGCCGAGGAGCCGGCCAGGGACTGGGCATCGGTGTTGACGGCGATGAACTCGACCCCGTTCATGCCGGCGGCCACCATGCGGTTGATGGCGTTGCCCCCGCCCCCGCCCACACCGAAGACCTTGATCTTGGCCTTGTGTTCGTTCTCAATGATCTTGAAAGGCATACGCTTTTCCTCCTTGCCCGAGGTTTGGTCTGCGTCAGACCTGTTTTTTTAACCACTCGATGGCCCGGCCCACCACCGAGCTCGACTGCGCTTCTTCCGTGCCGCCACATCCGCCCTCGTACTCCAGCTCCTGCGCCCCCATCAGCACCAACCCCGCCGCCGTGGCATAGGCGGGGCCGGCCAAGCGTTCACTCATGCCCTGCAACTCCCGCGGCGCCCCCAGGCGCACCGGCAAACCTAGCAGCAGTTCGGCCTGTTCAGCCGCCCCTTCCAGCAGGGCGCCCCCGCCGCTAAGCACCACTCCGGCGCTGAGGTGTTCGGCGCACCCCGAGCGGGAGAGTTCGTCGCCCACCATGCCCAGGATCTCCTCCATCCGCGCCTCGATGATGGAGGCCAGTTCCCGGCGCGGCACCCGCTGCGGCTGGCGGCGGGCGATGCCGGGCACCTCGACCACCTCCTCTTGGCCGATGCCGTAGACCCGCGCCGCCCCCCATCCGCACTTGATTTTCTCAGCGTGGCTCCACGAGGTACGTAGGCAGATGGCGATGTCGCTAGTCAGGCTCTGGCCGCCCAGCCCGATCACCGCCGAGTGGCGCACACTGCCCTGGTAGAACACCGCCAGGCTGGTGGTGCCCCCACCCAGGTCCACCAGGCACACCCCCATCTCCAACTCCTCCTCCTCCAGCACGGCCCGGCTGGAAGCGAGGGATTCGAGGTAGATACCCCGGGCCTTCAGGCCGGCCCGCTCCACCCCACGGGTGAGGTTCTGGATAGCGGTGGCCGCGGCGGTGGCGATGTGGACGGTGGTTTCCAGGCGGATGCTGCACATGCCCACCGGGTCGCGGATGCCGTCCTGGTCATCGACGCTGTACTCCTGAGGCAGGACGTGGAGAACCTGGCGGTCGAAGGGGATGGCCACGGCGCGGGCGGCCTCGATGACCCTGGCCTTGTCGCCGGCCTCGATCTCGTGCTGGTCGCCGCCCACGGCGATCACCCCGCGGCTGTTGAAGCTGGCCAGGTGCTCGCCGGCGATGCCCAGGTACACCGCCTCCACTTTCAGGCCGGCCATCAACTCGGCCTCCTGCACCGCCTTCTGGACCGCCTGCACGGTCTTGTCCATGTCCACCACCACCCCGCGGCGAACGCCCTCGGAGGGACTGACACCGACCCCCACCACCTTGGGTTCCCCCTCCGGAGTCAGTTGGGCGATGATGGCGCAGACCTTGGTCGTGCCGATGTCCAGCCCGACCACCACCTCATCCTGCCCCATGCTCCCCTCCTTTCGCTAAGCTTTGTGGCGCGGCCTTGCCCCCCACGACTGCCTGTCCGGCAAAACGCAGATCCAGGTAGGCCGGTTCGGGAAACTCCCGGTAGATGCGCTGCATCATGTCCTTCAGAATGTTGAGCCGTTCCCCCACCCGGTCGACCGGCACGCGGACCTCGAGGCCATCGCCCACCAAGAGCAGCCGCACCCCGCCTCCCAGGGGTTGGATCTCGGAGATGTTGAGACAGAACTCCGGGTCTGCGCGGCGGGCCTGCCGCCACCACTCCAGCGCCTGGCGCAAGGCCGGGGACACCAGCCGATCCCCCGGGGTCCGGCGGTCCCCCAGGCCCTCAAAGCCGGTCAGCAGCGGCAGATCCAGTTCGGCCCGCGTCTCCCCCGGCATCTTCTCAGCCGGCAAGAGTACCCCGCTTTCGTCGATGCCGTAGAGCTGGTCGAGTTTGATCCAGGCCAGGCGCCGGCGCTCCTCCACTTGGAGTCGCAGACGGTCGGGAGGCCGCCTCTCCAGGTAGACCTTGCGCACCCAGGGCAGGGCCTCGACCCTGGCCGCCACCCCGGCCAGGTCCACCAGAAAGAGGTTCTGCCCCTCCTCCAACCCGCTGGCCGCCAGGATCTCCTGGCCGCGCAGCAGGCGCAGCCCCTTGACCTCGAGGGCCTGGAGGCGGAACTCGGGAGCCGCGGCGAAAAGGCGGGGCAACTTGAGCCCGGCCCACAGGAGGGCCCCGGCAAGGACCACGAGAACCAGGTAACCCAGCCGGCACCGGCCGCCCCGCCACACCCCGGCTGCCTTCCCGCCCTCGCGCGGCACGGCCATGGGCTGCCGGTGCCCGCGCTTCTCCGGCAGGGAGTGCCGGCGGCGCCGGGAAGTTTTCCCTTGGGGGCGGACGGCGGTCACGAACCTGTCTTCAGGGCGGCCAGCACCCCTTCGGCCACCCGGTCCACGTCGCCGGCTCCCATAGTCAGCACCAGATCCCCCGGTCGGCAGGCGGCCAGGACCCGGCGGGGCAATTCCTCGAGCTGGGGCACATATTCCACCCTTTCATAACCGTTGGCCCGCATGGCCTGGGCGATCTGCCCGGCGTCTACATCGGGCTGCGCCTCCTCCCGCGAACCGTAAATGGCTGCCAGGTACACCTGGTCAGCCGCCTGTAGGGACTCGGCGAATTCGCGGATCAGGGCCCGGGTGCGCGAGTACAGGTGCGGCTGGAATACCGCCACCACCCGCCGGCCCGTGCCCCGGGCCGCCTGCAGGGTGGCGGCGATCTCGGCCGGATGGTGGGCGTAATCGTCCACCACCAGGATACCGCCCCCTTCGCCGCGCCGCTCGAAGCGCCGCCCCACCCCGGCAAAACCGGCCAGTGCCGCGGCCACTGCGACGAAATCGATCTCCAGCAATTGGGCCATGGCAGCCGCTCCCAGGGCGTTGCACACGTTGTGCAGACCGGGCACCTGCAACTCGATCCGGCCCTGCTCGACCCCCTCCCCCACCAAGGTGAAGCAACTCCCCCAGGGCCGGGTCTCCAATTCCACGGCCCGCACCTGGTTGTCCTCGCCCAACCCGAAGGTCCGCACCGGCCGCCCCAGGCGGGGTAGCAGCCTCCGCACCCCGGGGTCATCGCCGCCCATCGCGCAGTGGCCATAGAAGGGCAGCTTCCCCAGAAAGAGCCCAAAGGTCTCCTCCACCTCGGCCAGGTCGCGGTAGCAGTCCAGGTGCTCAGCGTCGATGGTGGTGACAATGGCCGCCTGCGGCCGCAACTGGAGGAAACTGCGCTGGTACTCGTCGGCCTCCACCACAAAAGGCCCGCCCCGCCCCAGCCAGGCCGCTGCCCGGCCCTCCAGCCAGCCGCCGATCAGCGCTGAAGGCTCGCAGCCGGCCCCTCTCAGGATGGTGGCCGTCATCGCCGCGGTGGTGGTCTTGCCGTGGCTGCCGGCCACCGCCACCGTCCAGTAGGGCCGCGTCAGCTCCCCCAGCAACTGCGCCCGACCCACCACTGGTATCCCGGCCGCCGCCGCGGCGAGCAGTTCCGGGTTGTCGGGCGGCACTGCCGCCGAGTAGACCACCAGTTCGCGGCCCTGCACACTTTCGGCGCGATGCCCCAACGCGGCGCTGATGCCGGCGCGGCGCAACTGCTCCAGCGCCCGCGAGGGGGCGCGGTCCGAGCCGCTCACCTGGCAGCCCAGGGCCTGCAGCACGTAGGCCAGCCCCTCCATCCCCACCCCGCCGATGCCCACCAGGTGTACCTTGCCGTAGCGCCGGAACAGGGACTTCATCCCGCGGCGCCAAAGGTGCGCCGCCAGGCCACCTGCCCCTGCAGATCCGCCGGCGGCCTTTGGGGCTGGGGTCGCTCCATCTTGGGCGCCTCCCAGAAGACCCCGGGCTGCTGGCGGCCCGCCCTGGCCACCCCCAGCAGAATGCCCACCCCACCCAGGTTCCACACCAGCGAGGAGCCCCCGTAGCTTATGAAGGGCAGCGGCAGGCCGGTGGTGGGCAGCACCCCGGTGACCACCCCGATGTTGAGCACCGCGTACACCGAGATCATGGCGGTGATGCCGGTGGCCACCAAAAACCCATGATAGGTTGGGGCCTCCCTGGCGATGCGCAGGCCGTTGAGGGCAAAGGCCACGAAAAGAGCCACCACCGCCAGGGTGCCCACCAGGCCCAGTTCCTCGCCGATAAATGCAAAGACAAAATCCGTGTGCGGCTCGGGCAGGAACTGCTGCTTCTGCATGCTGTTGCCGATGCCCACGCCGAAGAACCCGCCGCTGCCGATGCCCAGCAGGGACTGCGATACCTGGTACCCGGCCCCCAGCGGGTCGGCGTCATTGCCGAAGAAGAAGGTGGCCAGGCGCTGGCGCTGGTAGGGAGAGATCAGCAGCGAAAAGGCCACTAACGGCACCCCGGCCAGGCCCGTCCACAAGAGGTGGGAGGTGCGGGCTCCCCCTACCCAGAGCAACACCAGCGAGATCATGGCGATGGCCAGGGCAGTGCCGAGGTTGGGCTGCAGGATGATCAACCCCAGGACCAGGCCGATGACCACCAGCCGCGGGAGGAGGCCGCTTCGGAAATCCCCCAGATCTGCCTCCTTGCGGGCCAGGACGTCGGCCAGGTAGAGGACCATGACCAGCTTGACGAACTCCGAGGGCTGGAAGGAAGCGCCCGAGATGAACGAGGGCAGGGGTATCCAGCGCTGGGTCTTGCCTTCGCCCAGGAAGAGCACCGCCACCAGGCAAGCCACCCCCAGCGCCAACAGCCCGCGGGCCAATTGACGCCAGCGCTCAAGTGGAACGTGGGCCAGCGCCACCATCACCCCCAGGCCTAAGAGCAGCCGGAAGAGCTGGCGTTCAAGGTAGAAGCCGCTGTCGGCAAAACGGACGCTGGCCAGCACCGAACTGGAACTGTAAATCATCACCGTCCCCAGGCCGACGAGGACCAGGGAGATAAACCACAGGCGGTGACCGGCCTTCTGGGCGGCGTTCATTAGGAAAGGGCCAAAGGTTGCAAAGGGCTGAGCGCTCGAAAAACCGCAACGGGCTTCCCGAGCAAGGGGATGGTGGTCTGGGGGGACCGGGGGAGGAAGTGCCTTGCTCTGTGCCGCGACCGCCAGGCCGGAGCCCGGCGGGTTTCAGCCGGTGATGTCGGCGGCGATCTCCTCGAGGGCCATGCCGCGCGAAGCCTTGACCAAGACCAGGTCGTGCTCGCGCAGCGAAGCCCGCAGATGGGCCGCCAATTCCTGTTTGCTGCCAAAGTGCCGCGCCCGATCGGCCAACCCGGCGCGCCTGGCCGCCTCAACCAGGTGGACGCTGAGGGGGCCGACGCCAAAGACCAAGTCGAGGCGCTGGGCAGCCGCCTGCCTGCCGACGGCCGCGTGCAACCTGGGAGCCGTCGGCCCCAATTCGAGCATGTCGCCCAGCACGGCGATGCGCCGGCCGGCGGCCATCCCCCCTAACATCTCGAGGGCGGCCTGCATCGAACCGGGGTTGGCGTTGTAACTATCATTTATCACACCGATGCCGTGATTGCGCAAGATCTGCGAACGCATGGCCACCGGCCTGAACTGGGTCAGGGCCTGGCCGATCTGCGGCCAGGGCACCCGTAGCTGATGCCCCACGGCGGCGGCGGCCAGGGCGTTGTACACGTTGTGCCTCCCTGGCACCTGCAGCCGCAGGGGGAAATTATGTAGAGAGAGTGAGCCGCAGCCCTCTTGGTCAAGGATGAGTCCCTCCCCACAATAATGGCTCTCACGCACGAGACTGAAGCCCAGGAGTCTCCCCTTTGTCCTATTAACCTCCTGAGCTATGACACAGTCATCAGCGTTGACGAGAGCCAAAGAAGACTCGTCCAGATACCCCAAGAGCTCCCCTTTGGCCTTGGCCACTCTCTCTACAGATCCGAATATTTCCAAGTGGGCGGTGCCGATGTTAAGCAAGACCCCGACCGTGGGTTGGACCACCTCGCACAGGTAGTGGATGTCCCCCACCCGGCGAGCGGCCAACTCCACCACCACCGCCTCGTGTTCCCCAGACAACTGCAGGATGGTGAGAGGCACTCCCAGTTCGTTGTTCTCGTTGCCAGGAGTCTGCAGTACCCGGTACCGCTGGCGCAACACCGCGGCGATCATTTCCTTGGTGGTGGTCTTGCCGGCGCTGCCCACCACCGCGATCACCGGCGGGGTGAATCTTTTGCGGTACTGCCTGGCCAGTTCGCCCAGGGCCGCCATCACCGAGGCCACCCGGAGCCGGGCCCCGGCCCCCGGCACTTCTTTTTCAACCAGGGCGGCGCAGGCGCCGCGCTCCCACGCTTGGGCGACATATTTATGCCCGTCGGTGCGCTCTCCCCGGAGAGCCAGGAAAAGCTCCCCCAGTTGGGTGGTGCGGCTGTCGGTAGAGATCCCTGTGGGCCGACAAGCGCCATCGAAGTTACCAAGAAGCTCGGCGTTCGTCCACTCCCTAATCTCACCCAGGCTCACCCCCTCCATCAGTGCCTCCCCGCCGGCACCGGTGCTCCGCTTCCCAGGAGGTCGCGCAGTACCTGGCTTGCCACCTGGCGGTCGTCGAATTCGATGGTCTTGTCGGCGAAGATCTGCTCCGCCTCGTGCCCCTTGCCGGCGATCACCACTACGTCTCCGGGGAGGCTGCTGGCCAGGGCCCTTTCGATGGCCTGGAGGCGGTCAGCGACCAACTCGGCCCTATTCCGGTCCCGTAGGCCAGCGGCGATCTCCGCGATGATCGCCTCGGGAACCTCGCTGCGCGGATTGTCGGAGGTGATGATCACCCGGTCGGCCAACGCCCCGGCGATCTCTCCCATCAGCGGCCGCTTGCCCCGATCGCGATCCCCACCACAGCCAAAGACGCAGGTCAGGCGGTTGCGGGTCAGTTCGCGGGCGGTCTGTAGCACCGTCTCCAGACTGGCCGGGGTGTGGGCATAATCCACGATGACCTCGAAGTCCTGCCCCAGATCGATCCGCTCAAAGCGCCCGGGCACCTGATCGAGGGCTGCGATCCCGCTGCTCATGGCCTCAGGAGGCAATTCGAGCGCCAGGCCGCACGAAAAAGCGGCGAGGATATTATGACAATTGAACCCACCCGTCAACCGGCTGCTGACCACCTCTTCTCCGCGGGGGGTTTCCAGGCGCAGCACCATACCCTCGGCGGTGCGCTGGTACTGGCGCAGCCGCACCGTGGCGTCCGGTGCCCGGCCGAATCCCATTACTGGTATAGGCAGAGAGGCGGCTAGCCGCCGGCCGGCCTCGTCGTCGAGGTTGATCACCGCCCACTCGCTCTGCGCAAAGAGCCTGGCCTTGGCGTCGAAATAGTTCTCGCTGGTCTGGTGAAAGTTGAGGTGGTCGCGGCTGAGGTTGGTGAATACACCCACCGCGAAGCGAACCCCGGCCACCCGGTCCAGGGCCAGGGCGTGGGAGGAAACCTCCACGGCAACGGCGGTTTTTCCCGCCTCCCGCATGGCCCGGAACAGCCGGTGCAACTCGGAGGCCTCGGGGGTGGTGTTGCGCAGGTTCTTCATCAGTTGCCGATGGACGATGCAGCCCAGGGTGCCCACGTACCCGCAGGGACGCTGCGCCACACCGAGCATCTGCTGCACCAGGAAAGCGGTGGTCGTCTTGCCCTTGGTACCGGTGATCCCCACCGCCGTCAGTTCGCGGTCGGCGTGGCCGTAGAGCTCTCCGGCCAGCAGAGCCAGGGAACGGCGGCAGTTGGCCACCCGGATCTGCGTGGCCCCGGCAGCGGGCAGGTCGTCCTCCACCACCACCGCCCCCACCCCACGCCCCAGGGCATCGGGGACGAACTGATGCCGGTCCTGCTCCTCCCCCCCGCGGATGGCCACGAATAGGGCGCCCGGCCCGCTGCTGCGGGAATCGCAGGTGATCCTGTCGATACTCAGATCAAGCGGACCCCTCACCTGGTATCCGGGTTCGAGGGCGGCGAGCAGTTGGCGAAGTTCCATACTCATTCCGCGGCGGCCAGTTGGGTCTTGCGGGGCAGTTGCTGGAGCATCAATACCTGGCGCTGGGTGGCGGCGCTCAACCCTCCGGAGGAATCCGGCTGGACCTCCTCGCCCAGCAAACAGGTTATCTCCCCCAGCCCCTCCCCACTGCTGTCGGCCGGCGGCGACTGGGCCACTACCACCTCGCCCGCCCCCTCAAAGCGGACCTGTAGGCCCCGCAATCCGGCCTGGAAACGGGCGAGTTTGGTGGACATGCCCCGCAGGTCGGGGTGGCTCACCTGGAGGGTGTCAGCGTCCATTGACTCTACCTCGCTGTGGCGGGCCAACACCCCGTCGGATAGGTAAAGCACCCGGTCCATGATCCGCTTGAAGGCCGGGGCAGAGATGCTGGAACCCCATTTGTCGCGTTTGGGATTGTCCACCACCACCAGGCAAAGCAGCTGGGGGTCTTCGACCGGCAGAAATCCGATGAAGGAAACCACGTATTGACCTGGGGCGTACCCCTGCCCGCCCGGGGCCACCCGCTGGGCAGTGCCGGTCTTGCCCGCCACCGTGACACCCTGCACCTGGGCCTTTTTCCCGGTGCCTTCGGTGACCACCCCGGCGAGGATCTGGCGCATCTGGGCGGCCGCCGGCTCGCTGATGACGCGGCGGATGGGCTGCGGTTCGCTCTGCCTGACCCGCTTGCCGTCCGGACCGAGAACCTCCTTCACCAGGCGCGGGGCCATCAGGATGCCGCCGTTGGCGATGGCCCCCACTGCCATCGCCAGTTGCAGGGCGGTGACGCTAATCTCCTGGCCCATGGCGATGGTTTCCAGGGAGCGGTCCGACCACTGGGCGGCGTGGCGCAGCAGCCCGGCGCTCTCCGAGGGCAGTTCGACCCCGGTGCGGGTGCCGAAACCGAAGTTGCGGATGTACTCGTAGAACTGCTTGCGTTTTAGCCGGCGGGCCATCTTCATTGTGCCGATGTTGCTGGACTGGCCGATCACCTCGTGGAAGCTCAGCCACCCCAGCGGATGGGAGTCGCGGACGATGTCGCCGTTGGACAGGCGGAAACGCCCGTTCTCGCAGAACACCCGCTCCTCCGTGGAGACCGCCTCCTCAGTAAGCAGAACGGCGGCGGTGATGGCTTTGAAGGTGGAGCCCGGCTCGAAGGGATCGGTGACCACGCGGTTGCGGCGCATCCAGGCCGGGGCCGCCCCCGGATTGCCCCGGTCGAAGAAGGGGGCGTTGGCCATCGCCAGGATCTCGCCGGTCTTGGGCGCGGTGATGATGCCCAGGCCGCTCTCCCCGTCGCAACTGAGCAGCGCCTCGTTCAGCTCGGCTTCGAGGATGTCCTGGTAAACCCCATCGATGGTCAGCACGACGGTGTTGCCGTCCTGGGGGGTCTTGTGCTCCTCCTGCCGGCCGGGGATCTGGGCGCCGCGGGCATCGACATAGGAAACCGCCGCCCCCTTGGTGCCGCCCAGCAGCGCGTCGCAGGCCATCTCGACGCCCTCGTTGCCCTGGTTGTCGATGTTGGTATAGCCGATCAACTGGGCCGCCAGCGCCCCCGAAGGGCAGTAGCGCTTGGTCTCGGAGATCTCGTAGACCCCATTGAAACACTGCTGGCGGGCCCGGGCTGCCCCTTCCAGGTCGAGCTGTCGGGCCAGGTAGACGAAACGTTTCGGGCCACGCAACTGGCGCGGGAGGTTGATGTGGGCCTCGGGGTCCTTGCTGAAGGGGGCGAAGTGGCGGGCCACTTCGTCGGGCTGGTCAACCATCGCTGGGTCGGCGTAGAAGGTGGCGGTCTGGATATCGAGAGCCAGTTCGTCGCCGCGGCGGTCGAGGATGCTGCCGCGCTTGGCCCTCAATTCAACGGGGCGCACGTGCTGCTGCTCGGCGCGGACGGCGTATTCGGCGTGCCGGAAACCCTGGACCTGCACCAGGCGGCCCACCAGCACCGCCCAACACAGGGCTCCGGCGGCCATCACCCACCTGAGGCGGGGCAGGGCCGGCCGCGCCGGATCGGTATTGCGCTCCCTACTGGGTGTGAACATTTGCCGCCTTGGCCGGTGTGCCGCCCGGATCGATCATGCCCAGCTCCCACTGGGCCCTTGCCCTGATGGCGCCCGGTTTCTTGTTCATGGCGATGGCCGCGGTGAGCTTGTCGCGCTCCTCCTCAAGGCTGCGGATCTGAGCATGGGCCGTCTCCACCTGCCGCAGGGTCTTGGCCATCTGCACCTTGGACCAGATATAGGCGGTGGTCAGGCTCACCAGGGCCGCCACGACCAGCACGGGCAGCCGCGCACTTGGCCGACTCTGCTCGCGGGTGGCCAAACTCAGTCCCCCCCCTTTTGGTAGAGGCGCAGGCTGGCGCTGCGGGCCCGGCGATTGTTTCCCAGCTCGGCCCGGCTCGCTCTCTGGGCGCGGGACCCCACCTTGGTGAAAAGGGCCCGGCCGCCGCAGACGCACACCACGATGGCCGGCGGGCAGGTACACACCTTCAGAAGCGGGGCAAAGGTGGATTTCACCAGTCGGTCCTCCAGCGAGTGGTAAGCGATCACTCCCAGCCGGCCACCTCGCTTAAGCAGGGCAATCCCCGCCGCCAGCCCTCGCTCCAGTTGCTCCGGCTCGCGGTTGACGGCAATGCGCAGGGCCTGGAAGACCCTGGCCAGGGTCTTGGGCAGATGCCGGGGCCGGGTGGAGGCCACCACCCGCCTCAGGTCGGCGGTGGTGTCCATGGCCGGGGCGGCACAGATGGCCCGGGCGATACCGCGGGCCCGGCGCTCCTCGCCGTACTGGGCCAGCAAACTAGCCAACTCCTCGGCCGAACTCTCCCGGATCAAATCGGCGGCGCTCAAACCCGATCCTGGTTCCATGCGCATGTCGAGAGGTCCATCCTGCTGATAACTGAATCCCCGCGATGCTTGGTCGATCTGATGCGACGAAACCCCCAGGTCGAACAACACCCCGTCGATCTGGGCCACCCCCTGCTGGGCCAGCAGGGCCTCCAGCTCGGCAAAGCGACCACATACCACCATCACCCTTCCGTCCACCAGCGCCCCCCGCACCTGGGCCACGGCCTCGGGGTCTCGGTCCACCGCGATCAGCCGGCCTTGGGACCCCAGGCGCTCCAGGATGGCCCGGCTGTGGCCGCCCCCGCCGGCGGTGGCGTCTACGTACACCCCCTGGGGGTCGCCCACCAGCCCGGCGGCCACCTGCTGGGCCATGACCGGGACATGAAAGCTCATCCTGGCCTCCAGCCGGCGGCCCTCAGAGTTGCAGCCCCGCGGCCACTCCCTCCAACTCCGAGTCGGCCTGCTGCATGAACTGACCCCAGGCCGCAGGGTTCCAGAATTCGATCTTGTCCAGCGCCCCGATCACCACCACCCGGTCGGTGATGCCCACCCGCTCCAGCAGCTTGCGCGGCAGGTTGGCCCGGCCCTGGCGGTCAAGTTTCACCTCGGCGGCCTGCGAGAGCATCCCGCGGATGAACACCCGCACCTTGGGATCGGTCTGGGGCAGACGCATCAATTTTGCCGCAATATCGTCCCAGGCGTGCTGCGGGTAGGCGGTCAGGCACCCGTCCAGACCCTTCACCACCACAAAGGCGTCTTCGGTTTCAGGGGGCAGTTTGCGGCGGAGTTCGGCCGGGAAGAAGATCCTGCCCTTCTCGTCCACCGGAACGTCGAATTCGCCCAGAAACTGAATCATGACCGGCCTGTGCGGAGGCTAAAGGCCCCAGAAAATCCGTTCACCACTTTCCACCACTTTCCACCACACCGGAAGATAGACCGCCGCACAGGGTCTGTCAAGCGCAAATTTTACAGGGGGAAAGCCAACGAACCCGCCGGGGAAGGGCCTTCCAAGTCGACACACCACGTGGCGTGTTATTCATACACAAACGTGTGTATAAAACAGGTTTTTTATCAGGCGTTTTCCGCCAACTCCACCACCTGCCGGTAGATGGGTTTGCCGGCCCGGAGGTATTTCTCCTCGTAGTTGGTCTTCACCTCGCCCCATTCGGCAGCCGCGTCGCGGAAACGCGAGGCGGTTGCCAGGGCCTCCTGCATCGCCGCAAAGTACTCCTCGTGATCCGTGGCCAGCCACAGCAGTCCCCCAGGTGCGAGGGTCCGGGCCACCTCGGCGAGAAATGCAGGGTTGATCAGCCGGCGTTTGTGGTGCCTCTTCTTGGGCCAGGGATCGGGGAAATAGACGTGGAAGGCCCGCACCGAGGCGGCCGGCACGAAGAACTCGACGAACTCCCGGGCGTCGGCCCGCACCAGGCGCAGGTTGCCTCCCAGGCGGCGTTTTCGCCCCCGCTCCAGGGCGATGCGCAGGTACTTGGCCGCCCATTCGACGCCGACGAAGTTGGTCTCGGGCCGGGCTCCGGCGGCGGCGAGGAGGTACCGCCCCTTGCCGATGCCGATTTCGATCTCGACCGGTTGGCCGTTGCCGAACACCTGCGCCCAGTCGAGTACCGGATCTTTCTCTGCAGGATTGTCCAGTTCCAGCAGCAGTTCCAGCAATACCCCGCGCTCGCTGTTCTCCATTTCCTCTCCCGCGCTAAAAAAATGGACGCTGTCAGGGCGACAGCGTCCGATCCGGTTGGTATGGCCCGCGCCTCAGCCCGCGGCCTCGCGGTGGGAGGGCAGCCCGCAGAACTGTTCGTAGTCGATCAACTGGGTGATGGTGGGCTGGTCGCCGCACACCGGGCACTGGGTGTTGCGGCGCAGCTTAAGCTCGCGGAACTTCATGTCCAGGGCGTCGTAGACCAGCATGCGGCCCACCAGCGGCCGGCCCTGACCCAGGATCAGCTTGATGACCTCGGTGGCTTGGATCATCCCGACGATCCCCGGCAGCACCCCCAACACCCCACCCTCGGCGCAACTGGGTACCTCGCCCGGCGGCGGTGGTTCGGGGTAGAGGCAGCGGTAACAGGGACCCCCCTGGCTGGGCAGATACACGGTGGCCTGCCCCTCAAAGCGGAAGATGCTGCCGTCGACCACCGGCTTGCGCGCAAAGACCGCCGCGTCGTTGACCAGGTAGCGGGTGGGGAAATTGTCGCACCCGTTGACGATGATATCGTAGCCGGCCAACAACTCCATGGCATTGTCGGAGGTCAACAGTTCGTAGTGGGTGTTGATTTTAGTCCCCGGGTTGAGATCGAGCAGCCGGGCCTTGGCAGCCTCGACCTTGGGTTTGCCCACGTCCGATTCCCCGAAGAGCACCTGTCGTTGCAGGTTGCTTTTGTCCACCACGTCGGCGTCCACCAGGCCGATGGTCCCCACCCCGGCGGCGGCCAAGTAAAGGGCGGTGGGACAGCCCAGGCCCCCGGAGCCGACCAGTAGCACCTTGCCCTTGAGCAGTTGCTGCTGCCCCTTCTCCCCCACCTCGGGCAGGAGGATGTGCCGCGAGTAGCGCCGCATGTCTTCCTCGGATAGCAGCCCCCCCTGCTCGATGGGTAGGCCGACGTCCTTCCAGCCTTTGAAGCCGCCGATCATCGAACTAACCGTGGTGTAGCCCATCTGCTTGAGGTCGCGGGCGGCCAGGGCCGAGCGGTTGCCCCCGGCGCAATAGAGCACGATGGGGGTATCGCGGTCGGCGCTCACCTCCTCCTCGACATTGAGTTCGAGGAAGCCGCGCGGGATCAGCGCCGCCCCGGCGATATAGCCGTCCATCACCTCCTCGCGCTCGCGCACGTCCACCAGCCGCACCCCCTTGCCGGCCTGGAGGTCGCGTTGGACCTGGTCGGGAGTGACCTCGACGATCTCCTTCTTAACCTTTTGCAGCAACTGGCTCTTGCTCAGACTCATGGATTGCTCCTTCAGTTATCGCTGCCAGCCAGCCCCGGCCGGCGGTGAAAACCGGGGTGCTCCCCGGCCCGGGCGCGCAGGCGGCCCACCGCGGCGGCCACCAGATCAGCGGCGGTATCGATCTCGATTTCGGTGTTGAAACGCCCCAGGCCAAAGCGCAGGGACGCGGGCAGCGATTGCCCGATGGCCTTGAGCACATGCGAAGGTTCGGCGCTGCCCGAGGTACAGGCCGAGCTCGAAGACAGCGCCAGTTCCGGCAGGGCCAACAAGAGTTCGGCCCCGTCCACCCCGGCAAAACTCAGGTGCAGGTTGCCGGGGAGGCGCTCCTCGGGATGGCCGTTCACCTCCACCCCCTCCAGACGCACCGACAGCCGCTGCCACAGATGCTGGCGCAGGTGTTTCAGGCGCCTAGCCTCTTCCTCCAGTTCCCGCCTGGCCAGTTCGCAGGCCATCCCCAGCCCCACGATGCCGGGCACGTTGAGAGTGCCGGCGCGCAGGCCACGCTCCTGGCCGCCCCCGTCCAGCAGGGGCAGGAGCCGGGCCCGGGGCCGGCGGCGCACATAGAGCGCCCCAACGCCTTTGGGGCCGTACAGCTTGTGCCCCGAGATAGCCAGCAGATCCACCCCTAGCTTCTCCACGTCGAGGGGGACCTTGCCGGCGGCCTGAGCCGCGTCGCAGTGCCACAACACCCCCCTACCCCTGGCCAGGGCGCCGATCCGCTCGAGCGGGTGGAGAGTGCCGATCTCGTTGTTAGCGGCCATCAGCGAGAGTAGGATGGTCTCCCCGGTGATAGCCGCTTCTAGCTGTCCCAGGTCTACCTGCCCCCGGCGGTCCACCGGCAGGTAAACCACCCGGAACCCCTGGCCCTCCAGGCGCCGGCAAGCGTCGAGCACCGCCTTGTGCTCAGTGACGCAGGTAAGCAGGTGGGAGGCCCGGCTGCGGTGGAATTCGGCCGCCCCCTTCAGTGCCAGATTATTGGCCTCGGTGGCGCCGCTGGTGAATACGATCTCGTGGGGGACGGCTCCGATCAACCCCGCCACCTGGGCCCGCGCCCCTTCCACCGCCTCCTTGGCCGCCCAGCCGTAGGCGTGGGTGGCGCTGGAGGGATTGCCGAAATGGCGGGTGAAGAAGGGCAACATCGCCTCCAGCACCCGCGGGTCCACCGGCGTGGTGGCCAGGTAGTCTAGGTAGATCGGCGGCGCGCCCATGCGAGGGCGGGCCTCAGGCGCTGAAGGATTCGCCGCAGCCGCAGGTGGAGCGGGCGTTGGGGTTCTCGATCTTGAAGCCAGCGCCCATCAAACCGTCGATGTAGTCGAGACTGACGCCGTTCAGATAGAGACAGCTCTTGGGGTCGATGAAGAGCCGCACGCCGTTGTTTTCGATGATCTGATCCATGTCGCCGGCCCCCGTTTCAAAGGCGAGCCGGTACTGGAAGCCAGAGCAGCCCCCGCCCACCACCCCCATGCGCAGGCCGTATTCGGGGTGGCCCTGGTTCTGGAGCATGGTGCGGATCTTGTCGGCGGCGGCATCAGTTACAGTGACCATTTCCACTCCTCTCGTTTCAACTCTGGTGGGCCAGCCCCTTGGCACACCCCTCGTAGATGGCGCACTCAACCACGTCTGGGACCTGGGGATGCTGCTGGTAGACCTGGCACTTGTGGCAGTCCCGCTCCAGTACGCGGATGGAGCAGCAAAGGCATTCCTTAAGGATCTCGATGGCCTGGTGGTTGCGCTCCTTCATCTGCCGGTAACACTCAATCTTGCGGTCAAGTTCGGCCTGCTGCTCGACCAGGCAGGTGATCATCGCCTGGGCCAGGTCGCCGCCGGTATCGGCATGGTCCTTAAGCCGGAAGATGGCGCTGATCCGCTCCAGATCGAAGCCCAGGGCCTTGAGGTTCTGCACGATGTGCAGTCGGCGCAACTGGTCGTCGGAGTAGCGGCGGAACCCCCCTTCGGTGCGCTCCTCCGGGGCGATCAGGCCCAACTCCTCGTAGTACCTTACCGTGCGGGTAGTGACCTTGGCCCTGGCGGCCAGGTCGCCTATCTGCATCATCTAAAACACCCCCGGTCGAGTGGAGGTAAATGCGGCCCGGCACTGAAGGTCTGCGGGACCGGCAAGGCGCAACTTATTATATTTGTTTGTGAATATACTTGTCCCACCCAAAGGTGTCAATCCGGGAGCCCACGGCGCCGTGAACGACTTCTCGGCCTTGGATCAAGCCATCGAACAGAGCATCGCCCAGGGCCTCACCCCCTGCCTCGCCCTCGCCTGCGGGCAGGGCAACCGCCTGAGTTACTCCAGGATCATGGGCTGGGCCAGCCTGCTACCCCAACCCCGGCCGGTGTCGGAACACACCCTCTTCGACCTGGCCTCCCTCACCAAGGTGCTGGTCACCACCCTGCTAGTGATACAGGAGTGCGAAGCCGGCCGCCTGGACCTGGACGCCCCCCTCGACCGCCTGCTGCCCTCCCACTATTCTCCCGACAAGGCGGAACTCACCCTGCGGCTCCTGCTGGCCCACGCCGCTGGCCTGCCGGCCCATGTGCCCTTCTACCGCAACCGCTCCCCCGAACCTCTCGATCCGGGGGCCCAGCGACTGGAGGTTTTTCGCGCTGTGCGCGAAACCCCCCTGTCCTCCCCCCCAGGTACCCGCACCCTCTACAGCGACCTGGGCTTCATCCTGATGGGGGAGTTGCTGGAGCTTTTGACCGGAGTCCGCCTCGATCGCCTGAGCGAGCAGCGCCTCTTTTCCCCCCTTGGTCTATCGCAGACCTTTTTCGTGTACCAGGACGCCCCCCTATCCCTGTCGCGCCGCCCGGAGGCCGACTTTGCAGCCACCGAGCAATGCCCCTGGCGCGGCCGGGTGGTCTGCGGCCAGGTCCACGACGAAAACGCCTACCTGCTGCGCGGGGTGGCCGGGCACGCCGGCCTCTTTTCCACCCTCGGCGAGATGCAGTCCCTGGCTTGCCTACTCCTGCGCTGCCTGGCGGGCCACAGCCCCTTCCTCAGCGCCGGCGCCCTGGCAGAATTCACCCGCCGCCAATATCTTACCCCGGACTCCTCGCGGGCCCTGGGTTGGGACACCCCCTCCACGGGCACCACTTGCGGCCGCCACTTCTCCCCCCACGCCTTTGGCCACACCGGCTTCACCGGCACCTCCCTGTGGCTGGACCCCGAGGGCGAACGTTTCGTGGTTCTGCTCAGCAACCGAATCCACCCCAGCCGCGAGAACAGCCAGTTCCAGCCTCTCAGGCCCCAACTGCACAACCTGGCGATGGCCGCCCTGACGACCTGAACCTTCCACTCATCAAAGGAGATCACTGATGGGACGCCTTCTTTTTTTTTGCTCCCATTCGCCGTGCCCGCCTTCGGGCAGCCGGAGAAGCTGATCGGCACCTGGGAACTCCTTCCGCCCCCCGAAGAACAGGAGGCTGGCATGGTCCTTCATCTCGAATTTAGGGCTGGGGGCCAGTTCGAAGTGAGGGGCGAGTCGGTCTCCAGCGCCGAGCAACTCTTCGCCGACGAGGAGGGTGAACCGGCGGGCAAACTCCTGCGGGCCGCTGGCCTAGCCCAGGCGGACTCCAGCAACCAGGAACTCCCAGACTTCGAGATCGGCGACGAGTTACTGGCAGAACTCCTTGCGCGGATCTTCCCCGACACCCTGACCGTCGCCGTGTCGATCACCGGGACCTGGGAGGCCGATGAAACGCGGCTGCGGCTGGACGGGCAAACCTCCCAGATGCGCGTGAACGGCCATGAGCCCGGTGCGTTCTTCGAACAGATGGCCCGCGATCTGGCCAGAGAAATGGCCGAGGCGCTGGAGATCCCGGCGGAGGATTTTCCGGCCTTTGAGGCCGAGATCGTCGCAGGGTTCTCGGAAGGCGCCGAAGGCAATCTGCTTGAGGGGGAGTTCGGCCCTGACGACTTAGACACGGAAGGCACCTATGCAATCGAGGAGGGCGTGCTCACCATCACCGACGTGGAAGGCGAGCTCACCCGTTTCCAGCAGGTGACGATCAGCGCCGTCGAAGTCCTCAGCTGGGGGCAGTCGAAAAGGGCCGGGCGCTAGACCTTCAGTCCGGCGACGCTGAAGTAGCGGAAGCCCGTGTCGCAGAGCATGGTGACCAGGCGCTTGCCCGGCCCCAGCCTTTGGGCCACCTGCAGCGCCGCCGCCACGTTGGCCCCTGAGGAGGGCCCCACCAGCAAGCCCTCCTCGCGGGCCAGCCGGCGGGTGTAATGGAAGGCATCCTCGTCCTCGATGGCCACAACCTCGTCCACCACCGCCTGCGACAGGACCGCGGGCACAAAGCCGGCGCCGATGCCCTGGATGCCGTGCAGGCCCGGCTTGCCCCCCGCAAGCACGGGGGAGCGCGCCGGCTCCACCGCCGCGATATGGATGCCCGGCACCTGGGCCTTGAGCACCTCCCCCACCCCGGTGATGGTCCCTCCGGTGCCCACCCCTGCCACAAAGGCGTCCAGCTGCCCGCCAGTGGCTTCGAGGATCTCGCGGGCCGTGGTCCGGCGGTGGGCCTCGGGGTTGGCCGGATTGCCGAACTGCTGGGGCATGAACACCCCTTCGGGGTCCCGGGCCTTGAGTTCCTCCGCCTTGCGTATGGCCCCGGCCATGTCCTCGGCCGCCGGGGTGAGCACGATGCGCGCCCCGTAGCTGGCCATCACCTGCCGCCGTTCCAGGCTCATGCTCTCCGGCATGGTCAGCACCAGCGGGTAACCCAGCGCCGCGGCGGCCATCGCCAGGGCGATGCCGGTGTTGCCGCTGGTGGACTCGACGATGGTCATGCCCTGCCGCAGCGCCCCCCGCTCCTGGGCGTCGCGGATCATCCGCACCCCGATGCGGTCCTTGACGCTGCCGCCCGGGTTGTGCGACTCCAGCTTGGCCCACAACTGGCCACCCCCGGCGGGGACCAGGCGCCGCAGCTCGACCAGCGGGGTGTCCCCGATGGCGTCCAGGATACTGTCCACGACCTTCAGCCCGAACATCGGCTCAATTGCCCTGCGCGGTGGAATCGGCCGGCACCGGCAGTTTGCCCGTCCCCGGCAGGGGCTGGGTGAAGATCTGGGGGCCAGTGGTGGCCGGCGGGGGCCCGGTGTTCAGCCACTGGCTGCCGCCGGTGGTGTAGATGTTGCCGTAGGTGCCCGGCAGCAAGAGCAGGTCGAGCAGCGGCTTGATCTTGGCGATGGCATCGTTGAGGTCGCCGATGAAGCTGCGCGAGGCGTAGATCACGTCGTTGCTTTCGAGGGGAACGTTTCTGTCCAAGTCCTCTCCCTTTACCAGGCGCTCGTAGTTGAGGGAGAACATCCGCGGGGTCCCGTCGACGTTGCGGATAACCCGGACATCGCTGCGGATCGCCTCATCGGTCAGGCCCCCGGCCTGGCCTATCGCTTCGAGGAAGGTGACATCCTCAGAAAAGACGAACACGCTGGGGTTCCGGAACTCGCCGAGCACGACCACCTTCTTGCTCTGGCGGGCGATGCCGGGCACAAAAAGCATGTCGTCCGCCTGTAGCACCACGTTCTCGCGCGGATCACCGGTCTGGAGCACCCGCTGGATGTTGAGGCGGTAGGATTTGTCGCCCCGGATGAGCTGCACCCGGTCGAGTTGGGCGTCCGGGGTGGTGCCGCCGGCATCGAGCAGCATATCCAGCACCCTGATCTTGCCCTTGACTGGGTAGCGGCCCGGACCGGTCTTTTGCCCGGCGACGGTGAAAACCGAGAGGATAGCGCCCTGCACCAAAACCATTTTGCTCTTGTAATCGGCGACCTCCATATCCAGCTTGGGGTCGCGCAGGTAGCGGCGCAGCTCGTTGGTCAGGCTCTCGTCCAACTCGCTGACCGTCAGGCCAGCGGCCCGGATGTTTTCCACCAGGCTGAAGGAGATGTTGCCGTCGTTGCGGACAACCACACGCTCGCGCACCATCTCCAAGCCCCGCAGCACCATGTCGAGTCCGTCGCCGGGCCCCAGCACGTACTCGACGACCCCGCGGGTCTCGGTATAGGCCTGCTTGGCCGGGTCGTAGGGGATGTTCTCGATCAGATCCGGCCCCGAGGGCGGCGGCAACTCCCTGGACACCGACTGCGAGGAACTGCCACAGCCAGCCAACAACGCCGCCGCCAGGGTGGCCAGCAGCCAACAAAGCATCGTTGTCTTCATCGAATCTTCTTATCCGCTGTCGAGGAGGGTCGCCTCAGGAGCCAGCACAACTGCCTGCCCCCGCGCCCCATTGACTGGAACAGGCGCAGGGCGTGGGCCAGGGAAACAGCAGAGCGGGGAGGCGCGGGAAGACCTGCAGCAGCACCTTGGGCTGGGGGAAACAGGTCTCCAGCAGGAACCAGCAGCGGCGGCACAGCGAGGGAATGCTGTACGCCCACAGCCCATCCCCCCACTCGCCGCCCAGGCGATTGCCGTAGATCCGGCCCAACAACCGCGCCTTACCGGGGCGCACGGGGGTGCGTTCCAGCAGGACCTCGGCTGGATCGGGCAGCCATCCTCCGGCCCGCCCCAGGAAGAGCAGCCCGTAGACCAGGGGCCGGACTAGGTTGTAGCGCCGGGCCTTCTCTTTGAGGCGCCCCCAGTCCAGTCCGGCCCACAACAATAACTGCAAATGCACCAACCAGGTGAGGCACCCGAAGCTGTGCCTGAGGGCGTGGACGGCCGTGTAGGGGGCCGTGTCCTCCGGGCCCATCACCCGCAATTCGGCGCCCTCGACGTGGCTGAGGTGCCTGTCGGCCCAGACCTCGCCGGGGTCCATCCAGCCGGCGAAGCGGCGGGTGCGGATACGCGCGGCGTTGAGCAGCTCCTCGTGCAGGTCAAAGGCCAGTTCCCCATCCGTCCACAGCCCGGGGTGGCGCGGCAGAGGGGCAAAGCCCGCCGCGGCCAACTGTACTCTGAAAGCAACTGCTGTCCCCGGCCTGACCAGCAGCTCTAAATCGCCCATCGGCCGGCACCCCAGATCGGGGTAGAAAAGCAGCAACGAGGCCCCCGGCAAGAGCAGCACCTGCTCGCATCCGGCCCAGCCGCCGCAGGGCGGCGAAATCGGCTCCCGGCCGTCCGCCGGTAGGAAACCCGCCAGGCGCGGCCCAGCCCCTGTGGGAGGACCAGCGAGGCCGCGGCGATGGGCTGTATTGGATGATCGTACGTGTCCTCGGCGATAATCTTCAATTGGCCCTTTAGCAGGATACAAAGTCCCTTGCTGGCCTCTCCCCGTTTCCATGCCGCAGCCCTCTCGGCCACCGCTTTGGGTTTGGCAGCCCGCAGCATGAGTTGAAGGTCGGGCGTGGGCAACCGGGCGAAGACCGGGCCGTGCAGCAGCTTCTGCAGCAGGGCCTGGGCCTTGGCCGAGGGCGCTTTTTTGGTCATCCCGACCCTCCGCGGCGCACGGGCGGCGCCAGCATGGCGTTCAGGGCATCCCCCTCGTCTACCGGAGACGAGCAGGTCTGGTTGCGGCACACGTAGGCGGCCGGCCGGTGGGCCGGCACCTTGCCCTCCAGCAGAGGCAGGTCCGCGGCGGCGGCCCAGGGGTCGTCCCCCACCGCCAGCCCCAGCAGCACCTTGGCCGGCAGGAAGGAGCTGCGCGCCGCTCCCAGCAGGGACTCGGCCCCAGGCCCCACCACGGCGACCTGGCAGGATTCGCTGAGAAAAAAGTCGAGGGCACAGAGCATCTGAGCGCTGGCCCCTGGCAACTGCCGCATCTGGCCGGCAAAGAGGCGCAGCACCTGTTCGGCCCGGTCCCGCAGTTCCCCCTGGCCGGTCAGTTCCCCCAGGCGCAGCAGCACCAGCGCCCCCAAGGCATTGCCCGAGGGGATGGGGTTGTCATAGGGGCTTTTGGTGCGCGCGATCAGCGGGGCCGCCCCCGCCGACGCAAAGAAAAACCCGCCCTCCTCCGGGTCCCAAAAACGCTCCAGCATTGCCGCGCAGTGCTGGCGGGCCGCCCGTAGCCAGCGCCGGTCAAAGGTGGCTTCGTACAGATCCACCAGGCCATTGATCAGCGAGGCGTAATCGTCCTGGTATGCCTCCAGCACCGCCTGACCTCCGGCATAGCTGTGGCGCAGGCTCTCGGCCCCCCCCATACTTTCCAGAATGAAATCTGCCGCCCCGGCCGCAGCCCGCACGTACCGCCCCTCACCCAGGATCTGGCCGGCCCTCGCCAGGGCGCTGATCATCAGCCCGTTCCAGGAAACGATGACCTTGTCATCCAACCCCGGAGCCACCCGCCCCTGCCTGAGAGCCAGCAATTGGCGCCGGCCCTGGGCCACCTCGCTTTCCAGCGTCTCCACCTCCACCCCCAGCAACCTGGCCACCCCCACCACCGGGGCGGCGACGTGCAGCACGCTCCTGCCCTGCTCGAAATTCCCCTCCTCGCTGACCCCGTAGTACCGGTTGAAGAGCAGCGCCCTTTCCGGGCCCAGCGCCGCAGTCACCTCAGCGGGGTCCCAGGCGAAGTACCTGCCCTCCTCACCCTCGCTGTCGGCGTCCTGGGCCGCGCAGAACCCCCCCCCCGGATGGACCAGTTCGCGCAAGGTGTATTCCAGGGTCTCCTCCACCACCTGCCGATAGTGCGCATCGCCGGTAAGCTGGTACGCCTCCAGGTACACCCAGGTGAGCAGGGCGTTGTCGTAGAGCATCTTCTCGAAATGGGGTATCAACCAGCGCTCGTCCACCGAGTAGCGGTGGAATCCGCCGCCCAGTTGGTCGTAGATCCCGCCGGCGGCCATCTTCTTCAGGCTGGTCTCCACCATCTCCAGGGTCTCGGGGGCCCCAGTGCGCCGGTGCTGGCGCAGGAGCAGGGCCAGGCTCATGGAAGCGGGGAACTTGGGCGCCTGGCCAAAACCTCCGTGCGCCGAATCGAAATTGGCCCCGAAGGCGCGGCAGGCCCGGTCGATCAGCTCAAAGGAGAGTTCGGCCTCCCCCCCGCGCAGGGCCGCGTTCTGCCGCAAGGCCTCGGTCAGCCTGGAAGCCTGCTGTTCAGCCTGGTCGCGGTGTTGCCCATAAAAGTCGGCCACAGCGCGAAGAACCTTGGGAAAGCCGGGTCGCCCGTACCGGTCGGTGGGCGGAAAGTAGGTGCCCCCGTAGAAGGGACGCTGATCCGGGGTGAGGAAGACAGTCATGGGCCAGCCCCCGCTGCCGGTCATGGCCTGCACCGCCACCATGTAGATCTCGTCGAGATCGGGCCTCTCCTCGCGGTCCACCTTGATGTTGACGAAACGCTCGTTCATCAGGCGGGCGATCTCCTCGCTCTCGAATGATTCCCTCTCCATGACGTGGCACCAGTGGCAGGCCGAGTACCCCACCGAAAGCAGGATGGGCCGGTCCTCCTCCCGAGCCCTGGCGAGGGCCTCCTCACCCCAGGGATACCAGTCCACCGGGTTGTGGGCGTGTTGGCGCAAATAGGGGCTGGTCTCGGCCCCCAAGCGGTTGGGGCGGCCCCTGGCCTCGGTGCTGCCGCGAGGGTCAGTCAAGTCTAAGCTCATGTCCTCCCGATCGTTACAAATGTAATTAGGGAGCCACGAATAAACAATGAAACGCGCGCTTCGCCCCGACGGGTGGTGTATCCCCCTGCCGCCACCTCTGTTTCCCCCGCTGCAAGGTCGGCCTCGCCTGGTTTCCCGATCGCATCGCCCCAAATCCCAGCCGCAGGGCAACTTAACCCTCCACCCCTCCCTCTAGCACGACCTCTCCTACCCCCAGGGCAACCTGGTCCCCGGATCAGCCCATCCATCCCCCATCCCAGGAGGTTTTCCATGTCTGAAATCAGAATGCCCAGCATCAATCAGGCAGCCCTCGCAGGCCGCCTGGTTCAGGACCCAGAGCTGCGCCAAAGCGAGAGCGGCGCCCTGCACGTAAGTAGCCCGCCTGGCCGTCAATCACTCCTACCGCGACGGCAACAACGAGTGGCAGGAGGTGGCCTCCTTCTTCAACATCGTCCTCTGGCACAAGCAGGCCAAGTACGCCGCCAGCGGCCTGCTTAAGGACCGGTGTTGGTGACAGGCCGGCTGCGCAGCTATTCGTGGCAGGGGGAGGATCAGTAGCCCCACAGCTTAATGGAGATCCAAGTGCGGAACCTGCAAGTGCTGGAGAAGGCCCAGGAGCGGGAGGCTGCGGATATCGAGCACAAGGGCGAAGGCGAGGAAGAGGTGGAACTCGAGCTGGTCTGAAGCTTCCTGGCACGGGGGCTACCCCCCTTGCCTCAATCGACCCGCTCGAAGAGGGCGGCGATGCCCATGCCCCCGCCGATGCACAGGGCGGCGATGCCCCAGCGCAGTTGCCGACGCTCCAGCTCCGCCAGCAGGGTCACTGGCAGGCGCGCGCCGCTGGCCCCCACTGGGTGGCCCAGGGCGATGGCCCCGCCCTTGACGTTGACCTGCTCCTCGTCCCAGTCCAGTTCGCGGCCCACGGCCAGCACCTGGGCGGCAAAAGCCTCGTTCACCTCGATGAGGTCGATCTGGTCCAGCCTCATCCCCGCCTTGTCCAAAAGCCGGCGGATGGCCGGGGCCGGGCCAATGCCCATCACCGCCGGGTCCACACCCACAGCAGCGGCGGCCCGCAGATGGGCCTGGGGCTTTAGCCCGCATTGTCTGGCCCCATTCGCCGACATCACCACTACTGCGGCGGCCCCATCGTTGATACCAGAGGCATTGCCCGCGGTCACGGTGCCCTCTTCCCTAAAGGCCGGTGGCAGCTTGACCAGCTTGTCGGCGGTGGAATCGGCGCGGGGATGTTCGTCCTGCGCGAAGAGCAGGGGCTCGCCCTTGCGCTGGGGCACTGGCACCGGCACGATTTCTCCGGCAAAAAGATCGGCTGCCACCGCCTGTTGGTACCGGGCCTGGCTCTGGGCGGCGAAACGGTCCTGCTCGGTGCGGGAAATCCCGTACTGGGTAGCCAGGTTCTCGGCGGTCATCCCCATGTGGCAGTCGTAGAAGCAGTCCCACAGCCCGTCCATCAGCATCAGATCGGCCAGTTTGCCGTGGCCCAGGCGCTCGCCCCAGCGAGAATTGAGCAGGGCGTGCGGCACCCGGCTCATGCTCTCCATACCCCCGGCGACGATCACCTCGGCCTCGCCCAGGGCGACAGCCTGGCCCGCCAGGGCGATGGCCTTCAGCCCCGAGCCGCAGAGTTTGTTGATGGTGGTCGCCGGCACTGCGTAGGGGATGCCGGCCTGCACTGCGGCCTGCCTGGCCGGGTTGGGCCCCTGCCCCCCCTGGTAGATCATCCCCATGATCACCTCATCCACGTGCGCGGCTTCTGTCCCGCAGCGGGCCAATGCCTCGCGGAGCACCACTGCCCCCAAGGTGGGCGCCGGCACCTCCTGCAAGCCGCCGCCAAACTTGCCGATGGCGGTGCGCACCGCGCTGACAATCACTGGATCGGACATCGTTCCCTCCGCTGGTTGACGCAAACTCTGTTCGTGGATATTTTTAATTGTTGGTTGTTGCTTCCCGCCGCCAAAAGGGTTTTATGGCCTGGGTCAAAAGCAGGTTCTTCCTTGAAAAAGTGCAGCTTTGCAGCATTGTCCTGTACTTGATCTGCCTGGGCGGGTACGTGATCCCGTCGGTGGGCGAAGTCTTTGACCAGTTCCGGGCCGACATCCTCGGGTTCACCTTCTTCTCCCTCTTCATCGCCTCCACCATCCTCCTAAGTTTCGAGAAAAAGCCCGCCGGAGAACCCGCCAAAGAGTGACGGGGCAGTAGCTCAGTTGGGAGAGCGCGAGCTTTGCAAGCTTGAGGTCGTCGGTTCGATCCCGATCTGCTCCACCAGACTCAAGGGTAATGGCCAGAAGGAGTTAGCGTAAGACATGGCGCGAGACCTTCTGGCCATTTTTCTTATTTATCTAACGCCCGTCTAACGGGCAGGCGGTTTTTTCATGGCGAGGGGCAAATGAACTCTCAGCACCTTGATGCAAAAGTCGCGGAAGAACTATCGCGTTGGAATACTGCACCCGTGGGCAGGGTGAAAAGGAACACGAACCGCACCATCGTCGAAGAGATTCGGCACCTCGGGGGCGAGGAATACGACATCCTCTGGATGGCAGTAGTCGTTGTCTTGGCAAAGGAGGAGTTTAGTGAGCAGCAATTGTTGCTCAACAAGCGAGATCGCCTAAGAGAATGGATAGACAAGAGACGCCAAATCAGACATAAGCGTGACCAGGTAATCGGTAAGGTATGGGATATAACGGACGTCGAGAAGCTTGGCAAGGAAATGGCGAACACAATCATTCGCAATATGGAATATGAGCGCGCTTACGATCAAGCGAAGGGACGCGTTAGCCAGGTTTTTGGAGTCTCAGAAGACCATACCAAACTGCCTTATCTAGTGCTAGAGAAGGTCGCACGGCATTTGTGCAACCATCTGCAAGAGGTCACAGGGACACCCAAGTATGGGCTTGTAGGCAGGATACTGACTGCGTCTGGGTTGATGAGTGATGAGGGTATCGGTATTGACCGTCAGTATCATCTGGCTGGTGAGCGTGTCAGAAAGATGATCAAGAAATAAGGGAGAACGGCCCTGAGAAAGCAAAAAGAATAGCATACCCCGTTTCCACTTCATAATCGAGCAGGGCCGTATTACAGGCCCTGTTTTTTTTATGCCATCCCTAAGTGCGGAATTATTGCATAGCAGCATGTCATACAAAAAGTTCCATAGTTAACTTGTTGTTTTTACATTGCTTATGATATTATAGGATGTATATTCAGAGTGTCCGACGTTGGTCCGTCTTCCTGGAGGTGCTTAGATGGCTGGGGGTGAAAATGTTGGTGGCAATACGTGGCTGACACTTCGACAACTCGCCAATGAGGGAAACATTCCCCTCTCGTGGCTGTATGATCGATCTAGACGGGACGCACTCCCAGGCCAATATCGCTTGGGGAAGTATATCCGCGTCAATCGGGAAGAGTTCTTCAACGCCCTCAGAGAAGGTCGGGTGAAATGAGCCTCTTACTGGAAACTCCTCTCCCCAGCCCTGGAACCCGTGAATCCGGGAACCTTCACGCAGCCCTGGCCTACGCCCAGCGGCTGGGCTGGCCTGTCTTCCCCTGCTGTTGGATCACTGAGGGCAGCGCCTGCTCCTGTGGTAAACCCGATTGTCGCAGCCCTGGCAAGCATCCCTTGACTGAACATG
>Ga0194121_10001795_pt1 | contig 35244 bp, 31 predicted proteins | sample TA2MahCa50mmetaG_FD_148609 | JGI IMG/M metagenome (GOLD analysis project Ga0194121, IMG submission 148609) | Freshwater microbial communities from Lake Tanganyika, Tanzania - TA2015020 Mahale Deep Cast 50m | ecosystem: Environmental > Aquatic > Freshwater > Lake | place: Tanzania: Lake...
GTCGATCCCGCTGATGAGGATGGCGTTGGCCTCCTGCCGGCGAAGCGCGATGACGCTGCCGCGAATCTGTACCGCGATGGGGTCTTTGCCGACCGGGCCCTCGTGCACCAGCTCCACGGGCGCGCCTTCGACGAAGCCCATGTCCACGATGCGGCTCTCCAGCTCACTGGGGGAGAGGGTTGAGCCAGGGGCGGGAACGATGGCGTGCACGACGCCGCGCTGGCCCTTTCGCAGGCGTCCCAGCGGCCTGGTTTCCACCGGCACCATCTCGAGCATCGCTTCTAGTCCTCCAACTTTTCCGCGCGGACGCCGCGCGCCACCTCGGATCCCACCGCCACGCTGCCGCGCGGGGTGCGCAGCAGCAGCGTGCCGCGCGGATCCACCTGCTCGACCTGCACCGGGGTCGAGGGCACGAGACCGACCTGCTCCAGCCAGAGGAGCACGTCCATGGACTCGTCGTCGACGCTGCGCACCATGGCCCGATCGCCGATTCCGAGATCCGAGAGGAGGACGTGGTTGCACACCGGCACGCGGCCCTCCGGGTCGGGGATGGGGTTCCCGTGCGGGCAGGTCTCGGGATGGCCCAGAAAGCGCTCGAGCGCGTCCGTCACTTCGGCCGAGAGCGCGTGCTCAAAGCGGTGCGCCTCCACATGGGCCATCCCCCAGTTGAGCCCCAGCTTGTCGACCAGAAAGCGCTCCGCAAGCCGGTGGCGGCGGAGCACTTCGAGCGCGCGGCACTCGCCGTCGGTGGAGAGAACCACCCCGTGCCCGTTGTCCTTCAGCACCAGCCCCTGCTCGGAGAGGCGGCGCACCATCAGCGTGATGGAGGGGGCGGACAGGCCCATGAACTCGGCAAGACGCGTGGGTCCGACCGCCTTGCCGGCCGGGGTCAGCCGGTAGATGGCGGTCAGGTAGTCTTCGACACTGGCCGAGATGGTGGGAGTTGACTTCAACGGTTAGTCTCGCTTACGCGCCCGACTTAGGCGGGACTAAGCAATGCTAGCAGAGGAGGCTAACCCTGTCAACGGGGCTTTTTTACTCTCGCTGCAGGGAGAAGCTGTTGACGCGTACCTTGTAGCGCCCCAGGCGGATGATGTCGCCGTCGTAGAGCCGCTCATCGGAAACGGGTGATTCCTTGCGGTCCGTCACGCGCCGCAGGTAGACCTCTCCGGCAACCACCTTCAAGCGCAGGCCGGGCACCCGACCCTCGACGACGACGCTCAGCTCGATCTTGTCCTCGGAGTCGCTGAAGTGCTCGGCCCCTCGCCCCAGGGTCATATTTTCCATGGTGGACAGGTCGATCTCCTGACCTCGCCGCTCTCGCGGCTCCATGACCTCCAGGGCGGTGTCCTTGGGTTTCGGCTTTGCCACCCCTGCGGAGAGCATCCACGCGTGCCACATCTCGGGGACGCTTTCCCCGCGGAACGCCGCCAGTCCGAACAGCACCCCGATGGGGACGGCGAGGACCACGGTGCCGATGAGCGACCAGCGCACCCAGGCCGGCCAGGGCGGCTTTCCGACGGTGAACTGCCAGGGGAGCACCAGCGCGCCGGGATAGTCGGGGTCCGGGTTGAGTCCGACGCCGCTGACGGTCAAGTCGTCGCTCTGGAAGATCAGCTTGCCGCGAAAGGTGCCGGGCTTCAGGTCGCGGCCCGCTCGGATGGTCACCTCGAGGGCGGAAGCCGGCGGCTTCACCACGGCGCTCATGCTGGGACGGTTGTTGATCAGGAAGTTTTTTCCGGGCGCGAGCTTCGTCGGATTGGCCTTGTCGGCGTCAATGCGCACCTGGAGCATGCCGCCCTTCTTGCGGGCGCGCTCGTTGTACTGCATCACGATGGACTGCAGCGACTCCACCGGCAGATCCTGCGACCAGACGTCCATCGTGCCCAGTTCCAGGGGCCAGGGATTGTTGCCGGGCAGCAGGGCCACGGTGCGTTCCGGCTCCGCGGAGAAGCGGATCGCGATGCTGTCCGGGGAGATGATGACCAGTGGATCCGAGCCGCTCAGAAGCAGGTGTCCGCTGTACTCGCCGTCGCGGATATTGTCCTTGTTCAACAAGGTCATGGTAAACACCACCCGCTCCTCCGCCGGGAATTTCAGCGGCGTCAGCTTGATGGCGCCTCCCGCCTGCTCCACGCCGCGGAAGCGCGGTTTTGCGGTAATTCGGAAATTCTTCGGCAGCTTGTCCCGAAAGTGGACGCCAAACAACTCCAGGCGCTCCGCCGTGCCGCTCATTTTCAAATTTCCGAAATCGAGGAACGGGATGCGCGTCTCGATGATGAAGATCGGGTGGAGCTCGCCGGCCTTTTCGGAAATGTAGCGGATGCGCTTGCCCTTCTTGAGGTCGCGACCTGGGCCGGCTTGAGACGCAACCCCAGGTTGACGAAGAACAGCCAGTCTTTCTTGCCGCGCATCCTGCGGTATTTGTCCATGACGGACTTGAGCGAGGGTCCGCCCCGCTGATTGTCCTCGCCATCGGTATAGACGTAGTAAAGCACCAGGTGATCCACGTCGCGGTGCTTGCGGCGGTAGGCGGCCATCTGGTCGATGACCTTCGAGAGCGAAGAATACAGCCAGGTGTTGTTGCCGTTGAATTTGAGCGCGCCGATGTAGCCCTGCACCCGGGGGATGTCTTCCTCCCCGTTGATGCGAAAAAGCCGAGTTTTCTTTACCCCGCTGTCGAAATTGTTGATAAAGATGTTGGAGCCCTCGCCCACGTCGGCCACGAAATCCTTGAGCAGCGCCACCAGCTTCGGATAGATGATGTTGTTTCCGCTGCCGCGCGGAAGGCCGGCCATCGAGCCGGAGGTGTCGATGAGAAATACGTAGTCGATTACCTGCCGCTTGGGGCGGGGCGCGGCGGCGGACGTGGGGAGCGCCGAGAAGAGCAAGAGGGCCAGGGCCAGCCATACGGAAATGCGCATAGAATGAACGATACGTATTGTATCACACGGGCAACCTTGCAGGCAATTCAAGGGTCTTTCTTGAGGGGGACTGCGTCGGTGCGCCGTAACTGGTGACGCCATTGCGCGCATCGAGAGGGTCGCCCGGGAGCGGCGATCACCGCGAATATCGAGCAGGTGCTCGATCAGCTCGAGTGCGAGATCCCGGATCTGCCGGACTCTCGCCAGTAGCGCTGACCCGCCTCTGGCAGCGTGTACACCGGATCGTAGTACTCGTAGGTGCGGAGCAGCGCGTCCGGGTCGTCTTTCTCAATGCCGGTGCGATAGTTCTTGGTCCAGTGGGTGATGCCGCGCTCGCGGTCGTAGGACTGCACCTGGTGCACCCAGCGCTTGCCGACGTATGGAACGTCGCACACGATGCGCGGCGTCGCGAAGCCAGGCAGGTAGCCCATGATGTCGTGCTGCAATTCCTGGGCCTCCCAGACCGCCATGCGCCAGTGCTCGGAGTTCGGGATCATGTCGCACATGTAGAAGTAGTACGGCATGATCTTGGCATGATCGAGGAGGGCGAAGCAGAGGTCCAGGAGGTCGGTCGCGGTCGCGTTGGTCCCCCGAAGCAGCACGCCTTGATTGCGCACGTCGCGGAAGCCCAGCTCGAGCAGTTTGCGCGAGGCCCTGGCCAGGAGCGGCACTACCTGCTGGGCGTGGTTGACGTGGGTGTGCACGGCGATGTCCACGCCGCGCTCGCGCGCCTTCCTGGCGAGGCGCTCCAGGCCTTGCAGGACGCTGTCCTGCAGAAAGTGCTGGGGAAGGCCCTGGAGGCCCTTGGTGGCCAGCCGGATGTCGCGGATGTTCTCGATGTCGAGCAGCTGGCTCACGAAGCTCTCCAGCACCTGGATGGGCGCGTTGGCGATGTCCCCGCCGGACACCACGACGTCGCGCACGCTCGGCGTGCGGCGCAGGTAGTCGAGGATCTGCTGGTAGCGCTCCTTCTGGGGGATGGCGAACCTGTGCTTCTCGACCTGGGGGACGTCGTTGCCGACCAGGTCCATGCGCGTGCAGTGCCCGCAATACTGCGGGCAGGTGCTGAGCAGCTCGGCGAGCACCTTGGTGGGATAGCGGTGGGTGAGGCCCTCGACCGCCCACATGTCGGCCTCGTGCAGGCTGTCCCGCTGGGAGAGCGGATGGCTGTGCCAGTCGTCGCGCCGATCCTCGAAGGCGGGCAGCATGTAGCGCCGCACCGGATCGCTCCACAGGTCCTTCTCGTCCATGGTGTTGAGCATGTGGGGCGGCACCAGGATGGACATGGTGGCCCGCTCGGCCTGGTCGCGCTCGATCCCCCGCACCAGCGCCTCGGGGATGAGCGGGCCGAACACTTCAACCAGCTCTTTGAGGTTCTTGACGGTGTTCTTGCGCTGCCAGAGCGCGCTCTCCCACTCCGCCACGGTGACCTCCCGATAGCCGGGAAGCCGCGTCCAGTCGGGCTCGACGAACGGCCGGGGCGACGGATAGGCGTAGGGCTGCGGCGCGGGACCCACGCGGGGACGAGTCTCGTTACCGGTAGGAGCGTCTTTGGACAGCATGAGATACAATTGCACGAGGGCACCGGGAGGCCCTTCTGACATTGTAAGATGGCAAATGGCATGCTATCATGGCAGAATGGCGACAAGAGTCTCGATAGACGCGGCCGGCCGCGTCGTCATTCCGAAGGCGGTTCGTGAACGTCTTCATCTGACGCCTGGACGGATGCTGGACCTCGATGTCGACGACGATGGCGTCGTTCTGAGGCCGGTATCAGAGGCCGAGAGCAGCCTCGCATGGCGGGATGGCGTTCTGATGGCGGTGGGCGAGTGTGTCGGGCCGATCCCCACCGTTGCCGACGTTCGACAGAATCGAAGTCGAAGCATCTGGCGCGCCGGGAACGATTGAGGCTCGCCTTCGACACGTCGGTCCTTATTGCGAGCCTGGTGGAAGATCACGCCGAGCACGCGGTCTGTTTTCCGTGGTATCGCACCGTTGTTGACGGAGGGGACGAAGGCTGGATCAGCACCCATGCGCTGGCGGAATTCTACGCCACGATGTCGGTGCTCCCACTTCGAAGGAAGCTGACTCCGGCCGATACGCTGCTGCTTGTGAATGAGTCTGTATTGAATCGATTCTCAGTTATGGATCTCGACGTCAACGATTACCACCGAGCCCTTGCGCTGGTCGTCCGCCGCGGCTTGCGAAGCGGGGGCATTTTCGACGCGCTTACAGAAACCGCCGCGCGCAAGGCCGACGCGCGGCAACTGATCACCCTCAACACCCGGGATTTTGCGCGCTTGTGTGACGACGCCGATACCTGGCTGATAGATCCTCGCAAGAAAAACCCTGGCCAGTTCGAGCGGAGTTAGATCACGCCACTCCCCAGAACCACCACAGGATGAACGCGCCGGCCAGCACGCGGTAGATGGCGAACACGCGGAACGAGTGGGACGCGAGGTAGCGCAGCAGCCAGCCCATGACCACCAGGCTCACCACGAACGAGACCGCAGTGCCGACGGCGAACGGCATGGCGTTGGCCGCCGTGAGGATGACCTCGCGCTCCTTGATGAATTCATACAGCGTGGCGGCGCCCAGCGTGGGAATGGCCAGGAAGAACGAGAACGCAGTGGCCGTCTGGCGGTCCAGGCCTCTCAACATGCCGCCGACGATGGACGATCCCGAGCGTGACACGCCCGGGACGAGGGAGAGCACCTGCGCGACGCCGATCCACAGCGCGTGGCCCGGCATGATCTCGTAGATGCCCAGCGGCTCGCCTTCCTCTTCTCCAGGCTGATCCACCAGCCACAAGACGAGGCCCCCTATTATCAACGAAGTGGCCACTGTCATGGGCGAAAACAAGAAGAACTTGATTTTCTTGTGAAAAAGAAATCCAATGCCCGCGGCCGGCAGGAACGCGATGGCGATATTGAGCCAGAAGCGGCGGACGCGCGGCTCGCTGGCCACCATGCGGATCTGCTCCATAAGCTCGCTGCGGTAGAACCAGATCACCGCCAGCACCGCGCCGAGCTGGATGACCACGTCGAATGCGTCCGCCGTATCCGACTGCTCGATGCCCAGCGCGCGGGTTGCCACAATGAGGTGGCCGGTTGATGAAATGGGAAGATATTCGGTAATTCCTTCCACGATGCCTAATATGATCGCTTGCAGCGCGGTAATCACGTGAACCTCTCAGTGTACGATTTTCGACAGGAGCATCGTGCCCAGGCCGAGCAGCATGAAAAATCCGCAGATGTCGGTAAAAGTGGTGAGCCAGATGGACGACGCCAGGGCCGGGTCCATGTTGAGACGGCGAAATGCCAGCGGGATGAGCGCCCCGGCCAGCGCGGCGATGAGCAGATTGCCCACCATGGCCACGAAAACGATCAACGCCAGCCACACGTTGTGCGAGAGCAGGTACGCCAGACCCGCGGTGAGCGTGCCGGAGATGGCCCCTTGCAGGGCGCCGAAGGTCACCGACTTGAGCGCGATGCGTGAAGCCTCGCGCAGGGACAGTTCGCCGAGGGCCAGCCCGCGCACCACGAGCGTGGCGGCCTGGGTGCCGGTATTTCCGGCGTGTCCGGCCACGATGGGCATGAACGCCGCCAGCAGCGCCACCCGCGCGATGGTTGATTCGAAGGCGCTCACCAGGAGACCGGCGCAGCACGCGGTCACCAGGTTCAACAAGAGCCACGGAGTGCGGTTGCGCACCGAGGTGAGCAGGGGATTGAGCGCGGACTCGTCCGCGTCCATGCCTTCCTGCAAATACATGTCCTCGGTGGCTTCCTCGACCTGCACGTCGAGGATGTCGTCCGCCGTCACCATGCCCTGCAGGCGGCCTTGTGCGTCCACCACCGGCATGGCCAGGAAATTGTAGTGGCGCATTTTTTCCGCGACCTGCTCCTGGTCGGCGTCGATCTGCACCGACTTGACGTCGCGGATCATGATGTCCTTGAGCTTCGTGTCCGGATTCGCCGTGATGAGGTGGCGCAGGCTTACCACGCCAAGCAGCCGCTCCTCTTCGTCGACCACATATAAATAATAAGGCTGCTCGCCGGGCAATTGCTGGCTGCGCAGGAATTCGATGGTGAAGCCCACCGTCCAGTCCGCCTGGAGCGCCATGACGTCCGGGGTCATGCGGCCGCCGGCGCTCTCCTCGGGATATTGCAGCAGCTCTTCGACGTCCTCGCGGTTGCCCATGAGCTTGAGCACTTGCGGCAGCGAGTCGACCGGCAATTCCTGGATGATGTCGGCGGCCACGTCGTCCTGGAGTCGGTCCAGAATGGCTGCCAGATCGGCTGGATCCAGGCGCTTGACGAAGCGGGTGCGGTCCTCCTCGTCCATGTAGTTGAGCGCCTGGGCCAGGGCGTCGCGGCTCAGGCGGGACAACAGCGTGGTGGCGTCGTCCTCGTCGAGGGCGCAGAGGATTTCCGCCTGGTCGGCGGGGTGGAGCGTGGCCAGGCGGTCGAGGGCCAGCGCAGGGTCGCCCGCCTCGATCAGGGCGACGATGTCGTCGACGTCAGGCGGCGTCACAGATCGAGAACCAGGTTACAGGTGAACAACCGGGGGCGCAGCATCAATGCCGGATTGGCGCCTTTCGCGTTGAGCCCTGCCGCCGGCGCCGTATGGCAGATGGTGCATCCGCGTTGGCCACGTGCGGGCTTGGGGGACGGAACGAAATTCAAGGTGGGGCCCATCCATCCCTGCGTTAACATTCCATCTATGTGCAACTCCATTCGCCTGCGGTATCCTATGCGGTATCTAGAAGGTTGGAGAATGCGATGTCCTGGGTGAGCCTAACCTCGCCTCTCGGAGTGAAGCCGCAGCCGGTGCCCCGTGCGGCGCTAACCTCCGCGCCTCAAGCGATCGCCTCGCGGGACGCGGTTTCCCTGTCGGCGGCCGCGCTGGCCACGGCGCCGCTTTCCCTGCCGGCCGGAGCGCCGCCCGCGGTGCCCGCCGCGGGAGCCGTTCCCGCCGCCACCGCGCTGCGCGTGCTCACCGACCTCGAGTCGAAGGGCTGCCGGCTCACCCGCAAGCGCCTGTTCTGGATTCCCGGCTTGATGAGCCGACGCGTGAAGGTGACGCCCGATGAGTTCCTCAAGCAGCTTAACGAAGGGTCCAACCGCCTTGAAGTGGCCGCCGGCTCCTTCAAGCCCGCGGCGGTACGCGACAGCGAGGACGTCGCCGCGCTGGACCTGCTGTATCTGGGCGGGACGCCGGGCGCCATTTCCAACGCGCCTGTCCTGGCCGCGCTGCACGCGCTGTATCTTGACGGCTACGCCTTCTCCCGCGGAAACACCGCGATTGGTCCTTACGGCGCCTGGCGCGGCCTGCGCGACGGGGATGCGAAGGGCGTGGCCCGCAAGCACGGCGAGCACGACGTTCCGCTGGCGGCTCCCGAAGATGCCTATCGCGCCGAATTCTTCCGCCTGGGAATCGTGAACCCGGCCTTCGCGAGCGGCGCCGAGGCGCAGACCTTGAAGGCGTTGGACGCCCGGCAGGCGGTTTTCTGGAAGAAGCCGGAGGCCGGCGCCCGCCAGGATGCCGAGGCCACCCACAAGCGCCTGTTTGGTGGACAAACGTCGTGGATGCCCTCGAGCACGCCGAGCACCGACGTGTGGCTGGGCACGCGCGAGGCGCCGCTCATTCGCATGGATGCCGCCCGGCTGGCCGACAGCGCGTCGTGCCAGAATGAGTTCGACGCGGCCATGCTGGATTATTCGAGCCTGCTCGCCTGCGGTATCCCGAAGGCGGCAGGTCACGCCGCCTGGGAGGCCGTGAAGGCTCCGGTCGCTGGCGAGCCGTTCCGCGACCGCGTGCAAGCCATGCGCGGCATTTTTGCGGCCGAGTTCAACGAGGCCGACGACGCGATCGCATCGTTTGAGTTTCTGCGCAAGCACATGGCGCCCGGCCAGTCGCTTTCCGACGCCGCGAAGCAGTTCGTGGAAGTGCGCGACGCGCTGGGGCGCAACGGCCAGACCGTTGCCCGCGACACTTACCTGCGCCTGCGCGACCACCTCGACAAGGCGGTGCCGGGCCCCGAGCCTGCCGCCGACCGCCGCGGCTGGTATTTGCAGTTGCTCAAGGCCACCGGCGCGCCGAAGGCTTCGGAGCTGGCGTGGAAGGCGCTTGACGGCGCGGCGCCGCGCATCGAGCGGGTGTCGGTTTTCATGGGGCTGCTGGCCCAGGAAAACAACGCCGTCGACTCGGCTATCAACGATTATCAAACCGTGGCGGCATTGCAGCGTCCCGGCGAGGGTCTCGCCGCCGCGGCCACCGCGTTCCGCACCGTGCGCGGCTTTCTGGGCCAGTACGCGAGCGACGATGCGTGCGCCGCGTTCAAGTTCATCCGCACGAAACTTGACAGCAGCCTGCCGGGCGCGTGGACCACGGCCGAGCGGGAGGAGATGTTCACCCGGCTCCTGCAGACGGTTGGAAAATTTCAGACTGCGCAGGAAACCTGGAAATTCCTGACCGGCGAGGGCGTGTTCTCCAGCCCGAATCCCCCGACCGATTTCAAGGAGCGGCTGGACGCGCTTCTCTCGCTGTATCGTCTGGAACAGAATAATTTCGAGGCGGCGCGGGCAGATTACAATTGCGCGCTCAACGCGCGACGCCCAGGCGAGACGGTGGCCGACGTGGTCGCGGAATTCGGCGCGGTGCGCGGCCGCCTGAAGGCAAATGGCGCGGAGAATGCGCGCGAGGCGTTCGCGTTCTTGCGCGGGGATATCGACGGCACGCTGAGCGGCGCGTTCAAGCCGGAAGAAAAGCGGCGGATGTACCTGAAGCTGCTGGGCGCGGTGGAAAATCACGGCCTGTCGGTCAAATACTGGTCGCGTCTTGAGGAGTCCGGTCCGGCCGCGGAATTTCCGCAGCGCCTGGACACCTTCCTCGAATTGTGCAGCCTCGAGCATCTGGTATTCGAGGAGGCGTGGCTGGCCATGAGCACCCTTGTGGAATTGCGCGCGCCCGGAGAGAAGCTAGACGACGCGCTGAAGTCCTTCGCCGGCGTGCGCGCGAAAGTGCAGCGGCTGGACGCGGCCGGCGCGCGGGACGCGTTCCGCTACGTCCGCACCGACCTGCACAAGACGCTGCCCGGCGCGACTGACGCCGAGCGCGAGACGATGTACGGAAAGCTTCTCGGCGCGGTCGGAGATCAGTCGGTTGCGAAAACCGAGTGGAAGCATCTGGTGGACGCAAGCGCAAAAAATCCCCAGCCGCCGATCGGTGAAGTCGTCGAGGCTTTTGCGAGAGTGTACGTTCTCGATGACAGCATTGAGGTCGCCAATAAAGCCGTCGAGGCGATTTCTTCGGTGGCGCGCACCCAGAAGCAGCCGGTCGCCGCGCTGGTGAGCGACTATGTCGCGCTGCGCAAGCTGGTCAGCCCGTACAACGGCTTCCACGGCGTGTCGCTGTTCAAGTTCGTGCATGAGCAGGTTCCCGCGCCGCAGCGCCAGATTTACGTGCGGCTGCAAGAGGCCTGTCTTGACTTCACGGTTGCGCAGTCGCTGTGGGAAACCCTTAACGAAACTCCCACGGATCTCTTTGAGCGCACTGACGTTCTCGTCGATTGCCTGAAAAAAGAACATCGCCGCGTGGACGTGGCCCGCTTCCAGCTTGACGCGGTGCTCTCGCACCGCCACTCCGGCGAGACCATCACCGCGGCTGCCCGCGCGCTCGACAACCTGCGCAACGCGCTGCCGTTGTGGGACGGTCTTTTGGTGGCTTCCGCCTTCAAGTTCGTGCGGGAGCGCGCATCGGCCACGCAAGAGGCGATGTGCGTAAATCTCCTCAAAACCACGCAGTCGCTGGAGTGGGCGACGTCCGTGTGGGATTCAGTCGAGGCCGCCGGCCCGGATACCCAGTTCGATCTCCGCATGGGCACGCTGCTCAAGCAGCCGGTCGAAAAGTGGGAAGCCATCGTGAGCCGTATGAAAAGCCTGCCCAAATCCGTCCCTAAAGGCGTGGACGCGGATCGGGGCGTGCGGGCGCTCTTCCGCCTGGTGACGGTGGACGATTCCGGCGCGCTCAGCGCTGTGCTGGCGCGGCTGGACGCCACGCCCGGCCTGGACCGGACGCTGGCCATCGAGTGGCTGTGCGCGATGATGGAGCAGGCCGGCTCGGTGGAAGCCTTCGAACAGGGCTGGCGCGACGTGCACCGTCCGGGTGCTTCGGGCACGGTGGCCGAGCGGCAGCTGCTGATGGCCAACCTGGTGGAAGCCACCCGGCGCTCGCCCGGCGGCTACACTTCGTCGGTGGAGATTCTGCGGCGCCTGGACCGCCTGCCGGCGGCGGAATTCATGCCGGCGGCGCAGCAGGCGGTGGCGCTGACTTCCGCGATGCAGGGGCGGGCCGCGGATGCCTCGCAGGCCCTCGTCTACATTCTCGACGCGCGCGAGCAGGGCCGCTTCAGCACCGAGACGCTGGAAGACACGGTGAACCGCTTTGCCACGCTGTACGCGACGACGAATTCCCTGGAGATGGCGCTGGCCCGCCTGGAGCAGGGGACCGCCCCGTCCAACGGCGGCATCCAGGACAAAGACGGCGACCTCATTATCGGCGGGATCCGCGTCCCGCGCGGCCAGAAAAAGCCGCCGCCGGCCCCGCCGAGCTTCATCATGAAGGCATGGGAAGAGCTTCGCAAGCGCTTCTGGATGGAGTGAAGGATCCGCGGCACCCCGAGAGTAAGTAAGCAAAGAGTTACCTATCAATGGAGGCAAACCCGGAGCATGGCGGAAACGACTACCAACCAGCGCGACTTCAATGCGTTCTTGATCATGGGGGCAGGGCTGTTCAGCACCATCCTCGGCATCGTCGTTGTCGGAGAAATCGTAAGCGCCATCTTCCACGCTTTCCAGGGGGGCGGAACACCGGCGCACTAGCCTGCGCTGTGGATAACTCAGCGGCCCACTCGACGAGCCCGCTTCACCGGTCCCGACAGGAGTTCTGACACGCGGACCGACTTCCACCCGGTGACAGACTGTGGATAACATGCCAGGTTATCCACAGCTTTTGCGTTCCGTGGAGAACGAAAAAGAAGACCCCTGGGGGTCTTCCTTCGGCAGGCCCAAACCTACTTGTCCCAGACCTGGTTCTTGCCGATCATCTGCTGAACCGCCAGCACCGCCGCGTCGCCCTTCGTGCCCTCGTTGAGCGCGATGGAGTCGCGGATGGCCTTGTACTGCATGAAGTACTCGTAGGCGTTCTTGATCCACGGCTTGGCGAAGCCGAAGATACCCGCGGCGTACGCAAAGGGCACCAGCTGCGGCTGGACCAGCGCGACGCACGCGGCGGCCTTGGCGGCGCCGCCGATGACGTCGAGCCCGTTGTAGATGATCGCGTCGTAGGATTTGGAATCCTTGAACTGCGCGGTGGCGGCCTTCACGCCGTTGTACATGTCGTAGAGGCCGCCGTAGGCGCCCACGTAGGCGGCCGCGGTCGCAGGCAGGAAGAGGAAGCGGCCCGGACGCCCGCTCTGCAGGACGTTGAACGACTCCCACCAGCCGATGGTGGAGGCCCACCCGGAGTACGACCGCACCGTCGGATCCAGCGAGCGCTTGAAGCCCACCAGGCCGTCGACCGTCTTCTGGCCGAGAACCTTGTTGGCCATGCCGCCGGAGAAGGAGTCCTCGGACACCGACTCCAGGAACTTCGACCAGGAGTTGTTCTGGTTGAAGGACAGCTTCTCGTAGCCGAACTTGTGGTCCCACTTGTTGTCCACCGGGAACGAGTCGGGGCGGATGAAGCCGTAGTTGTCCGGCAGGAACATGGAAATGCCGTTGGCGTTTCGGTACGGTCCACCGCGGTGCGCCTCGCCGACCATCGCGCCCTCGACTGAGTCCATCACCTTCTGCGCGGCGGTCTTGACGGCCGCGTCGGTGATGTCCTTGTCGCGCGAGATCAGCTTTGCGAAGTGGAACACGTCGCGGACGCCCTCATACGCGCGGGTGACGCCCGGCATGGCGACTTCCTGGGTGTTGGCCATCAGCTCGCGCAGGTGCGCCTTGTCTATCTTGGCCTTGAGCAGCGCCTCGCCGAGGTCGTTGATGGAATCCTTGATTGCGCCCACCTTCGACATGTCGACCGCCGAGATGGTGGGCGCGAAGCCCTGGGCGGACACCGCCATGGAGCCGACCATGGTGAAGGTCTGGGCGACCTCTTCGGGCGTGCGCACCACGTCGAGGTTGCTCTTCTTCAGCTCGTACACCACGCTGGGCACCGACATGCCGGCGCCGGCCACGAGGCCCTCGCTGCCGACCACGTAGTTCACGTGATCCTTGATCTCGTGGAGCAGCTCGATCTGGGTCGAGTTGGAAGCGTCAAAGGCCAGGACGTCGACTTTCTTGCCGGTGTCTTTCTCCACGGTCGCCAGCGCGCTGGCGAGCTGCTGTGGGGACATCTGCTTGCCGCTGGTGTCGTCCTTCATGATGCCGTTCATGCCCTGGGACGGGCCGAGCATCACGACGCAGTAGTGCTCCGCGGGGTACTTGTTCATGCCCCACTTCACGAAGTCGGACAGGGTGCGGGGATTGGCCATGTCGGCCTCGCCCAGGTCCTGCTTCATCTCCGACTTGATGCCGCGGGTGTAGGGCGGCACGAGCTGGCGGAAGATCTCGCCGATGAGCTCGCCCTGGCTCAATTCCTTGTCGGTCTCGGGGACTTCGTAGCGGCGCACGCCCGACCAGTCGCGGGTGATCATGTCCAGGGTGCCCTTCTGGCGGGCGACCTGGGCCGCGATGTTGATGTTGTCGTCGGAGCCGGCGAACTCCAGCATGCGGAGCTGGCTGGGGGCCTGCTTGGCCAGAAAGTTGTTGCCGTTGATGTAGAAGAGGAAGGTCCACTTCTTCGGCTGCGCGGGATTGGTGGCCGTTGCAGGGGTAACGGCGGTCTGCGCAGCCGGCTGCTGCGGCGCCGGCCTGGGCTTCTCCGTCCCGGCGATGTCCGCGCGGTCCACAATCGTGGGGGCGGCGTTCGAGGGCGTGGTGAGGACCACGTCTCCAGCGAGATCTTTGACCGAGCGGCCAAACTTGATGCCGGTGAGTCCTGCGACCGAATCCATGAGACACACTCTCCTGGGCCGATTAGTCCCGCAGGGCATGAGACACCCTCTCGGACTTTCCACTAGTGTAGTGCCCGCGCGTCCGGCCAATCAAGTAGAAAACGTTGCCTACATGTTAACAGGCCACTGTGGGGTGCTTTAGAATGGGGTGCTTTAGAATGGGGTGCTTTAGAATGGGGTGCTTTAGAATGGGGTGCTTTAGAGTGCGCCGGCGTGTGGGGCCGTGAAGAAGCGATACAAGACCTCACGAACGGCGGGTCCGCCGACACCGCCGGTTTCCCAATCGTTAACATATTGGATCGCCGGGCGCCCTGTCCGAGCGGATAGAATCTGCTGCATGAATGACGCTTCAAAACAGCGGATCACGCCGGCGGCGGCTTTCGGCATTGTGGTCGGCATCTGGGTTGTGCTTGCCGTGTTGATTTTCGGATTCGCGCGGGCCGGCGGTAAGAAGACTGTCCCGGGAAAGCGGCCGTCCAAGAAGGCGGTGGCCGCATCGCCCTCTCCCAGCCCGGTCGCTTCTCCGGATCCGGAAGACGCCCCCATCCCGCCAGACGATTCGCCCGCTGCGCTGGACGAGTCCCCGACGCCGGTCCCCGTCGAGACTGGCGAGCCCCCGTCCGACGCGGCGCAGCAACGGGTGTTGCTCGTCGAGGATCCGGTGTGCAAGCAGCCGGTCGATCCCGTCCGCGCACAGTTCGTGATCGAGTATGGCTCGACGTCTATCTACTTTGACACGCTCGAGTGTCTGACGCGGTTCAGAGAGAATCCCAATGCGTATGCGCCGGCCGGAACGCCGGCCGTGCGCGACCCGGTCCCGGCCCCCGTCGGCGACAGTCCGCAGCCCCTTGACGACAGTCCCTCGCCGTTGCCGTAGGGCATCCCGGGCCGCGCGGGGAACATGTTCGCGAAAGGATGTTTTTCGTGGACGCTCTCGATCTGGCCCGCAAGTTTCTTCAGGAGGCGGTGTTTGCGTCACGCGAGCTGCAGCACCGCGGACAATCTGGGATAGGCGCTGGTGGGATAGGCGCTGGTGGGATAGGCGCTGGCGCGCCGGCGGATACGTCAGGCTGCGGCCTGGGCCCCAAAGCCGCCGTCCCTGAGTCGTTCTCGGGCAAGCAGACGGAGCTGCTCGGGCAAATGGTGCAGGCGCTCGGCGTGACGGATCCGCCCATGGATCAAGTGGAAGCCGTGACTGCGCAGTGGATCAAGGTCCAGGACGGGCTGGACCGCAAGCGCAACCACTTTTTGAAGGATTTCCGCAACCTGCACGGATTTGATCGCAAGGCCTATGCGCCAGACGTCGAGGCGGAGTTCAAGGCGGGTCTTGAGGAGATCAACCGCGATAACAACGACCGCTTGCACAGGCAGGCGGAGGCGCTGGTGGAGTCAGTTCGACGATCTGTCGATCCGTTCACATCCCGGATATAGCAATTCGACCGTCGGTCCTCTAGTATTCTGGTAACGCCATTGACGCTCGCCGTCTGGAGAGGTGTCCGACTTTCATGCTTATCGCAACCGCGCTTACGGCTCCGATCGCGCCCCCTCAGGTCGCTACTCCGTACGCGCCTGCCGCCCCCGACCAGAGCGCGCCCGCGCAGGGCGACGCGGTTACGGTCAGCGGCCAGGCTCCGCCTTCGCCGGCCCCGGTTGCCCTGCCTGAGGCTGAGGTCGAAGGCAAGTCGGGCCTTGGCAAAAAGGTCGCCATTGGAATTTCCCTGGCCCTGGCCGGCGCGACGCTGGCCGGCGTGGTCGCTCCGGCGATCACCGCGTACGTCAATCCCCCGCAGATTTCCACGAGCGTGCAGTCGCTCGGTCAGGGGATCAACATTTCCACCCAGCTCCAGGCGCAGGTTGAAGCCGGCCAGGCCGCCGTCGCCCAGGACGGGCAGGAAGCGCCGACCCAGCCGACCCAGCAGGACCCGGTGCAACTGGTCACCCTGATGGCGGTGCTCTCGGAGGCGTCCTCCCAGCAGCTGCTTGAGGTGAATGCGGTGCAGGCCCAGTGGGGCACCGACGTGGCCGCGATGAAAGCGACCACGCACGAAGTGTTCACCCACGTCGACAGCCTGATCCGCAATCCCGGCGTCAATGAGGCCGAGCATCGCCAGGCCATCGACGCAGGCATCGCGCGCCTCGACCAGCAGCTCGCGGATTTTTCCACGCGGCTTGCCGCGGAGGGCAAGACGGTCGACGAGTTCCTCGGACAGAACCGCGACAACCTCAACCAGATCGGCGTGCTGTCCTACAATTTCAAAGCCAACGTGGACGACGCGGCCGGCCAGTACGGCTGGTTCACCCCGCAGCGCAAAGCGCTCAACGGTCTGTCGACTTCCTTCTACGAGGCTTCCAAGGAACTGGCGATGTCCACCGAGCGCACCACCGCCTCGCGCGCGGAGCAGCAGATACTGGGGCAGAATATCCAGCAGATCGATCAATTCCTGGATCAAATTCGCCAGATCAACGAGGCGTCCAAGAAGGATCCCAAAGCGTTTGCCCAGGTCGACCAGGGAATTCAAGTGCTGGAGAAGGTCTTTGACCAGACCGGCCAGCTGGTCGCCCTTCAGCAAAAAGACGTTCAGGAAGCCAGCGCGCGCGCTCACCAGGGCGCGGAGCACCTGACTCAGGGGCTGCAGCAGCTGATCAATCTGACCGGCGGCGGGCAGCAGCAAGCCCCTTCGGAGGCGCCCCCAGGATAAACCTTTGTGCCGGGTAACCGGCATGACGACACAACCCACACCTACTTCAGCTCTTCTTGCCGGCCCGAGGGTCGGCTTTTCATTTTACGTGGATTTTGACGCGCGTCTAACGAAAAAAATGAGGCTCGCTTCACGGCGGGTATCTATCATGGGGGCCTGGTGAGGAGAGATCGACGGGCGTTCATGAACGGCATTTCCAGTCTCCGTCTTCGCTTTGCCGCGAAGATGGCGGCGCCCGCACTTGCGCCCTGTAAACCCGGGCGCGTCACTTACACGCCTCCCGAGGGCCCCATTGTGGGCTTGACCGTGGGCGATCCCAGCAAGGCGCCCAACTACGCGAAGGCACTGGAGGCGGCCGGCCTGCGCGTCAAGTTGCTCGATTACCGCGCATTTTCGGTATTTCCGGTGCAGGAGCACGTGGAGGCGGCCATGCACGGCCTCACCGGCCTCGTGTTGACCGGCGGCGGCGACATCGACCCGGCCCTGCAGGGTATCGAGAATCCCTCCAACACCATCCTCGGCGTCTGTCCCGAGCGGGATCATTTCGAGCGCGCCGCGTTCCAAATGGCGTGGAAACAGGACCTCCCGGTGCTGGGGATTTGCCGCGGCATGCAGGTGATGAACTGGGCGCTGGGCGGCACGCTCCACCAGGATCTCGACACCGCGTTCGGGGCGTTGCTGGGACATCGGCAGACTGACCGTGGCCTTCCCAAAGACGTCCCCGCCGAGGCCATCGACATCGCGCCCGGCTCGAAGGTGGCGAAAATGTTCGGCGCCATCCGCGTCGCCGTCAATCACGATCACCACCAGGGAATCGAGCGGCCCGCGCCCGGCCTGGAGGTCACTGCTCGCGCCGGGGACGGCGTGGTCGAAGCGGTCGAAGCGCCCGGAAAAACCTTCGCGGTGGGCTTGCAGTTCCATCCGGAGCTGCTCTGGCGGGACAACCCGCTCTACCTCGCGCCGTTCCAGGCGTTTGCTGGCAGCGTTCACGCGCTGAAGTAATGCCCCGTCGTCCGGGGATGACGTCGACTCCGGGACGAAATGGGGGGCATGAGAGCTGGCGGAGACGCTCGGCGGGCACGCCGAATTCGGCGGCATGCTGATTAATTATTCGGATTACAAGCGCGGCTGGCCGATGACGCGCATGTCGATACATCACAACATGTGGAATCGAATCTTTGGCCGCATGCCCGAAATCTCCCGCGAAAACGTGCCGGACTCGTTTATCATGGAGCTGGAGGTGTCGAACAACGTGTGGTGGGATGCGGAGCGACCGGTTTACCTGGCCTCCGCAAATCCGTAAACCGGTGCTCCTCTGCACTACCGGTTGAACATGGTTGGCAACTATTCCGTGCAAGATCCGATGATGGCGCAGTCCTACCCGATCCTGGCGGTGGAGGGTGGCCCGGACCCGTCGCGCCCTTCGTTTACGGCAAAAAGCACCGCCTACCTTTCCGGCAACCGCATCAACCGGTCGACGACACTGGCGGACTGGTCGCTGGTGTACAACGCCAACGACCTGCTGGAAGCCGCCCGCGACGGTGGATTGCCGTACGGAGCGGGGAGACGCCCACGCCAGGCGGTTGCCACCCGCCATGACTTTCCGCCCATCACGTACGCCGCGTCGGTTGATGCACTTACCGACGATCTCGCCCGAAGTGCCGGCGCGTTCCCGCGCGACCCCATGGATCGCCGGCTGATGTCGTTTCCTCTGACGCGAAAATTCTCGCCTGCGCCAATTTCGGAAAACCCGGCCGGCGACACCCTCGCCCTCGCATTCAAGTCCCCGCCGACCGCGCAGACCGACAGCGACGGAGATGGCATGCCGGACCTGTGGGAACGCGCGAGCGGATTGAATCCATCCGACGCGAGGGACGGAAACGCGACGGGATTGTCTCAGAGCAAGATGGGCATCGCGGGATACACCAACCTGGAGGTCTACCTCCACCAGTTGCACGTCAGGCGCGTGACTGATCCGACCGCTACGCGCTGAAGCAATTGCACATACGAGAAGCGTGGCGCGATTGATACGGCCCAGGGGATGGCGCCCAGCAAGCAGGCGACCTCGTTTTCGGTGATGGCTGCTTCGGATTCGGCCGCAAGCAACCACCCTTTGCACGTGGAACCTCATTCGCCCGCGGAGAGACCCGTGCCAGGCTGGAGTGGACGAGGCGACAGGAGAGCGGCCCGAATTGGGGGCTCGTCCCGGGCTGAAGCGAGCGCGCGAGGCGGAGCGTCAGGCTCCACGAGCGTGACGCTCCGCCTCGGCCACCCGCAGGAGATGGCGGCCGGCAACGACGAGGTGGGGGCCGCCGCCCAGGCGCGCGCCGAGGACCCAGGTTAATCCGTCGGGCGCATTTCCGGCAACCGTGATCCAGCCTTCGTGAACGCCGCGCAAGTGGCAGCCGCGGCACAGATATACGATGTTTTCCTCTCCGTCCCCGCCACCGCGCGAGCGGAATATGACGTGATGACCATGCAGGTTTGCTCTCTGGGAGCAAGTCGGATTTGCGCAGCGGTGTCCGCGGCGGTCAAGCAGCGGGTGGCGACGGATGAATTCGAGCGCCTCGCGGAGGTGTTCACTCAGGAAGGCGTCGACGACAGCTTCCATCACGTCGTCATATCCAGCCATGCAGCCCATCAAATGGCTCACCGCGCGCCAGGCGTCTTCCCACAGTGCGGAAACCTCGGGCGACAGCTTGAAGCGGATGTGTTCGGAGCACTTGCCGAGATATGTGTCGTCGTTGCGCCCGCGCAGCATGCGTTGGATCTGCTCGCGAAGCGGGAGAAGCTCGGGAACGAACGGTGCGGGCGTTTCGATCTCCGATGCGCGAGATGCGGATGGCACGGAAATCGTCTGGAGGTCGCCGGCATCCGCTCGGGCGGTGCCCACGGAGAACGTCTGGAGGTCGCCGGCATCCGCTCGGGTGGTGCCCACGGAGAACGTCTGGAGGCCGGCGGCATCCGATTGTGAGCCGCTTGCCGGGAAACCGCCGGTTCGCTGGAAACCCTCCGGGTCTCGCGTTTGCATCCGCTCGGCAATGCGGACGTCCTCGCGAAGAAAGCGCACGGTAGTGGCGGAGGCGTGCGCGATCCAGCGGTCCACGGTGCCCCGGGTCGCGACCCGGGCGATCAGTTCCGCATGTGACCGATTGACGCGCCCGGCCTGAAGGGCGGCAGCAAGCGTGGGCAGGCGCCGCAAATTTCGGCTGAGCGCCACCAGGCTGCAACCGAGCGACGGGGAAATGCCCAGCCTGTTCTCGCAGTAGTGTTGAAACGTTGGATACTCCAGTGTCAAATAAAATGAGCAGCGTTTAAATCGCTCCAGCATCCGCAGAAAATGGTGCTCGAAGCGCCGCTCTACGTTCAGGATTCCCTGGAGATGCGCGTCGATGGCCTCGGGCGTGCGGTGAACGCACGGTTTGTTGACTTCCTCCAGGTGGACGCGGGGCAGTTTCCAATCGAGACGCGACCAGTGCTCGGAGAATTGCGCGCAGTCGCTTTCGAACTCACGCATTTCGCGTGCCTCGCGCTCGGCCGACTTGCGGCGCCACCAGCGGCGGTGGGCAGGCGCTTGCGGTCCTCTTCGTCGAGGCTGACGGACTCGTGAATCGTGCATGCGGCCAGGGCCGGCCCGCCCTCACCGCTCATGAATTCGCCGATGAGATATTCCAGGCACTTTCCGGCCGGTAGATCCGCGCCCAGCATGCGGCGCAGGATCTCGAGCGCCACGTCATACTTCGCGGCCAGCATTGGAGTGGCGACGAATTGGACCCAGCGGGCCGGCTCGCACTCGTCTTCCTCTGCGGGGAGCGGCAACGGGTACGCGCCGCCCGGCTCGTACCCGTCGGTGCGGGGCAGCGCGCGGTGCGCGTCCAGCGTGCGTTTCTACGCCTGCAACCCCTCTTTCAGCTCGGTGAGGGTGAGTCCTTCGGCGAGGACTGCCCAGTCGGCGTCGTCGATGGGCTCGATATAACGGAGCATTTCCTGCACCTGGCTGAAATTGAGGCGGCCTTCCTGGTAGGCGCGATCGATGCGGGGAAATCCGGGCAGGCGGCGCTCGATGGCGGCCAGGGCGCGCGCGTGGCGTCCGGTCATGCCAAGCCGTTGCGCGGCGTAGGCGTCGAGGGTAGAGTATCCCATGGCCTGAAAACCGTTTACCTCCGCGAGCAGCACGAGGGCCTTCCCGATGGCGCGCTGCACCAGCGAGCTGGCACGGGCAAGCACCCGCAGCCGGCGGTCGAGCATGTGGGCGACAACTTCTTCGTACATGTCTGCCATGCCACTATTATACCGTGTTTGAGCGAGCACTTGCAAATTGGCGACTGCATTAAAACCGCACCGTTATGAGGATCTGGTGACGCTCAGAAAGTGGCCTGGAAGACGTGAAATCGCTGCGAGTGGAGTTTGATCTCGGTTTGCCGTGATGGTGGCCGCCCAGAGGGCGCCTGCGCGCCGATTTGTGGGTGCGAGGCATCGAGTCTCGGCGGGTGAGGCTTGGATTGCGAATCGGAAAATATTTTCGCACAGTCAGCACGCAGGGCTTGCCGGCAGCGACGATTCCTCGGGGAGGACGTGTAAATGGGCTGAAGTCGCGCCCAGGCAGTGTGTCACAGCCCGTGACACCACCCGGGACGGGCGTCACGGCCCGACACGGCGCGTGCGTGAGCAGCGACGGACTCAAACTGAATGTGGCGCTGCTCTTTGCAGACGTGGACCTCGAGCTGCAGTCGCCGTGGGGGGGAGAGACGCACACGGAGTTGCGACGACGTCAACATCGGCGACCTTGTGCAGGTGAGCCACCAGTGTGTTCTTCGTGGGTGACGGCTGCTGCGCCCGTAGGTGGAGAGGGCGCACGACGCGCCGAATCGGCTGCGGCTAAAGCGCCGGAAAGGCCGACCAAGGAGGGGAGGCCTCTGCCGATCTAATGAGATGTTGAAATGCGACTAAGCAGCCGCTCACAACCGCTAGCCAAGAGTCCTAAGACTAATCCAAGCAGTAGAGAGCGTACGACGAGACCGGCCTGATTAAGAGGTTCGCCGTTTTCGTGAAACGTAGCGACAAAAACAATAGACGCGGCAAGTTGTCCGCCGACACCGGCCAAGCTGGCTCTGAAAGCGTTGGGCGCTTTCGTGAGCAACAACGCGAATGCTGAAGCTGCGCCGGCCGCCACCCAGAACGATGAACGCCAAGCCTCAAGAGAAATCTCATCGTGAACGCTAACTGCCCACGTCGGCAAGACAAGCACCCGCACAAGATATGAAACAACAAACAATCCGGTGTAACAGCAGCCAAAAACAACTGCGCCTTTCATCCTTAAAACAGGCGCGGTCCTCATAAGTGAGTTCGTCATTATGCTAGCCGCCGCCCCCCGGTATAGCGCGCCATTCTTCATCTAGCCTCACCTCGAAAACGAGCACCGTCGTGCCCGTCGCCGAGGCTGAGGCGATGTTGCTCACCCTGAAGCTGGTGGATCCGACGCTGGAGACCATCGTACCGGGCGCGAACGCAGCATGGCGAACATCGTCGCCCGCGCTGACCCGCGCGATGTTACCCGCCGACACGTTGCTCACCACATCACTTCCATTGCTCACGTCCCCGGTGATCGGCGCCCACAGCGTTTTTGAGGTCATGTTCCCGGAGGCGTCCTTGGCACGATACCACGAAGTCAGCACCGTGCCAACCGTCACGTCGTTGCGGATGATCTGGTTGAGCGCGTTGATGCGGTCCTCGGAGGGCCAGGAATCGTCGTCGCGGACCTCCGTAATGGTGTTCTCGCCCGCCGTTTCCGCCGTGCGGCTGATCATGTTTCCCGACCCATCGTACGAAAATCCGCGGGTGGACGAGGGATTGTCGCCACTGAACGAGAGCGTCAGATACGCACAATGGCGTCCTTCGAAGTCCGGGACGTCTTCACCGGTGGCCGTGCTGAACCAGGTGTCCCCGGTCTCGTCCGGTCCCAGAAACTCCAGGGTGGCCAGCGGATTGTCGGTCGTGGCAATCTGAAACTCGACGTCGGTTCCGCTGGGAGTCGTCTCGTCCCAGGGATGCGCGTCCAGGTCACCAATCGGCCGGCATCGTAAAGTCCGGATGTGAACGTGCCCTCCTGCGGATACGTTTCCTCTGGAACCGTAACGGTCAGGTTTTGGAGGCGAATCGTGCCCATGCACATGTTATTGTCCAGGAGCAACCCAAGGTGCATGTCGTCGCTACCGAAGCTGGCGTACTCGGTGACAAGCTCCCAGTCCGAGCCGTCCCAGTAGTATGTGCTGATTGCGCTGCCGGAGGGCACGAAGCGAAGCTTTCCCGAGGTGTCGGTCGTGCCTGGCCCGCCGGCCATAACGACGCTCCCGCTCACGTAAGTCTCGATACTGTACGTCGAGTAATAGTTGCCGCTGTTGTCGCCGCCCGACTTGTGGCTGAAGATGGCCCGAGTGCCTGGGCTGGCCATCGCATTCTCAACGGCGGCATTCGCGACCACCAGACCACACTGAATGAAACTGCCAAAGGAAGTGCTCTGCACCCCCTGATAGTCGTCGAATTCAACCTCCACGTCGAAGTCGCGCACCAGCAGGGTACGGTGCTCCACCGCTCCCCAGATGCGATCCCCCACAATGCCGTAGTTGTCGTCGACCGGTGGAAACGCCGAGGAGAGTCGATCGGCATATCCTCGCGGATAGGTGATATGGAGACCGTCGTTCTACCGAATCTCCAGACCGAGCAGATCCCTTGAGACATAGGCCGGACGCCAGCGATCCAGATTCAGGAAAGCGCCTGCGAAGGTGTAGGCGCGTTCGAGGAGGACTACCGAGCCTTCCTCGGTCAACGTTGTTGCGCTCATCGCGCCGCGCTGAAACGAGGGCAGGTCGTCGTCTTCGAATCGGTTGATGCGATCCGTGCGGCGTAATCACCCCCTCGTCGGAGAACCGCCAGCATCTACGCGCTGAAATAATTCTCCAGCGTCCGCGGAATGACGTCGCCCCCCACGCTCCACACCGAGAAGAACGCGGCCTCCCGATACAGGCGGTTGGACGTGCCGCCCTCGCGGAAGCCGGTGCCCCCGCACGCGATCAGAGCGAGATAGGCGGCGCGCATGGCGAGCACGTTGCCGCGCCCCCGCAAGGGCGGCACCCGCGCGCGATCTTGCGCTTCAAGGGCCTCCTCGAAATCGCGCTCGAAAACGTGCAGATCCTGGCGAAGCGCGTCCACGCGGGCCGCGATGGCGGGTGCTTTTGTCGCCGAGGCCAGGCGAATCGAGCGCCGGGCGTGGCCCAGCGTGACCGCCGTGGCCACGAAGGTGGTCGGTCCCAGGTGCGTCTTGAGGATTTCCGTGGCGGGCCCCAGCAGCACGCTGGCGTCCGGCACGAAAACCTCGTCGAAGTGCACCGACGTGGTTTCGCTCGCGGTCAGCGCGGCCAGCCGCATCGGGGGATCGATGGCGACCCCGGCCGTATTCCGCATGGGCACGGCGCAAACCATTTGCAGACCGTCCTCGTTCACCGCGCCTGCCGCCAGCAGGTCGCTGTGCGCCGCGGCCGTCGTCCAGGGCAGCGTCCCGCTGTAGCGCCAGCCGCCCTCCACTTTCCGCGCCCGCATCGGCGCGCGCTCCGGCGGCAGGTGTAAAAAATTGATCCCGTTGGCGCCGTGGATTTCCGCGCGGGCCAGTCCGGGAAGCAGCTTTTTTCGTAAAGCGTTGTCCTCCGCGGCGGTTACCATCGCGCAAAATACGTGGTGTTGGGAAAAAACGAAGGCGGTAGTGAGGCATCCTTCAGCGAGGATGGCGAAAATGCGCGCCTGATCCCGGTACGGCAGCTCCATCCCCCCGAAGTCGCGCGGGACCGCCATGGCGAACAGCCCGGAAGCGGACAGCGCCTGCATTTGCGGCGCCGGATAAGGCAATTCCTCAACCCCGTCAGAGGCGGCCTCCAGCACGTCTCGCGACAGCGCGCGCGCAAGGCCGAGCGCATCCTGCATCGCTGCTACTCGATGCTGAGCGCCTGGAGCAGGGTTTGCAGGAGCAGGTGCGGCTGGAATGGTTTCTTCACGAACGGGATTCCGCGGCTTTCCAACTCACTCGCCCGCTCGCCGTCGATGTACGCGGAGAGCACCACCGGGCGGATGTCGGGCTGAAGCGCGGTGCCTCGCCTGATCACCTCGTCGCCGTCGAGGTCGGGCATCCGCATGTCAACAAGCAGGCAGTCGTAGGGCTCGTCGGCCAGGAGCTTGAGCGCATCCGTGCCGGAGCCGATGACGGTCACCTGAAATGCCCCTTTCAGCGTGAGCTCGACTACCTTCCGCTCGATAACGTCGTCGTCAACGAAAAGCACGCGCGGCTTGCGCCCGTCCATGCCGTCGCCTCCCTGGCCTTGGCTCCTTGTCGTCAGGTCGCATTCGCGTAATGGTCAGCGGATTCCCACCAGCGCGCGCACGAGTTCGTGGTAGGCGCGGAGACCGTCGAGGTCGAGCCATTCGTGGTCCGCATGCATTCCGCCGCCGGACGGGCCCCAGCAGACGGCGGGTACCCCGCGCGCCCCCCAGTAGCGCGCGTCCGACGCGAAGTGCGCGCCCACGAAGCTCGGCGCGCGGCCCAGGCGATCCTCCTGGATCGCGGCCAGGCGTTGCACGGCCGGATGATCGGGCGGCGTGTCCAGCGCCGGGGCAAGCTGCACGATCTCCACGGCGGCACCGGGGAAGCATCTCCGCACGAAGTCAAGGATGGCCTCGGGGTCGTCCTCGGCCACCCAGCGCACATCGATGCCCAGGTGCGCCTCCTCGGGCACGCGGTTGTGCGCCTCGCCGGCCCGCAGCACGGTGGGCGTCGCGGTGGTGCGCCAGACCTCGTCCTCGGCCAGGGGATAGCATTCAAGCACGCGTGCCAGGCCGGCGCTGAGCACGGGAATGGGATTTTGCGCTTGCCACGGCATGGCGGCGTGCCCCGGCCGGCCCGGCAGGCGGACGGTCAGCCACAGCACTCCCTTGGCGCGATTGCAGACGTCAAGGTTGGTGGGCTCGCCGGCCACGAAAAAATCCCCGCTGAACCCTTCCTGGACCAGTGTGCCGGCGCCGCAGTGCCCGCCAATCTCCTCATCGGTGACAAATTGCACCTGGAGGTCTGGCTTGTCGGTGAGCCTCGCCACCTCGCGCAGGATCTCGACATACACCGCCGCGGCACCCTTCATGTCGTACACCCCGCGCCCACTGATGCGCGCGCCTTCGCGGCGCACCGCGAATTGCCCGGGGCGGGCGGGCACCACGTCGAGGTGCGCGTTCAACACCAGCGCCGCTTCACGCCGGCTGCTGGTGGAAATCACCAGGTGATGGGACCCGCGCGTGCGGTGCAGGCCCTCCTGGGGCACCAGGGCGTCCACCAGATCCATCACCCGCGCGCACGCGGCGGCGTCGGACGACACGGACGGAACGGCCACCAGGCGCTCAACGACGTCCAGCAGTGGATCCATCAAGGCAGGGGCCGCCACAGCCGGCGCCTCCATGGTTTTACGGCCGGCTTCGCGGCCCGTTCCCAGCGCGTGAGCGCCCGTGTGTTCACGGGCGTCACGAAACGTCCAGCGGATGGAACCCGCGCCCGTGAATTTCCGAGGCGCCCAGCACCACCACGAAGGCCTGCGCGTCCACTTCGCGCACGAGGTGCTTGAGGCGCGGCAGATCGGCCGGCGACATGGCGCACATCAACATCGGGCGCTCGGCGCCGGTGTACAGCCCGCGCGCGGAAATCGCGGTGACGCCGCGGTCCATGTCGCTGAGGATGCGGGCGCCGATGTCGTTGCTCTTTTCGGAAATGATGTAGACGAGGTGCTGCTTGCGCCGCATCCAGGGCAGCGTGAGGTCGCGGCCCAGCACTTCCGACAACTGGGCCGCCAGCCCGCCCTGGCCCAGCGTGTAGCGGGGCAGGACCTCGCCGGGCGCCTCCTGCAAGCTCATGGTGGCAAACGCAACGATAATGATGCACACGTAAAAAATAACGCCGCAGGAGATGATCACCGAGCCGGGCACCGGCCCGGCCGCCGCGCGCGCCACGAACTCGCCCCACGAGCTGACGTTGGTGGGCTGGGAGGCCACTTTGAAAACCCAGGTCACCGCCAGGATGAGAAAAATCATCAAATAATTTTGCCGCAGGCGACGGCCCACGGCCTCCGCCATGCTGATGGGAAACTGCGGATTGAGCAGGCTGGAGGTCAGTGCTTCCGCCCACGCCTCGGAGGGGGTGAACGGGGGCAGCAGCATGGCCGCGAAAAAATCAGTCTCCATGAGGCGGACGCGCGCGGTCCACAACTCGTAGTAGCGATAGCGGCGTGCTTCCACGAAGAGGAACATGACAATCAGGAGCGAGCCGATGGGGATGACGATGTGCGTCTTGCCGATGTCCCCCAGCGCGAAGGTGAGCAGCGCGCCGGCGGTGACCACCGCCCAGTTGGTGGTGGCGTCCAGCCGCTGGCGCCAGGTAGTGGAGCGGTTCACCTCGCCGCGGTAGAAGTGGGACATCGCGGCGTTGAACTCGGACGGGCCCAGGCGGTATCCCTTGAACGACCAGAGGTCGTGCATGGTTCGCGGGTTCGCGCGGCGCTCCTCGGGGGCGTTCTCTTCGCCGCGACTGCCCGCGGTGGCGTCGCCTTCGGACATCGTTACCTCCTGGGTTTGGCGCCGGGATTCGGTTCGAGAACCGGCCGCTCCTTCAACCCGTTTTCGGCGGATCATCTTCTATTGCGGCGAAGGGGATCCGTCCGCATCGCCGAAGTCGGGCGGCTCGATATCACGCTGCGGGGGATTTGTGAAGCCTGCAACCGCTCAAAAGCTTGTTCCCTTCGGGGTTTCCATTTTCAGCGAGATGACCGCGCTCGCCAACCAGCACAAGGCCATCAACCTGTCCCAGGGCTTCCCCGATTTCGACGGCCCGGACTGGCTGAAGGACGCCGCCCGCCAGGCCGTCATCGACGGCCCCAACCAGTATGCGCCCTCCCACGGGCTGCCGGTGCTGCGCCAGGCCATCGCGGACACCACCCGCCGGCTGTACGGGCTCGATTACGACGTCGACACCGAGATCACCGTATATTCCGGGGGCACCGAGGCGATTTTCTCCACGCTGACCGGCCTGCTGGATCCGGGCGACGAAGTGATTCTTCTTGAGCCTTTCTACGACTCGTACCCGGCCTGCGTCGCCATGGCGGGCGCGGTGGCGCGCTACGTTCCGCTCCGCTGGCCAAACTTCGAATTTGATCAGATAGAGCTGGCGGCGGCGTTCAACGCGCGCACGAAAGTGCTGGTGCTCAACACCCCCAACAATCCTTCCGGGAAAGTGTTTTCGCGCTCTGAGATGGAGGTCATTGCGGAGCTCGTGCGACGCCACGACGTGTACGTGATGACCGACGAGGTGTATGAGCACATCACCTTTGACGGCGCGCAACACGTGCCGTTCGCGACCCTGCCGGGGATGCGCGAGCGCACCATCACCGTGTCTTCGACGGCCAAGACCTTCAGCATGACAGGCTGGAAGATCGGCTACACCCTGGGCCCTCCGGCGCTCTCCAAGGCCGCGCGCAGCGCGCACCAGTTCGTCACGTTCTGCACCTCGACCCCGCTCCAGGTGGCCATGGCGGAAGCCATCCGCCGCCTGGAAGAGTACAAGCCGGTGCTGGATGCGGAATATCGGGAGCGCCGCGACGTGCTGCTGAACGTGCTGCAAGAGGTGGGGTTTGAGGTGCGCCCGCCGCGGGGCACCTATTTCGTGCTGGCCGACTTCCGACGCTTCGGATTCGAAGACGACGTGGCGTTCTGCAAATATCTGACCACCGAGGTTGGAGTCGCGGCGATTCCTCCCAGCGCATTTTATTTTCACAAGGAGGAAGGCCGCCACCTGGTGCGTTTCGCGTTCTGCAAGAACGTGGCCACCCTGCGTGCCGCCGGCGAGCGCCTGCAGACGCTCCGCGCGCGCGCCGCGGCCGCCGGATAAACCAATGCGCACCGCGATTTTACAGCACGACACCGCCTGGGAAGATCGGCCGGAGAATTTCCGCAAGATCGAACGTCTGCTGGACTCGGTCATGGATCAGAAGCCCGAGCTGGCCTGCATGCCGGAAATGTTTGCGAGCGGATTTTCCCTGAATGTGGCCGGCGTGGCGGAAGAACCCGAGGGGCCTACCTTCCATTTCTTGCGTGAGCTGGCACGCAGCCGTGGTGTCGCGGTGCAGGGAACGTTTCCGGAAAAAGTTCCCGGGGACGACAAGGGTCTGAACACTTGCGTGACATTTGACGCCCGCGGGCGACTGCTCTGCCGCTACCACAAGATCCACCCGTTCTCGTACGGCGGGGAGGACCGGCACTACCGCAAGGGTTCGATGTTGCCCGTCTTTTCGCTGGGGCCGTTTTCCGCGGCGACGCCGATATGCTACGACCTGCGCTTTCCGGAGATTTTCCGCCACGCGATGCGTCGAGGCGCCAACCTCTTCATCGTGCCGGCCAACTGGCCCGAAGTGCGTCAGCACCACTGGCGGGCCCTGTCCATCGCGCGGGCCATCGAGAACCTCTCGTGGGTTGTCGCCATCAACCGCACCGGCCAGGGCGGCAATCTGGTCTACGCCGGTGGCTCGCTGGTGATCGCGCCAACCGGCGAGGTCGTGCTGGAAATGGACGCCGGCGAGCAGGCGGCGGTGGTGGACGTCGATCCGGCGGCGATGCTGGCCGCCCGAGACCGCTTCCGATTTCTCGACGACGTGCGGCACGACCTGATGCCCGACCTGTTCGGGGTGCTTGAAAAAACCGCCACGCCGCCGATATAATCAAGGCACCCGGTCTCTTTGAAAATAGTGATGGAGGGTCCGCCGTGGGCAAACTTGCCACCACTGCCATAGGAGGCCTCGCCGCACTGGCCGGCCTGCTCATCCTGCGTGAAGCGCGCCGCCCGCGGAAAAGAGAGCCCGATGACGAGATCCTGTACATCCACGCCGAGCCGCGCTACGACTCGCCACGTCCGCAGGCCATCCCCCGTAACAAGATGGTCGTCGTGCCGATGAAGGCGTTCGAGGACGCCCAGCAATAGATTTTAGTTACAGACGGGCGTTCTCGGGGATGTCCTCGGCCACTCCGCCTTTGCCGAAGCGGCGATGAACCACCTGGAACAGCCACTGGTTCATCGACTCCTTGAGGAACGGCCCGATCACGTTGGCCAGCTCGGGCGCGCTGGTCGAGCGGTTCGCCTCCCTGGCCCAGCGGAAGCTGTCGTCGAGCATTGCCAGCATGACGTTGCGGAACTTGCTCGGGTCCTGCAGCACGTAGTAGGAGACGTAGCGCATGTCTTCGAGCGCCTGCGCGGCCAGGCGGCTGTCCGGGTGCTCGCGCACGAAGGCCGCCATCTCGACGAGCGTGCGATTCGGATCGAGGGCGGCTCGCGACATGTAACGCTCGCGCGGCCAGCCGAGGGCGTGCTGCTTGAGCTTCCAGTTGGTCATCATGTAGGCCAGCCGCGCGCGGCGGTCGGTCGGCTTCACCACGTCGATGACGACCGGGTTATCGTTGCGGACCGCGGCGATGAACAGCGTCTGCTCGAGCTGCTCGGCCTTGATGCGGGCCAGTCGCTGCGCCTCGGCGAGATCCTTTGCCATCAGCGCGTCGAGGATGAGCGCGGTGGACAGGGCTCCCTCGCCGTCCTGTCCCACGACGACGTAGTTGCCCTCCTTCATCTGGGCCATCAGCTTTTCGTCAACCCCATTGGCGAAAAGGCGCGAGTGCGGCGCCTGCGCCGTCGGGGCCGGCTGCGGCTGCACCGCGACTTTCGGGGCCTGCTGCGTGCGGGCGAACACCAGCACCACCACGCCCACCAGCAGCGCCAGCAGGAGCATGCTGCTCATGTCGCGGCGCGGAGCGGGTCTGCTTTGTCGGGCGTTGGCGTGAGTCGGTGCGGGCGGCGCCGCGGATTTCGGAACGGCCGGGCCGGGCGCCGGAACCACCAGCGGCTCCGAGGTCTCGACCATGTCGCGCGGCGTCGGATCGGCCACCATGCGCTCGCTGCGCGGCGCCGGGAGGGCGGCCAGCACGGGCGCGGCGGCGGCGGCCGGAGCGTCCACGATCTCAGGGCCGAGCGGCGTGGTGTCCTGCCACTGCGCGTCCACCGGGGTACCGGTGGAAACGACGGAGGACAGCACTCTCGGGTCGGCGAGCGTGGGCGCGGACACCACCAGCGGTCCACCCGCGCGCGATGGAGCGATGGGCTCTTCCTCAACGGTGGGCTCAGGTCGCGGCGCGGGGACAATTTTCGCTGGCGCGATTTCCGGGGCCGCCTGGGGACGCGCTGCCACGGTCTCGGCGCGCACTTCCGGCGCGGCGGGCCGCGGAGTGTCGCCGCGACGCGCGGACTCCCACTCCTTGCGCTTGTTCTTGCTCATCGGGCGCTTCCCGCGGCCGGCCTTGCCCGCGGCGGGCGTCTCGACCGTCTCGCCGGCGCGCCCCTCGAGAATGTCCCGGACCGGAGGCGGCGTCAGCGGGCGGGCGAGGTCTTCTTCTTCCCGAGCCGGCGGCGTCACGGCCTCGCGCGGAAGCATTGCGGCGGTCACCGCGGTGGAAAGGTAGATCTCCATCGAGTCCACCTCACCAGGACGGGCGGCCACTTCCACTTTCTCGGCGAGCGGTTCGCGCGCCGGCGAGGGCGGCGAGGCCGGTGGGCGCACCTCGGCGAGCGGAGCCGCTTCAGTGGCCCCTGCCAGGGTGGCCGGGCTCTCGGTCGCGTCCGTGGGCTCCCCGACCAGCACGAAACGCGGCCCGTTGTTCGTGACCTCAAGCTTGAACTGCGATTTCTTATCGGTGTGTTTCACCGTGCTTACCTCCCGCCGTCCTGCGTCCAGGAGCACTCAACGCCACTCCGGAACGCCCGAAAACCTGACATCCCTCATGAAACCGACTCATACTAGCACGCGGCCCCGGAAGGGTCAATCAAAAATGGCGGGGTTGCGGGCACCGTTTGTAAACAAACCGGCAACATGCAACGAAGCCGACGCCCATGCGGGTGCCGGCTTCGTCCCAGGGGATTCGGCGGTGTCAGCTCACCGATTCAGACTCGTTGGACACCTGGATGGTGGACAGCTCGGTGAGGAACGCGCCCGCGGAGTGCGGGCGTTTGCTCGGGTCCTTCTCCATCAAGCGGGCCACGAGACTGTCGAGCTCAGTGGGGATGCCGGCCTGCACCAGTCCGGGGTGCGGCGCGTCCTCGGTCATCTTCTTGACGGCCAGTTCCCCGAACGTGCTGCCCGCGTGCGGCGGGCGCCCGGTAAGCATCTCGAAGGCCACCACCCCGAGCGAATAGAGGTCCGACCGAGGATCCAGCGGCTTGCCCATAATGGCTTCCGGCGAGAGGTATAGCGCGGTTCCCAGCACGTCGCCCCGCTGGGTCACGGCTTGCTCGTCCTCGGCCTGCGCCACGCCGAAATTATAGAGGATCGCGCGGCCGTTCTCCTGGACCTTTACCGAGCCGGGCTTCACGTTGCGGTGCACGACCTCGTTGCGGTGCACCGCGGCCAGTCCGCCGGCCAGGTGCTCAAGCAGGGGCACCACGCGTGACGGCGGCATGGGGGCCTCGCGGCGGATGACTTCGGTCAGATCCTCGCCGTACAGTGGCTCGGTGGCCAGGATAGGCACGGTGCGCCCGCGGTCCTTGATCTTCTCAAAGGCGCGGAAGCCGACCACGTGCGGATTCTCGATCCCCTCGAGGACTTTGGCCTCACGCTCGAAGCGGGCCATCGCCATCTTGTCCTCGAGGCACTTGGTGGTGGGGATCTTCAGGTCGCACGCCTGGTCTTGGGCGTCTTTCGCGCGATAGTTCACGAAGCCCACGTTCTCGGAGAGCTTCTCCTCGAGCTTGTATCCCCCAACCTCGTTGCGGCTGATGGGGAGGTTGGACAGGCTCATCATCTCGTCGGTCATCGAGACGACCCGGGCCGCTGCCTGCTCCGTCCGTCGCTTCAGCCCCGCCGTGCGGATGAGCAGAAAGACGATGACGACCAGCACCACGGAAAGTGCGAGGATGAGCTTCTCACTGGAACCCAGCTTCGCGAGCGAAACGGCGATCCAACCCGCCGTCAGGTACATAGTGCGCTCCTTTGATTAAGCCCAAATCGGTGTGATCGTGTCGCGCGGCACGCCCGGGGTCAGCGGCTTCCGTGCTGCGCGACACTAAGGGGTTCGCCTTGCGCCAGGGGTTCCTCCCCCCGCAAACCGCAACCATTGTAGCACGATATTCAACAACCGACAAGCCGCGGACCGCGCAACGGCGCGGACCGGCGTTGCAGACCGCTGGCCGCGCCAGGAATGTGCGGTTTACAAGAGGAGAGGCCACCTGCAACGCGAAGTCCAGCGCAGGCTCACCCGGAGGAGGCGGTTTCATGCTGCGTCGTCGCGATCCCATGAAAGTTACGCTCAGCGACCTGAGAAAAATCACCGTTCTCGGAGTACTCTCCGACCGCCGCCTGCGCAAGTTTCTCCCTTATTGCCGCAAGCGGATGCTGCCCAAGAACACGGTGGTGTTCCTGGCCGACGAGCCGGCCGCCCACCTTTATTTCGTCCTCGACGGCGCCGCCGCCATGGTGGTCACCGGCGGCGGGGAGGTCCGCGCCACGGTTCACACCGCGCAGGCTGGCCAGTGCTTCGGCTGGTCGTCCCTGGTGCCGCCGTACATGTTCTCGGCTACCGCCCAGTGCATCGAGCCGACGCTGGTGGTCGAGGTCGACGCCGAGGGCCTGCGCCGGCTGTTCGCCAAGGACTACAAGGTCGGTTTCGCCATGATGTCCATCGTGGCGTGCCTCGCCACCCAGCGCCTGCACGAGACCCACCAGACGCTCATCGAGACGCTGGGCAACCGCCGCGCCCTGGAGTCCCGGGAGCCGGTGCTGGCCGGCTGAGCGGATCAGGCAGCCAGCACGAGCTTCTGATCGAGCCCAGCGCAAGGTCCGCTGGGAAAAACGACCTCGATTGAGACGCAAGAAATGCGAAAGCCTCGCAGATGCGAGGCTTTCGGCTGGTAGGCCGCCCAGGTATCGAACCTGGGACACCCTGATTAAAAGTCAGGTGCTCTACCACTGAGCTAGCGGCCCGTTTATGAGGTTCTGGTCGCGCCCAGAGGGACTCGAACCCCCAACACCCAGCTCCGAAGGCTGGTGCTCTATCCATTGAGCTATGGGCGCATGTGCCCGGTCCAGCCGAGCCCATTTGTTAAAACGGGACTGCCGTTGCCTGCAGTCCCGCACGTTTTTGGTGGGGTGAGTGAGGGGACTTGAACCCCCGACCCCTGGTTCCACAGACCAGTGCTCTAACCACTGAGCTACACTCACCATGTTCCCGTCGCAGCGCGGGCGTGACGGGGAGTTGGCACGCCCGAAGGGAATCGAACCCCCAACCCTCGGCTTAGAAGGCCGATGCTCTGTCCGTTGAGCTACGGGCGCACGTAAGATTCGATTCTCTTCGACGATGACGCCGAGGATCATGGTCGGGGCGAGAGGATTTGAACCTCCGACCCCCTGCTCCCAAAGCAGATGCGCTACCAGGCTGCGCTACGCCCCGATATGGCCATGATTGAGAGCCTTAGTATATCCAATGCCTGCCGGCTTGTCAAACAAATACTGGCCGCGTTGGGGCGCGCGCGGGGACTCCGTCGAGATCACGGAATATCGGCGGGGGACCCCGTCGATATCACGGAGTGGACGGTGGGGACGCAGCGCGGATCCGCGCGGCAATCGCCTGCATGGCGCGTGCCCGGTGGCTCACCTGGTTCTTGCGCTCGGCAGGGATCTCGGCGAACGTCGCGCCCTCGCTCACCGAAAAGAAGACGGGATCGTAACCGAAGCCGCCGATGCCGCGGATCTCGTGGGCAATGCGGCCCTCGTGCGTGCCCCGCGCGGACTCCACGACACCTCCCGGAGTCGCGTACGCGGCCACGCACACGAAGCGCGCGGCGCGCCGCTCGTCGGGAACGTCGCGCAGCAGATCCAGCAGGTGCGCGTTCTTCACCGGATACGGAGTCGTCTCGCCGTGCCAGCGCGCCGAGTGCACGCCCGGCTTGCCATCGAGTGCGTCAACCTCGATCCCAGAATCGTCGGCCAGGGTGGGCAGTCCGCTGCGCTCGGCGTAAAACACTGCCTTCTTGCGGGCGTTTGCCTCGAAGGTATCCCCGTCTTCCGGGCACGTTTCAATGCGATCGCCAAACACCTCAGACAGGGTGACGGTTTCGAGTTGAGGGAGGATGGCTGCGATTTCTTCGGCCTTGTGCGGATTGGTGGTGGCGATCAGCAGCCGGCTAGGTGTCATTCTTGAAGTGGTCGATCTCCGTCCAGCGCTCATCGATCTGCCACTGCAGCGTTTTCAGCTCCTGGCAGAAGTTGATGAGCTCGGTCTCTTTCAGCTCGTTCTTGGTGTAGAGCTCGTAAACCTTGCGGGCCAGGGCCTTCATGCGGGCGTCCTTCATCTTGCGGAGATCGTTGATCTCCATCTTGAGGCGCTCGACGCGCAGCATCTTTTCGGAGCGTCGAATGGCCGCTTCCTTGCCCTGCTGGACAAGCTCCTTGCCTTT
>Ga0194121_10001796_pt1 | contig 35244 bp, 26 predicted proteins | sample TA2MahCa50mmetaG_FD_148609 | JGI IMG/M metagenome (GOLD analysis project Ga0194121, IMG submission 148609) | Freshwater microbial communities from Lake Tanganyika, Tanzania - TA2015020 Mahale Deep Cast 50m | ecosystem: Environmental > Aquatic > Freshwater > Lake | place: Tanzania: Lake...
TGGTCAAGGTCCTGGTGGAGCGCATGGGCGGCCGCGTGGGCGTGGAAAGCGAGCCGGGCCGCGGCAGCAATTTCTGGGTGGAGCTGCCGGTCGCGGAGTAAATCCGAAATAAAGAACGAGCCACCGATTTCTTGGTCAGTGCGCCGTTATCAGGTAGGCTATGCTTCGCCCCAGTCGGGGGCCTTGCCGTCGGGCGCCTGCTGCTGGTCCTGCGCGACGCGCGTCAAGACGTCGCGCAGCGCGACCGCTGCGGCAGCAAGCATGGTCCAGCCGTCATTGAGGTGGGCCACGTCTCGATCCGTGGCGTAAGCGCGGAGGGTTGCCAACGCCTTGAGCGCCTGCGCCAGGTGGGTGGAGACCTCGTCGTACGCGGCGGCGCTCTCCGCGTCGGCTCCGACCATCTCGTGAAATTGCGCGATCGCCTGCTGGTCGGCTTCCAGCGACTGCTCCAGGGCAGTCACGCTCTCCAGCCATGCGGCCAGCGAAATTTCCCCTTGCGCTACTCGACCGCACGCGTGGTAGACGTCCGCGAACGCGAAAGGAAGAACGACGTGGCGCTCGCCCACGTCTTGCTCCAGGGCAGGCCGCCTGGGACCGCGAAGTGGCTGACGGCAACGAGTGGACCATCCCAGTGTCTTCAGACCATCGACCAGGCGCGCTCCCGCTGTTCGCCGCGACGCGGGCCCGCAAGCCGGCCTGAGCTTTACACGCCAACGCCCAGGCGGTGCCACACGTTCACGTCAAGGGAGGGCACCTCGGCGCCGGCGTGCCGCAGCATGTTGAGCGCCTGGGCGCGATGATACGTGCCGTGGACACACAGTTGCGTCATGACCACGCCGAAAGGGAATTCTCGCTCCACTCCGGGTCTTGCCACCAGGCGAATTCCCTGGCGCAGGTCGCCGATCTCGTCAAGCGCGCGGTTGCGACGCTGCGCCGCGTGCTGGTAGCGGGGCCACAGCGCATCCCAGGGCTCGTTTTCGTCGATGGCCGGGAATGGCGCGCCGGGACCATTTTCCAGGTTGTCGATCCACCAACCGGGCGCGTCGGCGAGATGCCCGAGGACACGCCGCAGCGAGCCCGGACCAATGTCGAAGGTGCGGCCCCGATCCGCCTCCGAGAGCGTCGAGGCCGCGTCGTAGACGGTCTTCCAGGCCCAGTCGCCGTGCGCGAGGTAGCGGCGCAGGGTGGCGGCGTCGAGGTCCGGTGCCGCCTCCTTGTTTTTCGCGCGCATGACGATGTAGTCAATGGCGGGCGGCTCCAGGCCGACGCGACGCATCATGTTGACGGCCTGCGCGCCGTGGTGCGGAAAGTGGTTCGCGAGGTGGAGCACCGTGACGCCGAGGTTGATCTCCAGGTCGTGGCCCGCTTCCATCCAGAAGGGGCGGGGATAGCGGAAGATGCGGTCGAGGGATTCCTGAGCGGCCAGCCACGCGTTCCGCTCGGCCGCGCTGGCCTGGAAGCGCTCGGACAACTCGGCGATGCCGATCGCGTCGGCTTCCTCCGCGTCGACCGAATCGAGCGGCGAAGGCACTCCGTTCCAGCGCGAAAGCCACACCTGCTCGGCGCCCCACAGGTGGTGGAGCGTCTTGCGCAGGGTCCCCTCGCCCATTTCAAAGGGGTGATCGAGCGCCCCGTTGTCGCTGCTGGCGAGTGCCGTCAGCAGCCGCTCCCGCGCCCAATCGACGTAGGAAAAAAGCTCGCGGATGGTGTTCATGGCAATCTCCTTGTCTGTCGCCGAGTGCCGATCCCCCTTCTCCAGGAGTATTTCCAGGAGTATTCGAGGACTGCGCGAACCTGGGGCGACGGTGATTTTTTGGGGGCCCGACGTGGCGAGACGACTCTTGGCGCTGGTCATGACCCTGCTTGCACTGGCGCTGGGAGGATGCGGGGGAGCCGGCACGTCAGCGCCGGGTGCCGCCGGCTCGACGACTTCCGCAGGCGGCGGGCCAGCCGCGCCGTCCGGCGGCGTGGTCGGAGTGGTGGCCAGCGGCTCGCCGTACGCGTTCACTCGCGTCATCGTTCGCGACGCGCGCGGTTTTGAGCAGAGCGCGCAAACCGACGGCTTGGGGCGCTTCGTCATTTTACCGCCGCTGCCGCCCGCCCTGGTCTTCAACGAGTCGACCGGCGACATCGAGGGAACGCCTCTGGTCCCCACGCCCCCGACGGCCTTCCAGGTGACGCATACGGACGAGCGGCGGCGCCTGGTCGGCGTCATCCTGGAAGGGAGCAATACCTGCAGCGTGACACCGGTGAGCGACCTCATCGTGCGAATCGCGCTGGGCCTGCGCGGCCTGGACCTGGACGACGTCGTGGAGCAGGGCGGCGCGCTGCCCCCGATCACCGCGGACGAGCTGGCCCTGGTCACCGCCGCCGTGAGAGCGCGGCTGAACGACGCCGCCGCGGATATCCCCGACCTCGAGTGGCCCCTCTTTGACCCCCTGACCACGCTGTTCGACGCCGACCGTCGCGGATTCGACGCGCTGCTGGACCATCTGCGCGTCTATCGCGCAAGCGCCGGCCCGGGATATCGTCTGGTGGCGGTGGGCGACGACGACAGCGGAAGGATCTCTGACTTCGACTACACGTCGGAGGCCGGCGTGGTGAGAATCGTGTCGCTGGAATACGACGCCATCGGAAATCTGGTGGGGTACGTCCTGGAAGAAGCGGTCGTGCCTTCGTCTGAGACCCCGGAGGCGGAGGCCCTGCCGGCGCTGCGGGCCTGTCTCCATCGATTTCAGGGGCTCTTGAACCAGCAGCCGCGCCTTTCCCTGGACGGGGATTGGGGCGCCTTTTGTCTTCCACCGCGGGGTCATTTCTGGAGCGGCGGTCTTCGATAATTGAATCCAGGATGATGCCCTTGCGGCGCACCACGGCTTCGGCCAGTCCCTCGGCGTCGCCGGTCATGGCGAATATCGTGTACGGATTTAAGCGCGCCAGAAACGCGAAGCGCTGGTCTTCGGTGGTGAAGGAAAGGGTGTTGGCGAGCACCGCGTCCTCGGCCGCGGCCTTACGGCGGGCCAGGGCGAGCGCTTCGGCGTTGCGCCCCTGTTCGAGCGCCAGCGTGGCCACGGAGTCGAGGCTCGCGGCGGTCAGCGGGTGCAGTGGGCCGAGCGATTTTTCCCGAATGGCGAGCGCGCGACGGGTCAGTGCCTCCGTCTCGGCAAGGTGTCCCAGGCCATATTCCGCGCCGGCCAGGTGGAAAAGCACGCTGGCCAGGCGCGGCGGCGCGCTTTTCTCGACGATGGGGAGCGCTTCCTTGAGCGCGTCCGCGGCCTTGCCGTATTCTTTCGCCTGGATGCACACGCTGGCCAGGTTGTTCAGGCTGGCGGCCGTGTCCAGGCTGTCCGCGCCGGCCGCCCGCGCCTGGATGGCGCAGGCGCGCTCCAGCAGGGGGATGGCTTCGCGCGCGCGGCCCTGGTCGGCGTACACGCCGGCCAGATCCTCCAGCACGTAGCCGGTCATGGGATGGCTCGCGCCAACTGCCCGCTCGAAAATCCGAACCACGCGTTCCAGCAGCGGCTGCGCCCGCTTGAAATCCCCGATGTCGACGTACACCGACGCGAGGTCGCGAAGCATCAACGCGGTGGCCGGGTCGTTGGCGCCGTAGCGCGCTTCGTTGCGGCGCGCGAGGTCCTGGTAGATGGCTTCCGCGCGGTTGAGGTCGCCCTGGTCCTGGCAGGCGATGGCGAGCAATTGTCGGGTTTGCAGCGTCGTCTCGTGGTCGGCGCCCACCGCCGCCGTCATCAGATCGATGGCTTTCTGGAAGGCGTCGATGGCTTCGCGGTAGCGACCCAATCCCGACAGCACCTCGCCCAGCGTGCCCAGAATCTGCGGCCTCAGCATGGGCGGGGGATTGGGGGTGCCGTCCGCGACGCGCAGGGCGCGGCGGATGAGGGGCTCGGCCACGACCGGATCCCCGGCCCGCACGGCGCACCGGGCCACGTTATTGAGGATTTTCGCGAGGCGCGGGTCGTTGGGCCCAACCGCTTGCTCGGCGATCGGAAGAAAGCGCTGGCCCAGGGGCAGTGCCTGGGCGTATTTCTCAGCGCGCACGAGGCGCATGAACTCGGCTTCCAGGGCGGCGGGGTCTTCCGCGCGCGCGGTCTGGGCCAGCGTCCCGATAAGCAGTACGATCAGGAGGAGCCGCACCGAGAAGATCGGGGGGCTGACGGGAGGGCGGCGGGCGGCTTCCAGCAGCGCCGTCTCGTTCAATCGCCATCCCCCAGCGCGTACACGTCGCGCCGTTGCAGGCCCAGCTTTTGGGCCACGGCGCGGGCCGCCTCGCTGCGCGACATCCCGCCCTGGATGGCCTCCCGCAGGAGCGTCGCCGCGTCCTCGCACGAGGCCGCCTCGGCCACGCCGCCCTCCACCACGATGACGAACTCCCCCCTCATTTCTTTTGCCAGAGACCAATCCACCAGCCAGCCCAGCGTGCCCGGGACAATTTCCTCGAATTTTTTGGTGATCTCCCGCGCCACGCACGCCCGGCGGTCGGCGCCCAACGTGCTGGAGAGCTCTTGCAGCGTCTGGGCCACCCGGGAGGGCGCTTCAAAAAATACCATGGTGCGCGTCTCGCGTGCCAGCTCCGCCAGCCGCGCGCGCCGGTGGGAGCCGCGCCGGCTGAGAAAGCCCTCAAAAGCCAGCCTCGAAGACCCGATTCCCGCCACCGCCACCGCCGCCAGAAACGCGCTCGCCCCCGGCACCGCCGTGACCGGGATGCCCTCCTGGTGACAGCGCGCCACCAGAAAATCTCCCGGGTCGGACACGCACGGCATTCCGGCGTCCGTCACCAGCGCCACCGAGAGCCCCTCGCGCAGCAGTCCCAGCACCTTCTCGGCGCCCCGCTCGCGGTTGTCCTCGCGGTACGATACGAAATGGCGCGGCGTGGGAATCTCAAAGTGGGACAGCAGGCGGCGCGTCACCCGAGTGTCTTCCGCGGCGATGGCCGGCACCGTGCGCAGCACCTCGAGCGCGCGCACGGTAATGTCCCCGAGATTGCCGATGGGCGTCCCGACAATATACAGCACGCCGCCGGAAACAAGGGGGCGACGACCCTGCGGCCGCCGCCCCACAGAGGGGTTGATGCAGGGGGAGTTGCCTTCGGCCCCCCCCAGCGTGGGCTCTAGACCCACTTCGTGTAATTCGCCTCGTAATCGACGATCTCGCCAGGCTCGAAGAAAATCGGCAATTCCCGCTGCGCGCTCTCGGCCGAGTCCGAGCCGTGCACGCAGTTGTAATCCACGCGCTGGGCGAAGTCGCCGCGGATGCTGCCGGGCGCGGCCTGCGACGGATTCGTGGCGCCCATCAGCGTGCGCACCTGCTCGATGGCGTTATGGCCGGACAGGCAGAGTGCGACGATGGGACCGCTGGTCATGTACTTTACCAGCGGATCGTAGAACGGCTTGCCGAGGTGCGGCTCGTAAAGGCGCGCGGCGCGGCTGCTGTCCATGTGGATCAGCTTGACGCCGCAGAGCTGGAAGCCTTTCTCCTCGAAACGGGAAATGATGCGGCCAGCCAGCCCCCGCTGCACGGAGTCCGGCTTGATGAGGACCAGGGTTTTTTCGGTTGCCATGTGACGCTCCTAAATTCCCGGCGGCATGGCCTCGCCAAGACCGCCTAATGACGACGTGCGCGGTTTTTTCAGCACGCCGTCGACCAGCGCCGCAAACTCGAGTTTGCGGAGAAGCTCTCGAATGATTTTGTGCCACGTGTAGTGGCTCGCCGTGTGATGCGCGTTGCGCCGCATGTCGTTGACCACGTTGCCGCCCTTGCGCAGCGCGCTCACGTAGATGGCGATCTCGCGGGGATCGTCCGAGTCGATGACGATCGCGTTGTAGAAGCAGTGCGCGTATTCCTCGCCGGTGCACCCGGTGAAGGGGATGCCGCCGGTGGCCATCACCTCCAGGCCCACCAGCCCGAACGGCTCGTGCCCGGAATTGGCCAGCACCGCGTCGGACGCGGCGTAGATGATGCGCAGGAATTCCTCGGGCACGAAGAAGCGCAATTCAAGAATATCCACGTCGCGAATCTGGCGGCGCAGCGTCCACAAAATGTGATCGGTGTCTCGCGGCTCCATCTGGAGGACGCCCCAGCGCAAGCCGTGCAGCGCGGCGCGGGCGCGGATGTCCTCGCGGTGCTGCTCCATGCCGCCCCGCATGAGCATCAGCGGCTTCATTCCCATGCGCATCATCACGGCCATGGCGTCGATGGCCATGATCCACCGCTTGTCCGGATCGAAACGCCCCACCTTGGCCAGCAGCGGCCGCCCGCGCACTATGCGGCGCAGCGATTCGACCGGCTCCTGGGGCGGCATGTCGAGCAGGCGGGGCGGAATTCCGTTGGGAATCACCAGGGGATCCACGCCCATCATCCACATCTTGTGCTTCATGTAGCGGCTCACCGTGGTGACGTGGCAGGCCTGCTGCAGCGTGGGCCATTGAATATTGTCGAAGCCGAAGGTGTTGTTCGCGTTCCAGAAAATCACGCAGCGGTCGCGCAGCCCCTGCCACTTCAAGTAATGGTGCAGCATGATCACGGTGCCGGTGGTGTGCCATTCCTCGGCGAGGATGGCGACCATTTTTCCGGAAGCCACGGCCGGCGCGATGATATTGTCGATGAGGTAGGGCGGCAGGCTTTTCTCGAAATCCCGAATCTTGTCGGCCTCGCCCTGGTACACGCCGCCCAGGTAGAAGGCGCTCAGCCATTGTCCCCAGCGGTGCAGTTTCCAGCGGCCCCCTTCCGCCTCTTCGTGCCCCGCCTTGCTGGGGTCGCCGACGAAGAAAAGGTGGGTCTCGAAGCCGGATTGCGCGAGCGCGCGCGACAACTCCGTCACCCGAACGCCGAGTCCGCCGGCCATTGAGTAGATGTCCGGCCCTTCGAGTGACAGCACCACAAAGACCGTGTTATCGGGTTGGAGCGACTGGAGCACAGGGGCAGCATATTGGGAGCCGCCTCAACCGGTTCCTGCCCTTTTGGGAGCCACATTCACGGGCTCCCGTTTTGGAGGACAACCCGCCAGAACCGCCTAACATGCGAGTTCATGACCGTCATACGCCGTACAATCGTTGTTGTTATAGCGATCCTTGCGTTTCATGTGAGTCCACTGCAGGCCGCGCCTGCCGCCAAGGGCAAGACGGGCGCTCCCGTACCGCCGCCGCGCAGTGTCATCCTCTTCATCGGGGACGGCATGGGCGAGCCGCAGCGCCACGCCGCGCGCCTCTTCAAGGCGATGAACCCGGACGACCGGGACGAGAAGGAGCCGATTGCCGTCGCCCGGCTTACCATGGACGGCCTCAAGGCCAGCGGCGTGATGGAGAATCACAGCGTGGACAACCTGGTCACCGATTCGGCCGCCTCGGCCACTGCAATGGCCACCGGGACGCGGGTGGTGAACCGCGCGTTGGCCTCGCTGCCGGACGGGCAGGCGTTGAAGACCATCCTCGAACGCGCCCGCGAGCAGGGACGGTCCACCGGGCTGGTGACCACGGTAACCGTCACCCACGCCACCCCGGCTGCGTTCGCGACGCACACCACGGATCGCAAGAAAGAGTACGACATCGCCCTGGACTACCTCAACGCCGGAGTGAGCGTGCTGCTCGGTGGCGGGCGGATGTACTTCTTGCCGCGCGGCACCGACGACGGCGAGCGCATCGACGGGCGGAACGTGGCGGCCGAGATGGAGGCGAAGGGATACGTCCTCGTCAAAGAGCGCGACGCCTTGCTGGCGAATAGCGCGGCGCCGAAGATCCTCGGCTTGTTCGACGCGGGCGGAATGGACTACGAGATTGACCGCGACCCCGCGAAGTCCCCGTCGCTCGCGGAGATGACGCGTGTGGCGCTGTGCTCGCTGTCCACCAATCCCAGGGGATTCTTCCTGATGGTCGAGGGCGGCCGCATCGACTGGGCCTGCCACGACAACGACCTCGCGGCCGCCCTCCACGACACGCTCGCCCTCGACGCCGCGGTTGCCGAGGCGCTGGTGTTCCAGAAGTCCCATCCCAACACGCTCATCCTGGTGACCAACGACCACGAGACAGGCGGCCTCACTTTCCCCGCCGGGTTCAACCTGGCGCCCCTGGTGGCGGTGCGCAACTCCATCGAGAAGGTGCTGCGCGGGTTCGACCGGGCCAAGATGGACCCGAACAACGTCGCCTTCGACGACGCGCTGAGCGAGCGGCTCAACCTGAAGCTCGACGTGCCGGGCAAGGAGAAAATCAAGCTGGCCGGGGGCGATTCAAAAAAGGTGCTGGCGGTGCTCACCGACATGCAGAATGCCCGCACCAGGGTGTCTTTCTCGACGCGCGCCCATACGGGCATCCCTTCCATCGTGTCCGCGCAGGGGCCCGGTCAGGAGACGTTTACCGGCTTTTACGACGTGACCGATCTGTGCGGGAAGATGATGAACGTTATGGGGCTGAAGTAGCCCGTCAGTCCGGCGGCGTGGCGCGCATCTTGTAGTAGGTGAGGATGCCGGCGGGCACCGCGGTCGCCACGTAGGCGGCGAGCAGCCACGGGCCGCTGCCCCAGAGGACGTAGCCCTCCAGCCCGAAGATGGCCGTCGTGGCGGCCAGCACCAGGATCCACGCGGCGGCGCTGCGGCGCGGGACACGCGACGCGAGGCACTGACCGGTCACGCCCTCCACCACGACGCGATAAGCGCGGCCGTTCACGGTGTAGGGAAACTCGTAGAGCGGCAGGCGCACCAGCTGCCCCTCGCCGACTTCGGCGCCGATCTCGTTGCGCGCGCGATCCAGGGATATCGACGGCGTCAGGATTTCTTCTCCCACGTCGGCCAGCACGACCATCGCCGAGAGGACGCCCGAGGGGAGCACCACCTGCCGCAGCTCGGGCAGCGGGGTCGGGGTCGCGGGCGTCAGATAGAGGCGCACCATCCCGCCGTCCGCGATGGCGAATCCCCAGTAGAGGTGATCGTAGGCGCGGCCGTCCCCCAGCTCGGCCACGCCGTCCACCCCGCCCTCGCGCCCGGCGTCGGACACGAAGCGCCGCGCCAGCGAGGCCGCCTCGGGGAGGTACACCTGCGGACGCAGGCGGGCATAAGGAACCAGGCCGTCCTCCGCGAGAAAGAGGACGGTGCCGCAGCTTCCGCAACGGGAATATCCCTTGTCGCCGGCGGCGACGGGCTTGCCGCACTGGCTGCAAGTCAGGCCGAGCATCGTCCGACCGTGTTCGCGATGTTTGCAGCCCGGCCTGCCGTCAAAGAGGACTTCTCCTGGCGGGGAGGTAACATCGCGGCTCGTCGCCGCGCGGCCCTCGCGGCACAAATTAAAGGAGATTATTCGGTGCGCCTGGTCTTAGCGTTCAAATTGTTCTTTCTCATCCTCTTCAAAAGGGACGTTGCCAACGCCATGCAGGCCGCCTACGAGCAGTTGCAGCGCGGCGAGCCGGTCGTCAAAGAGCCTGAGAAAAAGGAGCCCGCGCGCCAGAAGGCCGCACCCACCGAGGTTGAAGGCCTGGGGCCGGTGGCCGCGGTGCTGGCGCTGCTGCAGCGGGAGGCGCGCTTCATCGACTTCCTGATGGAGGACATCGAGCCGTTCTCCGACGCGCAGGTCGGCGCCGCCGCGCGGACGGTCCATCGCGGGGCCCGCAAGGCCTTGCAGGACTATGTCCAGATCACTCCGGTCCGCGACGAGAAGGAAGGCGCGCAGCTTACCGTCGAGCCCGGCTTTGACGCCGGCGCCATCCGCCTGACCGGCAACCTGACCGGCAACCCGCCCTTCCAGGGGACCCTGCGCCACCACGGCTGGCGCGTCGCGAAGGCCAACCTGCCCGCCCCGCCGCCCAACCAGGATGCCTCCATCGTGATGCCCGCTGAAGTGGAGATTTAGCGCTGTCGCAGGCTAAAGGGCGCTGGTGCGTCGGCATCGACCTCGGCACCACCAACTGCGCGCTTGCCTACGTCGAGCGTCGGCGCGGCGGCGGCGAGATCCACTCGGTGCCGGTCATGCAGCGCGTCTCGGAAAATCAGGTGGCCGAGCGGCGCACCCTGCCTTCGTTTCTGTACCTGCCCGGTGAGCACGAATTGCCGCCCGGCGCGTTGTCGCTTCCCTGGGCCGAGGATGTCGCGGCGCTGGTCGGGGATTATGCTCGGGCGCAGGGCGCGCGCGTCCCGACGCGGCTGGTTTCCTCCGCAAAATCCTGGCTGGTGCACCCGCGCGCCGATCGCACCGCGCCGATCTTGCCGTGGGATGCCGCGCCCGGCGTGCCGCGCGTGTCGCCCGTCGAGGCCTCCGCGCGCTACCTGCTGCACCTGCGCGAAGCGTGGAATTACGCGCATCCAAAGGACGAGCGCCTGCAGGATCAGGAAATTATTTTATGCGTGCCGGCCTCGTTCAATGAAATTGCCCGCGAATTGACCGTGCAGGCGGCCAGCCTGGCCGGGCTTGAGCACGTGACGCTGCTGGAGGAGCCGCAGGCCGCCTTTTATTCCTGGCTGGAGAAGCACGAGCACTGGCAGCAGGAATTGCGGGAAGTCAGCGGCGTGCTGGTCTGCGACATTGGCGGAGGCACCACCGACTTCACGCTGATCCGCGTGGAGTCGGGCGACGTGCCGGTGCTTAAACGGGTGGCTGTCGGCGAGCACTTGATGCTGGGCGGCGACAACATGGACCTCGCGCTGGCCCACGTGCTCGAGCAGGCCCTGGGCGCGCGCTTCGATCCTCGTTCCTGGGGAATCCTGGTGCACGAGTGCCGGGCCGCCAAGGAGCGCCTGCTGGCGGCCGACGGGCCGACCGAGTTTACCGTGGCCATTCCGGGAACCGGCAGTCGGCTGCTGGCCGGGATGACGTCAGCGCCGCTGCTTCGCGACGACGTGCACCAGATTATTCTGGACGGATTTTTTCCGCTCACCGAATTTGGAGAAAGTCCGCAGGCGGCGCGGCGTTCGGCCCTGGCCGAGTGGGGGCTGCCCTACGCCGCGGATCCGGCGGTGTCGCGTCACCTTTCCGCGTTCTTGCGCAATCAAGCGCAGGTGTCGGACGCAACGTCGATTCCAGACGCCATTTTGTTCAACGGCGCCGCGCTCGAGCCGACCGTCTTGCGCGAGCGGGTGCGCGATGTGCTGGGACGCTGGTCGGGGAAGACTCCCAGGGAACTGGCCAACCGCGATCTGGATCTGGCGGTGGCGCGCGGCGCGGCGTATTTTGGATGGGTTCGCGAGAGCGGCGGTCTGCGCATCGGCGGCGGCACGGCGCGCTCCTATTACGTGGGGGTGGCCGAGGCCGGCGCCGCCTGCCTCATTCCGCGCGGGTTGGAGGAAGGCCAGAGCGTGGAGATTCGCGAGCCGGAATTCCGCGTGGTGGTGGATCGGCCGGTGTCCTTTCCGCTGTACGCCTCCAGCGTGCGGCACGGGGATCAGCCCGGGGCCATGGTGGCCGTGAACGAGGCGGATTTCGAGACCCTGCCGCCGCTGGCGACCGTCCTCGGGACCCGGCGGCGGGATCCCATGCGGCGGGCGCGCGGGCCGGATTTCCGAAAATCCAACGACGACGAAGAAGTCGACGAGGAAGTCGACGAGACGCCGGCCGCCGAAATCCCCGTCCACCTCAAAGCGCGCGTGACCGAGATCGGCACGCTGGAGTTGTGGTGCCTGGGCCGCGACAGCAGCCAGAAATGGCGGCTCCAGTTTCAATTACGCGGGCAGGAGACGCCGCTGGGGACGGGCTCCACGCCGGCCGGGTTCTCCGCGGTGCCCACCGAGGATCCGCTTGCCGTGCGGGAATCCTGCGCGCTGGTGGCGCGCACGCTGCGCCGCAAGATTGGCAAGCTCGACGAGGCGGACGTCAAGCCGCGCGGTCTGATGTGGTCGCTCGAAGAGCGGCTGCGAGAAAAGCGCGACGACTGGTCGCTGGGATTTCTCCGAGAATTGTGGGAGTCGCTGGATCGGGTGAATGCGCGGCGCCGCAGCAGTCCCGACTATGAAGGGCCCTGGCTTAACATGTGCGGATTCGCGCTGCGGCCCGGTTTCGGATATCCCCTCGACGACTGGCGCGTGAACCGCACCTTCGAATTGTTTGGGCAGGGGCTGCAATTTCCCAAGAGCCAGCCCGGGCGTCTCGAATGGTGGGTATTGTGGCGCCGCCTGGCCGGCGGCCTGGACCGCCAGCGCCAGGCGGAGGTTTTCGCGGAGCTGGCGCCCTACCTGCTGCCGCGCTTGAAGCACGTGAAGACGCGGTTGGGCCCGCCGCAGACCAGCGCTGAGTGGAGCGAGGTCCACCGGCTGGTGGCCTCGCTGGAGCGCATCGACACGGTCGCCAAGATTCACATCGGGGAAAAGGCTTTGCACCGGCTCGAGCAGCGCCCGGCCAACCTGGAATTCTGGATGCTGGCCCGCCTTGGGGCGCGCATGCCGTTTGCGGCAAGCCCGCACCACTGCGTCCCGCCGGACGTCGCGGAGGGGTGGCTCAATAATCTGCTGCAGGTGCCCTGGAAGGACGTGCGTGCGGCCGGTCTTGCCATCTGTCAGGTGGGGCGTTTGACCGGCGACCGCTCGCGGGATGTTTCAGAGGACGCGCGCGAAAGAGCGGCGCTGCGGCTGGAGGCGGAGGGGATGGCCTCGCTGGCGCGCCCGCTTCGTGAAATCGTGGAATTGCAGGCCGACGAGCAGGCCGCCATGGTGGGCGAGTCGATACCAATTGGATTGCGTTTGGGAGGCACATGAAGGGTTTCGCGGAGCTGGCCAGAGTGGCGGAGGCGAATTTCACGGGAGACGTTGCGGCGGAGCGGGCAAAGGGGCGCAAGCTGGCCGAGGAATTTTCGGCGAGCGGCTTCGTGCGGGTAAGCCCCACCGAGGCGCTCGGTTGGAGCGACGTGGCCATCGCGTCGTTCTATCAGTCGGTCAAGGCCGTTTCCCCAGGCGCTTCGGATTACGCGTTCGTGAATATCCGCGCGTCGGCGCCGGAACCCGCAAAGGTCGGGCGTGTCACGGACGCGCTGAAGATCTTGCCGGTGTTGCGGGTGTCGGGAATTCATCTGGCGCCGTTTTTCGATTGCTGTCTGCAAAATCTATACGCGGTCGACAGCGTGCACGTGGTGAGCGATCAGGTGCTGGATCCCGCGCTGACCGCCGCCGGGATGAGCGGCGACGATCAGATGCGCCTGCTGGTCGACGGGATTCATCGCCTGGGCTGGAAAGTGGGCTTCGATCTGGAGCCGCACACCAGCAATTTTTCGCGCGTGGTGTTGCGCAATCCGACCTGTTTTCGATGGCTGCGTCTCAACGCGGCGCGCGATGGGATGTTTGACGGGGCCACGCAGGAAGAGATGCTGGAGACGGCGTGGCAGGCGCGGCTTGCCGACGAAGTGGCGGCCATCGTCGCGGAGGAATGCGCGCTGCGCGATCTTGACGCGCTCGAGGACACCTCGAAGGGCGTGGACGTCGTGCGGGCGTGCCACGCGGCGCTCATCACGCGCCTGATCGCGGAGGGCTACTGGACGCTGCCCAGCCACACGTGGGGCGGCGTCGGGCTGCCGGAATTCTCGCACTACAACGTCGCGGGCGGCTATCCGGAGTACACCTATTTAAACGCGGCGGGCGAGGATCACGGCGAGCACGCCTTCGGCATGCTGACCCCCTTCAAGCTATACGAGAACTTGCCGCTGAATGCGCCGCCCACGCTGGAGAATCCGCCCGAGCGCTGCGAGGAGGCCATCGCGCTCCTCAACGGGATTTTTCCTTCAGTGCGCGAGCGCTACGGATTTGACTTCGTGCGGCTCGATTACGTGGATCACGTGTTTGATTCGGTGCTGGAGGACGAGGACGGCGACCCCCTCGACGACGTGCCGGTTTCGGATCGCATGACGCCGCGCGTGCTGAAGGACCTGCTGGCCCGGGCGCGTCGCGAGGCTCCAGACGTGGGCGCGATGGCGGAGCGCATGGGCGCCGACGTCGGGCCGTATGGCAAAATTGGGTTTGATCTTTTGCTGGGCACGGATATGTTGACCTCGATGAACGCGGCGTACGTGAACTTCCTGCTGACGCTCCAGAGGGAATTGGACGAAGGCGACGGCCGCTGCTCGGTGCTGGCGGCGCTGGATTCCCACGATTCCGGCCACCCGCTGTTCTGGACGGTTCCCATGCCGAAAGTGGTGGGGGCAGACGGGATGGCGCTGCGCCATTTCATCGCCCGGTTTTCGACGTGCGGGCCCCACCGCCGTCCGAAGTACGAAGTGATGGGCAACCAGGACATGTCCACCGGCCTGTACGAGGCGAACAATCACCCGGTGAGCCTCGACTGGGTCGGCGACCGGGGATTCAACGAGCGCTACCACGCGCTGGAGGACGTGTACGATCGCCTCAAGCCGGAGCTCGATATCTCGCACGTGGGCCCGTCGCACACCGACCCCGACGGCTGGGTCTGCTGGTTCCTCGACCGCGAGGATTCCGACGAGCGGCTTTTGTGCGTGGCGGCCTGCGAGCCCGCGCCGCGGAGCGTCCGCGATTGGGTCGAGGAGCCGCCGCTGTTGGAGCCCATCTTGCGCTGCAATATTGACGTGACGTACGAAAAAACCATGGGCCGCGCCAGGGCGTTCGAGATCCCGCTGGAAGGCGGCGACGAAATCCCCGTCGCGCTGGACGGCCTGGTACTCACCCTTAAACAGCTCCAGCCGCGACAGTGCAGGCTGTTCCGGGTCGTGGCGGACAAGGGGGCGACCTGAGCCTGCCGTGTCTACGCCAGCTGGTCGAGAATTCCGCGGAGGTCCAATTTCACGCAGGTGAACATCGGCGTGTCGCGGAGCGTGAAATTGCTCGCCTCGGTGTAGCGCAGGCGGTGGACCAGGTCGACGAATTCCTGGGGGAAGTCGCTGTCGAAGGAAACCACGAACTCCTGGTCGTCGATGCCGTAGCTGTATGAGGTGTTGATGCGGACGCCCTTGAACGGCTCGGAGGCCATGATGTGCTCGTCCATCATCCCCTGGCGGGCGTGGGGCGTGAGATCGTACCATGCGCGCGTCTTGATGAAGGGATAGATGAAGAGAAACTTGCCCTCGCCCGGGAGCAGCTCGATGCCGTGGCCACTGCCCTGGACGCGGTTCACGTACTGGCTGCGCTTCTGCATGGACACGAAGTTGTAGGGCTGGGTGAGGTAGCCGCCCAGCACGGTGCGGTTGATGCGGCCCTGCACCTCGCCGAACTCGCGCACGTCGAAGGCGATGCGCCACAGCATGAAGTCCACGTCGCCGCGCACGCCGACCAGACTGTAGGTGCGCAGCAGGTTTCCGCGGGCCTCGCCCCATGACTCCACCGCCTGCATGAACTCGCGCTTGGCCGCCTCGCGGTCGCCTCGCTCCAGGCGTCGGAAGGCGGGGTCGAGCTTGAAGAACGCGTAGTTCAAGAACTGCCGCTTCACCCGATCGGGCTCGCGGGAGGTGACCTGCCCGCTCGGGTCGAGGTCCACCGTGCGCTTGCGCCGCGCTTCGGGAGGCGCCTCGGTCGTCGTCTGCTGCTCGCTCATCGTGCTGTCGCTCCTAAGTGTTTGGGGCCTGGGATTCTGTTTGGGGCCTGGGATTCTGGCCGGCCGCCCGCTCTCCTCCACCCGGGGAAGCCGCCGGGAATACAAGCGGATGGACGCCTACGATGGAGGTGTGCGGGGTGTCCGCTGGAGAAACCTCGGACGCAAAATCCGTAGCTTGGGAGCTGGTCTTGTGATGAGGCGGTTGGTTGGCTTTGCGGTCCTCGCGCTGATGGTCCTGGTGGGCCTGCACGCCTCCTGGGCGGACGGCGTCGAGTTCGGCCCCACCAACAAGCAGGAGAAGAAGGAGCACCACGACTTCGTCAACTCCAACGTGTGGGAGATCGTGGCTGAGCCAGACGCGCCGAAGCTGAAGGGCAAGCTCAAGCTGTCCTGTTTCTCCGACGACAAGGACGAGTTCCGCCTCGAGCTAAGCGGTCTGGAGCCGGGGAAAGTGTACACCGTGTGGCTCACTTCGTCGCTCAAGCCCACCGCGGAGCGCGCCGGCGCCGGCCCCAAACATGACTTCAAGGCCGGCGGAGGTGGCGGCGTCCTCTTCCAGGCTCCGCTGACCACCTGTCCGCTAACCGCCTTCAAGTGGGTCGAGCTTCGCGTCCACCCGGACGCAAACGCCACCCGCTTTGAAGACAGCGTCCGCGTCGGCAAGATCCGGCTGCTCGCGAACTGAACTGTGTCACACGCTGGAGTAAAGGTCGCGAAGCGGGCCGCTAAAACCCTGGAGGTGCCGGCCGTGCTGGCCCGTGTCTAACATGCAACGACTGATCGAGTGCGTACCCAACTTCAGTGAAGGGCGCGATCCCGCGGTTCTCGACGCGATCGCCGCCGCAATCCGCAAGGTGGAGGGGGTGCAGTTGCTCGACGTCGACCCGGGCGCGGACACCAACCGCACGGTGTTCACCTTTGTCGGCGAGCCCGACCCGGTGATCGAGGCCGCCTTCCAGGCCATCAAGACGGCCGCCGCCACCATCGACATGCGCAGGCACAGCGGCGCGCATCCGCGGATTGGCGCCACGGACGTGTGCCCGCTCATTCCCATCGAGGGCATTGAAGCCGGGGAAGCCGTGCGCTATGCGGAAGCCCTTGGCGAGCGCGTCGCCCGGGAGCTGCAAATCCCGGTGTATCTGTACGAATACGCGGCGCGCAGTGAGGTGCGGCGCAACCTCGCAAACATCCGCTCCGGCGAGTATGAGGGGCTGGCCAGGAAAATGGCGGATCCCGAATGGCAGCCGGATTTTTCGGCGCCCTACAACGCGCGTAGCGGCGCCACCGTCATCGGCGTGCGGGACTTTCTCATCGCCTACAACGTGAATCTGAACACAACCGACAAGCGGCTCGCGCACGACGTCGCGCTCAGCATCCGCGAAGCGGGCCGGGCAAAACGCGACGAGAACGGGGAAATCGTCCGCAATGCGGACGGCACCGCGGCAAAAGTGCCCGGCCTTCTGCCGCACGTGAAGGCGGTGGGCTGGTACATCGAGACCTACCGCCAGGCGCAGGTTTCCATCAACCTCACCAGTTACAAATCCACGCCGCCGCACGTGGTGTTCGACGTGGTTCGCGCGGAGGCGGAGAAGCGCGGATTGATCGTGACCGGCAGCGAGCTGGTCGGGCTGATTCCACTGGAAGCCATGAAGATGGCCGGCCGTCACTACTTGATGAAGCAGGGACGCAATCCCGGCGTGCCCGAGGAAATTCTCGTCGAAACGGCAATCCGCTCGCTTGGGCTCGATCAGCTCTCGGATTTTGACCCTCATCAGAAAATCATCGAATATCGCTTCCGCAAGCCGGGGCCGCTGGCTTCGATGTCCTTGCGGGAATTCGCCAACCTGCTGTCCACCGACGCGCCGGCGCCCGGCGGCGGGAGCACCGCGGCCCTCGGCGCCAGCCTCGCGGCATCGCTGGCCGCGATGGTCGCCAGCCTGACCGCCAACAGCCCCAGCCCGGCCACGCGGCGCGGGCTCACTGAAGCGTTCCACGAAATGAGCGCCGTGGCCGAGCGCGCGCAGGCCCTGAAGGACGCCGCGCTGCAGGCCATTGATCGGGACACCGATGCGTTCAACGAGATGATGAGCGCCATGCGGCTGAAAGTGAGCACCCCCGAGGAGCAGCGCATCAAGGACGCCGCCGTGGCCGCCGCCATTCGGGGCGCCATCGAGGTGCCGTTCAGCGTGCTGGAGGCCTCGAAGGAGATCGCCGTGCTGGCCCGCACCGTGGCGCTCAAGGGAATGAAGGCCTCGGCCAGCGACGGCGGCGTGGCCGGCGCGATGGCCCTGGCCGCGGCGCAGGGCGCCTACTACAACGTGTTGATCAATCTCAACGAGGTGACCGACCCGGTGTGGCGTGACGAAACGGCGGACCGCGCAAAGCGGGTGCTCGACGAGGTCCGCGCGATCGCGCACGAGATTGAAACCCTGATGGAGCAGTCGCTGGCGCCGACACCCGTAGCCGTAAACTAGGCCGGCGTCAAGGCTCCCAGCCACGCCTCGAAGTCGCGGCACGCTTCTTCGAAATTCGTGGTGTCAGTGATGGCTTCCCGGCCGTGAATGACACGGATGCGGGCGTCGAGAGCCACCGTTCCCACCGACACAGACCCGCCCCGCGCCGCCTGTTTTCGCGCGTCGGCCAGGGCCTCGTCCACCGTGCGGTTGCACTCGCCCACCAGTGCGTCGGCCGAGAGCCCACCGCCGGTCAGCGAGCGGAGCGTCTCCTCGAAGGTCGCCTCATTGCCGGGCGCCCAGTAATGCCGCGCAAGGTCAGGCCCGATGCGCGGATTGTCGGCCAGATATCCGTCGCGCGCCTCAAAAAAGGCCCGCGTCTGGTACACGGCCATCTCGGCCATGACGTAGCCGTGATAATAGGCGCTCGACTCAAACGCCAGCAAGTGCGGGACGGCCAGCACCGGACGCACGCCGGCTTCCAGTCCCTGGGTTTCGCGCTCGATGCGGCGGAAAGTTTCCAGCACCTTTTCTGGCGTGGGATCCTCCATCTCGTACAGCGCCCGTTCGGCCATGGGAATCGTGAGCAGCGAGCGCACGGTCCATCCCTTGAACGGCTGTTCCTGGCGAATTTCCTCTTCGATCAATTCCATGGGAATCGTCCGCCCCGCGGCGTCGTGCGCGTAGCGCAGGCGCCAGTCGGCGTCGCCGATGATGGAGTCGCAGAACATGGACTGGGTTTCCGCGTACGCGATGCTGGTGGGCGCGAATTCATTCGCGAAGCAGGGCGCCGGTGCCAGGATGTTGCTGAAGTGCGCCGCATGTCCGCCCTCGTGGAACAGCGTCTCCAGCGCGCGCATGCCGCTGCCGACCTGGCCGGGGATGGCGTTCGAGGTAAAGTTGATGCGCGCCGGCAGCCGCTTTCCCTCATCCACAAATCCGATGCCAGGGCCGTGCATGAACCCGTTCTCGTATTTTCCCACGCGGTCCAGGAGATCCAGCGTGAGGCGGGAGCCGCCGTAGCGAATGCCCAGCGCCTGAAACGACTTTCCCCAGCGGCGCAGTCCCGACGCGAAGGAAAAATACGGATCCAGCTGGCGGGTCAGGTCGCCGCTGCGCAGGTACAGAAAATTCCACGGCTGCAGCGCGCTTTCGCCGTGCTTCGCGGAAAATCTCCCCAGCTCGGCGCGGGCGCGCTCGGCGGTGCGGGCCATCAGGTCGTCGAGCCCGCGGAAGAGGTCGCGCTTGCGCATTCGCTCGACGACACTGGTGCGCCAGTCGTAGAAATCCTCGTAGCCCAGCAGGCGGCCGAGCTGGTTGCGCTTTTTCACCGTCTCCAGAAAGTCGGCGTCCAGCGCGAATTTCTCGATGGAGCGAAGCCCCTCATAGGCCGCCTTGCGGCGCGCCTCGTCGGCATCGGTGCGCATTATCAAGGCCAGCTTGTTGCTCGATGCGCGCTCCAGCTTTCCGCTGGCCGGGTCCACGAAACCCAGCTCCAGGGCGGCGCGCTTGCGCTGCATCTCCTGGTCGAGGCCCACAATCTCCTCGGAGAGCGCGCGCGCCTCTGGCTGCTCCACGACGTGGGCCGACAGCGTGGCGATCCAGCCCCGCAGGATGCGGCGCTCGGTGTCGCTGCCCTCCCCGGACGCCTCCAGCCCGCGCAGCTTGCGAAGCCGCTCGGGGTCTTGCAGGAAGCGGTTCATCGCGATCTCCGCGTTGCCCAGGTCGCGCTGCGCTTTGTCGGGATCGTCGGAAAGACCCATGCGGGCAATCCAGAACAGGTCTTCCTTCCGCTCGTGGAGCGCCAGGAACGTTTCTTTCAGGGTGATGAGCTCATTGTTGACAGACATGGCCGAGGCTTCGCAAGCGGCGGAAGGGGTCCCTGCCCGTCACACTATCAACCTGAAGTAAGGGCGACCCCCGCCCGGCGGTAAATCTCCGGGAGGTGGCGCAGGTACCAGGACGGATCCGTCAATTCGCGCAAATCCGCCGCGGACAGGCGCGCGCAAAATCGCTCGTCCTCCAGCAGGCGCTCGGCGAGGGTGCCGCCTTCGTCCCACACCTTGCGGGCGGCGGACTGCACCACGTCGTACGCCTCCGGGCGGGGCAGCCCTCGATCGATGAGCGCGAGCAGAATGCGCTGGGAATACAACAGGCCGCCGGTCTCGTCCAGGTTGCGGCGCATGCGCTTCGGAAGAATCACCAGCCCTTTGAGGAGCCGCTCGAGCCGCGCCATCATATAGTCGAGCAGAATACATGAGTCCGGGAGGATTACCCGCTCCACGGACGAGTGGGAAATGTCGCGCTCATGCCACAACGCCATGTTTTCCATGGCGGCCAGCGAATTGGAGCGCACCACCCGGGCCAGGCCGCACAGGTTTTCAAAGCCCACCGGATTGCGCTTGTGCGGCATGCTCGAGGAGCCCTTCTGGCCGCTCGCGAACGGCTCTTGCGCCTCGAGAACCTCGGTGCGCTGCAGGTGCCGGCATTCCAGGGAAATCTTTTCCACGGTGCCGGCGATAAGCGCCAGCGTGGTGGCAAAGTGCGCGTGGCGGTCGCGCTGCAACACCTGGGAGGAAACCGGGGCCGCCTGCAGTCCGAGCGCTTCGCACACGTGCTCCTGCACGCTCGGGGGGATGGTGGCATGGGTGCCCACCGCGCCGGAAACCTTTCCCACGCGGACTGATTCGATGGCTTGCTCGAGCCGCGCCCGCTGGCGCTTCCATTCTTCGTGCCAGAGCAATATTTTCAGGCCCATGGTGATCGGCTCGGCGTGCACGCCGTGCGTGCGGCCGGCCATCAGCGTTTCAGCATGCTCCACCGCGCGCGCCGCGGTAAGCGCGATCAGGCTGTCGACTCCGCGCAGCAGCAGCCGGCCGGATTCCACCATCAGCAGGGAAAGCGCGGTGTCCACCACGTCGGATGAGGTGACGCCGAAATGCACCCAGCGGGCGTCGTCCTCGGAGATGGATTCCTGCACGCTGCCCAGAAATGCCACCACGTCATGGTGCGTCTGCTGCTCCAAAACGTCGATCCGCTCGACGGAAAACCTGGCGTTTTCGCGAATGCGCCGCGCCACGGCGGTGTCAACCACGCCTTCGCGGGCCCAGGCGTCGGTAATCGCCAGCTCCACGTCGAGCCATTTCTGGAAGCGGTTTTGCGGGCTCCACACCGCCGCCATTTCCGCACGGGAGTATCGGTCGATCATCTTAAATCCTCCAAGAAAAAAAGCCGGGAAACAACCCGGCTTCAGGCGCTTCGAACGGCGGCTATCCTTCGAATTCCAGCGTGCAGATCGCGGTGGGACGCTTGATGCGCAGCACCAGCGCCTCGTACACCCGGAAGGGATAATCCATGTCGCGCGGCCCGAGATAGGCCAGGTTGAGGTCTTCGGTGACCGCGATGTCGAAGTTCTCGTCGCCGGTGGACACCAGCACGGCCTGGTTGGGGCGCAGCACCGAGGTCTGGTAGACAGCGTCGTTGCACAGCTTGGTGATCTGGTCGAGCTCCAGGACGGCGCCCGGTTCTTTCACCTTCAACAGGCTGGCATAGAGCTGGGGGGACAGAACAAGAGCGAACGGCCGGTGGTGGTTGTCTTCCAGCAGCTTTTCGGTGGCGCGCTGCACGTCGTCGAATGCGTTGCCGAAGGTCGCCCAATCCTTCGCCTTGATGCTGTTGCGCCCGCGGCAGTTCATGATGCCTTCGATGTCCCAGCGGGGCTCGCCGTTGAAGATGAGGTCGTCTTCCTTGTCGGCCACGAAGTGCGCGGCGCGGATGGCGCGGCTGGCGTCCAGGGGAGAACTGAGCTTCTTGCTCAGCTCGACGTCGCGCCAGTGCAGAATGAAATCCTTGTAGATAATTGGGACGCGGACGTATTTCTCTTCCTTGGGGCCGATGGGGCTGGGATCCACCCGTCCCACCAGGTCGATCTCGGCCAGCTCGTCGGGGCCGTAGGTTTCGAAGGAAACGCTTTCCAGCCCGGCGCCCAGCGGGCCGTACACCGAGATGAAGCGGCGCGCCACCAGCGTGCGGCGGGCCTCCTCCACGACGGCGCGATTGAGACGCGCCCACTGCTGGTCGGCGAGGGGAAACTCGCGATTTTTCTGATAGTCCTGCATGGCGCCTCCTTGATGTCGTCCGAACTCGGGGGGGCCCATTTTGGACAGGCAGTGAACTACTCCTGCCAGAGCAAGCCGACCAGGGTAACGCACACCCCTTCGAGGACGGCCGACAGGTGTGCGGCAATGCCCGGCAGAAAGCTCCCGGCCGCGCAGGCTGAAGCGAGACCTCCCGCGATCCCTAACGTCCCCCCCACGGCAAACTGCGCGGCCCAGTACACCAGGCAGGCAAACAGGGCTGCTCGGGCGCCAAAACGGGCGTGCTCGATCACCCCGATCCGAGCAACTTTTCGATCTTGCCGAGCAGGCGCACGAAGTCGATGGGCTTGGTGTCGTAGTCGTCGCAGCCCGCGTCGAGCGCGCGCCGCAGGTCGCTCGGGGTCGCGTGCGCGGTGAGCGCGATGATTGGAATGGCCCGCGTGGCGTCGTCCCCCTTGAGGCGGCGGGTGACCTCCCAGCCGTCGAGGAGTGGCAGGCTCATGTCCATGAGGATGAGGTCGGGGCCGTCGAGCGGAACCCGCCTCAGGGCGTCCTCACCGTCGACCGCCATGGTGACCTCGTAGCCGCGCCGGATCAACCGGCGCGACAGTGCGTCTCGGTTCATTTCATTGTCTTCAACCAGGAGAATGCGGCTCACTCCCACTCCGGTTGGTACGCGGAAGCCTCCCCCTCCCGCACTCCCTGCCTGCCATCCTCGAAAGGGGATCCGGTCAGGGCGCAAAAAACGTGACCAGAATCCTTGTAGTTGACGACGAGCCGGACGTAGAGCTGATCATTCGGCAGAAGTTCCGCCGGCAGATCCGAGAAAAGCAGTGGCAGTTCGACTTTGCGCGCAACGGAGTGGAAGCGCTCGAGGCCATGAGGCGCACGCCGGATATTGACGTGATACTCACCGACATCAACATGACGGAGATGGACGGGCTCACGCTTCTCAAGGAATTGCGCGAGCAGTACCGGGATCTGTCTTCGGTGGTGATTTCCGCGTACGGTGACATGCCCAACATCCGGCGCGCCATGAACGAGGGCGCCACCGATTTCCTCACCAAGCCCATCGACATGGCGGATCTGGAGAATACCATCTCCAAGAGCATCGAAGTGGTCAGCCAGCTTAAGGACGCGCGGCGCAGCCACCAGGAGAAGCTGGAAGCGGAGGCCGCAAACCGTGCCAAGAGCCGTTTTCTGGCGGATATGAGCCACGAGCTGCGCACCCCGCTGAACGCCATCATTCTATACAGCGAGCTGATTATGGAGGAGGCGCGGGACGTTGGCGCGCTGGACTTCGTGCCGGACCTTCGAAAAATCCACCTCGCCGCAAAACACCTGCTTACCCTGATCAACGACATACTCGACTTCTCCAAGATTGAAGCCGGAAAAATGATGCTCTCGCTGGAGACCTTCCCGGCCTTCGAAGTGATTCACGACGTGGCCATGCTGCTGCACGAGGCGTTCACGCGGGGAGGAAACGAGGTGGTTCTGGACGTGCCGTCAGATCTCGGCGAAGTGTACGCGGATGCCACCCGGGTGCGGCAGTGCCTGTTCAACATCCTGAACAATGCCTGCAAGTTTACCCAGAACGGGAAGATTACGCTGCGCGCCCGCCGGGTCGTGGTGGAGGGCCGCGAGATGCTCGAGCTGGGGGTGACCGACACCGGCATCGGCATGAGCGCCGAACAGGCCTCGCGGTTGTTTCAGCCGTTCACTCAGGCGGAGCCCTCCACCAGCAAGAAATATGGCGGAACCGGGCTGGGCCTCACCATCACGCGCCATTTCTGCGAGATGATGGGAGGCGGGGTGAGCGTGGCCAGCGAGGAAGGAAAGGGCTCGACGTTCACCCTGCACATTCCCGTCCTGGTGGTCGAGCACGAGCTTTCCACGGCCGTTGTCGGTTGAGACGCATCGCGTGGCCGCCGCCACGCGAGTCACCGGACGCCTGTTTTTTAAAGACGAGCTTTACGACGGCGAGCCGCTGCCGCTGCACGACGTCACCGTGCAGTTCTGGGTGGGGCACCTGCTGTTTCGGCACGTGCTGGGCGAGGACGTCACCGCGGCGGACGGCGCCTTCGCGATCCTCCTCGAGCGCGATCACCACGACCTGACGGTGGAGATGCGCGTGGTCACCTGGGAGCCCGCCTCTCCAGAGAATCGTGCGGTCACCGCGTGGAGCGGCGAGGTGACGATTCCCAGAAACGAGGAGGAAGTCGATTTCGGGTCCTTCTATGTGCCCTTCTGGCCCTATCGCGACGATTTTCCGCTGCCGCGGGCCGCAAAGATCGACGGGAAGATGCCCCAGGAGCACACCTGGGGGCTGAGCACGCGGCAACTCGCGGTGGAAGCGAAAGTCGGATTCGCCGGGTTGACGCACCTCGCCGAAACCGGCGTGAGGCTCGACGAAGGCGACCTGGACACGATTCAGGAAGCCTTTCCACCCAACGCGACGCTGCGGGCCGGGCACGCGCTCTCGCGCTCCGACGCATGGCTGGGAGAGCGGGTTCTCAACGGCCACAATCCGTGCCTGCTGGCCCGCGATCGGGACAACCCGGAGCAATTCCGCTGCAAGATTGAGTGGGGGGATATCCCGTGCGACAGCGAGCACGACCTGTCCGACGTGGACGCCTCGTTTGAGGTGCGTGCTGGAAAATTGCTGCCGGTCCGCATAGGCCTGCGCATTCGACGGGCCGGCGAAGATGGCTGGAGCCAGGATCGTTCGCCGCGCCAGTTCACGCCGAGCAGACCGCAGTGGGAGCAGGCCAGGCGGGTGTTCCGAACCCAGTACCTGCTGGCCGGCGAGCTGGACGCGCACCTGCTCAAGGCGCACATGCGCGTGGAGCAATATTGTGTCGCGATTCACCGTCATCTGCGACAGAACCCGGTGGCGAAGATCCTCCTGCCGCATCTCGCGGAAGTCGTTCCCACCAACTTCGGCGGCGACACCGTTGCGTGGGGCGACATGGCCATCATCTGCATGGGAACCGCGATGAAATCGGAGTTCGTGCGGCAGCGCATGGTGCGTCTCTCTTCCGCGATGGACTGGAAGGAATGGCATCCCCGAAAGCCGATCTGCTCAGACCATTTATTCGCCCGAACCGCCAATCTGTACTGGGAGGTTCTTGACGAGTACGTCAGCCGGTTCATGCGCGAAAACGAGGCGGAAATTCGCCGCTGGTGGCATGAGATACGGTTTCTCTCGCGGGACCTGGTGGCCAACAGCCTGCCCTACGTGCCGATTCCCGATGATCCGGACCTCGTATGGGACGATCTCGGCGAGCTGGACGGCTCCTCGCTGCCGCGCGAAAAGTATGATCTTGCCGTGCGCGCGGTCCGTCCGATCACCCTCCGCGAGGAAGATCCGGCCGCGGAGGACTTGAAGTGGCTCAAAGACTTCTGCCGCTTTGTGATCTATCACGCGACGTTTTACCACGGCTGGGTGCACGACCGACAATGGGCGGACGGCGGCGAGATCCGCTATGCCGTGCTGGCGCTGCGCGACGGCAGCCTGGGCGAGGAAAACGATCTGCGCACCGTGCCCACGCGCTTCGAGGCCACCTACGGCCTGGTGACGCTGGCCGTAGGACTGGAGACTCGCTATGGCTACGTCATGCGGGATGAGGAGCAGGACGTGCCGCCCCTGTTCAAGGAGATTCTCGAAAAGAATCGCACGCGCTTCACGCGACTGGGCTATCTCCTCGATGACGCGCTGCGCTCGCGGGTGAATATTTGATGCTCTCGCTGCCGCAATACGATTCGGATGACGGACGCGCCGCCGCCTTGATGGAGGTGCGCGAGGCGTATCAATTCGAAGAGCGCCCGCTGGCCGGACCGCCGGGAATTCGTGAGACGCCCGATGAGGAGGACCTCACGTTCCGACAAAAATACAAGATGCTGGGGGATCTGAGCGGGACGCTCGTGGAACTGGGTCTCGCCGGCCTGGAGAACCTGATCCATCCCGGCGCGATGGGCACCATGCGCCAGTTTGAGGCGCTCTACCCGGGGCGCGAGCAGCCGCGGGTCGTCCAACGATGGCATCGCGACGACGAATTTGGCGCCCAGCGTCTGGTGGGGACCAATCCGCTGCTGCTGCGCCGTTGCAACGGAAGGGATGAGCTTCCCAAGGATTTCGCCGTTCCGGACGAGGTGGTTGCCGAGATTGCCGCCGCGCCGCTCGACGTTCTGGCCCGCGAGTCGCGGCTCTACAGCCTCGATTTCGAGATTTTCGAAGGGATCACGCCCAAGCCCGGTTGCTATCTCGCCGCGCCGTTGTGCTTGTTTTTCGTGGACCGCCAGCGGCGCCTGATGCCGCTGGCGGTGCAGCTCGAGCCGCGCGATCCGGTGGGGCCAGTATTCACGCCGCTCGATGCGCCCACCCTGTGGCTTCTGGTGAAGATGTGGGTGCAGAGCGCGGACGCGATGTACCAGGAGGTGGTCTCGCACCTGCTGCCCACCCATCTCGCCTGCGAGACCGTGTGGATCGCCGCCCGTCGCGCGCTCTCCCCCCGTCACCCGCTGCACGAGCTGCTGTCGCCCCATTATCGGTCCACCATCGCCATCAACCATCACGCGCGCCGGGAATTGCTGGCCCCCGGGGGGCCTCTTCACGAGTGCTTTGGGACCGGTCTCGACGGCGCGCTCGAGCTGATGCGGCGGGGGCACGCGAAGTGGCGCTACTTTGCCGGGGATCCGCTCAGCGACTTTGCGGCGCGCGGGGTGGGCGACCCGGAAACGCTGCCGGGATTTTATTACCGCGACGACACCCTCAAGGTCTGGCGCGCCACGCAAAAGTTTATCAGCGGAGTGCTCGATCAATTCTACCACTCTGACGCCGACGTCGCGGGAGACACCGAAGTGCAGGCGTGGATCGCGGAGATGGTGGCTGTCGGACTCCTCGGCTTTCCACTGGACGTGCGGGGCCGCCTGGCCACCCGGACCGCGCTGCTGGAGGTGTTGACCCGGGCGATTTTCACGGCCAGCGCCGAGCACGCGTCCATTAACAACGGGCAGTTTCAGTATTTCGGATACATTCCGGACGCTTCGGGCGTCATGCGGCGCCCGCCGCCGCGCTCGAAGGATCTGCGCCTCACCGAGGCCGACCTGGTGGAGACCCTGCCGGATCTGGTCACCTGCTGCGTGCAGATTTCCATCGTTCACATGCTGAGCACGCCGCCAAGCCATCGGCTGGGAGAATATCCCGACAGTTTCTTCGCGTCGGTCCCGGGCGTGCGTCCTCACCTGGATCTGCTGCGCTCCAGCCTGGCTGCCATCTCGTCGCAGATCCGCCGCCGCAACCTGGTCGTGGAAGCGCCGTACCCGTTTCTGGATCCGCGGCTGGTGGGGCAGTCGGTGGAAATCTAGAGGGTCCCTGGCGGCGTGTGCCGAATTCCAGGAACGTGGATTGCGGGGTACGTATCTGCATACTCGGCGCGGGGGCCGCCGGTCTCAGCGCCGCGTGGTATTTTCGGGAACGGGGCTTTCGCCAGGTCCAGGTGCTCGAGCGCGCCGATCAGGTTGGCGGTAAGTGCCTCTCGCTGCGGCGTGACGGCCGTGTCTTTGAAATGGGCGGCATCGAGGTCTTTCCCAGTTACCAGCACGTGCGCGCGTTCATGAAGCGGTACGGTATGGAGGCGGAATTCTCGCCGCCTTACCAACTCATCAACCCCGACAACGGCGCCCGCGCCCCCATCAGCCACATACACAACGGGCTTCCCCTGACGGCCCGAGTGGTCTTTTTCGCCGACATCGCGCGCTACTTTCTGATCCGCCGCCGATACGCCCGCTTCGTGGACGATCCGGAAGGCGTGCAGCCAGATCCGGAAGGCGATCTGGCGATGCCGTTCGAGGCATTTCTGCGACACCACGGCCTGCAGTCGTTAGCCCGGCTTTTCCACGTGCCGGTCACCAATTACGGCTATGGATTCCTCGATGAGATCCCGGCCGCGTACGCGCTCAAGTATATGCGGCCGGGGATGCTGGATGCGTTCATCGCGTACGGCCTGGGGCGGCGGCAGGCCATCGGCTGGCTGCCTCGGGTCGGATACCAGGGCCTGATGAGCGCCCTGGCCGCCGATCTGGGTGACTGCGTGCGGACCGGCGTGCGCGATATCGCGGTCACGAGGGATGAGCGGATCCTCGTGCGGATTGGAGATCATCCTCCGGAAACCTACGACCTGCTCATCGTGGCAAGCCCGGACGCCGCGACCTGCCTGGATCTCACCGAGGAGGAGGCGGGCGTCCTGCGGCGGGTCACCCACCGGAACTACGCGACGGTGTTGCTGGAGGCGGATGGAATCCCGCCGGGCGGCTACGGCTTCAACCTCGGAGAAGGGGGCGCCGTGGTCGCGCCCCGCGACCGGGGCCCGCTCCAGATGCTGCGCCCCTGGGAGGATCGGCCGCACGTGATCTGCTACGCCTACGCGCGTGATGCCGCCGTTGGACTGGAGGATCTGGTGGAGCGCTGCCGGGAGACCGTGGAACGGATCGGCGGCCAGGTGCGTGAAGTGCTGGACGCGCGGGCCTGGAGCTACTTCCCCCACCTGGATTGCGCGGCGCTCCGCGAGGGACAGTCGGACCGCCTGCGCGCCTTGCAGCGGAGCCATCCGCGCACGCGCTGGGCAGGCTCGCTCTTCTCATTCGAGATCGTGGAGGATGCCATGGCGCAGGCGGCGCACCTTGTCGACACCGTCCTCGCGGAGGAGGCGCCGGCGGCGCGTTCGAACTGACTCGCCAAAGGGGGTGCCTGGGCGTGAACCTGCCGGGATATCGCGTGGTGGCGGTGTGCGAGGCGCACGGCGACACCCTGATGTACAACGCGGTGCGCGAAAGCGATGGGCGTGCCGTGCTATTAAAGACGCCGCGCCAGGAGCTCCCCTCCCGCCGGCAGCTCGCCCCGCTGCGCCACGAGTACGAGGTGACGCGGGCGCTGGACGTGCCCGGGGTGATCCGCGCGTGCGATTTCGTCGAGCACGACAGTCGGGCCACCCTGGTGCTGGACGGCGCCGGCGGAGAGTCTCTCAAGTCGGTGCTGGAAGCCGCGCGGCCCGACCTGGACGTGGTGCTGGAAGTGGCCGGCGCGCTGGCCCGCACGCTGGGAGCGCTGCACGAGCGCCAGATCATTCACAAGGACATCCGTCCCCACAACATCCTTCTGGATCGCGACACGTGCGAAGTCTGTCTCACCGATTTCGGCCTCTGCTCGCGCCTTTCTCAGGAGGAGCAGGAGGTCCGTAACCCGGAAGCGCTGCACGGCACGCTCGAGTATATGTCCCCGGAACAGACCGGGCGAATGAACCGCGTGGTGGATTATCGCTCGGATTATTACTCCCTGGGCGTGACGCTGTACGAGATGCTGACCGGGTCGGTGCCCTTCGCAGTCAGCGATCCGATGGAGCTGGTGCACTGCCACCTTGCGCGGATGCCCGTTCCCCCCCACGAGCGGAGGCCGGAGGTGCCGCCCGCGCTGTCGCGCATCGTGATGAAGCTGCTGGCGAAAACGGCGGAGGACCGCTACCAGAGCGCGCGCGGATTGCAGCGCGACCTGGAGGAAATTCGAACGCGGCTGGCCCAGGGAAGGCTCGAAGACTTCGAGCCGGGCCGCCACGACGTGTCGCCAATTTTTCAGGTGCCGCAGAAACTTTACGGGCGCGAGGCCGAGGTGAGGCTTCTCATGGAAGCCTTCGATCGGGTCGGCGATGGCGCCATGGAAACAATCATGGTTTCCGGTTATTCCGGCATCGGAAAATCCGCCCTGGTGCACGAAGTGCACAAGCCCATCGTGCAAAGACGCGGCTATTTCGTGTCCGGCAAGTTCGATCAATTCGAGCGGAGCGTTCCCTACAGCGCCCTGATTGGAGCCGCCACCGATCTGGTGCGGCAGCTGTTGACCGAGAGCGCCGAGCGGGTGGCCGACTGGAAAGAACACCTGCTGGAGACGCTGGGCCCGAACGGCCGCGTGATCTCCGACGTGATTTTCGAGGTCGAGTGGATTATCGGCGAGCAGCCGCCGGTGCCGGAGCTTGCGCCCAGCGAGGCGCAAAACCGTTTCAGCCTGGTCTTTCGCCGTTTCATGCACGTCTTCGCGCGCCCGGAGCATCCGCTGGCCCTTTTCCTGGACGACCTTCAGTGGGCGGATTCCGCAACGCTGAAATTGTTGCGCGTGCTCCTCACCGACTCAGACGCGCAGCATTTTTTCCTGATGGGCGCGTACCGCGACAACGAGGTGAGCGGCGCGCACCCCCTGATGCATTTGCTCGAGGATCTGAAGGCGGCCGGCGCCACGGTTCGGGAAATTCGCCTGGGTCCGCTGGACGCCGAGCATCTCCTCGACCTGGTGAGCGATGCGCTGCACCGTCCGCGCGAGGAAGCGCGCAGGCTTTCCGAGATCTTGCTGAACCGCACCGGTGGAAATCCATTTTTTGCCAGCCAGATGCTGCGCACCATGCATCGCGACGGCCTTCTCACCCTCGATGCGGAGCGCGGCGCCTGGCAGTACGACGGCGCGCGCATCGAGCAGATGGGCTACACCGACAACGTCGTGGACCAGCTCACCCGCGAGGTCCGCAAGATGGACGAGCAGACGCGTGACGTGCTTTCCTACGCGGCCTGCGTGGGCAGCGAGTTCGAGCTGGACACGCTGGCGCTGGCGGCCGGCCGATCGCGCGCGGAGACCGCGGCGGCGTTGTGGCCGGCCGTCCGCGAGGGCATTATCTTGCCGCTCTCGGACGACTATCGGTACCTGGAGCACGACGAAAACATCAGCGTTTCCTATCGGTTCTTGCACGACCGCGTGCAGCAGGCCGTGGATTCGATGCTGTCCCCGGAGCGCAAGACCGAGATGCACCTGACGGTGGGGCGGCTGCTCCTCCAGGGCACGCCGGCGGACGACCTCGACGAACATCTTTTCGATATCTTGAGCCATCTCAACCAGGCCGTCGACCTCGTGACGGAGCCGGGAGAGCGGCGCCGCATCGCCGAGCTGGACCTGCTTGCCGGCCGCCGCGCAAAAGCGTCCGCGGCCAACGAGGCGGCGCGCGCGCACCTGCAAATTGGCGTGCGGCTGGTCAAGGGCGATGCCTGGACTACCGATTATCCGCTCGCGTTCGCGATGCACAAGGAGCTGGCGGAAGCCGAGCACCTGTGCGGCAGCGACGAGGCGGCCGACAAGCTGTTTGCCCTGCTCCGCGAGCGGGCCCGCACCCGCCTGGATTTTGCCGACGTGTGCCACATCCAGATCACCGCGTACGTCACGCTCAATCGCGGCACCGAAGCCATCCGGATCGGGCTGGAAGCGCTCCGCCGCTTCGGCGTCAACCTGCCGGAAAAGCCTGGCCAGCTCGCCATCATGCGCGAGCTGATCAAGACGAAAGTGAATCTCGGCTGGCGCAGCCCGTACGCGCTGGTGAACGCGCCCCTCATGAAGGATCCCGACCAGCAGGCGGTGAGCGCGCTGCTCAACAACATCCTGGCGCCCTGTTATCAATTCGGCAACCCGGAATTGATGACCCTGGCGGTGCTGCGCATGGTCAACGTGGCGCTCAAGCACGGCAACGCGGAGCCCACTACGTTTGCCTACGTGGTGTACGGCTTCGTGCTGGCCGGCGCCCTCCAGCAGTATAAACAGGGGTATGAATTCGGCGACGTGGGCCTCAAGCTCATCGAGAAAATGAATTGCCCGGCCCAGATTCCGCGCGCCTATCACACCTTTTCGGCGTTCAACAATCCCTGGATGAAGCCGTATCAGACCTCGCACCGCTACGCGCGCGAAGCCTTCGAGCACGGGGTGAATTTTGGGGACATCATGTACGCCGGCTGGTCCGCCTGGGATCAGATGGGATATGCGCTCACCGGCTTCGACTCGATCGATCTGGTGGATTCACTTTACGATCAATATGAGTCGTTCTTGACCTGGACCAACGACAAAGTCGTATCGAACCTCACGCTCCTTGCCCGCCAGGTGGGGCGCGCGCTGCAGGGGCGCACCAGAAAGCTCGACGACCTGGACGGTGACGGCGTGGACTCGCAGGAGTCGCTGCGCGCGATGGAGGAAACCGGGCTGAAGATCGGGCCCTGCTGGTACTACACCGCGCGCGCCAAACTGTGCTACCTGTTCGGGGACGACGCCGGCGCCCTGCGCTGGAACCAGGAGGTGGAGCGCAGCAAGGACGGCCTTTTCGCAACCGCCTACCTCGCCTACCACGAATTTTTCATGGCGCTGGTCATGGCGCGGCTCTACCCGACGGCCGGGCCGTTGGAGCAATCGCCTTATTTCACCAAGATGCGCGCCGCGCGCAAGAATCTCAAGAATTGGGCCGCGAATTGCCCGGAGAATTTCCTGGCCATGCACCACCTGGTGGCCGGTGAGATCGGGCGGGTGGTGAAGGACGAATATGAGGCGTTGCGCCGCTACGATCTCGCGCAAGCGGCGGCGCGCGAGTCCGGCAACGTGATGGTGGAGGCGCTGGCCAATGAGCTGGCCGGGCGTTTCCACGCCGAGCGGAGCCGCGCCGTGGTGGCACGCGGATACCTCACGGTGGCCCGTCTTCAGTACGCGCGCTGGGGAGCGACGGGGAAGGTCGCGCTGCTGGAGAATGAGTTTCCGGACCTTCTTGCGGGCGACGCGCCGGCCCAGTCGGAGTCGGGCGGGCTTGACCTGCACACGGTCATCAAGGCGTCCCAGGCCATTTCCGGAGAAATTACCCGGCGCGGGCTGCTGCGCAAGCTCCTGCGTTTCCTCATGGAAAATGCCGGCGCGCAGAAAGTGCGCTTGCTGGTCAGCCGCGACGGAGCGCTGGAGCTTGCCGCGCTCGGATCCCTCGAGCACGAAGAGATTCCCCAGCATGGAATCGCGCTGCATGAGGCGGATGTTCCGCAGGCGATCGTGCACTACGTGGAACACACGCGTCAGGATCTGGTACTCGAGGACGCCACGGCTGACGAGCTTTTCCGCTCGGACGAGTATGTGGCGCGGGAGAAGCCGCGCTCCGTGCTGTGCGTGCCGCTGCTCAACCAGTCGCAACTTGCCGGAATTGTGTATCTGGAGAATCACCTTGCCGCTGGCGCGTTCACCCCGCGGCGCCTGGAGCTGGTGCGGCTGCTCTCCTCCCAGGCTGCGATCTCGCTGGAGTCGGCCGGGCTCTACGATCGGCTCGAGGAGCACAGCCACACACTGGAGCACAAGGTGGAAGAGCGCACCTTCGAATTGAGCGAGCAAAACCGCCGGCTGGTGGAATTGCAGGACCGCATGGTGACCCAGCAAAAGCTGGCCTATCTGGGCACTCTGACCGCCGGCATCGCGCACGAGATCCGAAATCCGCTGAATTTTGTAAACAATTTTGCCGAATTGTCGGTCGATCTGGTGAAAGAATTGCGCGAGGCAGGTGGCTCTGATCCGGAGACGCTGGACCTGCTCAAGCAAAACGTGGACAAAATCTACGCGCACGGCCAGCGCGCCGAGCGCATCGTGCGCAGCATGCTGGAGCACTCCCGCGCCGGCGAAGGAACCCGCGCCCCGGCCCAGGTGAACGCCATCGTGTCCGACGTGGTGCAGTTTGCCTACCACGGCACCGGCAGCGAGGACGTGAAGCTGGATCTGCGGCTGGCGCCGGATCTGCCGGACGTGGTGGTGAGCGCAAGCGACATTTCCCGCGTGGTGTTGAACGTGGTGAATAACGCGCTCTACGCCGTCTCGGAAAAAGCCGCGAAGGCGCCGGGCTTCGTCCCCGGGGTTCGCGTGGAAACCGTCCGCCACGACGGCGAGGTGCAGATTTGCGTGCACGACAACGGCACGGGAATTGCGACCGAGCATCGTGACCAGGTTTTTAATCCGTTTTTCACGACCAAGCCTTCCGGCAGCGGCACCGGGCTCGGGTTGTCCATCAGTTACGACATCGTGGTCCGCAGCCACCAGGGCTCGCTCACGGTGGACAGCACGCCCGGCGAGTTCACCGAGTTCCGCATTGGATTGCCGGTGGGCGCCGAAGCGTAAGCGCGCGGTCCGCACCCGGTGCCGTCATTTCCCTTCCAGCCACCGCTCACCTGTCAAGAGCTCCCGCACGGCTTCCCGAAACGCCCCCGCCTCGTCCCGAGCTTCCTCAACGTCGTCCTTTGTGAAGACGAGCCCGGCGACGTAGTCCGCTTCTTCCCGCTCGTCCTCGCGGCGACGCAGCAAACGTCCGATGCTCGGATTCAGGACGCCGCTCGAGACGAATATCCGGCTGAACTCCGTCTTTACCCCCGTATGGGTCTTCGGCTGCACGTCACGACTGATAAGCCCCGCCAGGGCCGCGTGGAATACCGCAAAGTAGTACTGACTGATAGCCCCGCGCCGCCGGTCGAGCTGGCGCAGATCTTCAGCGGTAGCCCAGGCTTCCTCTGAAAGGTCCCACTCAGCCGCAATGTTTACTCGGCGATTCTCCGGCGTCAAACGTCCACGCCCTCGTCCAGGATGTCGAGTGCAATGCGCCGTTCCAGGGCCGCGAGATTTGCGAACTGCGTTTCGCCCAGCACGACGGGACTGATATCGGGCCGGAAATCATGGCGCGCGCTGACCTCATACGCGATGTCGGATATCTGGCGCCGCGTGTGACGGTCGCGGTAATCCACGAGTACCAGCACGTCAAGATCCGAATCGGGCCGTGCCGTGCCACGCGCATACGAGCCAAAGACCCGCACTTTCCGAACCCGTTCCCCAATTTCCCGCTCGAGCCGGTCTCGGAACTCCGCTGCGATTTGAATGGCATTCGTCGGGACCATAACGGCCTGTTCGACCCCAACGGCCCAACGTCCCCCGCGCGACCCCAGCGCTCAGCTCGTGGTCGCGGGGGGCCGGCGGTAAGCCTGTCGAGTCCAGACCGGCCTCCAGACAGAGGATCGCACACCCACTCCACAAATACTCTTGCGGGGGCAGTCGCGCCCGATGAGGAGTGCCGTTCGTGACAGTCGTGACGGTTGATCTGGAGACCATCCGGGGGCAGGTCAGCTCCATCCTTGGCTATTGCCAGATGTTGAGCGACACCGCGCAGGCCGAGGGACACGTCGAGCTGATTCCGGACATCCGCCGCATGTGGGACGCCGCGCGAAAGTTCCTCGACGTCAGCAACCACGGCGTTTCCGAGGACCCCTTGAGTCCCGTCAGGGACGGTCAACCTGGGGAATCCGCCGGAGGCCTCAGGTTGGGAGGCGAGCCGACCCCTGCCTTGAGTCCCGTCAGGGACGGTC
>Ga0194121_10001811_pt1 | contig 35027 bp, 32 predicted proteins | sample TA2MahCa50mmetaG_FD_148609 | JGI IMG/M metagenome (GOLD analysis project Ga0194121, IMG submission 148609) | Freshwater microbial communities from Lake Tanganyika, Tanzania - TA2015020 Mahale Deep Cast 50m | ecosystem: Environmental > Aquatic > Freshwater > Lake | place: Tanzania: Lake...
CCTTCCCTCGTCACCTGAAACATCACCCGCCTCGGCTGCCGTAGGATGGCCTCGACCGCGGCGAACAGGTCGCCGATGGGCTCACGCTCTCCCGGTTCGTCACCGGGCGCATTGCCGTGCGGCGGCGAGTTGGAGAAGACGCGATGAGTTCATGGCATGTTGCGGCGCTCACATCTTCGAGGCCGACAAGAGCACGGCGATGACCACGGCGCTCATCGCGACGCCCGCGATTCCCAGACCGAGCAGCACGAATCCCGCTGTCCGCGTGGACTTCGGAATCGCAAGCAACACGCCGACCAACGCCACAATGAGCGGCAGGCCGATGACGATGAGGGTCAGTCCCATGAAATCATGCCGCGTGAATTTCAGAGAGTTCGGACGGCGGCCGTTCCGCCGCGCATCGCAACGCGATCGCATGAAGCCGCGCCTCGACTGCGGCAATCGTGCCGTCCAGCGTGCTCGTGCCGGCGGTGATGCCGACGGTGTCCTCCGCGCAGAACCACCCGGCGCGCAGGTCATCCGCCCCCTGCACGTGATGCACACGGGCGCAGTGCCGCCCGCTTGTCGCAACCAACTCGCGCGTGTTGTTGCTGTGCGCGCCCCCGATCACCACCACCACGTCGCACTGCCGCGCCAGCTCGACGGCCGCCTGCTGCCGCTGCTTTGTCGGCTGGCACACGGTGTCGATGAAGCGCACTTCCGACTGCGGGAACTTCGCGCGGATGCGCTCGACCAACACGCGCACTCGCTCGATGGGTTGTGTGGTTTGCGCCGCCACTCCGAAACGCGGGCGCTCGCGCAGTTCGTCCACGTCCGTCTCGGTCAACACGACGTCGAACGCGGCGAGGTCCTCGGTCAGCCCGCGCACTTCCACATGGTCGCGTTTGCCAATGAGGACCGGATGGAAGCCATCGGCGACGAGCTGTTTCACGCCGCGGTGCGCAGCGTGCACGAGCGGGCATGTGGCCTCCACCACGTTCAGCCCGCGGCCGCGCACGAGGTCCAGCCGCCGCCCGGACGCGCCGTGCGCCGTGATCATCACCGTGGAGGTGGCGACGGCCGCGAGGTCGGACTCGACACTCACGCCGCGGGCCCGGAGGCCGTCGAGGACGGTTTCGTTGTGGACCAACTCGCCCAGGATGGTGAGCGGGGCGTGCTGCGAGTGTTTGAGCGCAAGCGCGATGGCGTCACGAACGCCGAAGCACATGCCGAGATGTTCGGCGCGGAGGAGTTTCATGGGAGTTGCGGGCCTGACTGGCGCGGCAAGCGCGATTCACTTTGTATTACAAAGCAAAAGACCGGCCGGTTGCAGTTTTGTTCAAAGTTCACGAGTCACTTTCCTTTCGTCTGCTTAACGATCTGTTCCAGCAGGCTGATGTAGCCGGCGAACGCCTTCTCGCCCGGCGCGGTGAGCGAGACGGTCGTGAGCGGGCGGTTGTTCTGGTAGCTCTTGGCGACGGCGACGTAACCGGCCTCCTGCAGCGTGCGGACGTGCGTGGTGAGGTTGCCGTCGGTCATCTGGAGCGCGTCGCGCAGCTCGGTGAAGGCCAACTCCGGCGAGGCCGCGAGCAGCGACATGATGGCCATCCGCCCCTTCTCGTGGATGACGCGGTCGAGCTGGAGAAACGGTTCGGGGTTCACTGCGCATTCCGGGACTTCTCGGTGAAGTAAAGGTAGATGCCGTAGGCAATGTGCAAGCCGCCAAAAGTAGCGCCCATGATCGCGTTCGCGAATGATGTCCTGTCCAAGTCGGGCACGATCAGCCGCGCCAAGCTCAGCGCCGATGCACTCAGGATGAAAATCCATCCGAGCAGTTTGATTCCTCGCACCATGAAGAACCCGGCCGCATGGAGGGCAAGGCCATAAAGGAACACCCAAGCTATCGCGAGCAGCGGCCATGGCTCCGGCCGGCTCTGCGATGCGAGAACGACCAGGCCGAGCACCAGGCCGACGAACAGTGGCGGATACAGAGCCTGCGCGACGCGGCGAGTGGGTGAGGACCAAAACGGCTCGCCGTCGCGCATGGCTTGGCGTCGGACGAGGAAAAGGGCTCCGCCGATCGTCGCGAAGCAAACAAGCATCCAATACGTCGCGAATCCGAGATGAGCCGCCGCGCCCTTCTCGGCGATGATGGCCGCCCCGGCTCCCGTAGCGCCTGCGAACGCCATCACCGGTGCCATCGCCCGACGGTAGAGCGCGCTGCGTTCCATGAGCGTGCGGATGACCTGCAGGTTCTCCTCGGCCCAGTTCGGTTCCATGGCGTTCACTTTGCATTGCAAAGTAAAGGAGTCAAGCTCGATGTTTCCGGGCGGCACGATGCTCCACTACAGCGCGACGCGCTAACGGGATTCAGGGCGCGCACCTTCCAGTTGCCCGCGGGTCACGCCAAGCTGGTTGTGCAGCCGCAATTCGCGCCACAGTTCAGTCCCGGTGATTTCGCCGCGCAGGAGCGACTGGTAGCGGGCGAGCGTGCGCGTCACTTCGGCCGGTGATTCGTTCACGAACTCGACCCGGAACTGGCGGACGCCGAGCTCGATCAGGCGTGCTGCAAATTCTGCGCCGGTTTGCGCGCGGGCGTTGAACACGGTGTTGCGACAGCCGGCGTCGGCCTTGAGGGGATGCTCCATCCCGACACGGTCGCGCAGGCGCACGTCGTGGTGGTCGCACGGGCGGCCGCAGTCGCGAAAGTCCTTCCCTTTCGAGAGGAACGCGCAGAACACGCAGTGCTCCATGTGAAACATGGGCATGTGCTGGTGGATGGTGACCTCGAACCACCCGGCGGGCGCGGCACGAAGCAGCGCCTCGAGTTGCGCGATGTTCAGGTCGTAGCCCGCCGTGAGCCGTTCGAGCCCAAATCGCTGGATGAAGTATTCCGCCGTCATCGGGTTCGCGACGTTCAGCGAAAAGTCGCCGATGCGGCGGCAGTCCGCGAAAAAGTTCAGGTGGTCGTAGTTGCGGACGAGGTAGCCGTCGGCCCCGGAGGAGCGGACGAGATTGAGGATCCATTCTTCGCCGGGTTTCGTGATGCGCGGCGGAGCGACGAAGATCGAGGATTGCGAAGAGGCGGCGACGGGCGCGTGGATTCGGACGCGGGCGACGGCGTCGCGGTATTTCTTCACGTCCTCGAGCTCGCAGTAAATGGTGGCCGCGCCGGATGCGAGGGCGGCGTCGAGCTGCGGCATCGTGCGGACGAGGGGGATCAACTGCGGACTGCGGATTGCCGGTTGCGGGTCGGGAGTGGCGGGCTGCGCCGGGACCGGGATGCCGCAATCCACATTCCGCAGTCCGCACTCATTGACCGTCCACCGGCGGGGCTGCGCGCGCTGGCGTTGCAACTCGGCGACGGCTTCCCGACGGAGGCGGTTGAGTTCGCTGACGGGAAGCATGACCGCGCCCTCGATCTGGCTCGTGAACTCGCCGAGGTGAAACGGCGTGCCGCCGAGACGGCCGAGTTGTGCGCGGAGTCGCTCGTCGGTGAGTGGCTGGCGGTCGGCGGGGGCCAACGGCTTGGAGGAGTCGAGGTGCGCCACATGGCCGGATTCGTCGCGGGTGATGAGCGTCAGCGGGGAGCCCGCGTGGCCGTGAACCTCCATGTGAATCGGTCGCTGGAACCGCGGCGCGTCGCCTTCGAAGGTCTGCCGCAGCTCTCGCTCGAGAGCCGGGTCGCCGGTTTTCCACACGCGGTCGCCGGGGGCGATTTTCGAGAAGTCCACCGCGCCGTGCAGGAACGTGAGCGCGGACTCCGAAGCCGCGGCCTTGAACTTTGAGCCATGAACTTCGAAGACGCGCCCGCCCTGCTCCGGTTCGTCGGGGCGGCCCGCGTCGAAGACGACGCCATCGCCGGCCTTGAGCGGATTCTCCAAGCGCAGCAGGACGCGGTCGCCGTCGACGCGACTGACCTGGCCGAGGAACACGCCGCGCTTCTTGCCGAACCGCGCATGAACGAGTCGCTGGTTGTCGATCCCTCCGAGCCAGCCGGTGAAGAGGCCGCGCGAGAAGGTCATCTCCATTTCGTAGTGCGGATCGCGGATTGCGGATCGCGGACTGACGCACCGATTGGGTTCGCTGTCCGCCGGTTTGCAGCCCGCAATCCGCGATCTGAGGTTTTCCAATGCCTCGCGGTAAACGCGGGTGATGCTCGCGACGTATTCGGGCGATTTGAGCCGGCCCTCGATTTTGAGCGAAGCGACGCCTGCGCGCGCGAGTTGCGGCAGGACTTCGAGCCCCGCGAGGTCCTGCGGGCTGAGCAAATAGCGGCGGTCGCCGAGCGGGACTTCGCGCCCGTCGGAGACAAGTTCGTAAGGCAGGCGGCACGCCTGGGCGCATTCGCCGCGGTTCGCGCTGCGGCCGCCGAGTGACTCGCTCGTGAGGCACTGGCCGCTGTAAGCAACGCAGAGCGCGCCGTGGACGAAAACCTCCAGGAGCATAGCGGATTGCGGGCGGCGGATTGCGGGTTGAATCCGGTCGATCTCGGCGATCGAGCACTCGCGAGCCAGGACGACGAGGTTGCAGCCGAGCTCGCGCGCGAATTCCACGCCCGCGGCGCTCGTGATGGTCATTTGCGTCGAGGCGTGAATCGGAAAGTCAGGCGAGATGCGGCGGATGAGCCGGGCAATGCCGACATCCTGCACGATGGCGGCGTCCGCGCCCGCGGCGATGATGGCGCGAACGTATCGTGCGGCCTCACCAAGCTCATCCGTGAACACAAGGGTGTTGAAAGTCACGAAGCCCTTCACGCCGCGCACGTGCAGGAACTCCATGAGCCGCGGAAGATCGGCCTCGGTAAAGTTCTTCGCGCGCATGCGGGCATTGAACCGCTCGAGCCCGAAGTAGATCGCATCGGCGCCGTTCTCGACCGCGGCCCTTGCACATTCCCAGTCACCCGCGGGGGCAAGGAGTTCGGGGACGGCAACCACGCGAGTGCCTGGATTGGATGGCGTGGGACGCATGGACGTTCGCGGTTGACGCTACACGGTTGGAGGGCGGGGAGCGAGTCTGCTATGCTCGCGGCGATGCGTGTGCTGATTGTCGGCTGCGGCTATGTGGGCTTCCCGCTCGGCGCGGAACTCGCGCGACTTGGGCACGAGGTGTTCGGCCTGCGGCGCTCTGCGGAGGGCGCCGCCGGACTCGCTGCGGCGGGTGTCACGCCGCTCACGGGTGACATCACGAATCCAGCAGCCCTCGCGCGCCTGCCGGGGCCGTTCGACTGGGTGGTTGACGCCGTGTCCTCGTCGCGCGGCGACGCGGAGGCCTATCGGCGGGTGTTTCTCGACGGAACGCGCCATTTGCTTGATGCGCTCGCCGACGCGCCACCGCGCAAGTTTGTCTTCACGAGCAGCACCAGCGTTTATGCGCAGTCGGACGGCTCCACGGTGGACGAGTCGGCGGCGACGGAACCGACGAGCGAGACAGGCCGCGTGCTGGTGCAGGCCGAACAGATGGTGATGCAGGCCTGGCGCGTCCGGAAGTTTCCCGCGGTGGTGCTGCGTCTGGCCGGCATTTACGGGCCGGGACGTGGGCACCTGTTCAAGCAGTTTCTGAGCGGCGAGGCTCGGATCGAGGGCGATGGGGCGCGGTTCATCAACATGGTCCACGTCGAGGATGCCGCGGGCGCGGTGATGACGGCGCTGGAGCGCGCGCAACCCGGCGGCGTTTACAACGTGGCGGACGACGCACCGGTTTCGGAGCGCGCGTTTTTCGAATGGATCGCGGGTGAGCTGGGCCGCGCGATGCCGCCCGCCGCGGCTGAAGCCGGACGGGTTCCCCGGAAGCGCGCCGTGACGCACAAGCGCGTGTCGAACGCGAAGTTGAAGTCTGCGGGCTGGCGACTGAAGTTCCCGACGTTCCGCGAGGGCTACGCCCGGGAGATTGGAACGCACCGGGACACGGAATCGCGTCAGCCAATCCGGTAGGAGATTTTCTTGACCACCTCGCGGCCGAACGCGTGCTGAAGTCGGTCGAGGATTTCGCGCCGGTGGTAGCGGACGATGGTGTCGAGCCACACGCTCGTGGAGACGCTGACGAAGAGTGTGCCGCGCGCGAGATTCACGGGCTGCGCGTGGGCGGTGAGCGTCGGATCGAGGAGGTCGTTCCACACTCGAACGATTTCGGCGTCGGCGCGGCGCGCTTCGAGCCCGAGGTCGGCGACGACCCGGGGCACGAGGGACGCGATGGACTTGGCGGTGTCGCGGCGGGCGGATTCGAGTGGCTCGAGATCGACGCCCCGCCACTGGGAAAGGACGCGGCGGCGGGCGGCGGACGGGGCGCCGGGATACGCGGACCGGGTTTCGGCGGAGCGGGCGAGCGGACGCGGGCGCGACCGGTCAGAGCGGTTCGATGACTTCGTCGAGAACGAGGACGCCATGGGCCGGGATGTCGTAGTTGTTCGGAAGGTTCTGGCCGGTCATGAAGTCATGCATCGGCTTGAGGAAGGTGATGCGGATGGAGGAGTTGTTGTGGTTGAGCAGGAAATAGAGGCGCAGGTTGTCCTTCTCGCGCAGCGATACCTCGACCTGATCGGGCACGCGCAGCAACGGCGTGATGCCGCAGAGTTGGCGCGCCCAGTTGACGAGGTCGATGTAGAACGGCGGGTGGCTCATCGTGCCGATGTAGACCGCCTTGCCCTCGCCGAACTGGTTCATGGTCATCGCGGGCTTGCCGTTGTAGAAGTCCTTCGTGTAGGTCGCCAGCACCTGGCAATCCTGCGGCTCGATGATGTCGCACCAAATGCGCGCGGGATGCAGGTGCGAGGTCTGAAAGCCGGCTTTGAAGGCCAGGTGGTTTTCCTCGCCCGGCGGCAGCGGGTCCCACTCGGAGATTTCAAGCCCGAAGACGTCAGTGAGTTCCGTCGGAATGCCGGTGACGGGCACCTGGCCGTCTTCGTTGAGCAAGCCGGTGTTGAACGTGGCGAGCAACGTGCCGCCGTTCTGCACGTAGACGCGGAGCAGGTCGGCTTCGCCACCGGCCAGCATCTGGAGCGCCGGTGCGATGACAAGTTTGTAGCGGCTCAGGTCGTCGGTCGGGCGCGCGAAGTCCACGCCGACGTTGCGGTCATGCAGCGCGTTGTGAAAGAGCTGGATGTGTTCGAGGTGGTTGTAGAATTTGTTCGGTCGCAGCGGCTGGTTGCGCGCCCACTCGCTCGGATAGCTGTAAAGGATGGCCACTTCGGCCACGTATCGGGTGCCGCGCAGCGAGTCGCCGAGCGTGGACATCTCGTCGCCGATCTTCGTGATCTCCTCGAACATGCGGTTTTGCGCGCGGCCGTCGTGGGTGAGCACGCCGCCGTAAAATCGCTCGGCCCCAAAGCGGGGCGGCCGCCAGTAAAAATAGCAGACGCCGTTCGCGCCGCGCGCGACTTCCTGGAACGTGAACAGCCGCGTGATGTTTGGACGGACGAGCGAGTTGACTTCAGCCCAGGCGACGTGTCCCGCCTTCTGCTCCATGACCCAGAACCCCTCCTCGCGACCCGGACCGGTCGAGCCGGTCTTCTTCAGCGAGCGGAGGAAGTCGATGCTGCACGCGACTTCGCTGGCCCTTGCCGCGCTTGTCGCGCTGCTGTCCATGCTCACGAAGTCGACGACCTCGGCCATGTCAAAGTAGTCGAAGTTCGCCGCCCACGCGCGGAAGGTCGTGGTGGTGGGAATGTCCGGTGTGACGCCCTTGAGCAGGTCGTGCTGCATGCGCACAAACGCCACGCAGGAGTCACTGCAAAACCGCCTCCAGTCGCACACCAGCGCGGGATTGTGCGGCGCGGGCGCGCTCATCGGCATCGGCACCTGCGTCCAGTCGCTGACGACCTGCCCCCAGAAGGTGAGCCCCATGCGTTCGTTGAGTTTGGGGATGGTCTCGTATTTGGCCTGTAGCCACGCGATCCAGTCTCGGCGCGTCTCGGCGTTGAAGGCGTATTCCGTGCCGTGTCGTCCGATGCCGTTGTCGATCTGCCACGCAATCAGCGCGGGATGCTTGCCCAGCGTGTTGGCGAGTTGAGTGACGATCTTCTTCGAAAAGTCCCAGTAGACGTTGCTGTTGATACAGTAGGCGCGGCGCGTGCCCTCGCGCTTGGGCTGGCCGGTCTCGTCGAGCGGCAAGATCTCGGGATACTTTTGCGTCAGCCACAACGGGGGCGCCGCGGTGGGCGTGCCGAGCACGACCTGGAGGTTGTGCTTGTGCATCACATCCATCGCGCGGTTGAGCCAGCCAAAGTCGTATTTGCCCTCCTCGCGCTCGCACAAGCCCCACGCGAACTCGCCCATCCGCACCACGTTCAGTCCGGCGTGGGCCATGCCTTGCGCGTCCTCCTCCCAACGGTCTTCCGGGATTTCCTGGGTGCCATCATAGGGAAAGACCCAATGCTCGGGATGATACGCTGCGCCAAGATACATAAGCCGGGTTTAAGGAAGGACGGTGGCAGGCTAGCGCGAACGCCGCGACAGCGGCAAGGAAAAGTTCAGCATGGCCGAGCCGCCGACCATCCCGAAGCTGCGAGACTGCGGTGCCGCACCGCGAATCCGCGCGGGCCGTGATCGCCGGAAATTTGCTTGCCACCCCCGTAACGGGGCGCATAAATGCGCGCGTCCGTTTCGCAGTGCAGTGCAGTGCGGAAATTGTCAGAGGGTGCTTTCAGAGAAAGCCGTGACAGTTTGAGACCCACGTCGGGAACGCGGCAGTGCGGCAGGCGGCAAGAGAAAGCATCATCATGGCTACCCGATTGTTCGTTGGGAATCTTCCCTACAGCACCACCGAGAACGACCTCCAGGACCACTTCGGCCAGGCCGGCGCCGTCACCTCGGTCAACATCATGCAGGACCGCGTCACCGGCCGCTCCCGCGGCTTCGCCTTCGTGGACATGGGCTCGCAGGACGAGGCCAACAAGGCGGTCGAGATGTTTCACGGCAAGGAGTTTCAAGGTCGTGCACTGACGGTCAATGAAGCGCGGCCCCGCGAAGAGCGCCCCGGCGGTGGTGGTGGTTATCGCGGCGGCGGTGGTGGCGGCGGCGGCGGCGGCGGATACCGCGACCGCTAATCGCACTGCCCGGCCCCCCCCTTCAATCAGGCCGCCGTGATCAACGGCGGCTTTTTCTTTCACGACGGATGAATCAGACGAACTTGCCCGGGTTCAGGATGCCGCGCGGATCGAGGGCCGACTTCACGCGCGCGTGGACGGAGCGCAACGCCGGCGCCACGGCGAGCTTCCACCACGGCTTCTTCGCGAGTCCGATGCCATGCTCGCCCGTGATCACGCCGCCCCACGCGAGCACCTGCTCGAACAAGTCATTGAGCGCGGCATCGCACCGCGCCATCGCCCCCGGTTGCGTTCGATCCACCATCACGTTCACGTGCAGGTTGCCGTCCCCGGCGTGTCCGAAACTCGCGACGGGAAAGCCATGCTTGCGCTGCAACCGCCCGGCGAAGGCAAACAAATCCTCGAGCCGGCCGCGCGGCACCACGATGTCCTCGTTCAGCTTCAGCAATCCCGTGTCGCGCAGCGCGTAGGAAAACTCGCGCCGGAGCTGCCAGATTCTTTCGCAGTCAGCCGCGCCAAACTCCCGCTGGACGCACAACGGCTTCTGCCGTCGCACGATCTTTTCCACGGCGCGCAACTCGGCACGAACCGACGCCTCCTGTCCGTCGAGTTCCACGATCAGGTGGGCCTTGCAGCCGGCAAGCTGGCGCGAGCCCGTCCGCTTGTGCGCCGCGGCCAGCGTGAACGCGTCCGCGACTTCCACGGCGCAGGGAAGAAATCCCGAGGCGAAGATGTCGCGGATCGCGCGCGCTGCCGATGTCATCGAGTCGAATCCGACGCCCACGCACGCGCGGAATGGCGGCAGCGGCAGCAGCTTGAGCGTCGCCTCCGTCACCACGCCGAGCAGCCCCTCGGAGCCGACAAACAGCCGCGCGATTTCGAAGCCCGTCTTGTTCTTGTGCGTGCGGCTGCCGGGGCGGATGACCGTGCCGTCGGCGAGCACCACTTCGAGCCCGAGCACGTAATCGCGCGTGACGCCGTATTTGAGGCAGCGCGGGCCGCCGGCGTTGGTCACGATGTTCCCGCCGATGCTGCAATCCGCGCGGCTCGCCGGGTCGGGCGGGTAGAACATCCCGCGCGCCTCCACGGCCTCCTGCAAACGCGCCGTGATCACGCCCGGCTCGACCACCGCCACGAAATCCCGCGCGTCGAGCTCCTTGATGCGGTTCATGCCCGCGAGTGACAGCGCGATGCCGCCGCGCACCGGCACGCAGCCGCCAACGTAGCCGAAGCCCGCGCCCCGCGCCGTGACCGGCACCCGATGGGCGTTGGCCCACTGCAGGATTTTCACGACGCTTGAAGTGCGCCGCGGCAGCGCGACGGCATCGGGGGCGGAGGTCGCGAACCACTTGTCGGCCGCGTGGGCGTTGCGCGAGCCGTCGTCGAGACGGAGTTCGCCCGGCGGGAGCCGGCGCTGGAGCGAGCGGAGAGCCCGCGTCATCGAGGCCTTCAATTCGCGCCTCCGCATGAGCCTCGCGCGGCGGCGATTCCCCGCAAGTGGAGCCGCGCTTTTTCGTAACTCTTGCGCTGGAGGAAGTGCTTCAGTTCGCCGTCCGCGCCGGGACCGAGGCGGGAGGCGAGTTCGTCGAGGCGCGCGAACAGCGGCAGCAGGTCTGGTTTCGGATTCGCCGATTTCATCGAGCGCACCGCGGCGTCCAGCGCGTCGAGTGACTCCAGGATTTGTTGCTCGGTCGTGTTCATCGGGCGGAAAGTGCCGTGTGTGTGTTCCCCTACTGGACGGGCGGCGGCGTGACTTTGTCGCCGAGCCGCATGAAATGCCAGAGCGCGTCGAGTTGCTTCCGGGCGTCGCCGCCGAGCACGTCCATGAGCGGGCTCCTGCCGTCATCGTCGAAATACACCGGCATCTTCGTCGTGGGCACGATGCGGAGCGGATTGAGAATCCAGCGGTCGAAGTAGTCGCGCTGCAACCGTTCCGCCGGATACGCGAAATTCAATCCCTCCGCCTCGAACACCTGCGTCGCCTTCTGCGGGCCGGTGCTGTGGCACGAAGTGCAGGAGAAGCCGCCGTCGGTGCCGAGAAGTTTTTGGCCGACGGGCACAAGCTCGTTGTTGATCGGCCCCTCCACGGGCGTGGTCGCGGCGTAGCCGTGGCTCATCGCGAGGCCCATCGCGAGCGGCGCGGCGCGGCTGGCGAAGGACGGCATGCGGTGGTCGAGCCAGTGACGCGGCTTGTAAGTTAGCGTGCCGGCGAAGAGCTTCGTCATCCACTCGGGCTTCAGTTTGCCGCCCACGCGCTCGAGCGGGGGGAAGCCCTCGAGCTGGCCGTGGCAGGCGGTGCATTGCAACTGCCGTGATTGGCGCTCTGCGAACTCGACCGGCGCGAGACGGGAGAGCGGCGCCCGGTCTCCCGCGAGAAACGCCACCACGGCCTCGCGCACGGCCTCGTCTTGCGCGTAACGCGGGTGCCTGGCTCCCTCGGGTGGTTTCGGCGAAAGGCAGCCGAGCGGCTCGCCCGCGACCGCAAGCTGCGCGAGCGGCCTGGCCTTGAATTGGTTCTCCAACTTGAGCGCGTGGCAGTTGAGGCACCCGGTGGTCTGCAGCAGGTGTCTGCCGCGCGCAAGCGTGGCGGCGTCGGTCGGCGCGCCGCGCTGCTTGAACATCGGCGCGTCCGAGCGGATGAACGCGGCGAGGTGCTGCGCCTCCTCCGCGGTCATGTTGAATCGCGGCATGCGCGTCCACGCGAAGTGCTCGGCGGGATTCCGGATGAACTCGGCGAGCCGGCTCGGCGGGAACTTGGCGTTGACTTGCTTGAAGGGCAGCTTGCCGGGCTCCGGTTCGTTGCCGGGCACGACGTGGCAGACGCAGCACTTGAGTTTGTCGGCGAGCTGTTTGCCGGCCTCGACGGCGTCCGCGTCGGATGGCGCGGCTTGCTCTGCAGCCGGTGACGGGAGCGAAGCGAGGAAGGCGGCGATGGCGTCGGCGTCGTCTTTCGCCGTCGCCCCGTGCAGCAGCTTGGGCATGTGCGCCGTCGCGCGTTGCGACTTCGGGTCGAGGATCCACGACGCCATCCACGCGAAGTGCCGGCGCGAGCCGATGCCCTCGAAGGACGGCGCATCCATCGCGAGTTCAGGCGCGCCGTTGTCCGCGGCCGGAACCGCGTGACACTTCACGCACCGCGATTCGAACACCCCTTCGCGGCCGAGCCGCAGTTTCTCGGCCCGGGCGAGCGCGGCGTCGGCCGGCGATCGCGTGAGCAGTTGCCGCGGGATCGGCTCCCACAAGATGCCTTTCTCCGACCACTGCAAGCGGACTGTCGCGTCGCCTGCCGTGGACGAGAACGAAGCGCCGAGCACGTTCGCGCCTTTGCTGAGGCGGATCGGTCTTGTCGTGGCGAAGGACGCGACTCCCGGCCCCGGGTGGGCGACATCGAGAAGGTTGGTGCCGTTGAGCTCGAGTTTGAATCCGCCGCCCGAGAGTTCGACGCGGAAGAAAAAGTCACCGCGCAGGTCCACGACAAGGTTGCCGGACCACGCGGCGCTGAACGTTCCCGGTTCGAGAAATGGCGTCGGGGATTGGCCGGCCGGGACGTGGAGCCAGACGTTTGGCGCGGTCGTGGTGTCGGACTTTCCGCCGGACGTGAAGGTCAGGAGCAGCCCCGCCTCGGGCTTGGACTTGGCGGGTGCCTGCGCGCGGGCCGCGAGGAGCGCGAAGGTGAAGGCGGCAAGAACGGTGGCGAAAAGTGTGGGCTTCAACTTGCTCATCGGTGCGCGGCGCGCAGGACGGTTCTATCGCAACCCGACGGAAGGCTCAAGGCAACGCGTTGATCGTGTGCAGCACCTGCTGGTTGACCGCGGCGCCGTCGGCGGTCTTGAGCTTGAAGGCCAGCAGTTGCTGCATCACCGGTTTCACGTCTGCGATGGACAACGTCACCGTCCTGCCGTCGGCAGAGAGCATGGCGGCGGTGATGTCGAGCGGGTCGGTGCCGTTGCGCGCGGGGTCGGAGACGGAGACCTTCGGCGAGCCGTAGTGGCCGGTGCGTTTGTAGTTCCACGGCGACCCGGACCAGTTGCCGGTGTCCTCGGCGATGGACGTGTCGAGCGGCGGCGTGAACGTGAGCGTCACGCCGTTCCGTGCCACCTTCAGCCCGCTCACGGACACCACGGGCTTGCCGGTGAAGCGCACCCGGTCGAAGCCGGTCTCCTGCCCCGCGTTGCTTTGCCAGCCGCGGAGTCCTGCGACGCAAAGCTGGCCGTCGCGGTGAGACAACCTGTGAGGCAAGGCGCGGGTTTTGGATGGGATCTCATTCGAGCGGGGTTTCGTGCTGGTTCAAATCCACGACGCAGTCCCGGGCTTGTTTTGGACCCTTGGATTGAAAGTTGAATCCAGCCGCGAGGGTCACGTTCGGAACCGCCGGCAGATGCAGCTTCCATCCCGGCGCCACTGTGGTTTCATCGGCGCGTGCGAATTCTCGGCATCATCCCAGCGCGTTACGCCTCGACGAGGTTTCCCGGCAAGGCGCTGCACCCCATCGCAGGCAAGCCGCTCGTGCAGCACGTGGTGGAGCGATGCAGGCTGGCGAAGTCGTTGAGCGAAGTGATCGTGGCGACGGATGACGCCCGAATCGCCGACGTGGGGCGAATCTTCTGCCGCGTGGAGATGACGCGGGAGGACCACCCGAGCGGCTCGGACCGCATCGCGGAAGTTGCCGCGCGCTGCGAATGCGACGCGGTGATCAACGTGCAGGGCGACGAACCGCTGATTGATCCGGCGGTGATTGACGCGGTGGCCGGCGCGCTGGCGACGTGCGAGATGAGCACGGCCGCGACCCCGATTCGCAGGGTCGAGGATTACGACAATCCAAACGTCGTGAAAGTCGTTGTCAGCGCGGCCGGGCGCGCCTTATATTTTTCCCGGCGCACGATTCCGTTTGTGCGAGATGCCGCCGGCCGTTCCGCGGGTGAACAACTGGCGGCGTTTCCGTTTTTGAAGCACCTCGGGATCTACGGTTACCGGCGCGAGTCGCTGCTGAGGCTGGTGCGCTGCCCGGTTTCGCCGCTCGAGGCGGCCGAAAGGCTGGAGCAGTTGCGCGCGCTTGAGTGCGGCATCCCGATCGCCGTCGTGCGCGTGGATTACGACAGCGTGGGCGTGGATGCGCCGGGGGATGTGGCGCGGGCCGAGGCGATGCTGGCGGTTGGAACATGAAATACATCTTCGTCACGGGTGGCGTGGTGAGCTCGTTGGGCAAGGGCCTGACAGCGGCCGCGCTCGGCACGCTGCTGGAGAACCGCGGCATCAAGGTCGCGCTGCAAAAATTCGACCCATACCTCAACGTCGACCCCGGCACGATGAGTCCGTTCCAGCACGGCGAGGTTTACGTGCTTGACGACGGCGCGGAGACTGACCTGGACCTCGGCCACTACGAGCGATTCACCAGCACCAAGCTCACGCGCTACAACAACCTTACGAGCGGGCAGGTGTATCAGACGGTCCTCAACAACGAGCGCGAGGGGAAGTATCTGGGCAAGACGGTGCAGGTCATCCCGCATGTGACGGACGAGATTCAGCGCCGCATCCGCCTGATCGCCGAACAGTCAAAGGCTGACGTGCTCATCACGGAAATCGGCGGCACGACCGGCGACATCGAGGGGTTGCCGTTCCTCGAGGCCATCCGCGAATTTGCGCTCGAAGCCGGCCCGGGAAACGTGCTGTTCCTGCACGTCACCTACGTGCCGTTCATCAAGGCCGCGGGCGAGCTCAAGACCAAGCCCACGCAGCAGAGCATCGCCAAGCTCCGTGAAATCGGCATCGCTCCGCACGTGCTCGTCTGCCGTTGTGAGCGCCCGCTCGACAAGGCGCTGCGCCAGAAGATTTCCCTTTTCTGCAACGTCTCCTACGACGCTGTCATCGAAGAGAAGGACGTGGACCACACGATTTACGAAGTGCCGCTGATGCTCCAGCGCGAGCGGATGGACGACCTCGTGTGCCGCCTGCTGCACTTCGACGCGCCGCCCGCGAGCATGGCGCACTGGCAGGACATCATCCGCAAGCTCATCGCGCCGCAACACCGCGTCCGCATCGGTGTCGTCGGCAAATACATCGAGCTGCAGGACGCCTACAAATCCGTCTACGAAGCGATCATGCACGGCGGCGTGGCGAACGATTGCGGCGTGGAGATCGAGAAGATCGACGCCGAGGAAATCGAGAAGGAAGGCGCGGAGAAGATCCTAAGGGGACTCGGCGGCATCCTCGTCCCCGGCGGCTTCGGCGAGCGCGGCATCGAGGGGAAGATCCTGGCGGCGCAATACGCGCGCGAGCAGAAGCTGCCTTACCTGGGCTTGTGCCTCGGCATGCAGATCGCGACGATCGAGTTTGCGCGAAACGTCCTCGGCTTGAAAGGCGCGCACTCGACCGAGTTCGACGACACGACACAGCATCCGGTCATCTGCCTGCTCGACGCGCAACGAAACATCTCCCACAAAGGCGGCACGATGCGGCTCGGCGCGCAACCCTGCCAGCTCAAAGTCGGCAGCAGGGCCGCGCAACTCTACGGCTCCTTCGTGATTCACGAGCGCCACCGGCACCGCTACGAGTTCAACAACACCTACCGCGCGTCGTTCGAGGAAAACGGCTTGCACTTTTCCGGCACCTCGCCCGACGGCAAGCTCGTCGAACTCATCGAACTGAAGGACCACCCGTTCCTCGTCGCGAGCCAGTTCCATCCCGAATTCCAGAGCAAACCCAGCGCGCCGCACCCGCTCTTCAAGGGCTTCATCGCCGCGGTGCACCAGCACATGCACCAGAAGCCGCTGTGACCTACGGCGACGCGATTGAGTTCCTCTATGGGCTTCGGCTCTTCGGCGCGAAGTTTGGGCTCGAAAACACCCTTCGCCTCGCCGCGCAGGCCGGCAATCCGCACAGAAGCCTGCGCTTCATCCACGTCGCCGGCACCAATGGCAAGGGCTCGACGTGCGCGATGCTCGAGTCCATTTATCGCCACGGCGGACTGCGCGTTGGGCTCTTTACCTCGCCGCACCTCGTCTCATTTCGCGAGCGGATTCAGGTCAACCGGCAGCCCGTCCCTGAGGCGGACGTCGTGCGACTCGTCGCCGAACTGCAACCACTGCTCGCCAGGTTCCCCCGTGACCAGCATCCGACGTTCTTTGAAGTCATCACCGTGATGGCGCTGCGTTACTTCGCGGAACAGCGCTGCGAACTCGTCATCTGGGAAACCGGCCTCGGCGGACGGCTCGACGCGACGAACATCGTTACGCCGCTCGCCAGCGTCATCACGAACATCGGATTCGACCATCAGCAATGGCTCGGCACCACGCTCGCGGCGATCGCCGCCGAGAAGGCCGGCATCATCAAGACCGGCGTGCCGGTGCACACGGCCGCGGCGGATGCCGAGGCGCTTGCAGTCATCCACTCGCACGCAGTCCGGCTGAATGCGGTTGTGCACGTCTTGAGCGAGGCGAATCTAGGCCGGTGCCTGCCGGAGCATTGGATCGTGCCGCTCGCAGGCGCGCACCAGCGGATGAACGCGGCCCTGGCCGTGGCGGTGGTGAAATCGCTTGGCACGATCATCCCGATCCCCGCTGAAACCACGCGGCGGGGCGTTGAATCCGTCCACTGGCCCGGGAGGTTGCAGACTTTGACGGCACGTTCCGGCCAGAAACTCCTGCTGGATGGGGCTCACAACACGCCCGGGTGCGAGGCCCTGGCACGTGCGATATGCGACCTCTCGGCGGACACGCGCCCGGCGCTCGTCCTCGGCATGCTGGAGGACAAGGACAGCGGGACGATGTGTGCGCAACTTGCGCCGCTCTCGCAACGCATCGGGTTGGTGAGGGTCGCGAGCGCGCGGACCGCAGCGCCCGACGCGCTTGCAGCGCACTGCAGGCTGGCGAATTCCACCGCAGAAGTGAAGTGCTTCGATTCGGTCCGGCAGGCGCTCCTGTGGCTAGAAGCCGAGCCGCTCGTTGTCGTGACGGGCTCGTTGTATCTTGTCGGCGAGGTTCTCGCGTTGCTGAATCCCGACGGCACCAGTGCCGATGAGCGGGGGTTGAACGAGTGGAGATAGGCCCGCGCTGCGAATCCACTGTCAGCACCGGCGGACCCTTGCGCGCACCAGTTCTGGATTCTCGTCTTCCCGCCGGCAGACACTTGTCGAGGTTCTGTGGAAGAAAGATCCGATCGACGCGTCCGGGGTGCAGTAATTGTGACGCGCGTCGGGTTGGAAAATGAAGAGGGGCTTGGAGCCACTTTGCCCCAAGCCCCCTGAAGGGAATGAGTCAGCAACCTAGAGGGTGTGGCCAAGGGTGGTGCCCAGGTTACAGGTCGGACTCGCGCCGACGTTCGCGCCAGCCGTGTAGCCCCCACCGGAAGGGCAGGAGGGAAGCACCGTTCCCTTGAGATACGCGAGCAGCGTGGCGTCCGTCAGCGAATAAGTGTCGGTGGCGGCCTTCTTTTGTTCGAGCGCCCACTGTTCCTTTGCGCCGTCGATCTGCTTGAGGTTCGCGATGCAACTATTCTTCTGGGCCGTCGTGCGGGCCTTCACGAAGTTCGGGATCGCGATCGCGGCGAGCAGGCCGATGATGGCCACGACGATCATGATTTCCACGAGCGTGAAGCCCCCTTGGGAATTGCGGATGTTGGTCTTCATGGTGTTTGCCTTTCTCTGCGTGCGGCCGTGAACCGGCGAGAGGCGGGTTTATGATGAGTTTGGTCTTTGTCCACGTTATTGCCTGCTCGCCAACCGTGCGATCAGTTTAGCATGGCGGGTGCCACGGTCAAACCGATTGTTCGATCTCCACGGCTGGGTGGTACGAGGACCGATCCCGGTAACTGCCACTTTTGCATGCCGTTGAAGTGGCGCGAGCTACGAGACACGTGGACCGAACCATCCATGAGCGGATCCTTCCGATTCCGGGGAAATCCACCGTGCATGGCTCACAGAAGTGCGAAGCGACGCGCTTTGGATGGGTGAAGTCCCCACGCGATGAGAATCCCGCTGTGGCCGAAGTCGTGCATCACAGACCGGGCACGACTTACCGCTTCGGAATCAGTTCCTCTGCGATCTGAACTGCGTTCAGTGCAGCGCCCTTGAGAAGTTGGTCGCCCACCACCCAAAAGCACAAGCCGTTGTCGAGCGCGCAGTCCTTCCGGATTCGGCCGACCTGACAATGATACTTCTCGGCGACATGCAACGGCATCGGATACTCGCGCTTTTCCGGATCGTCCACGACATCCAGCCCCGGCGCACTCGCGAGCACCGACCGTGCCGCTTCGACCGAGACAGGTCGCTCGAACTCCGCGCTCACAGCCACGGAATGCGCGCGATAAACGGGCACCCGCACGCAAGTGACACTCGCCCGGAAGGCCGGATGATGCATGATCTTGCGCCCTTCGTTCTCCATTTTCATTTCCTCCCTGGTGTAACCCGATGGCAGGAATGAATCCACGTGAGGCAGCACGTTGAAGGCGATCTGATGCGGATAAACCCCCTTCGTCACGGGTTTGGAACCTACGATCTCGCCGACCTGCCGTTCCAATTCCTCAATGGCCTTGGCGCCGGTGCCCGACACAGCCTGGTAGCTCGAGGCAAAAATCCGGGTCACACCGAACGCCTTGTGCAACGGGTAAAGCGCCACGAGCGTGATCGCCGTCGTGCAATTCGGGTTCGCCAGGATTCCCTTGTGGCCACGAACATCCGCCGCATTGATCTCCGGCACCACGAGCGGCACCTCCGGGTCCATTCGGAACGCGCTCGAGTTGTCCACTACCACGCAGCCCTCCTTCACTGCGATGGGTGCGAATGCCTTCGAGATGCCGCCGCCCGCGCTGAACAGCGCGATTTCAATCCCAGCGAACGAGTCTCTCGTGAGTTCCTTCACCGCAATCTCCTCGCCCCGAAAGCGCAGCTTCCTCCCCACGGAGCGCGCCGATGCGAGCAACGTCAACGTCCCGACGGGAAAGGCGCGCTTTTCCAGGGTCTTGATCATCTCGACGCCGACGGCACCCGTCGCACCAACCACGGCTACATGCGGATTACGGTCCATAAAAGGCGCGGAACTATACCGGCGCCGCCTTGCGTGTCAAACCACCCGGTGCGCGCATCGAAGATGGATTGCGGCTCCCGTGAAACTGCGCTACGAAAGGCGCGTGATCCTCGCCGGGCACCAAGCCTCGCTCACCCGCCGGCACTTCTTCGGCCGCGGCGCCACGGGCGTCGGCGTCGCCGCGCTCGCGTCGCTGCTCCAGCCCGCTTCCGCTGCGGAGCGGCGCGGGCCCGCCGCGCCACCGTCGCGATTCGGAGGGCTGCCCGACCTTCCACACTTCGCACCCAAGGCCAAGCGCGTCATCTATCTCTTTCAAAACGGCGCACCCACCCATGTGGATTTGTTCGACTACAAGCCCAAGCTTCAGGAACTCCACGGCAAGCCCGTGCCCGAGGACTACGTTGCGGGCAAGCGCTTCAGCACGATGACCGGCTCGCCCACCGGCAAGCTCATGCTCGCGCCGGTCGAGCCTTTCAAGCAGCACGGCCGATCCGGGGCGTGGGTCAGCGCGCTGATGCCGCACACGGCGCAGGTCGCCGACGACGTGTGCTTCATCAAGAGCATGCACACCACTCAGGTCAACCATGCCCCCGCCATTTCCTTCCTCCTTTCCGGCGCCGAAAACCCCGGACGCCCCACGGTCGGGGCGTGGCTCAGCTACGGCCTCGGCAGCGCGACCGACAGCCTTCCCTCCTTCGTCGTGATGACCTCCGTGAGCAAGGGCACAACGTGCGGCCAGATCTTCTACGACTTTTACTGGGGCTCGGGCTTTCTGCCGACGCGTTTCGCCGGGGTGAAGTTTCGCGGCAGCGGCGAACCCGTCCTCTACCTCGGCAACCCCGACGGCATGAGCCGCGAAGTCCGCCGCGGCATGCTCGACGACCTCGCGCGCCTCAACGAGATGAAGCTCCGCGAATTCGGCGACCCCGAGATCACCACGCGCATCGCCCAATACGAGATGGCCTTCAAGATGCAGTCGAGCGTCCCGGAACTCACCGACCTCTCCACCGAACCGCGCCACGTCCTCGACCTCTACGGCCCCGACGCCACACAAAGAGGCACGTTTGCGCACAACTGCCTGCTCGCCCGCCGCCTCGTCGAACGCGGCGTTCGCTTCGTGCAACTCATGCACGCCGGCTGGGACCAGCACAACAGCATCACCACCGAACTCTACAACCAGTGCCGCGACACCGACCAGCCCTCCGCCGGCCTCCTGCGCGACCTCAAGCAACGCGGCCTGCTGGACGACACGCTCGTCATCTGGGGCGGCGAATTCGGCCGCACGCCATTTATCCAGGGCGACATCAAGGACCGCAAACGCTGGGGCCGCGACCATCATCCGTATGCCTTCACCCTTTGGGCCGCGGGCGGCGGCATCAAGCCCGGCATCACCCACGGCGAATCCGACGACCTCGCGATGAACGTCGCGAAAGACCCCGTCCACGTTCACGACTTCCAGGCCACGCTCCTGCACCTGCTCGGCATTGACCACGAGCGGCTGACCTACAAATTCCAAGGCCGCAACTTCCGCCTCACGGACGTCCACGGCGAACTGGTGAAGGGCATCCTCGCCTGACCGCGCATCCTCGTCGCCGGGTCCAACTCACCGGTCAGGCACGATTCACCCTGCAATTCGCGCAGAATGTCGCGCGATCCGGCAAAAACGACTTGCCCAATCGTAACGGCACGCGTTTACTTTCACTCGGATGCTCCATCTCCAGAACGGCCCTTGGTCGCAGACCTGCAACGGCGTCTCTCGCCGCAGCGCGCTCAAGGCCGGCTTCTGCGGCTTGCTCGGATTGACCACCGCCGACTTGCTTCGCCTCCGCGCGTCCGGAGCCGCCTCGCGCACCAACAAGTCCGTCATCCTCATCTGGCTCGACGGCGGCCCGAGCCACATGGACACCTACGATCCGAAGCCGGACGCCCCGCTCGAATATCGTGGCCCGTGGAAGGCGATCGACACAAACGTCCCCGGCATCCAACTCTCCGCCACACTCCCGCTCCACGCGAAGCTCGCGGACAAAATGGTCTTCGTGCGCTCAATGCATCACAAAAACGGCGACCACTTCGCCGCCGGCCACTGGATGCTCACGGGTCGTTACGGCTCGCACGCAAACGACCTCCCGCAGAAGTATCCCTCCGTCGGCTCCTACATCTCGCGCGTGCGCGGGCCGAACAAACCCGGCGTGCCTGCTTACGTCGGCCTGCCCGCGGCGCAGACGATTTACCTCTTTCCCGGCTACCAAGGCTCGGCGTATCTCGGCGCGGCTCACAATCCGTTCGACGTGAACACCGCGCAGAAATACCTCGGCGCCACGCAGACCAACATCGAGAAGCCGAAGATCCTCGAAAACGCCGCCGGCGACACGAATCGCATCCAGGGCCGCGTCAACCTGCTCGGCCAGATTGACCACTTCCGCCGCGACCTCGACCGCAGCGGCACGCTCGACGCAATGGATGCTTACAACCAGCAGGCCGTTGAACTCGTCCTCGGCAACCGCGCGCGCGAAGCCTTCGACATCGAGAAGGAATCCGCGGCGACCCGCGACAACTACGGCCGCACCGCGTGGGGCCATTACACGCTCATGGCACGAAGACTCGTCGAGGCCGGCGTCTCCTTCGTCACCGTGGACATGCCGCACTGGGACGACCACTCGAACATCGAGGTCGGCCACGGCAAGAAACTCGAGATCATGGACAAAGCCGTCGCCGCGCTCATCGGCGACCTTTCCGACCGCTCGATGCTCGACGACGTGCTCGTGATGGTGATGGGTGAGTTTGGCCGCACGCCGAAAATGAACAACGGCCAACCCGGCATTTCCATCCCCGGCCGCGACCATTGGGGCGACGTGTTCAGCGTGATGCTTGCGGGCGGCGGCCTGCGCGGCGGACAGGTCGTCGGCGCCAGCAACGACAAGGGAGAATATCCAAGCGACCGCCCCATCGTTCCCGGCGACGTCCTCGCGACCGTCTACCACGTCATGGGCATCGACTATCATCAGACCTTCCTCGACAACGCCGGACGCCCGGTCCACATGCTGGAAAAGGGCGAGCCCATCCGCGAAGTCATCTGACTCTCGGCTCCGCGGAGATTTCGCAGGACGCCCGGCGTGCAGCACCGCGCCGCTCCCTCGAATTTGAATTCCCTTCCGCGCCGCCACGCGCCATTCTCCGCCCGCGCACCCGATGGAAATCTTTTTCAATTGCCCGCTCTGCGAGATGGAACTCACCGCACCCCTCGACGCCGGGGGCGCCGAGGCCAAGTGCCCGAATTGCAACAAGCTCAACACCGTCCCCGAGCCGGGGCCCGACAACACCCGTGACGTCCATCACGATGCGGCGGCAGCGGCCGTCGCTCCGGCCATCGAATCGTTCGAGTCGCCCGCCGGCGCCGAAGCCGACGGCTCCCCTGCCCCGCCGTCGCTTGTCGCTGCGCCCGAACCGCCCTCCGAGCCCATCCGCGTCCCCGCCTCCGCCATCCGCACCCGATCTTCGCCGACGCCGCTGACCGTTGCATCCGCACACGACCCGGCCGCGCCGATGGCCGCGACCGACACCGCGCTCGCGCAGAAACTCCATCAGGCTTACGCCGCCGTCACCGCCGAGGTCGCCAAGGTCATCGTCGGCCAGGACGCCGTGATGGAGCAAATCCTCATCGCGATCTTCGCACGCAGCCACTGCCTGCTCGAGGGCGTGCCCGGCCTTGCCAAGACCTACATGATCAAGACGCTTTCCGAGGCGTTGCACCTTTCATTCCGGCGAGTGCAGTTCACGCCCGACCTCATGCCCGCGGACATCACCGGCACGGACGTGATTCAGGAAGACCCCATCAACGGGCGCCGCAATCTCATGTTCCTCAAGGGGCCGATCTTCGCGCAGATGATCCTCGCGGACGAAATCAACCGCTCGCCGCCGAAGACCCAGGCCGCGCTGCTCGAGGCGATGCAGGAACACAGCGTCACCGTCGGCGGGCAAACCTACAAACTGGACGAACCCTTCTTCGTCCTCGCGACTCAGAACCCGATCGAGCAGGAAGGCACGTATCCGCTGCCCGAGGCGCAGAAGGACCGCTTCATGTTTCACGTGAAAGTGGACTACCCCACGCGCGACCAGGAACGCGAGATCATCCAGCGCACCACCAGCGCCTACTCGGCGGACGTCTCGGCCGTAATCACCGGCGAGGATGTCCTCCAAATCCAGCAGATCGTCCGCAAGGTGCCCGTGCCGGATCACGTCATGGACTTTGTGCTCGACCTCGTGCGCAAAGCGCGCCCCGCCGGCGACGACACGCTGCCCTTCACGAAGGACCTCATCGCATGGGGCCCCGGCCCGCGCGCGTGCCAGCAACTCGTGCTTGGAGGCAAGGTGCGCGCGCTCCTGCGCGGGCGCTTCCACGTGAACGTGGACGACATCGAGGCGCTCGCGTATCCCGTCCTCCGGCACCGCATCGTGCCCACCTTCAACGCCGAGGCCGAGGGCATCGCCGTGGACGACATCGTCATGCGCATCCTCGAATCCACGCCGAAAGGCGAGGCACAGGCGGTGATTTGAACGCATCCGCCCTTGAGTATTACCACCTGTTGACGCCGCGGCCCTGCTTGCCTTAACTCACCGCCGACCATGAGGCTCGCTGTGTTCACTTTCGCGATGACTTGCATTCTCGCGAGCTGCGCCAACCCCGGTAAGGACACAAAAAAAGGTCCGAAGCCGCCGCAGCCGCCCGCGCCCGTGGTCACGCCGCTCACGCCGATCCTCGGGAAGGTCGTGGTCGTCAATGCCGACCTCAAATACGTCGTCGTCGACTTCGCGCTCAGCCGTCAGCCCACGCCGGGCGACCTCTTCGGCGTGTTCCGCATGGGAATGAAAGTCGGCGAAGTCCGCATCAACGACCTCTCGACCGCCGCGAACTTCGCCGCGGACATCACCGCCGGCGAAGTGAAAGCCGGGGACGAAGTGCGGAAGGACTGAGCGAGGTTTCGCGGTCAGGCGGCGCTCCTCATGGAATCCTCCCGCGACGGGCGTGCACCCGCGAGGCGCCTGCGCGTCGGAGATTCAGCCGCCCACCTTCGCCTCTTGCCGCGCCGGGTGCTGCCGGTGGTAGGGCGAGCTGAGGTTGAAGTAAATCGCGCACAGCGGCCGGTCGGCATCCGTCGCCGACTGGCTCAAGATGATCGTCACATGCCGGTCGAGCGCGATGCCGTGGCGCAATCCCGTCCCGCGCGTCTCGTAGGCACTGATCGCCTTGGCCATCAGATTGGCGAGCGTGCCTTTGCAATCCTCCGGCGGCTTGTCGAGACAGACCACGAACCGGTCATACGTCGCGATGGCCTCGGCCAACTCCTGCTCAAACATCTCCGGCGTCAGTGCCATGGCCCGACGTTACCGCGCCCGCCCCGGAAGTAAAACACTTCCTCCGGCGCGAGCCTTCACCTTTGGCTTCACACCCGCCGCACATGGGAATACGTTCGGCCCACCGTGCTGAAGCCGGGAACCTTGATCTTGCTGCTGTGTCCCGTGGTCGCGCTTGCCGCCGACCCGACCCGGCGCGTTCTCGACCCGCGCGAGTATCACCTCGGCACGCCGGGGTTCCCCGAGTGGGCCGAGTTCGAAGGCCGCACGCCGCACGGCCGCCGCCTCGATCTCAAATTCCAGGCCGAACCCGGCGATGCGCGCTTCACGCTGCTCTTCAACCAGCGCGACGTGAAGCACTCCTGGCAGGTCCAGATCAACGGCCGCCGCATCGGCAACCTCGTCACCGTCGAGACCCCGCTCGTCCACGCGCTCAACGTCCCGCCCGGGCTGTTGCGCGACGGTGAGAACACGCTCTCCATCGTCCCGCCCACGGCGACGGACGACATCCTCGTTGGCCCATTTCGTCTCGACCCTCGGCCGATTCAGGAAGTGCTCGGCGAATCCGCGCTCGACGTGGTGATCACGGACGCTTCGACGGGCGCGGGCATTCCCGCGCGCGTGACGATCACCGACGAATCCGACTGCCTCGCCGCGCTTCTGCCCGCGCCGACAAACTCCACCGAGTTCACCACGCGACCCGGCGTGGCCTACGTGCGCGAAGGCACGGCGCGCCTCAACCTGCCCGCGGGACGATACCTTGTCCACGCCTCGCGCGGTTTCGAATGGAGCGTCAAGGCGCTGCGCATCTCCGTGCCGCCGGGTCAGTCGCGCCGCATTCCCCTCGCGCTGCGGCGCGAAGTCCCGACTCCCGGCTGGGTCGCCGCCGACACGCACATCCACACGCTCACGCACAGCGGCCACGGCGACGCCACGATTGACGAGCGGATGCTCACGATTGCGGGCGAAGGAATCGAACTGGCCGTCGCCACCGACCACAACCACCACGCCGACTATTCCGAAGCCGCCGCGCGCACACGCCTCCGCAGCCACTTCACGCCCGTCATCGGCAACGAGGTCACCACCAAGCACGGGCACTTTAACGCGTTCCCAATCCAGTCCGGCGCGCGCGTTCCCGACTTCAAGCTCGAGAAATGGGGCGACCTGCTCGCGGGCATCCGCGCGACTCCCGGCGTGAAGGTCATCGCGCTGAACCATCCGCGCGACCTGCACAGCGGCTTCACCCCGCTCGGCCCGACGAACTTCAACGCGCTCACCGGCGCGCCCCTCCGCGCCGCGGCGTTTCAGTTCGACGCGCTCGAAGTCGTGACCTCCGCCGCGATGCAGAGCGACGCCATGCTGCTGTTTCGCGACTGGTTTGCGCTGCTCAACCACGGCCACCGGCTGACCGCGCTCGGGGCGAGCGACACGCACGATGTCTCGCGTTTCATCCTCGGGCAGGCCCGCACCTACATCGCGTGCGATGACCGCGACCCGGCGCGGCTCGACATCGCCACCGCCTGCACGAACCTGCTGAAGGGCCGCGCGCTCGTGAGCTTCGGACTGCTCGCGCACATCCGCGTCGAGGACCGCTTCACCGCGGGCGACCTCGCCACCAACCTGCCGCCCCAAATCCAGGTGGACGTCACCGTGCTCGGCCCGTCCTGGACCAGCGCGGACCGGCTCGAACTCTTCGCGAACGGCCTCAAGCTGGCCTCCCGCGAAATCCGGAAAGCCGAAGGCCCGGTCAATGCACGAATGACGTTTTCCCTGCAGCGCCCGATGAATGACTCTCACCTGGTTGCCATTGCCAGCGGTCCCGGGATTACAGCGCCATATTGGGAGACGCCGAGGCCGTATCAGCCCAGCTCGCGGGTGTTCACACCACGCGTCCTCGCGGCGACCAATCCCGTCTGGCTCGACGCCGACGGCGACGGCAGGTTCACTTCCCCCCACGCGCTCGCCTCCAAACTGATCAAGCAGCACGGCACGGAGCCGGCGAAGCTCCTGCCGGAACTCGCGCGACTCGACGAGGCTGTCGCGCTTCAAGCCGCCAGCCTCTGCCACGGCGCCGGCGTGCAACTGGAAATGCCCGCCTTCCGCGCAGCGCTGACGAATGCCCCGCCCGCGGTCCGCCGGGGCTTCGAGGCCTTTGTCGCCAACCTTCGATGAAGGCCATCGCCGCCATGGCGGAAAACCGAGTCATCGGCGCGGGCGATCGCATCCCGTGGCACTTGCCGGACGATTTCAAGTGGTTCAAACGCGCGACCACCGGCCACGTGGTCGTGATGGGACGCAAGACGTTTGAGTCCATTGGCAGGCCGCTGCCCCATCGCGACACCATCGTGCTGAGCCGCTCCGGCTTCGCGCACCCCGGCGTGCGCACCGTCGCGAACCTCGACGAACTTCCCGCGCTCACCGCCGGACGCGAGGTCTTCATCTGCGGCGGCGCGGAGCTTTACCGGCTGGCGCTGCCACGCTGCACGGAACTGCTCCTCACCCACGTCTCCCGCACCGTCGAAGGCGACACGTTTTTCCCGCCGTTCGAGGACGACTTCGACCGCGTCGAGGTCGTGCTCGAACATCCCGAGTTCAAAGTCATCCGCTATCGCAACCGCCGGCTTGCGTTGCAGGGTTGAACTTCGCCGCGGTCAATGTTCCTATTCGCCCGCCGTTTCCCGGCTCGCTCCGACCCGAAATCCGAAACACGAAGCCCGCATGTCCTGGAACATCCTCATCACCGCCCGCACGCTCGACGAAGTCGGCAAGGGCGCCATCGCCCTGCTCGAGGGCGCCGGTTGCAAGCTCACGTTTCCGGCAACGTTCGGCCCGCATCCGGCCGAGACGCTGCTGCCGCTGCTCGAGGGCCACGACGCGTGCTTCGCGAGCATGGACAAGTTCACCGCCGACGTGCTCGCATCGCCTCGCGCCGCGCAGCTCAAGTGCATCTCGCGCTGGGGCGTCGGCTACGACGCGATTGACGTGCCGGCCGCGACGAGGAACGGCATCGTGGTCGCGTTCACGCCCGGCCTGCTCAACGACGCGGTCGCGGACTTCGCCTTCGCGCTGCTCTTGGCCGTCGCGCGCAACGTCCACATCGGCCACCTCGACATGAACAACGGCGTCTGGCGCGGCGCGTGGGGACACGACGTCCACGGCAAGACTCTGGGCATCCTCGGCTGCGGGCGCATCGGGCTGGCCATGGCGCGGCGTGCGGCGGGCTTCGACATGAAGGTCATCGCGCACGACATCGCGCCGAATCCGGACGCCGCGAAGTTCGGCATCCGGTTTGTGACGCTCGATGAACTGCTCGGTCAGAGTGATTTCCTTTCGCTGCACGCCGCGCTCACGCCGCAAAGCCGCGGGCTCATCGGGGAGGCGCAGTTGAGGAAGATGAAGCCGACCGCCTACCTCATCAACACAGGCCGCGGCGCGCTTGTGGACGAGGCGGCGCTGGCGAAGATTCTCCGCGAGCGTGTCATCGCCGGCGCGGCGCTCGACGCGTTCGTGCAGGAGCCGCTCCCCGCCGAGAACGTGTTCCGCGGCCTGCCCAACGTGCTGCTCACGCCGCACCTCGCGAGCTTCGCCCGCGGCACCGGCGAGAAAGTGAGCATGACCGCCGCACAATCCATCGTGGACCTGATGCACGGGAAGCGCCCGGCGATGGTCGTCAACCCGGATGTCTTCAATTCGCCGGCGCTGCGGGCGAAAGCCAGCTAACCCGTCCAACCGCACTCAACAAAGCCTTCCATGAGACCCAACCACGTCCGCGCCAAACTCAAACGCGGCGAAGCCTCCCTCGGCACCTGGCTCACGCTGCCCGACCCTGTCGCCGCGCGCATGATGGCGCGCGTGGGCTTCGACTGGCTCACCGTCGAGATGGAGCACACGCCGATCGACATCGGGTGCGCGGCGCAGATGTTCGCCGTCATCGCCGACAGCGGCCCCGCGCCGATGGCACGCGTGCCGTGGAACACGGGCGAGAACTTCAAGCGAGTGCTCGACAATGGCGCGTGGGGCGTCGTCACGCCGATGGTCTGCTCGCGCGCCGAGGCCGAGGCCGTCGTCGAGGGCGTGCGCTACCACCCGCTCGGCAACCGTTCCGTCGGCGGCCAGGCGCACGCGGTGAACTTCGACACCGACCCGGGCACCTATTACGCGCGCGCGAACGAGGAAGTCCTGCTCGTCGTGATGGCCGAGCACGTGAAGGCCATCGAGAAGGCCGACGAAATCCTGAGCGTCCCGGGCATCGACGCCGTGTTCATCGGCCCGAATGACCTGCTCAACTCGATGGGGAAGAAGCCCGCGTTTGACAGCGAGGACAAGGAGTTCGTGGACGCGCTCGCGCACATCCGCGCCACGGCGAAGAAACACGGCGTCGCGCCGGGCATCCACGTCATCAACGTGGAGAGCGCGAAACGCCGGCGGGCGGAGGGATTTCAATTCATCGCCGTGGGAAGCGAAGTGGCCTTCATGCTCGCCGAGGCCCGCAAAACGACCTCGGCGCTCGGGCTCGAATTGAAGCGGGAAGTGGCGCGCTACTGAGAGGACCGCGCGCGAGGCGTGCCCGTGCGTCCCGCCGCGCGGGCGAGACGCCGGACGACTACGCCTTCACCGTGATCTTCGACCAGTTCAAGTGGTGGCGGGCAGCAAAGGCTGCGAAATCCCGCTCGTGCTCGATCAACACGGCGCGCACCACGGAAGATTCGTCGGCGAAGCCGTAATCCGGCGTCGAGTCAGGGATCAAGTCCACCTGCCGGTGGGCATACACGAGCGCGAACGTCGCCGCTGCCACGCTGACCAGCGGGATTTCCAGGTCCGCCCGTTCCACGTAGTCCTCGATGACGTCGGCGAGGAACTCGAGCTGCTCGACGAGGTGCGGAAACTTCGGCGCATGCATCTGCGCGAACTCGAGCTTGAGCATCGGCAGCTTGCGATGAACGCCCGCGAGGATCTTCGGGGTGATCTGCCCCGCGCCGTGCCGGACGAATTTCAGGATTTCAGCCACGGGCGGAGTGTGTGCCCGCGGCAAGATGAAGACAAGCCTGCGCTCGGCGCGATCAGCTTCGCGACGCCACCCCGGCCGCGGCGGATGGCGTGCGAGCGGTCACCGGGCGCGGCGCGGGCTTTGCGCCCGCCGGCTCCCCCCGCGCGGGAACGCCGCAGAACCGCTCAAACTCACCGCCAAACAGCGCCTTCACGTCGCGCTTGATCTCCATGTGCGTCGGCTCCCAGCCCGTCTGCGCGAGGTCGAGATACTTTTCCACGAGCACTTGCGAGATCACGCGGCGCGAGTGGTCCCACTTGTAAACGATCTGGTCGAGCACGCGCGCGTCCGAGTGCTGCGGCGTCACGGACAGCCCGATCAGCTCGAGCCGCATGCGGGTCATCTCGTTGACCAGGTGCGGGATGTTGGTGAACCACCAGCAGCCGAACAGGTGCAGGTTGCGGAACTTCCGCGCCGCGACACAGAACTCATGCTGGTTCTCGCGCGAGAGCGCGGTGATGAGGAACTTGTTGTCCGGGTGCCCGGCGAAGATCGCTTCGTAGGAGACAACATTGCAGCGGCCGAGGCCGTCGCCGGCGAGGCGCAGTTGCGGGTTCACCGCGCGGCGCGCGCCGGGCATCATCGCGAACGGCAGGCCGAACTCGCGGCAATGCGGCAGCACCGCCGTGTCCATCAGCCGCGCGCACAAGTGTTCGCCCGGATACACGAAGTCCGGCGGCAACGACACCATCACGTAACGGGCGTGGATGCGGCGCGACCAGTCGGCGAGGAAACGGCGCACTTCGCCGACCGTGCGGTCGCTCAGGTCGGAAGATACCTTGTAGCCCCACGCAGCGAGCCTCGGCGCGGTGGCGGGCCAGTCGAGCAACAGCGGATCGATGCGCAGCGCGGCCGTGAACCGCTCGTCGCGGGTGAAGCCCTTCTCCCAGACGGCGCGCTCGACGTCGTCGAACGGCGAGTTGGTCATGCAGACGCGGCTGACGTTCGCGATCTCCATGCATCGCGTAATGTAGGCGTCGGGCTTCCACCTCGCGAACCACCGGCGGAGTTTGGGCAGGTCGCGCTTCTTCACATCGAGCCCGAGGAGATTCAACGTGGTAAGCACGCCGCGGCACGCCTCCGACACGGGTGAATGCTGGACGAAAAGCGCGTCCCAGATCAGGTCCGCCTGCCGCGTCTTCGAGAGCGCCCAAAACTTGTCATACGGCATGTCAAAGTAGCGGAACGCCTCGGCGACGAGGTAGTGATACGTGAGCAAGTCGTCGAGTCCCCACAGCAGCAACCCGCCAAACGCGGGGTCGTAGAGATGCGTGTGGATGTCGAAAACCTGCGTGTTCGTGACCGCTTTCTCAACCTGGGCGGCGATGGCTTCACGGCGCTCGTCTGGCGTGACTGGGCTCACGGCGCGCGCAGCATACGAAAGCCCGCGCCGGAATTCCACGGGAAACTGGCCTCACCGCGCGCCGGAACCACCAACCCCATGAGGCAAGCCCGTTCGCCCGCGCATCGCGAACCGCGCGATCCGGATTCAAGGCCGCGGCGAGGTCCGGAACCACTCGATGAATTTCGGGATGCCGTCCTCGATCTTCACGCGCGGGTTGTAGTCGAGCCGCGCGCGGGCTTTCGAGATGTCCGCAAACGTGACCGGCACGTCGCCCGGTTGCAATGGCTGCCGGTCGAGCACCGCCTTCCTGCCGAGCGAAAACTCGAGCAACTCAATCAACCGGCTCAGCGTCACGGTCTGCGATTCGCCGAGGTTGAAGATCTCGAATCCAAACTCGCGCCGCGTGCAGGCGAGGATGCCCTCGATCGTATCCGTCACGTAGGTGTAGTCGCGCGCCGTCGAGCCGTCCCCGAAGACCGGGATCGGCTTCCCCGCCTGGATGAGCGACGCAAACTTGTGGATCGCAAGGTCCGGCCGCTGCCGCGGGCCATACACGGTGAAGAACCGCAGCATCGCCACATCAAATCCGTAAACGTGGTGATACACGTGGCCGAGCGCCTCACACGCGAGCTTGCTCGCCGCATAAGGCGAGATCGCGCTGAAGATCGGGTCCGACTCCGAGAACGGCACCCTGGCATTCACGCCGTAAACGGACGACGAGCTGGCGATGGTGAACTTCTTCACGCCGCGGCTGCGCGCGGCTTCGAGCACGTTCACCGTGCCCTCGACGTTCACGCGCTGGTAAAGTGCCGGCTCCGCGAGGCTCGGCCGCACCCCGGCGCGCGCGGCGAGATGGATGACTTGGTCGAATCGCTCGCTCCCGAAGAGTTCCTCGACGGCATCGCGGTCGGTGATGTCGCCCTGCACGAATGTAAACGGCCGTGCGAGGGCCTGCAGGTTGCGCAACGCCTGCTGCTTGATCGCGGGCGGATAGAAGTCGTTCAAGTCGTCGAACGCGCAGACGGAATGCCCCTCGCGCAGCAACCGCTCGCACACGTGCGACCCGATGAAGCCCGCCCCGCCGGTGACCACAACATTCACGACGCGACGCTAGCAAGTCCGGCCGCGCCGTGTCGAGACGCGGGCGTTGTGTCGCTCCACGGTGGAACGCCTCGCGCTTCGAGGCGTCACCGGTCGCAGCGCGACCGGCGCCACCACGGACTCACGCTGCCCGCAATGCCGTGCGAATCGCCTCCACGATCCGCACATTCTCCTCTGCACTTTTCACCGCGACGCGCAGTGCGTGCGTGCCGAGTTGCGAGCCCATCGCCGCGGCGTCGCGCAGGAATACCCCGCGGCTGCGGCAGTTCTTCACCACTTCGCCCGCGCGCGGGCCGGACTCGGGCAATTGACACAAGACGAAGTTCGCGATGCCGGGCAGCACTTCCAGACCGAGCGCGCGCAAGTCCGCTTCAAGCGCCGTGCGCAGTTGGTGGGTCTCGGCGTAACGCGCCGCGTAGTAGTCCGCGTCCTGCAAAGCGCGCACCGCGGCGACTTGCGCCGGCAGGCTCACAACCCACGGCGGCGTGATCGCGCGCAACGCCTCGAGCTGATGCGCGCCCGCGCACAGATACGCCGCGCGCGCCCCGCTGAGCGCGTAGACCTTCGACATGGACTTGCAGACGATCACGTTCCCGGACCGGGCCGCGAAGGCCTCGAGCGACTCGCCCGCGCCCGCGTAGTCCACGTAGGTTTCGTCCACCCACACGCGCGTGCGCTGCGGCACGCCGAGGAGCAACGCTTCGAGCGCCGCGCGCGGAATGTTCCGGCCGGTCGGGCTGTTTGGGTTCACAAGCACCACGAGGTCGTAGCGATCCGCGAATGCCGCTTCAAGCCGCGCGAGGTCCACGGCGAAGCCGTCGCGTCGCGAAAGTGTGAGCCGGTCCACCGTGCAACCGATGACCTTCTCGAGCACATGCGCGTATTCGCCGTAAGTCGGATCGAGGATGAGCGCGTTCGAGGCGGGCGTGAGCCAGTGGCGCAGCGCGCGGAAGATGAGGTCGGATGAGCCGCCGCCCGGCAGGATGTTCTCGGGCGCGACGCCGCGCGCGTGCGCGATCGTTTCGATCAAGCCTTCGCAACCCGTCGGCGGCGACGTGCGCAGCAGCCACGGCAAATGCGCGTTCAGCGCGTCGAGCACCGCGGGCGATGGCGGAAACCACGCGTCCAGCACATCGGCGTTCACAATCGCGTGGCGCCGGTCGAGCGTGTCGAACGTCGGCCCGATGGCGTCGAAAAACGCGCCGCCGTGGAAGCACGCCGCGGGTTTGCGGAAGGGAAAACTGAGCTGCCAGTCCGTCTTGCCCTCGACGCGGTCGAGCAGTCCGGCGAGTGCCGTCGCCTGCTCGCGCACGGCGTCCACGGTCGCGTGCAGCACGTCGAAAGTGACCGCCCCGGACTGCACGGTGATGTTCGCGGGCAGGAGGCCGCCGCGCAGGTATAGATCGAGCACTTCGCGCCGGCCGATGGCCATGATGCGCGTGCCGCCGTGCGATTCCACCCAGCGAAAAGCCGCATACATCAGCAGCACGGCCAATTCGCGCCCGCGATGCGGCTGCAAAACGGTGAGCAACCGGATTTCATGCAGTCGCGAGTCCACGGCGAATGGCAGCCGCCCGCGCGCGACGTATTTGTCCATCGAATAAGTCCGGCCCGGTGGCGTGATGCTGATGAATCCCGCGATCTCGCCGTCCGACCTGGCCACGAGATACACGTTGAAATCGTCGAGTGCGTCGCGCAGCCGGCCGGTGGCGTTGGGCGCATGCTGGCCGAGTTCGCGCGCGAAGACTTCGTGACGGTGACGGTAGATTTCCTCGCGGTCGCGCTCATCGGCGAGGGACAGCGAGAGGCGCGAAGGCGCGGCGGAGAAACGGCCCGGCTTGGCGGATGGGACAGGAAGCAGTTCAGTTTTCATGGCGGCGAGAGTAGACGTCACGGCCGCAGCGGCGTGAATTGAATTTCAGCCGCTGAGCATCGGGAATCCTGATTGCGCGCCGGTGGATGGCGAAGGCCCGAGGCTGGCTCCGGTCGCGCTGCGACCGGACGGCTCGCAGCGCGAGCCGGTCCACCTGCGGCAGCGGCTCGAAACCCGGAACCGGGACCTCAGAACTCGAAACTCCGGACTTCGTGGTTCGAACTTTGAACTTTGAACTTTGAACTTTGAACGCCCCCGCCATCATCGCGGCGATGAATGACGATCCGTTGTTGCAGGTGGAGATTCCCGGGCTGAACAAGCTGCGCAGCGGCAAGGTGCGCGAGATCTTCGACCTCGGGGACGCGCTGCTGTTCGTCGCGAGCGACCGCATCTCCGCGTTCGACGTCATCATGCCCAACGGCATCCCTCGCAAGGGCGAAGTGCTCACGCAGGTGTCGAACTTCTGGTTCGACCAGACGGAGAAACTCGTTCCCAACCACCGGCTCGCGCGCGCCGCCGACCCGCTCGCCGTCCCGGCCTTGGCCGCGCTTCACCCGGGCATCGCCGCGCAGATTGCACGCCGCAGCATGATCGTGAAGAAGGCGGAGCCGCTCGCCATCGAGTGCGTCGTGCGTGGTTACCTCGCGGGCTCGGGCTGGAAGGAATACAAATCGCAGGGAACCGTGTGCGGCATCCGTCTGCCCGCAGGCTTGGAGGAATCCGCCGAGCTGCCCGAGCCGATCTTCACACCCGCGACGAAGGCGCAGACGGGGCACGACGAAAACATTTCGTTCGACGCCGCGGCGAAGCTCGTCGGCGCGGACATCGCGGGTCGCGCGCGCGACTTGAGCCTGCACCTCTATAACTTCGCACGCGACTACGCGCGGCAGCGGGGCATCATCATCGCGGACACCAAATTTGAATTCGGAATGTCCGGCGGCGGGTTGGTGCTGATTGACGAGGTGCTCACGCCCGACTCGTCGCGCTTCTGGCCGGCGGACCGCTACGAGCCGGGGCGCGGCCAGCCGAGCTTCGACAAGCAGTTTGTGCGCGACTACCTCGAGACGCTCGACTGGAACAAACAGCCGCCCGGCCCCGTGCTGCCCGCGGACATTGTCGCGAAGACGACGGCGAAGTATCTCGAGGCGTATCAGCGGTTGACGGGGAAGACGCTGTAGTCTCGGCGGTTTCGAGGGGCGACACACGACATCACCCCGTCTACATGCGCGGCTAGTTTCGCAGCCACGAATCCCGAGCTTCTCACTTCG